>OCAG01000057.1_pt1 | contig 157196 bp, 151 predicted proteins | sample 1477111 | NCBI WGS metagenome assembly OCAG01 (sample SAMEA2580288, study PRJEB22360) | human gut metagenome | biome: human gut; feature: human-associated habitat; material: faeces | place: Denmark | collected 2008/2010 | reverse complement strand
TGTAAAGGTCGGCCCCGCCGGGATCGGCGGCGCTGTCATCGCCACTGTCGGCTGCGTCACACCTTCCTGCATCATCGTATTGATTCTGGCCGCGGTATACTACCGCTTCCGCAATTTAAACACCATCAAAGGCGTCCTCTCCGGCCTCCGTCCCGCTGTGGTGGCCCTCATCGCCTCAGCCGGCCTCTCCATTGTCATCGTGGCCTTTTTTAAAAACGGCCTGGTGCAGTTTGCAGCGGACAATATTGATTTTGTGGCGGTGGTCCTCTTTGCCGTCAGCCTTTTTATCCTCCGGAAATTCAAGCTTAATCCCATCTACGTCATGCTGGGGTGCGGGGTCATTGGCATGGGGATATATGCGGCGCTTAATTTTATGGCCTGAACATTTCCTCCCGGATGGTCTCGCCCGGCGGAATCACGATAAACCGCTCATCGCTGCTGCCGTTCAGCATCTCGATGACGAGCTTCACGTCACCTTCGGTTTCCTGAAGCTCGAGGTCCAGCTTTTCGACCACCCCAGCGCATTTTTCACGGACATTCTGATCCTCCACGCCGGTTTTGACAAACATAAGGTACTTATAATTCTTATACATGGCTTTTATGACGCGTAAAGCCCTTTTTTCGCCGTATTTTTCCTTCATGCGGTCATATTCATATCCAAGGCCTTCTTCACCCCATAACCAGCCTTGTGAGACGAAATACGAGGTCCGCCGCAATTCGGCGGTGTTGGGGTTATGGCAGAGCAGAACATCGATGCAGTCCTCCACCTTTGGCAGCACCACTGGGCAGTTCTTTGCCTGTATGCCGGTCATGGCCTGTCCGCAGTGCCCATAAAGCAGGTAAATCCTGTCTGCGCCGGTCTCCGCGTCAATGGCGGACTGTACCTTTTCGTGAAGGGTTTCCGGCACATTGTGCAGCTGGTCCTCCAGCCAGTTAAATTTAAAATCCGACGGATCCTCCAGCCCGGCTTCAATTTCTCTGCGAAGCACGCTGCATCCGATAACCACCTTTTTCATTTTTCTCCTCCTTTGCGCCGCCTTTCTGACAGCTTTCCTTTAGGCCATTATAAAAACATGCGAAAGTCCTGTCAATCCTGCAAAAAAAGAATACAAAAAAGCGGCCAAAGCCGCTTATAAATGAAATCCTATTCGAAAAAACTCGTCTGTCTGTTATCCTCTCAGAATTTCCAGCAGCTCGCCGGTTGTCTTCTGAAGATTGATGCCTGTTAAAAAGGAACGGCCATTCATAACTGGAATATCAACGTCGCCCTCGAGCTGACAGGTACATACAATAATGTCGGGCTTAATCTCGGCAGCCTTCTGAGCCACCTCCGATGCTTTTGCCTGGACGGTTTTCAGTTCAACACCATTTTCTGACGCAATTTTTTCAATTTTTTTGGCCACTACGGTAGAAGTCGCCACAGCGGCGCCGCAGGCCACTAAAACAGTTTTCATTTCTTTGCACCATCCATTATTTTTCTGAAATGGCTGATATTTTCTTTCATATCGCCGCTAAACAGGCAGGAGCCGGATACAATGACATTGGCGCCAGCTTCGACAACAGTGCTCAGGGTTTCAAAGTTCACGCCGCCGTCGATCTCCAGATCAACATCACGGCCGCCGATCATGGCCCGGATTCCCTTTAAACGTTCTGTGGTTTCGGGAATATACTTCTGCCCGCCAAAGCCTGGATAAACGCCCATGACCAGAATCATGGAAATATCGTCAATGAAAGGAGCCAGCACATCGATTGGCGTGTCCGGGGAAATGACCAGGCTTGCCTTGCAGCCGGATTTTTTAATCAGGTCAATACATTCCTGTGTATCGTCCTCGACTTCAACATGCACGGTGATGATATCCGCTCCGGCGTCAGCAAAACGTTCGATATATTTCAGCGGTTCACTGATCATCAGATGGACATCAAATGGAAGGCCGATGGTTTTACGGAGGCATTTTACCTGATCTGGCCCGATGGTAATGTTTGGAACAAAATGGCCGTCCATCACGTCCACATGAAGCCAGTCCGCACCGCCGGCTTCCACGGATTTTAAATCACGGTCCAGATTGGCAAAATCCGCGCTCAGCATTGATGGGGAAATTTTGTAATTCATAATGAGTACCTCTCTCTTATTAATGATCATCTTAACGATCGGCTGAGAAGCTAATCCAGCCCGTCGATATCTTTTACTAAATTATATATCCACTCAGGGTTTTTTGCACCTGCTATTTTTTGTAAAACCATTTCATCTTGTATCATCAGGACAATTTTCTGCAGGGTTTCAATCTGCTTTTCACCGTCTTTTATGGCTAAAAGAAAGACGATGGAGACATCGATACACTCCTCAGGCGCGCCCATACCGTGAAAAACCACAGGATTTTTTAAAGTGATAAGCGATACCGCCTCCTCGAGCACATTGTCAGGCTCGGCGTGGGGAATGGCGACGCCGACGGGCGTCGGCAGACCTGTCGGGAAAATTTTCTCCCGCTCACAGGCAGCGGTGATGTAGCCCTCATCAATTCGATTGTCCCTTAAAAGGGGAGAGGCGGCGGCCTCTATCGCTTGAAAGCAGTCCGCCGCCTCTACATTAATCTGAATGTATTTTTGATTAATCAGCATTTTTTTATTTTTCGTCCAGAATGGAAACCTGGCCGTCCTCAATGTCTTCTTCCGGGTCTTCCTTATAAACCTTGGAAATGGTCGCAATCTGTTCGCCGGCCTGAAGCTTCATCAGGCGGACACCCTGGGTATTACGGCCAACGGTGGAGATGTCATTGCCCTCCAGCTTAATGACCACACCCTGGTTATTGATCATCATGATCTCACCGTCCCGGCTGATGACGCAGAAGCCCACCAGCTCGCCGGTTTTCTTGGTCACCTTATAGGTCTGAACGCCCTTGCCGCCGCGTTTCTGGGAACGGTACTGGTCACCGGAGGTCAGCTTGCCATAGCCGTTGTCCGATACGCAGAGCACAAACAAGTCATCCGATACAATGTCCATACCCACAACCACGTCGTCATCGCGCAGCTCGATACCGCGGACACCGATGGAGGTACGTTTCAGCGGACGCACTTCCTTTGAGGTAAACCGGATAGCATAGCCCTTCTGTGTCCCCATGACAATATCCTCGTTTTCTTCCACCAGACGGACGTTGATGAGCTCATCACCTTCGCGCAGGTTAATGCCAATGATGCCGTTCTTTCTGGAAGAATCATACTCCGTGAGGTCGGTTTTCTTAATGATCCCCTGCTTGGTCGCCATGATCAGGCATTTATCCGCTGTAAATTCTTTAACCGGAATCATGGTCGTGATCTTTTCATCCGGATCAAGCTGAAGAATATTGACAATGGCAGTCCCTCTTGCGGTACGGCCGCCTTCAGGCACTTCAAAGGCCTTCAGGCGGTACACCTTGCCCTTGTTGCTGAAGAACAGCAGGAAGTGGTGGGTGGTGGTGGTGAAGAGGTGTTCCACAAAGTCGTTCTCACGGGTGGAAAGAGCAGTGATCCCCTTGCCGCCGCGCTTCTGTGAGCGGTAGGTGTCTGCCGAAATCCGTTTGACATAGCCAATATGGGTCATGGTGATGACCACTTCCTCCTCTTCAATGAGGTCTTCCACATCAAAGTCTTCCACGTCGATGTCAAAGGAGGTTCTCCGCTCATCGCCATATTTTTCCTTGATTTCTGTCAGCTCATCCTTGATGATGTTTAACACGAGCTGTTCGTCTGCCAAAATCGCTTTGTACTCAGCGATCATTTTCTGCAGCTCAGCGTATTCTTCCTCGATCTTTTCGCGTTCCAGACCGGTCAGGCGCTGGAGACGCATGTCCAGAATCGCCTGCGCCTGGATTTCGGTCAGGGCAAAGCGTTCCATGAGCTGGACTTTGGCTTCCTTGCCGTCCTTAGCCGCACGGATCAGCGCGATGACTTCATCGATGTTGTCAAGGGCGATGCGCAGACCTTCCAGGATATGCGCTCTGGCTTCTGCCTTTTTCAAATCAAAGATGGTTCTTCTTGTAATGATTTCCTTCTGGTGCTCAACATAATAGTGCAGCACCTGCTTCAGGTTCAGAACCTTGGGCTCAAGCTTTTTCTTATCGTACTCATTGCCCACCAGCGCCAGCATGATGACGCCGAAGGTATCCTGGAGCTGTGTGTGCTTATACAGCTGATTCAGGATGATGGTCTCATTGGCGTCGCGCTTGAGCTCAATCACAATGCGGATACCTTTTTTAAGGTCTGTTTCATCGCGGAGGTCTGCAATGCCCTCCACACGCTTTTCCTTGACCAATTCAGCGATTTTTTCCACCAGCTTGGACTTATTGACCATGTAAGGGATCTCGGTGACAACGATCTGTTTACGGCCTTTTTTGGTGGTCTCCATCTCAACCTTTGAACGTATCTTAATACGTCCGCGCCCGGTGCGGTAAGCTTCCTTAATACCGGATTTTCCAAGCAGAATACCAGCGGTTGGAAAGTCCGGCCCTTTGATATGAACCATAAGCTCATCGATGGTGATGTCCGGGTTGTCAATATAAGCGATGGTGCCGTCGACCACCTCGCCTAAATTGTGAGGCGGAATGTTGGTGGCCATCCCGACCGCAATCCCGGCAGAGCCGTTGACCAGCAGATGGGGGACACGGGCCGGAAGGACTTCCGGTTCCATTTCAGATTCATCGAAGTTCGGAATAAAGTCAACCGTGTCCTTATTGATGTCACGCAGCATTTCCAGCGCGATTTTGGACATCTTGGCCTCTGTGTAACGCATGGCAGCAGCGCCGTCACCGTCGATGGAGCCAAAGTTACCCTGTCCGTAGATAGTCATATAACGGGTTGAGAATTCCTGGGCCATACGCACCATGGCGTCATAGACCGCGGTATCGCCGTGCGGGTGATATTTCCCCAAAACTTCCCCGACAATACGGGCAGATTTACGGGTCGGCTTGTCGGGCGTCATGCCAAGCTCGCTCATGGCGTACAGGATACGTCTGTGAACAGGCTTTAAGCCGTCGCGCACATCCGGCAGGGCACGCCCGATGATAACACTCATGGCGTAATCCACATAGCAGGACTTCATCTCTTCTTCAATATTTACTTCTTTTATTCGGTCATATTCTATAATTTCATCCATATTTTAAGTTTAACTCCCAAGTTTAAAATGATCGTATTTTATATAAAAAATCTTATATCATCCTTCGGATGATTTTTTATACAAAATGCCTTAGCCTCATTGCCGAACACCCAGGATCGGCCGCTCCCTTTTCGTGTTCTGCCAAATTTTTTCAAAATTTGGATTCGGCGTCATATATCCAGATTCTTAACCTTAGCCGCGTTGCGTTCAATAAATTCTTTTCTCGGCTGTACCTTGTCGCCCATGAGAATGGTGAATACCTCGTCGGCATAGGCGGCGTCCTCAATGTTGACGCGGTTCAGGATACGGACAGAGGGGTCCATGGTGGTTTCCCACAGCTGATGGGCGTCCATTTCCCCAAGACCTTTGTAACGCTGGATGGTGTACTTGCTGCGGTCTTTGTCCTCGAACATTTTGTCAAGGGCCTTTTCATTGTAGACATACTCGACATGCTGCCCCCTGGCTACCTTGAAAAGCGGCGGCTGGGCAATGTACACATAGCCCTCCTCGATCAGGCCGCGCATATAGCGGTAGAAAAAGGTTAAAAGCAGCGTACGGATATGGGCGCCGTCAACGTCGGCATCTGTCATGATAATGATCTTGTGGTAGCGGGCTTTTTCAACATTAAAGTCCTCGCCGACCCCTGTGCCAAAGGCAGTGATCATGGATTTCAGCGTATCCGCTGTCAGGATACGGTCAAGACGGGATTTCTCAACGTTCAGGATCTTACCACGCAGCGGCAGAATCGCCTGGATTCTGGAGTCTCGACCAGACTTGGCCGAGCCGCCCGCGGAGTCCCCTTCCACAATAAAGATCTCAGACATGGACGGGTCCTTTTCGCGGCAGTCCGCCAGCTTGCCCGGCAGCGCTGTGGTGTCCAGAGCGCTTTTACGTCTGGTGAGCTCACGGGCTTTTTTGGCTGCCTCACGGGCTCTGGAAGCGCTCAGTGTTTTTTCGATAACGGTTTTGGCAATGGTCGGGTTTTCTTCCAGGAAAGCTGAAAGCTCATCGCCGACAATAGTTTCAACAATTCCCTTGACCTCAGGATTCCCAAGCTTTGTTTTTGTCTGGCCCTCAAACTGCGGATCCAGCAGCTTAATACTGATAATGGCTGTCAGGCCTTCACGCACATCCTCACCAGTCAGGTTTTTGTCATTTCCCTTGATGTAATTATTCTTTCTGGCATAGGTGTTGATGGTACGGGTCAGAGCGCTCTTAAACCCGTTTAAATGGCTCCCGCCCTCGGGTGTATAGATATTGTTGGCATAGGAATAGATATTTTCGGAATAGCCCGCTGTGTATTGAAAAGCGATTTCCAGACTGTAATCATCCATTTCCTTTTCATAATATGCGATCTGTTCATAAAGAGGGTCCTTATTCTTGTTCATGTATTCAATGTAAGAACGGATACCGCCTTCGTAGCAGTAGGTTTCCTTGCGCTTTTCAGCTTCTCGCTCATCGGCCAGGGTGATGGAAACGCCTTTGTTCAAAAATGCCAGCTCTCTGAGACGGTGTTCCAGAACATCAAAGTCATACACCAGCTCGTCAAAAATATCCGGATCGGGCTGGAAATGGACAGTGGTACCCGTCCGGTTGGTGTTGCCAGTCACTTCAAGCTCAGAGGTCTTTTTACCCTTGGCAAAGGTCTGGTGGTAAATCTTTTTATTCTGCTTGACCTCAACAGTCAGTTCAGAGGAGAGGGCGTTGACAACGGAAACCCCAACGCCATGAAGGCCGCCGGATACCTTGTACCCTCCACCGCCAAATTTACCGCCGGCGTGCAGAACCGTCAGTGCCAGCTCAACCCCGGTCTTTTTCATTTTGTGGTTCATATCGGTCGGAATACCACGGCCGTCATCCACAACGGTGATACCGTTATTTTTATCAATGGTGACCACAATATTCTTACAGTAACCCGCCAGCGCCTCATCGATGGAGTTATCCACGACTTCATAGACAAGATGGTGGAGCCCCTGCTTGCCGGTGCTCCCGATATACATCCCAGGTCTCTTCTGGACCGCCTCAAGGCCTTCCAGCACCTGTATCTGGTCGGCAGTATAATCATTTTTCTCATTTTTTAAATTGTCTGACATAAAAACCTCCGTATTTCAATGGAGAATGAAGAATTGAGAATTGAGAATTATCGGTATAAAATCGCAAAGCGATTTTAATTATAATCGAACTGCCTGGCAGTTCGTTCCTTTAATTCTCAATTCTCCATTTTCAATTCTCAATTTGTTTTAATTGCCGTCCATCCTCTATTTTTAAAATCTTAGATGGAAGTTCGCTGTAATGCTCGATAAAAGATGGGTCCGTACAGGTGATAAACGCCTGGGTCTTTCCAAGAATGGAAAGAATGTTGCGCTGACGCCTGTCATCCAGCTCGGACAAAATATCATCAAGGAGCACCACCGGATAATCCCCGGTGCTCTCCCTGTAAATTTCTATCTGAGAAAGCTTCAAAGAAATAGCAGCTGTCCGCTGCTGTCCCTGTGAGCCGTATTTTTTTGCGTCCTTACCGTTTAGGTGAATCATGATATCGTCCACATGGGGCCCGTAGGTGGTAGACCCACGGGCAATGTCCTCCTGCCGGGAGGCCTGAAGCTTTTCTCTGAAAATCCTCTCAAGGTCAGAAAACTCCTGGGGATTCTCGAGCACGTTGTTCTGATAAAAGAGCACCAGCTCCTCCTGGCCGCCGCTGAGCTCACGGTGAAGCTCCCGGGCTTTTACATTCAGCCGCCTGAGGTAATCAATGCGGTAGCGCATGAGCATCGAACCGTATTTGACCAGCTGCTCATCCCATGAATCCAAGGTAAGGGCCAGAGTGCTGTCGTACTTTATTTCTTTAAGCAGCGCATTGCGCTGATTATGTATTTTGGCGTAATTCTTCAAAATATAGGGATAATTGGGCTTAAACCCGCTGATTTCATTGTTCATGAAACGCCTTCTTTTTTCAGGCCCTTCCTTAACGATTTTCAGGTCATCAGGCTCAAAAAGAATGGTGGTCAGGACCCCCAGCACAGCATCTCGCCTGGTTTCCTTCTTACCATTTAAAAGAACCGTCTTTTTTTTATCCTGCATCTTAATGGACAGGGTATGGGAGGTGTCCTCCTTGACAATATCCGCCTGCACAAAAAAACCCGATTCGTCGAAGCCCACCATATCCATCAGAGTTCCCGTCTTATGGGAATAGCCCCTGGACAGCAGGTGAATACTCTCGACTAAATTGGTTTTTCCCTGGGCATTCTGGCCGCAGATGACATTGATGCCAGGCGAAAATTCTAAGGTCTCATCCCTGTAGTTCCGGTAATGGACAAGGTGCAGCCTGGTGAGAATCATTGGGCAGCGGCAACCTCAAAGCTTCCGGCGTCCTCCACCTCAACCACATCTCCGGGACGAAGTTTTTTACCGCGCATGGTACAGATTTCTCCGTTTACACGTACCATTTCATCCTGAATCACCATTTTTGCGTCGCTGCCATTACCAACCAGCCCGGCAAACTTAAGAAGCTGATCCAGCTTTATGAACTCCGTGTTAATTTCGATAATTTCCATATTTATTCCTCTTTAAGTCTGTAAGCCTTTTAAAAAATAGTTTTTCTCGCGTTTTCCCCTTAAAATTGGAAATACGCTTAAAAAACAGCAATAAAAATAGCATACATAGGATAGTATACCACAAATAAAAAAGGATTTGTAAACAAATCCTTTAAAATCATGATTTTTCTTAATGATAATACAGATTTTTCTCAAAGTTTCTATTTTAGAAAAAACTCAGGCTTCCTCAGCGATCCGGACTGGCAGAATCAGGTAAATAAATTCATCTGAACCGTCTGCCGGTACGATCACCGCCGGTCCAACAGAGGTGGTCAGCTCAATACTCATCTCATCCCGGTCGATAACCTTCAGCGCATCGATGAAAAACTTGGAGTTAAAAGCGATTTTGATGGGATCGCCTTGATTTTCAATTGGAATCACCTCAAAGACATCCCCGATTTCAGCATTGGAGGTCAAAATCAGCTGGTCAATGTTAAAGTCCATTTTAATGAGGTTATTCTTACCCTCTCTCGCCAAAAGGGCAGCGCGTTCACTGCTCTCTAAAAGTAGCTTTCTGGAAACCTTGACCTGGGTGGCTTTTTCTGTTGGGATAATGTGCTTATAATTGATGAATTCACCCTCCAGCAGGCGGGAGGTGAACTGGGTATTGCCCATTTCAAAGAAAATCTGGGTTTTTGAGAATTTCACAATGACATTTTCATTATAACCGGATAACAGCTTATTGAGCTCGTTCATGCTCTTTCCCGGGATAATCACAGAAATACTGCCGTCAATGGCTTCCTTGAGCTTACCTCTCTTTAAGGAAAGGCGGTATCCGTCCAGGGCGATTAAGCTGATGGCGTCATTTTCAATTTCCATTTTAAGCCCCGTGAGCACTGGAATGTTTTCGCTGACAGCCACCGAAAAAATGGTGCCGCGGATCATTTCTTTCAGAACACCTGCTTCAATGACAAAGCTGTGCTCCTCAATGACTTCCGGAAATTCTGGAAACTCATCGGTCGGGAAGCCCTTAATGGTAAAGTTTGACAGGAGGCATTCAATTTTCACCTGGTTCGAGTCATCTTTTTGGAAAAAAACCTCTTCTCCCGATAATTTCCGGATCACTTCAGTAATCAGATTGGATGATAAAATAATCTCACCATCCATGTCCACATTGGCCGGAATACTGGTTTGAACGCCGATTTCCAGATCCGTGGAGGTTAAAACTAATTGATTATTGTATACCTGAAACAAGATTCCCTCAAGAACAGGAAGGGTGGTTTTATTAGATACCCCTTTCTGGGCAATGGATAAAGCGTTGATAAGCGCGTCACGCGAGCAGCTGAATTTCATAAAGGCACCTCTCTTTTGGGAAGGCTGCTTCCCTGAATATTAGATATTATATAAGTATTTATTTTAGTAATAATAGTAGTAGGGGATGTGTAGATTGTGGATAACTCAGAAAACAGCGAAAGGCCGCTGAAATTTGAAGTTACTTACAGTGGACAAGGTGTGGATAAACAGCGTCATATTCTGTTGAGAAAAAACGGGTTATCCACAGGGGTTAAGGATCGTATTTTAACTAAAAAATCATCCGAAGGATATTAAAAGATTTTTTAGTTAAAATGCATTAGCCTCGTTACCGAACCCCCGGGAGCTGCCGCTCCCTTTTTGTGTTCTGCCAAATTTTTTCAAAATTTGGACTCGGCGTCAGTTTCCTGTAATCTCTTTTTGTATACGGATGATCAGGTTTTTAAAGTCTGTGTTCGCTTCCATTTCCTCGTTGATCTTCTGGCAGGCGTGGATGACGGTGGAGTGGTCACGGCCGCCAAATTCTTCGCCGATCTTTGGAAGAGAAAGGTCGGTTAAATCACGGGTCAGGTACATGGCCACCTGCCGTGGCAGTGAAATGGCCTTGGTTCTTTTTTTGGAATCGATGTCCTCAATGGTAACATTGAAATATTTGGCGGTCATTTCCTTGATATAGGTACTGTTGATGACGATGTTTTCCTTGGCCTTGAAAATATCCTTTAAAGCGTCTTTGGCTGTTTCCAGGCAGATAGGCTCGCCATGGAGCTTGGAGTAGGCGACCACTGTGGTTAAAGCACCCTCCAGCTCCCGGATATTTGAGTGGATGCTGTCCGCGATAAAGCTGAGCACATCATTCGGAATCTCTTCCTTATAGGATTCGGCTTTTTTGCGCAGGATGGCAATTCGTGTTTCAAAGTTCGGGGCAGAGATGTCTGTGATCAAGCCCATTTCAAAGCGTGAGCGCAGGCGTTCCTCCAGCTTTGGAATTTCCTTTGGCGGGCGGTCTGAGCTGATGACAATCTGTTTGTTTTCCTCGTGCAGGGCATTAAAGGTATGGAAAAACTCCTCCTGTGTTCCGTCCTTGCCGGCAAGGAACTGAATATCATCAATGAGCAGGATATCCACGTTGCGGTATTTATTTCTGAAGTCAATGTTATTCTGGTTCTGGATGGCGTCGATGAATTCATTGGTGAATTTTTCGCAGGACACATAAACCACTTTTTTGGTGGGCGCATAAGAGAGAATATAATTCCCGATGGCCTGCATGAGATGGGTTTTCCCGAGACCGACGCCCCCGTAGATAAACAGGGGGTTGTAGCGTTCTGACGGCGCTTCTGATACAGCGACGCAGGCAGCGTGGGCAAAGCGGTTGTTTTCGCCGATGACGAATTTTTCAAAGGTATACTTGGGATTCATGCTGCCGCCGTTGTTTGAAGATTTGGTATTCCCCTCGTTTTTAGGCATGGGAGCGCTCTGCTCAGCAGTATCCGGTACTTCCTTTTCAGATAAAACGATCTGGACTTTGCACTCCTGTTCCATAACCTGGCTCAGTGCGTTGGTGATCAAAGCCTTATAGCGGGTTTCAAGCATGCCCCGTTCAAAATCATTATCTGAAATAAGATAAAAGGTGCCGCCAATTATTTTCAGCGGTTTTGTATTCGTAAACCAGGTATTGTAACTGAGCTCAGACATCTCTTCCTTAATAAGGCTCAGCGCTTTCTCCCAGATTTTTACAATTGAATCATCCACAGGTCAACCTCCGATTTGTTTGTGAGTATTAGGATATTTTAATTAAGATTCTATGCACAAAAATTGAACAGAGTTGTGCACAGAGGTTAAATTGTTTTAATTGTAAACACAGATGTTAATAAAAGATTAAGGTTTTATCCGCAAGAAAAACCGCCTAAACAAGCCGGTTTCAGTGTTTTTATCAAGTTGTGCACAGCTTATCCATAGACTAGTAAACAAAAAACAAAAGCTGTGGAAAAGTGTGGATATTTATTAACAGTATAGTACAGTATAACAAAGTCCTGTGGATAATTCAATAAGATTAAAAGAGATTGTGGATAAAAAAATGGGTTTTTACCAGATTCGGACAAAAAATACCATTATAAAAGCCATGAAAAAAACAAAGGAAAACATGCCTTTTTGAGAAAATTTCTTGACAACAGGGAGCCAAAATTATATAATCCTAAAGTAAAAGTCTAATATGCTTATGAAAACTAAATGATGATAAATCGGAAAGTCAGGGGGTGTCGTAATGAAAAGAACATTTCAACCAAAAGTAAGACAGCGTAAAAAAGAACATGGTTTCAGAAAAAGAATGTCTACCACAAGTGGTCGTGTGATTTTAAAGAAAAGAAGATCAAAAGGTAGAGCAAAATTATCTGCATAGACTTGTATGGACCGTTTAAGCTTCTTGAACGGTCTTTTGTTTACTGTGGCTTACCTGTAAATCGGGTAAAAACTCAATGTCAGGAGTAATCTTTTTGGCAAAAATTTGTACATTAAAAAAGCAGAAAGACTTTAAGCTTGTGTACCAAAAAGGGAAGGTCTTTGGCAATCGTAATCTTGTGATGCATTATTTAAAAAATGGGAAAGATACCAATCGTCTGGGTATCATAGTGAGCAAAAAAGTTTCCAACCGCGCGGTGGTGCGCAATCGTATCAGGAGACAGCTCAAGGAAGCCTACAGGCTTAATGAAAATCAGTTTGCACTGGGATATGATTTAGTATTAATTGCCAAAGCCAGCTGTAAAGATGAAAAATATCCGGTTATCGAAAAATCTTTAAAGCATTTATTTTATAAGAAGAATCTTATGAGGCAGGATCATGATTAAAAGGTTTATTTTAAAATTGATACGCGGCTACCAGCGTTATATTTCGCCCTGTTTGCCGCATTCATGTCGATTTTTACCAACCTGTTCAGAGTATTGCTACCAGGCCGTACTAAAATACGGTATATTTAAAGGACTGTTCCTCGGTACTAAAAGAATTTTAAAATGCCATCCCTTTCATCCGGGAGGCTATGATCCGCTCCCCTGATAATTTCAGGGGAAATTTTAAAGGAGCTATTGCATGCATATTTTATATCAGGCATTTGGGTTTGTGCTGTTTCAAATCTACAATTTTGTTCAGAATTACGGTGTGGCCGTTATTCTGTTTACCATTCTGGTAAAATTCTGTATTTTACCACTGAACATCAAGCAGACAAAATCCATGAGAGAAATGCAGGCGTTACAGCCTGAACTGCAGAAGCTGCAGAAAAAGTATAAAAATAATCCAGAAAAGCTCAATCAGGAAACCATGAAGCTGTACAAGCTTTACAATGTCAGCCCAATGGCCGGCTGTCTGCCGCTCTTGATCCAGCTGCCCATTATTTACGCTTTGTTTGGAGCTTTGAGAGATCCTGGAAAATGGGTATTTACCAATGGCGATGTTTCAGCTATCAGCCAGCAGTTTTTATGGATTCCTGATTTAGGGAACCCGGACCCGTGGTACATTCTGCCAATCCTTTGTGTGGTCTTTACCTTCATTACACAGAAGTTCACCATGTCTGTACAGAAGGGGACCATGGACCCGTCTGCTGAAAAAACTCAGAACATGATGCTTTACATTATGCCGATCTTCATCGGTTTCGCAGCCATTGGCATGCCGGCCGGTGTGGCGCTGTACTGGGTTGTTCAGAACGTCTTTACTTTTGTCCAGCAGTTTATCATGCTGCGCAAACCTGCTGAAAAGATCGATCCGCGTGAAGCTGAAAGACGTGTTGAAGAGGCAAAACGTGAAGAGATCAAAAAGAAGAAAGAAGAACGCAAGCAGCAGAGTGAAGCCAGAGCAGAAGCCATGGCGGCTCAGTCCGGTAAGCCAGTGAAAAAGAAGGAAGAGCCGACCGACAAAAAGCCTCTCACAAGACCGGCTTCCAGTAAAAAGGTAAAACGCCAGACCATCACAAAAATTCCTGAAAGGGATGCAACGGTGGAGGAGCCAAAAAACAAATAGGATTATGGGAATGAGGCTCTGGTCCCTGGCCGGAGTCAGGATATCTGCTAAGGAGAAGAATCATGAATAAAATGGTAGTTGGTAAAGGAAAAACCATTGAAGATGCCATTAATGCAGGTTTAAAAGAATTGGGAGTAACGCTGGACGAAGTGGAAACCAACGTCGTTCAGGTACCGGAATCCGGCGTTTTTGGTATTTTTGGAAAAAAGGAAGCGGTTGTCGAGGTCACGGTTTTAAACAATGCGGGCAAAACGGCAGAGGTTTTCCTGGGCGAAATGCTGGATGCCATGAATATTCCATGTACCATCACCTCACATTTGGAGGACGATGTGCTTCATGTTGAGCTTGAGGGGAAGGATATGGGCATTCTGATCGGCCGCCGCGGCCAGACATTGGATTCCCTTCAGTATCTGGTAAGCCTGGTGGTCAACCGTTCCGGTGAAAAATACATCCGCGTGGTTCTGGATACGGAAAATTACCGCAGCAAGCGCCAGAAAACATTGGAAGCGCTGGCTGAAAAAATGGCTTCAAAGGCTGTGCGCTATGGAAAGAAAATGTCTCTGGAGCCTATGAATCCATCTGAAAGACGTATCATCCACGCGAAGCTTCAGAACAGTGATAAGGTTTTTACCTTCAGCGAGGGTGATGAGCCTTACCGCCACGTTGTTATCCAGTTAAAGGATAAGTAGAGGAAGAAAGCACTGTTATAGGTTTATTTAAAAAACTATGCTATAATGTTAAGGAAAAACACTTTGATTCTCATAGAATTAAAGTGTTTTTTCTGAATTAAGGCCTTCATTAGCCATTACCAATGAACAATTTTTGAAATTATTTATTGCTAATTGTTAAAACGAGTAAAGGAAATAAAAATGAACGAAGCATTATTAAATGAAGATACCATCGCAGCGGTCGCCACAGGACTCGGCGGTGCGGGCATTGGCATTATACGTGTCAGCGGACCAGAAGCAGTAGATATTGTCACCCGGCTTTTTGTGAATCATGCCGGCAAAACCGTGGAGGGTGCAGAATCTCACAAGCTGCTTTACGGCAATATTCTTGAGCCTGAGGATGGAAAGATCATCGACGAGGTTCTGGTCTCAAAAATGAAAGGGCCTTTTTCCTACACGGCGGAGGATGTGGTGGAGATTAACTGTCACGGGGGGATTGTGTCACTGAAAAGAATTCTGGATGCCGTCATCCGTTCTGGCGCCCGTCTGGCAGAGCCAGGCGAGTTTACCAAGCGCGCCTTTTTAAACGGACGTCTCGATCTGGCCCAGGCTGAAGCAGTCATGGACATTATCTCAGCCAAAACGGAGAAGAGCCTGGAGTATTCCGTTGGACAGCTTGAGGGAAAGCTTTCTCAGCGCCTGACTGCCATCGATGACCTGCTCATTGATGTCATGGCAAATGTGGAGGCGAATATTGATTACCCGGAATACGATATTGAGGAAGTGACCGCCGCTTACCTGAATGCCCATATTCATCAGGCCATGGACATGGTGGATATGCTGCTGAAGGCGTCGGAGACAGGAAAAATCTACCGCGAGGGAATCACCACCGCGATTCTTGGAGAGCCCAATGTCGGGAAATCTTCTCTGCTCAATACCCTTTTGATGGAAAACAAGGCCATTGTCACAGAGATTCCGGGAACCACCCGTGACATCATTGAGGAGTATATCAACATCGGCGGAATTCCTTTTAAAATCATCGATACCGCCGGCATCCGCGAAACGGATAACCTGGTTGAGCAGATCGGTGTGGAAAAATCCCGTCAGCTTATTAAAAATACGAACCTTATTCTGTTTATGACAGACCTCAGCCGTCCTTTCTCTGAAGAGGAAAAGACGCTTATTGAAGAGCTGGACCCTTCAAAAACCATTTTTATCGCGAATAAGACGGACAGTATGATTGAGAATCGCGATGTGCCAGAGGGATGGCTGCCGCTGTCCTTAAAAGAGGATGAAGGCGTCGAGGCACTTAAGGATAAGATGCTTGAAATGGTCATGGGCGGCTCAGTGGATCAGGAGGCGGATTATATCGTCAACAATGTACGCCATGTCCACCTGCTGGAGGAAGCCATGGCCTGCCTGAAAAACGCTCTCGGAACCATCGATATGGGAATGCCGCTGGAGCTTGTCTCCATTGATATCCAGGACGGGCTTGAAAAGATCCGTGAAATTACCGGCCGTTCGGTGGGTTCGGATATTATCAATCAGATATTTAAGAATTTTTGCATTGGAAAGTAGAGGAATATTATGAACTATCATGGAGGAAGCTTTGACGTTGTCGTCATCGGCGCCGGACACGCCGGTGCGGAAGCGGCTCTGGCGGCGGCGCGTCTGGGCTTTGAAACCTTATTATTAACCATCAATCTGGATTCTGTTGCCATGATGCCCTGCAACCCATCCATCGGCGGAACGGGTAAGGGGCATCTTGTACGTGAGATTGATGCTCTGGGCGGCGAGATGGGAAAAAATATCGACGCTACCATGATCCAGTGCCGGATGCTGAACACAGGAAAAGGGCCGGCAGTTCACTCCTTACGGGCGCAGGCGGATAAAAAGGCCTACCAGTTCCGAATGAAAGAAGTGATTGAAAATCAGGAGCATCTGCTGTTAAAGCAGCAGGAGGCTACCCGTATTATTGTGGAGGACGGAAGGATCACCGGAGTTGAGGTACAGACCGGGGCGGTTTATCAGTGCAAATCCTGCGTTATCTGTACTGGTACTTACCTTAAAGGAAAAATCTTTATCGGTGAGGTTCAGTATGACGGCGGGCCTAACGGGCTTTTTCCGGCCATGCAGCTGTCTGACAGCCTTCTTGAGCAGGGCATTGAGCTGCAGCGTTTTAAGACAGGCACCCCTGCCCGGGTAGATGCTAAAACCGTGGATTACTCCAAGATGCAGGTTCAGAACGGCGATGAAAAAATCGTCCCCTTTTCCTTTGAGACGGAGAAAATTGAGATTGACCAGGTACCCTGCTACCTGACCTACACCAACGAGGAAACCCATCGGATTATTAATGAAAATATGGAGCGGTCACCGCTGTATACTGGGGATGTTGTGGGGGTTGGCCCGCGCTACTGTCCATCCATTGAGACGAAGGTCATGCGTTTCGCCGATAAGCCTCAGCATCAGATTTTTATGGAGCCTGAGGGCCTGCACACAAACGAAGTCTATGTTCAGGGAATGTCCTCCTGTCTTCCTGAGGATGTGCAGATCGCTCTTTACCGTACGGTTCCGGGAATGGAAAAGGTTGAGTTTATGCGCTCAGCCTATGCCATTGAGTACGACTGTATTTATCCCACACGGTTAAAGGCCAGTCTTGAATCTAAAGATATCAAGGGGCTTTTCTTCGGAGGGCAGATCAACGGGACTTCCGGTTACGAGGAGGCGGCAGCCCAGGGGCTCATTGCAGGTGTCAATGCGGTGCGCTGCATCGAGGGTAAGGAGCCGGTTATTCTTGACCGCTCACAGGCCTATATTGGTGTTTTGATTGATGATATTATCACCAAAGGAACAGAAGAGCCTTATCGTATGATGACTTCCCGGTCCGAGTACCGCCTGCTTTTACGCCAGGATAACGCGGATCTGCGGTTAACCCCCATTGGTCATGAGATCGGTCTTATTTCTGATGAACGTTACACCGCTTTTCTTCACAAAAAAGCAGCGGTTGAGCAGGAAAAAGAAAGGTTAACCCGGTTAATGATTAAACCCGGTGAACACACTAATAAGGTACTTGAAGGTATTGGAAGTTCACCCATTAAAAGCGGTGTGACTCTGGCAGAGCTTATCCGCCGGCCAGAGGTAGGCTATGCCAATACCGCAGCGCTTGACCCTGAGCGTCCGGTGCTTTCTGACGCTGTTTGTGAACAGGTAGAGGTTCAGATTAAATATGACGGCTACATTAAAAAGCAGGTAGCCCAGGTAGAGCAGTTTAAGAAAATGGAAAAAAAGCTGATACCAGAAAATATTGACTACACTGCCATCGGCGGTCTTCGTCTTGAGGCTGTTGAAAAATTGACGGACATTCAGCCAAAATCCATGGGACAGGCTTCGCGTATTTCGGGTGTATCTCCTGCAGATTTATCTGTACTGCTTATTTATCTGGAGCAGAACCGCAGACAGGCGCCGGTGGAGGAAGAAGAAAATGAGTAATATGGAAAAGCTGATGGCTGCCGGTGAAAAATGTGGGATCGCCATTGATGAAAAACAAAGCCGACTGATGATTCTTTATATGGAAAAGCTGCTTGTTATGAATGAAAAGATCAATGTGACCCGCATTACGGATGTGGACGAGTTTATTGAAAAGCACCTGATCGATTCCCTGACCTGCTTGAAATTTATTCATAAAGATGTGAAATCAATTTTGGATGTGGGTACTGGCGGTGGTTTTCCGGGTGTGCCCCTTGCCGTTATGCTGCCGGAAGCAGAGATTACCATGATGGATGCTACTGGCAAAAAGCTGAAGGTTATTGAAGATATCTGTCGTGAGATTGGAATAAAAAATGTGGAGTTTCTCCACGGCAGGGCTGAGGATTTAGGAAAAGACCCTGCCTACCGTGAGGGCTATGATTGTATTGTCTCCCGCGCGGTGGCGAACTTATGTTTGCTTTCGGAGCTGTGTCTCCCCTTAGCGAAAAAAGGTGGCCAGTTTATTGCTCTTAAAGGAAAGAATTATCTGGAAGAGATGGATGAGGGAGAAAAAGCCATTAAAGTTCTTGGCGGAAAAATAACCGGAATAGAATCCTGTTTGTTACTGCAAAGCGACTTGGTTCATGTTATAATATTAGTTGACAAAGTTAAAAAAACACCGGAGAAGTTTCCAAGATCCTTTGGTAAAATCAAAAAGGAACCTTTTCCGGGATAAGATGTTTCACGTGAAACATATCATATGAAACACATGCAGGAGATAATCAAATGAAGAGTATTATTGAATCAATTGTTGAACAGATACCAGTTGATAAAATCCTTTCAAATCCAAATCAACCAAGAAAACATTTTGAAGATTCTGCCATTACTGAGCTGGCGGAATCCATTAAGTCCTTTGGTATCATTCAGCCTATCCAGGTTCGGAAGATCAGTGAGGAGTTTTATGAACTCGTTTCTGGTGAACGGCGTCTGAGAGCCAGTAAGGTGGCCGGGAAGGAAACCATCCCGGCCATTATCGTGGAAATGTCTGATCAGGATTCCGCTTTGATCGCCATTATGGAAAATGTTCAGCGTGAGGACTTGACTTACTTTGAAGAGGCAGAAAGCTATCGGCAGCTCATGGAATACTATAATTTAACTCAGGACCGCATTGCTGAGCTTCTGGGAAAATCTCAATCCTTCGTCGCAAATAAAATTCGCCTATTAAAGCTGGACCCCTCAATTATTGAAACATTGACTGAAAACAATCTTACAGAACGCCATGCAAGGGCGCTTTTGAGGATTCCCGATACAGAGCTTCAAGAAGAGGTGTTGAAACAGGTTGTCAAAAAAGATATGACTGTTAAAAAAACTGAAGAGCTGGTTGAGAAAATCCGTAAGGATGTCTTAACCAATAATTATGATGAAAAGCTGACGCCGGAAAAGAAGGCCCGTGTCAAATCCTTTATCAATGCTCAGATCTATATCAATACCATCAAAACAGCATTCAAGGCTGTTAAGGAAAGCCGGAACACAGCAGAATATAAAGAGATTGAACGGGAAGACTACGTTGAGATTAAAATAATTATTCCTAAATAGGAGATTTCCATAGCTAAGGGACCTACGGGATGCCGATTAAAACGGGTTAGTTCAGTATGATGTATAAAAAATTAACATAACCCAGATGCACCAACTCGTATCAATAGCTTACCTTGGTGAATATTCATTACAATTTGAAAACATTTTGCTTCTTCATTCGAAGAAGCATTTTTATGCAAAAAAATATTTAAGATACCAATAAAAAATGGACAAACCAGTCTGTTGTTTATTATAATGTTAGAGTACAAACTGTGCCGAGATTATATATGTTTCACGTGAAACATACTGGAAAGGACCCTGATATGGCAAAAACTATTGCGATTTTTAATCAAAAGGGTGGTGTCGGAAAGACAACGACAACCATGAATCTCACCACTGCGCTAAGCATGATGAATTACAAAGTACTGACCGTTGATACCGATCCCCAGGGGAATACAAGCAGTGGCTTCGGCATCAATAAAAATGAACTGGAAAAAAGTATTTACGATGCGCTCATAGTCGGGGATGACCCTAAAGAGATTATACTGACAACCTCGTATAAAAACCTTCATATTCTTCCATCCAATCTGGAACTGGCAGGAAGCGAAATTGAATTGACAAACATGAGCCAACGGGAGCTTCGGTTGAAACACAGTCTCGAAAGTGTTCAGGATTTTTATGATTTTATTTTCATTGACTGTCCGCCATCCCTAGGGCTTTTAACCATCAATGCTCTGGCAGCTTCCGATTCAGTTTTAATACCGATCCAGTGTGAGTTTTATGCGCTGGAAGGGGTTGGGCAGTTGATGAGTACTGTAGGTCTGGTAAAAAAAGGTTTAAATCCCAAGCTTGAAATTGAGGGGGTTTTAATGACCATGTATGACGGCCGCACCAATCTTTCGCTCCAGGTTGTGGATGAGGTAAAGGAATATTTCAAGGACAAAGTGTATAATACCTATATTCCCAGAAATGTCCGGCTGGCGGAAGCGCCGAGCTATGGTCAGACGATTTTTGAATATGCGATCAACTCAAAAGGTTCGCAGGCCTATTCGGAATTTTCACAAGAGTTTATAAAAAGGCAGGAGTAGATCATGGCGAAAAGCAGAGGATTAGGAAAGGGTTTGAAGGCATTGATTCCCGATGAAAGCTTTATGAGCATTGACAACAGTGATACCGAAAATGCCGAAAAGCTGGTCTTTTTTCTCCAGATCAACAAGATAAGACCAAATGCCGACCAGCCCCGCAAGAAATTTAATCGGGAAAAACTGGAAGAGCTGGCTGCTTCCATTAAAGAGCACGGTATCCTGCAGCCCTTGGTGGTGAGGCCGGAAAATAATGGCTACACCATTATCGCAGGGGAGCGCCGCTGGCGTGCAGCCACCATGGCTGGGCTGAAAGAGGTTCCGGTTATTGTGAAAGACCTGCCGGCCAAGGATGTTATGGAGCTCGCGCTTATCGAAAATGTTCAGCGAGAGGATTTGAACGCCATCGAGGAAGCTGAGGCTTACGGCGCGTTAATGGAGCATTTTAATCTGACGCAGGGAGAGATTGGTATCCGTATCGGCAAAAGCCGGGCCGCGATTACAAATACCATGCGGCTTTTAAATCTTCCGGATAAGGTGCGGCAGGAGGTTCTGGATGACCACATCAGCTCGGGTCACGCAAGAGCTCTTTTGTCACTGGAGGATCAGAAGCAGATGGAATCCCTGTGTGAAAAGATTATTGATAAAAAACTCAGCGTACGTGAAACTGAAAAAAAGGTGAAGCTGCTGAAAAATCCTCCAAAAGAGGACAAGGCAAAGCCTGAAAAAAATCCGTACATTACTGCAGTTGAGGACGGATTGAAACAGAAATTTGCCACCAAAGTAAAAATCTCAGGGAAAAAGGATAAGGGGAAAATTGAGCTGGAATTCTATTCCACCGAAGACCTGAACCGTATTCTGGATCTTTTGGGATATGAAAATGACGGGAGTAATGATGAATCAGAATAATTACCACATTAAAAAAAGGATGAGTCCGATAGAGACAGCGCTGCTCGGCAACCTGATTTATATCGTGCTTGTTCTGATTTTGAAAAATGTTCTAGACCTTATAGGAAATGATGGCAACTATAAGCTTTGGTTTGGCGCCATCGAGTTGGTGATAACGGCAGGCTACTGGATAATCCTGAACTGGTTTTTATTTAGAAATCCGGCAAGCCATCAGGACGGGAGTTATGCAAAATACATATTTTTCAGTCTGCTGCCCATACTGGTCTTTACCATCGTATCTACAATAGTGATCTACGCAGCGCCAGGGACAAACTTCACCAGCGCCTGGAATGAATTTACCTTTCTGGTAGCACCGACAATTTTCTGGTATCTGCCTTATGGGTTGATCTATCATTTTATTGGCTCTGCCATTCCCATTGTTGTGTATTTTATCATCTGCCTGATACTGGTCATTGTTTTTCAGGGGATCGGTATAGCGATGGGCTCCGGCAGACGTAAAAAACTGCGCGAGCGTGCAGAAAGACGGGAAAAAGAAAAAGAACAGATCAGCGTTGAAAAGGTCATTGAACCTTATAACAAAAAAAGAAGACCAGCTGCCAGCCAGCAGGCCGCGCCACAGAAACCAAAGAAAAAAGCACCACCAAAGCCACAGCCTAAAAAGGCTGACCCCAAAGATCCATTTGGCGATGACGATGATCAGCCGCAGATTATTTATACCGAAGCTTTTTCCGTGATAACCGATGAAATGCTTGAAGAAGCAGAACGGCGTAAGCGGGAAAACCTTGAAGATAAAATGGCCGAAGCAGCCACTCCCTCAGGTGAAACAGAGGAGATACTGGATCATGTGGAAAAAGGTCTGATCGATGAAATTGATACGGAAGCTGTTAACCGCGCCATAGCTGAAACCCAAAGAGGCCTTAAGGCAGCGAAGCAGCCGGGAAGAGCGCCACGTGAAAAAGATAAGGTGCTGGACAGAGAAAAATCAGAAACACAGGACATCACAGCAGAGCTGGAACATATCCGTAAACTGATGTCCCAGAATGATAAAAACAAAAGGAAATAAATATGAATATGACAACTCTTGACATCATCTGCATTGTGCTGGTGATCGGAGTTGGAATGATCGGTTATATAAAAGGTGCAATAAATACGCTCATTGGTCTGGCGGGATTTATTGCATCTTTTGTCATAGCAAGGATCTTTTCAGCACCGGTAACAAACTGGCTACTTAATGTAGAACCCGTAAAAAATTTTATAAATGACACGATCACCCAAAATGCCATAAATGCTCTGGGACAGTATGGAAGTGAGGCGCTTACAAATCTCCAGGGGATTGGAGGGCTGGATTTTCTGTCTGGTATTACGGACACATCCGTGATCTCGGGCAGCACTGCCGCCGCCCAGGCAGTCAACCAGGCACTTCAGCCAGTCATCTATCAGATTGCAAACGGCTTTGTATTCCTCATCCTGCTGCTGTTATGCAGCGCCGCTTTTGGTATTATAAGACATATTGGGAAGGGGATGAACCGGGTGCCGGTTATCGGCACAGCCAACCGCGTGGCAGGTTTGGCCATTGGGTTAGTGATTGGACTGGTCATCGCGGTAATTGTGATTGCTGTTGTATTGTACTATGGTATTTTTTCAGGAGACGTCACCATTGTGCAGATGGTAAAGGACGGTGTGCTCACTGGACCGGTCGCATTGTATCTTCATTAGAAAGGAGGATTTATGGTATACGAAAATGTTGGAGATCTCTGGCAGCATTTGCTGAGTGGAATAGATCTGAGCGAGCTGACTGAAAAAATTATTTCAGTTGTCATCACGGTCATTGTCTTTTTTATTCTCATCAAGGTCAGCAATGGGCTGGTTAATAAATTTTTTAATGAAAACAAGAAAAACATCACTCCACAGGAGCGAAAAAGAGTACTTACCCTTAAAAAGGCTTTAAAGACGTTTTTAAGGACGGCATTGCTTTTGACAGAACTATTGACCGTTTTATCTTTTTTCACCGACGTAGGGGCCCTTCTCGCGGTTGCCGGAGTTGGAACTCTGGCCATTGGCTTCGGCGCTCAGGGCCTGGTGGAGGATGTCATGAGCGGTTTTGTCATCATTTTTGAAAATCAGTTTTCTGTCGGAGACTATGTCACCATTGACAATGACCACTACGGGATAGTGGAGACCATCGGCGTCCGGACAACGTCTGTCCGGGAAATGGATGGTGGTTTGTTTATTATTCACAATGGGAAAATCGACCGGCTCATCAATCACTCCAAGGGAACCATCAAGGCTGTGGTTGATGTCGGGGTTGCCTATGAAGAAAATATTGATTATGTACTCTCTGTACTACGGGAAATCTGCGAGGAAGTCTACGACGCCAACGAGACTTTATTTGTCGGGAGGCCGGAGGTACTGGGGGTAACCCGCATGGACCCATCGTCCATGAATATCCGTATCATCGCCGATGAGGATGCAGCCAGAAAGGTCAGGGCAGAAACCGCGCTCAGAAAACGTATTAAGGAAGTTTTCGACGAGAAGGGAATTGAGATCCCTTATGGCAAGTATGTTGTCTATTCCAATGGACAGTCTAAGCCGCAAATTATGCAAAAGTAGAAAGGAGCCAGCATGGAAAACAGGGATTATGGTCTCGGGGATATTGTGGAGCTGAAGAAAAAGCATCCCTGCGGAAGCTACAACTGGAAAATTCTCCGTATGGGAGGAGAAATCAAATTAAAGTGTACAGGCTGTGAGCATATGGTAACGGTGCCGCGGTCCAAGTTCAATAAGATGATCAAAAAAGTTGTCGAACACAACGAGAACAATAAATAGCAAAGACGGCAAATTCTTTTTTAAAAAAGAGTTTGCTTTTTTTTATTTTTATGATATACTATTGAACTGTACCCTTGCGCATTGCAGAAGCGGTGCGCCATAGTCCACAAGGAGGTGAATTGAAATGAGAGCTTACGAAACAGTATTTGTTTTACAACCTGAATTAGAAAAGGAAGTTACAGATTCCTGGATTGAGAAGGTTAAAGGCGCCATTGCAGCAGCAGGTGAAGTTGGAACTGTTGATGAATGGGGTAAAAGAAAGTTAGCTTACGAAATCGACAAAAAGTATACCGAAGGTTACTATGTTGTGATTGAATTCAAAGCTGAACAGTCTGTATTAGACAGCCTTGACTACTTATTCAAGATGAATGAAGAGTTCATCAGAAGCATCATCGTTAAAAAAGAAAAATAGAGGTTAAACCGTGAATAAAGTAATTTTAGTAGGAAGATTAGCAAGAGACCCTGAACTGCGCACAACTAACACCGGAAAATCAGTGGCGACATTTTCGTTAGCTGTTGACAGACGGTTTAAACAGGAAGGTCAGCCAACTGCCGACTTTTTCAATATTGTTGCATGGGGAAGACAGGCTGAAGTCATTTGCCAGTATCTTGGCAAGGGCAGACAAATCGCTCTGACCGGAAGATTACAGTCCCGTTCCTACGACGCTCAGGATGGCTCTAAACGTTATGTGACAGAGGTTGTTCTGGAAGAATTTGATTTCATCGGTAGCAAAAACGATGGCGGCGGAAGCGGCTATAACGATAACTTTGGCGGCGGCTATAATCAGGCGCCGGCAAAAGCAGCACCGCAGCCAGCCAATAATATGCCTTTAGATTTCGACGACGATTTCCATTTGATGGCAGACGATGACGAAGTACCTTTTTAAGATAGGAGGATAAAACAATGCCAAAACCGTTTAAAAGAAGAAGAAAAGTATGCGAATTCTGTGAAAGACATGAAACAGAAGTCGATTATAAAGATGTGGCTACGTTAAAGAAATACATTTCTGAACGCGGCAAAATCTTACCAAGAAGAGCTACAGGAACCTGCGCAAAACATCAGCGTAAGGTAACCGAAGCTGTTAAACGTGCACGTAATATCGCATTATTACCATACACATCTAACAACTAAAAAGTACAAAACACCGGAATCCAGGGATCCCGGTGTTTTTTTAATACTTTATTTTAAATTTGCTGTCCACGCCCAGGGCGATAGGCTTCATGGAGTAGTCCTCCACACGTATAAAGTGGTTCCCCTTCCGGACGGCGGTCATAAATTTATGGATCAGGGCGTCCTCACCCTGAACCTCCATGTCCACCATGCCATTTTCCAGATTGCGGACCCAGCCGGTCAGTCCATAGCCCGCGGCAATGGACTGGACAAAATACCTGAAACCAACGCCCTGAACACGGCCCTCAACAATGATATAATAACGTTTCATAATTTCCTCCTCAGTTAATCGCGCTCCAGGCATGACCCAGAAGCGCTACGGCTGATTCAATTTCTTCCTCTGTAAAGCTGGCGTAACCCATGACAATGACGTTGCGCGGCATCCTGGCCTCGGGCTCAATATAATATTCTGACAGCCCATAAACCCGGATGCCAGCCGCCTTTGCATGTTCAACAAGGGCTTTCTCAGTGTAGGGAGGCTCAAATTTCAGCAGCAGGTGAAGACCAGCGTTTTCGCCTGTGATTTCTATTTTATCTGCCATGGGCAGACTGCGGATGCACGCCAGCATTTTATTCCGCCGCACCTTATAGATTTTACGCATCCGGCTCAGGTGGCGCTCAAAATGTCCGCCCTCCATAAACTGGTGCAGTGTGTGCTGCTCAAAGCGGGGAACGGTTGAGGAATAAAAGGAAAAATCCTCACAGTAACTGTGAAGCAGCCGCTCGGGCAGAATCATGTATGAGATACGCATGGAGGGCGCCAGGCTCCGGGTAAAGGTATTAAAGTAAATGACCTTATCCGCTGTGTCCAGCCCCTGCAGGGCAGGGATGGGTCGGCCGCTGAAACGAAATTCACTGTCATAGTCATCCTCAAGAATATAGCGATCCGGGGATTCCAGCGCCCATTTCAGCAGCGCCATGCGCCGGCCCACAGGCATGACGATGCCCAATGGAAACTGGTGCGATGGTGTCAGATGAAGGATTTCCGCCCCGGAATACTTCAGGCTTTCCACGGAAACACCGTCATCGTCCAAAGACATAAGGCTTACATCAGCCCCGTTGCTTTTAATGACCTTGTAGACCTTATTGTAATTGGGGTTCTCCACTGCGTAGCGGCTTTTCCGGCCGAGAAGCTGTACCGCGAGCCCCAGCAGATATTCTGACCCTGCGCCGATGATAATCTGCTCCGGTGTGCAGTTGACCCCGCGGTACTGGTGCACGTAGTCCGCGATGGCCTTTCTCAGGGGATAATACCCTCGGGGGTCTACCGCCCGCAGCAGATTGCGGTTTCGGTTGTGGAGGATTTCCCGTGAGATTTTTGCCCAGGTAGGAAAAGGAAAAAAGTTAGCGTCAACGGTATTGGTTTTAAAGTCATAAAGCCATTGCTCGCGGTCAGGTTTTTCAACGGCCTGAATAATTCCTTCAGGAGGGGTTTCTGGTATATCGGGCAGCATATCCTCCAAAACAGCCACATAATAGCCGCTCTTTGGCTTAGAGATGATATAACCCTCTGCGGCTAGCTGCTCATAGGCTGTGGCCACAGTATTCTGGCTGATTTTCAGATGGGCGGCGAGCTTTCGTTTTGAGGTCAGTTTTTCACCGGGCCGCAGCCTTCCGGTTTCGATTTCCTTCCGGATAAAGCTGTACAGCTGCTGGTACAGTGGAATTTCATGATCGGGGTTCAGAATAAAAGTCAGCATAATTCTCCAATCTGATACTATTAATTATTTTAAATCTGGTTATTGTGCAGGAGTCAGTTCTTAACTATAATAATACCCAAGCTTACAGATATCTGTCAATAAAAAATATAAATTGGAGAAAAATCATGTCAAATGAATTAAATAAAAACCTGGCCCAGAGGTTTAAAGGCGGGGTAATCATGGATGTCACCACACCGGAGGAAGCGAAAATCGCCCAGGAATGCGGTGCGGTAGCGGTTATGGCACTGGAACGTGTTCCCTCAGATATCAGAAAGGAGGGCGGTGTGGCCAGAATGAGCGACCCGAAGATGATTAAGGAAATTCAGGCGGCAGTGACCATCCCGGTCATGGCAAAGGTGCGGATTGGCCATATCGCTGAAGCGCAGATTCTTGAAGCGCTGGGAATTGACTATATTGATGAAAGCGAAGTCCTGACGCCTGCGGACGAGAGCTTTCACATTGACAAATCAGCCTTTAAGGTACCCTTTGTCTGCGGCGCGAGAAATCTCGGAGAGGCGCTGCGCCGCATCGGGGAGGGTGCTTCCATGATCCGTACAAAGGGTGAAGCAGGCACTGGCAACGTCGTGGAAGCCGTGCGCCACATGCGGACCATTCAGGCAGATATGCGCCAGGTGGCCGGAATGCGCAGAGAGGAGCTCATGGCCTATGCCAAGGAGATCAGTGCGCCATACGATCTGGTATGCGATGTCCACGAAACGGGCAGCCTGCCCGTGGTCAATTTTTCTGCCGGAGGCATTGCCACGCCGGCAGACGCAGCGCTGATGATGCAGCTAGGCAGTGAGGGTGTTTTTGTGGGATCAGGCATTTTCAAGTCAGAAAATCCTGAAAAGGTTGGAAAGGCCATTGTCCGGGCAACTGCCTGCTACAGCGACCCGGAAATTCTGGCAGAGGTCAGCGAGAATCTCGGAAAAGCCATGTCCGGCGTCGATTTGAAGGATTTGGGCGAGGAAGAGCGCTATGCAGGCCGGGGATGGTAAAAACCGCATATTGGGGGTTTGGCACTCCAGGGATCAGTGGAAGAGCATGACCATCGGCAGGCTGTTGTGGGTGTGTACTGCTGCTTCCTGAAGATGATTGAAGAGGCCGGATACCAGAGGTTCATTCCGGCATCCACTAAAAAAACGAACTGAGTTTTCAGTTCGTTTTTTATTGCTTTTATTATTCTGCGTCCACAACCTTAAATTTCTGCATCTTTTTCTTTGTCACCAGCTGGAGCAGGATCTGCAGCTCCTCAGGGGTAAAGTAGTAATGCTTGCCGCAGAAATCACAATTGACCTCAATGGTCTTGCCGTCGTCGATCATTTCCTGAAGGTCTTTTTCGCCAACACTGATGAGGGCCTTGGTGACACGTTCTCTGGAACAGTCACATTTGAACTGGGTAGGCAGACGGTCAATGATATTTACGCCGAAATCGCCCAGTATAATTTCCAGAATCTCTTCGGGGGTCTGGCCTTTTTCCAGGAGTGAAGTGACCGATTCAGCCTGACTTAATTTTTTTTCAAGCTGGTCGATGATTTCGTCAGAGGTGTAAGGCATCAGCTGAATGATAAAGCCGCCAGCCTGGTTGACCTCGGTTTCTTCCTTTAAGGTAAGGCCCAGTGCCACAGAGGTTGGAATCTGTTCAGAAAAAGCGTAATAATAAGTTAAATCCTCGGCGATTTCTCCGGTTACCAGCGGTGAGGTGCCCACATAGGGTTCCTTTAAACCGATATCCTTAATAATGCTTAAATTTCCATTCCCAATGACCTTTTCCGTTTCGAGCGGGTTTTCGCTTTTTACCTGGGGTTCAAAGACAAAGCCCTTGACGTCGGCCTTGCTGTTGGCTGTAACGGTAATGCCTCCGATGGGACCGTCGCCCTTGATCTGCAGGGTCAGTACTTCATCATCGTTTTTCATCATGCTTCCCATTAAGCTGCCGGCTGTCAGCAGGCGGCCGAGGGCTACGGTGGCAGCGGGGGAGGTGTTGTGTATTTTATGCGCATGGGCACAGAGCTCCCGGGTCGTCGCGGCATATGCGCGGATCTGGCCATCGGCAGCTGTGGCTCTTACAATATAATCAGACATTGTTTCTCCTTTCAGTTATCCACTTAAAAATAGTTTAACATTTCGTAAAAGAATCTTCAATTAAATGCTGATATTATTTATACCACAAAATTATAAAGATAAAAAGAATGTTGCAAAAATGTTGTGAAATTTACAGAAATGTGTTCATTAAGCTGGGAATGTGGTATAATATCTAGGTTCATTTTAGTCTTTTTTAAGGACAACAGGGATTTTAAAACTAATTCAAGGTGTATTATGTATAATAGAATTGGATATATATGCCTTGAAAAGGAAGGTATGAAAAAATGAAAACAAAGGCCATAACAGAGGGTGCAATGCTGTGTGCATTGGCGGTAATCATCGCTCTGTTTTCTTCTTATGTTCCCTTTTTACTGCTGCTTTTTTTCCTGATTCCAGTGCCAATGGTCATACTGGCGGAAAAACAGGGCTTTAAGGTGACACTTATCGCGGGCCTGGCGGCAACGCTGATTTTATTTATGTTTATGGATCCGCTTACAGCCGGGGGCTACGGTATCTATATGATTTTTGTGGGCTGTAGTCTTGGGTATATGTATTACAAGCGTAAGGATGGTTTTCTTAAACTTGCAGTTGCTTATGCGGGGGTTTTTGCAGCGATCATTCTCATTATCATTTTGCTGCAGGTTCTGACAGGACAGAATTTCGTCGCAATGCTTACGGAAACCATTGACACCTCGTCGGCGCAGGTAATGGATGTTTACCGATCTCTGGGCGCTTTTCCAGAGGATCAGCTGAGCCTTTTGCAGACAGCCGTCGACCAGATGAAGGAGACCATGAAAATGGTTATTCCACTGGCGTTTCTGATTTCGCCCTTCTTTATTGGCTGGGCGAATGTGTTGATTTCTGACACCATCTTGAAACGGATGCGTCTGCCAGTAAAGCCGCTTCCACAGCTCAGTAAATGGCGTCTGCCGAGATCCTTTAAGAATTTCCTCATTATGGTGGTCATTGTCCTTTTAGTCATTGACCTGGCGCATATTGATGCGATTCCGGCGGTCTACACCTATACGCTGATGATGATCATCTATCTTCTGTACTTTTTAATGGGGATATCCTTTGTATACTGGCTGATAAACCGCAAGCGGGCAAAGGAATCCATGGGCCTGAAGATTCTGATCGTCGTACTCTGTCTGTTTATACCGTATATTTCCTATATCATTTCCTTTGTAGGTGTTGCGGATATTTACATTGATGTACGAAAATTTATAGAAAATCGAGATGGTACAAACATATGAAAGAGAAGCAATCAATCGCGTCGAAGCTCTATTTAGTGATTTTTCTGCTGTCGCTGATTCTCCTGTTCTACAATATCCCCCTGGGGTGTCTGGGCGTTTTGCTCTGCGGCATCTGCTTCTGGCGTGACAGCCAGGAGGAAAAGCAGTCCAATCTGAGACTTCAGAAAGCCATTGAGACCATCTATGGCGATATTGACCGTTTAAACCAGGAGCGGATGTATGAGCTGCCGATTGCCCTGGTCATTGTCAATGAAGACGGACAAATCTGCTGGTATAATCAGTATTTTGACCGGAACTTTAAGAAGAAGGATACGACAGCCAACTTTTTCGGGAAAAAAATTCAGGAGGAACTGGGGATCGACCTCGAAACTCTGCTTAAGGAAAAGGAACAGGACTTTAATCACAGGGATATTGACTATACCATTGTGTCAAACAGCTTCAGCGACGGGGACGAAACTCTGATTCTGCTGCATTTTTTCGATGTCACTATCCAGAAAAAACAGCAGGAAATTTACAAGGAAAACGAACCGGTTTTCTGTTATATTTTAATCGACAACTATGACGATATCATCGAGCAGCTCCCCAGCCACGAGCGGTCTGCGGTTCTGAGCCAGATCGACCTGAAGATCAACGAATGGGCAAAGAAGGTCGGGGCTGTGATCATCCAGTATGAAAATGACCACTATTTAATGATTTTTGAAAAAGAAAAGCTGAGGGCCATGGAAGAAGAGCGTTTCCGTATTCTCGATGAAATCCGGGAGACAGAAACAGAAGAAAAATCCCAGGTGACCCTGAGTATCGGTATTGGTGTGTCTGATGAGCCGCTGGCCATCCGTGAGGCCGATGAGCTTTCCCACGCGGCGCTGGATATTGCCCTTGCCCGCGGCGGCGACCAGGCTGTTGTCAGACAGGATGAAAAAATGGCCTTTTATGGTGGAACCACTGAAGCCACGGAAAAACGAACCAAGGTGAAAGCCAGGGTAAAAGCCCACGGCCTCAGAGAGCTTATCCGCGAATCCGACAATGTCCTGATCATGGGGCATCAGACACCGGATATGGACTGCCTCGGCGCAGCAGTCGGCCTTCTGGGCGCCTGCAAGGCGCTCAATAAAACCGGTAAAATTGTCATCAAAGAGATTAACTACAGCATCAAGGAGCTGTTCCAGTACCTGATGGAAAACGACGAGTACCGGGATTCCTTTATCAAGCCAAAGGAAGCAGAGGACTACATTACACCCAATACCCTGCTGATCATTGTGGATACTCAGAACGCCAATTATCTCGAGGTTCCAGAGCTGATCGACCAAATCGAAAAGATTGTGGTCATTGACCATCACCGGCGTTCTGGAAAATTCATTGAAAAAACGGTGCTTAACTATACAGAGGCCTATGCCTCATCGACCTGTGAATTGATCACCGAGCTGCTTCAGTACCTTGATGAAAAGGAAAGTATGAACGAAACCGAGGCAAACGCCCTTATGGCAGGTATGTGTATGGACACAAAGATGTTCACCTTTAAAACAGGGGTACGTACCTTTGAGGCGGCCTCTTATCTCCGCCGTAAAGGTGCGGACACCATTATCGCCAAAACCATGCTACAGGATGACCTCGCAACCTATGCCACCCGGTCAGAAGCGGTGCGGAACGCGAAGATCTATTTTGACAGCATTGCCATTTCCCAGTTGGAAAACGAATCGGAATACGCCAAGATCATTGCTGCCCAGGCGGCGGATGAACTGTTAAATATCAAGGGAATCAACGCGTCCTTCATCCTGTTAAAAAGCGGCAGCGGGCTGGTTATCAGCGGCCGTTCCATGGGTGAGGTCAATGTTCAGCTGATCCTTGAAAAAATGGGCGGCGGCGGCCATCTGGCCATTGCAGGCGCCCAGCTTCCAGATATCAATGATCTGGATGTCGGAAAACAGATGCTGCTCAGTGCCATTGAAGAATATATGAAAGAGAGAGAAGAAAAATGAAAGTAGTTTTATTAGAAGATGTTCAAAATGTCGGCAAAGCCGGCGAAATTGTCAATGTTAAGGATGGCTACGGCCGTAACTTTTTGATTAAAACCAACAAGGGTCTTCCGGGAACAAAGGAAAATATTGCCAAGGCAGAGGAAGCCCAGGCTCTGAAAAAACAACAGATGGAAGAAGAACGCCAGGCTGCTGTGGCTTTGGCAAAGGTCATTGACGACACGACCATCACCATCGCTGAAAAAGCAGGGGAAGACGGAAAGCTTTTTGGCTCTGTCACCAGCAAGGATATTGCTGAAGCCCTGGAAGCCCAGAAAGAAATCAAAGTGGACAAACGCAAGATCGCTTTAAACGCGCCGGTCAGAAATGTCGGACGCATTGAGGTAAAGGTTAAAACCTATGCCGGCGTTGAAGGCAACCTGACAGTTGTGGTTGAAGCTGCAAAATAAATTTGGAAATCCGTGCCGATTTCCTGGGAAATTTTTTTGAAAAGGAGGTGAAATCAGGTGATTAACCCGAAGACTCCGCCCCATAACCTTGAAGCAGAGCAGTCGGTTCTCGGGGCGATTTTGCTGGAAGAATCCAATATTGCCAGGGCAGAGGAACTGCTGTCGCCGGACGACTTTTACAGTACCGCCAATGCCCGGATATTTGAGTGTATGCTGGCGCTGCATGATGAAAGACGGCCAATCGATACCGTAACTCTGATCAATATGCTTAAAAACCGGGGCGTTCTTGAAGAAATCGGCGGGCCGTCCTATATCGCGGGCTTGGTTGACCAGGTCCCCATGTATACAAACTATGAGGAATACTGTAAGATTGTTCAGGAAAAGTCGGTCATACGCAACCTGATTGACACCGCCACCGAAATCCTCAATGAAAGCTACGGCCAGTATGATGATGTGGAATCTGTCATTGAAAGTGCCGAGCAGAGTATTTTTAAGGTTTCGCAGGGAAAAAAACGCGGAGACTTTGAGCCTATCAGCGAAACCCTTGGTGAAACCCTGATGCAGATTGAGACCATTCAGCAGAACCAGGGGAATCTGACCGGCCTGACCACAGGCTTTTCAGAGCTTGATCTTTATACCTCTGGTCTGCAGAGGTCTGACCTGATCTTCGTGGCGGCGCGCCCCTCCATGGGTAAAACGGCCTTTGCCTTAAACCTGGCCCAGAACGCTGCCCTGAAGGAAAATGCCGCAGTCGCTATTTTCAGTCTTGAAATGTCCAAGGCCCAGCTGGTACAGCGTATGCTCTGCGCGGAATCCCTGGTCGACAGCAATAAGATCCGTACAGGGGAGCTTTCACCAGAGGATTGGGAGAGTATCTCCCTTGGCTATAGTCATCTATACAATACCAATATTTTTATTGACGACACCCCAGGGGTGACCCTGTCAGAGGTACGGTCAAAATGCCGCCGTCTCAAAACAGAAAAGGGACTGGATTTGATTCTTATCGACTACCTTCAGCTCATGAGCGGCAGGGGAAAAGCGGAGAACAGGCAGAATGAAATCTCGGAGATTTCAAGAGGTTTGAAGGGGCTTGCCCGTGAAATGGACTGCCCGCTGATCTGCCTGTCACAGCTCAGCCGTGCGCCGGATGCAAGGACAGACCATCATCCCATGCTTGCCGACCTCCGTGAATCCGGCTCCATCGAGCAGGATGCCGATGTGGTTATGTTTTTATACCGTGACTACTACTATAACAAAGAATCTGAGCCTCATATCGCCGAGCTCGATATTGCCAAGCAGCGTAATGGCCCGACCGGCCGCCTGAAGCTCGCATGGCTGCCTGAATACACCAAATTCAATGATCCTGCGCCTGATTTTTATGAGGACCCGGGGTACTAAATTTGGTGGTGCAGCGGGAATGGTGAGGCGGTTTTCAAGCTGCGGTACAATGGAAATCTGTGGTTATTGAATGGAGAATGGAAATTATTTTTTTATTGAAGGTTACCTTGGCGTTCAGGGTAAGAAGGGTTTCATATGAATAAGTATGATGTAATCATAATCGGCGCCGGCCCTGCCGGCATTTTTGCTGCGCTTGAGCTTAAAAAGGAAAAACCTGAGCTCAGTATTTTAATGCTGGAAAAGGGTAATGCCATCGAAAAACGGATTTGTCCAAAAAGGAAGACCGGCGTGTGTGTGGGATGTAAGCCCTGCAATATCACGACGGGGTTTGCCGGAGCGGGCGCTTACTCAGACGGGAAGCTCTCGCTGTCGCCGGATGTCGGCGGAGAGCTGCCGGATTATATCGGTTATGAAAAAACCGAAGAACTTATCGCCTATGTGGATGAGCATTATCTGCGTTTTGGGGCAGATCCCAAGGTACATGGTCTCGATAATCCGGAGAAAATCCGCGAGATAAGAACAAAGGCCATCCAGAGTAATCTAAAGCTTATCGAATGCCCCATACGCCACATGGGGACAGAGGTTGGCTACACCATCTATAAGCGCATTCAGGATCATTTGATCCATGATCTGGGAGTAGAAATCAAGTTCCGCGATCCGGTAAAAAGCCTGATCGTGGAGGATGGCGTGGCCGTTGGTGTGAACGCTGACGGCGAATACTACGCGGACAAAATTTTAGCCGGTGTAGGCCGTGAGGGTTCGGAATGGTTTAAAGCCATGTGCGACACCTACGGCGTAGACACCACAGTGGGCAAGGTGGATATCGGTATCCGGCTTGAAACCCGCAACGAAATCATGAAGGAAATTAACGATGCCCTTTATGAGGGTAAGCTGGTCTACTATACGCCAACCTTTGACGACGCAGTGCGGACCTTCTGCTCAAATCCCGGCGGAGTTGTTTCAACGGAATACTATGATGACAATCTGGCAGTGGTCAATGGCCACAGCTACAAATCAGACACTCTAAAAACAGACAACACCAATTTTGCGCTGTTGGTTTCCAAAGGCTTTACCGAGCCTTTTAACGCGCCCATCGCCTACGGCAAGCACATTGCCAGCCTTGGAAACATGCTGACCGGGAATAAGATTCTTGTGCAGCGCTACGGCGACTTTATCAGAGGCCGGAGAACCAACGAGGAAAGGCTTCACCGAAACAATATCCGACCGACTCTCAAGGATGCAGTGCCGGGAGACTTGTGTCTGGTGCTTCCGTACCGCATTATGAAGGATATCGACGAAATGATCCAGGCGCTGGACCATGTATCACCGGGTCTGGCCAGTGATGAGACCCTGCTTTACGGAGTAGAGGTCAAATTCTACTCCAACAAGGTGGCTGTGGATGAAAATTTTCAGACTAATATTAAAAACCTGTACGTGCTGGGCGACGGGGCTGGAATCACCCGCGGCCTGATGCAGGCCTCTGTCAACGGCGTCTATGTGGCGCGAAATTTGTTTGATTAAAAATGGAGAATGACATGCCGGGAAAACTATACATTGTCGGAACACCCATCGGTAATCTTGAGGATATTACGCTGAGGGCTCTCAGGATTTTGAAGGAAGTGGACGTGATTGCCGCGGAGGACACCCGACATACGGTCAAACTGCTCAATCATTTTGAGCTTAAGAAGCACCTGCTGGCCTATCATCAGCACAATGAGCAGAGCGGAAGTGAAAAGCTGCTGGAGCTTTTGGCAGAGGGTAAAGATATTGCCCTGGTCAGCGACGCGGGAATGCCCGTTATCTCTGACCCTGGCTCGGTTATTGTCAGCCGGTGTAATGAAGCTGGAATCCCGGTGGAGGTGGTACCCGGACCAAACGCCGGACTTTGCGCACTCGTGCTCTCAGGCATTGATGCCCGGGCCTTTACCTTTATGGGGTTTTTAGGAAAACAAAACAAAGAGATCCGCGGGGGTATTGAGAAAATAGCCGCCTCTGAAAATACGGTTATTCTCTACGAAACGCCCCACAGACTGGTGAAAACACTGGAAGCTATGGTTCAGGTCATTCCGGACCGAAAAATGAGTATTTCCAGGGAAATAACAAAAAAATATGAAGAGACCCGAATGGGCACAGTTCAGGAGCATCTGGACTGGTATTCTGAAAATCCACCCAAAGGTGAGTTTGTGCTGGTCATTGAAGGAGGCGATGGCCTTCCGTCAGACAGCCAGGATTTGACAGCCCTTTCTCTGGATGAGCACATGGCCCATTATGAAGACCAGGGCATGGGCGAAAAGGAAGCCATGAAGCAGGTGGCCAGAGACCGGGGCGTGAGCAAGCGGGATATCTATAATCTGATCAAACGGTAATTTGAAAACAATTGAAAATGGAAAATTATAGTACAAATCTGCCTCTGGCAGATTTGATTGGATGGGACTAAGTCGCTTTAGAGATCAGCATGAACGCCATGCTAAAGCAAGTTAGGGGCAGACATCTCGGGTATTTGCGGGCGTCGCTCTGCCACTTTTTAGTGCGGTGGCCGCCCTTTTAATCCCTTAAAAGAATTCGTTAATTTTCCATTGCCTTAAAAGTGCTTGCATTTTAAAAATATTTGGATATAATAGTATAGTAATAAATTGAATATGAACTGCGATGAAGAGAAGAGTACATTCGGAGGAAGCATACAGAGAACCGGGAAAGGTGAAAGCCGGCTGTGGACAAGGAATGGAAGATGGCCTCGGAGCATGCTTTGGTGAGGGCTGCCGCCTAAGCCAGGGCCGCGGAAAGCGTTAAAAACAAATAATAAACCCTGCCGGTTTATTAGCTGAGCCGTCTGCCGTGAGACAGGCGGAAAGTAAGGTGGTAACACGAGAGCTTCGTCCTTATATGGAGGGGCTCTCTTTATTTTTAGAAATTTTCAAGGAGGAAATATGATGGAAGAAAAGAAAACTTTTTATGTGACAACCCCGATTTATTATCCAAGCGGGGATTTACACATCGGCCATACCTACACCACCGTAGCCGCCGATACTCTGACCCGTTTTAAAAAGCTGACGGGCTACGATGCCTATTTTCTGACCGGTACCGATGAACACGGCCAGAAGATTCAAAAGGCTGCTGAGGAAAAGGGCGTCACCCCACAGGCCTATGTGGATGACGTGGTGGGAAGAATTAAAGAGCTGTGGAAGCTGATGAACATCAACTATGACCAGTTTATCCGTACCACAGACCCGGAACATGAGAAAACCATCCAGCAGATTTTTAAAAAGCTTTATGACCAGGGCGATATTTACAAAGGAAAATATGAAGGCTGGTACTGCACTCCCTGCGAATCCTTCTGGACGGAAAGCCAGCTGGTGGACGGCAACTGCCCGGACTGCGGACGTCCGGTTGAAAAAGCTTCCGAAGAGGCTTACTTCTTTAAGATGTCAAAATACGCAGACCGCTTACTTAAGTACATCGAAGACCATCCGGATTTTATTCAGCCGGAATCCCGGAAGAATGAAATGATCAACAATTTTATCAAGCCCGGCCTTCAGGATCTCTGCGTTTCCAGAACCTCCTTCAGCTGGGGCGTTCCGGTAACCTTTGACCCGGGGCATGTGGTGTATGTCTGGATCGACGCTCTGCCGAACTATATCTCGGCTCTTGGCTATCTGAATGACAAGCCGCAGCTCATGGATAAATACTGGCCCGCGAATGTGCATCTGGTCGGTAAGGACATCATCCGCTTTCATACCATCTATTGGCCGATTATTCTCATGGCACTGGACCTTCCGCTGCCGGAACACGTATACGGCCACGGATGGATTTTATTAAAGGGTGGAAAAATGTCCAAATCTGTAGGCAATGTTGTCGACCCGGTAGAGCTGGCTGAAAAATATGGCGTGGATGCACTGCGCTACCATGTGCTGCGTGAAATGACCTACGGCGCAGACGGTATTTATAACGAAGATCTGCTGGTCAGCCACATCAATTCTGACCTGGCCAATGACCTGGGCAATCTCCTGAGCCGGACAGTGGCCATGACCGTGAAATACTTTGACGGCGTGATTCCAGCTGAGCGTGAAAGCGGTGATTTTGACGCCGAGCTCATTGCTCTGGCAGAGGAAACTCCAGGTGTTGTGGAAGATTACATGAATAAGCTGGATTTCAGCCGCGCGCTGGAAGCGGTCTGGAAGCTGGTTTCCCGCACCAATAAATACATTGATGAGACACAGCCATGGGTTTTGATCAAAGATCCTGAAAAGAAAGCCCGTCTGGCAATGGTGATGTATAACCTGACAGAGTCTCTCAGAATAATTTCTGTACTCGTAAGCTCTGCAATGCCCGATACCGGCGTTAAGATTGCCGATGAACTTAAGGTACCAGAAGAACTCAGGACCTGGGAAAGTATCCAGTCCTTTGGAAAATACCCGGACGGCATCCAGGTAGAGCGCTGTGAACCAATCTTCCCGAGAATTGAAGTGAAGAAGGAAAAACAAGAACAGAAACAGCCGCCTAAAAAGGAAAAACAGGCCAAGAAGGAAGAAAAAGCCGCGGTGCCAGAAGGCCTGATCACCATCGATGATTTTGCCAAGGTTGAGATGAAAGTCGCAGAGGTCATCTCCTGCGAACAGCATCCTGACGCAGACCGCCTGCTGGTGTTCCAGCTGGATCTGGGAACAGAAAAGCGCCAGATTATCTCTGGAATCGCCAAATACTATAAGCCTGAAGACCTTGTGGGCAAAAAGGTTATTGTCTGTACAAATCTGAAGCCGGTCATGCTGAGGGGACTGGAGTCCAACGGGATGATTCTTTCCGCTGTTAAGGGGAAAAAGCTGAGTATTTTAACAGTCGACGGCGATGTAATCCCGGCTGGCGGCAAAGTAAGCTAAAAGGATAAAACTTAATTTCTATTGAAAATAACACAAAATCTTCTGTTTAATGATATAATAGTCAGAGAACAGGAGGTTTTTTTTGGATTCTGTAATCAATTTGACAACGAGTAAAAAAAGAATATTGGCAGCACTGGCGACAGTGGCGGTGCTGAGCCTGAGCCTGTCGCTCTGCTATCATATGATGGGGTTTGATGAACGTTACCTGAACACAGCGGGGCTGTGTGTGTTTATGATCGGTCTGGCTGTCTTTTCAAATATAGAGTGCAGGGAGCGTGCAGCGGCTCTGTGGAATGTGCTGCTGCTTGTCCTGACCTCAGCCTTTTCTTATACCATTTTCCAGATATTTCAGGAAGCACCCTTTGATACAGAGGGAATCCGCCTGTTTTTAAATCTGGCCTGCTGTATGGCAGTCTATGTTTTTTTATATATTTTAACAGGGCGGATGAGAGCATCCTTGATGGGCGGAGGAGTTCTTCTGTATATTTTTGGGTTGGCGGGCTACTTTGTCCGTCTGTTCAGAGGAGATACACTGCTCTATACGGATCTGTTTTCAGCGAAAACAGGACTTCAGGTCGCCTCAGCCTATCACTTTGAGCTCAGCGGCACGATTCTGCTGGCGGCGCTGGTTCTGGCAGCGCTGTTGTTTTGGGCCTTTAAAGCAGACAGACGCGTCCGGGATAAATATAAAAGCCGCAGGCTGCGCCTGAGGGCCTTTGCAGCCCTGACCATCACCTTTGGTTTGTTTTTCGAGACCAATGTGGAGCGGTATTACTATGCCTGGGATATGCCAGTTAACGGCTATCCTTATACCTTTACCGTCAATGCCAAGCTCTCACATGTCAGAGAGCCTGAAGGATATGATCTGGCATTTTTGGGTGAGAGCATCAAAAACGTACAGCAGCCCATGACCACAGGAGCTGTCGGCCGGGGCGGGACAACGGAAAAAGCCGCTGCCGGCCCTGGAATGAAAGACAGCCATAAGCCCAATATCATTGCTATTATGAATGAGTCTTTCAGTGACCTGCGGGCCGTGGGGGATTTTTCAACCAATATTGACTACATGCCTTTCATTGACAGTCTGAAGGAAAATACCATTAAAGGGAATCTCTACGTGTCGGTTTTCGGCGGTGGCACCTGTGACTCCGAATACGCTTTTCTGACAGGAAACACCACGGCTTATCTGCCGGAAAACGCGAGGCCCTATCAGCTTTATATCAAGGGTCCGGCTCCCGGGCTCACGTCGACGCTGAACCATGAGGGCTACAGCAGCTACGCCATCCACCCCGGAGAGCGTAACGCCTGGAACCGCGATAAGGTTTATCCAAATTTTGGATTTCAGCAGTTTTTTTCAGAAGAAGAATTTATGGAATCGCAGACAATCAGAGAAAAATGGGTCAGCGATACGGCTACCTATGACAAGGTCATTGAGCTTTATGAAAATAAAGGCGACAATCCGCTGTTTGTCTTTGATGTGACCATCCAGAACCATGCCGGTTACCAGCTGAATGCCGATGATCTGGAGCCTGTGCTTCTGGAGGGGATGGAGGGAAGTTATCCTGAAACTGAGCAGTATTTATCGCTGATGCGCAGCTCTGACGCGGCGTTTAAAAATCTGATCGACTATTTCAGCAGTCAGGATGAGCCCACGCTGGTGGTCATGTTTGGCGATCATCAGGCGTATATCGAGCAGGCTTTTTATGAAGAGCTCATGCAGAAGCCTCTGGACCAGTGGAGCACAGAGGAGCTGCAGAGGCGCTATGTCACCCCCTTTGTCATCTGGGCAAATTACGACATCCCAGAAGCTCAGGTGGATAAGCTGAGTGTAAACTATCTTTCCAGCCTGCTGCTTGCGCAGGCGGGTATCCAGGGGACACCCTACAATGATTATTTAATGAAGCTGTCCAAAACACTGCCGGTCATCAATACGGTAGGGATCATTGACAAGGAAGGGCAGTACTTCAGAAAGGGTGATCCGACCGTCCATGACCGTGAGGTTCTGGAGTATCAGCAGATACTCTACAATAACATGCTGGATACGGCGAGGCGGCGAAACGATTTGTTTTACCCGGCTTCAGACTTTTAACTAAAAAATCCCCGGATCATTTGATCCGGGGATTTTTACTTATTTTTTCAATTTAAAGCCGTCAGTCATCACCTTGATGACATCGCACACGATCTTGGACTGCTCGTCATCGAGCCCTTCCATTGCAGTGGACAGAAAGTGAATCCGGCTGGTAAAGGATTCGACGGGGAAATCGGTAAGAAGTGCGCTGACAGGAACCTCCAGTGCTTCGGAGATGGTGATGAGCGTTTCAAGTTTGGGCAGATGGGTGCCGCGTTCCAGCATGCTCAGATAATTCGGTGTAATATGAACACGTTCCGCGAGCTGGTACTGCGTCAGTTTTTTATCAAGACGGGCTTCACGAATATGCCTGCCAATAACTTTGTTATCCATTGTGATTAACTCCTCTGCGTGAGATTGGGGCAATAAAAAGACCCCGGCATAAACCAAGGCAGGGAGATTGCATTCAGTAAGTTTAATACCCGAGCAACCGGCTGTCGTTTCATCTTGAGATGAATTAGACCCTTGGCTTTGCGTCACTACCTTTCAGTAGTTTTGCCCTATTTCAAAATGATTCGGATGTATATTATTTACTATAACTCACAATGCGAATGAAGTCAATATTCAATTATAGTTTTGTCCAAGAATTTAAACAAATAATTCAGTGATTTGTTTTTTTGAAGTGGTCACACATTAGCTTGATCATTTCCTGAACCAAGACGAGCTGTTCATCTGTTAGGTTGTCAGACGGAACACAGAAAGAAGGATACAAATTTTTCCGAGACTCCGTTTGATCCTCCATCAGAAGGTCGTCCGCGGAAACAGACAGGACATTGGCCAGATTGATAAAGGTTTCCAGCCGGGGCAGCTGCGCGCCCCTTTCAATGATACTGAGGTAGGTGGGGGTAATACCGGCCTTTTTAGCCAGCTGGTTTTGTGTAAGATGGGCGTCTTTTCGGAACTGGCGAAGCCGCTGCCCGAGGTATTTAGTGTTCATCTGGAGTTCCTCCCGAGGGTTTGACAGTTATGACTGAAAATAAGGAATCTATAAATAATTTTCATAGTAACATATTTTCAAAAAAGGTTCAAGGATTTTCGAAATAATAGTTATAAAAATAGAATGAAAAGAGAAATGCCCTGTATTGTAAGAGAAAATTTAATAAAAAGTAGTTCGATAAAAAAAGACCGTGCCCGGAGCACAGTCTGAAAAAACTTATAAATTTTTTAGGGTATCAATGTATTCCTGCCTGTCGCGGCTTCCCACGAAACGCTCGACTTCACTGCCGTCCTTTAAAAATACACAGGTCGGGATACTCATGACATGAAACTGTCTGGCCAGATCGGTATTTTCATCCACGTTCAGCTTACAGATCTTGGCGGTTGCAGGGACTTCGCCGGCGATTTCTTCGATGATCGGAAGAAGAGCCTTGCAGGGGCCACACCATTCAGCCCAAAAATCGACCATGACAGGGCCTTCCGTATAGTTTAGCACTTCCGCTTCAAAGTTAGTCATATCGACAGAGATGATATTTGCCATCTTTTTCACTCCTTGAATTTTTTTACAGTGATTATCATATCAATAATCCATCTAAAAATAAAGGGGAAAAATCCGGATTTTATGATAAAATAAATCCATGAAAAAACGAATTTTATATACAAGATTACAAGAACTGAGTGACAGAGGGACTTTGCGCTTTCATATGCCAGGGCACAAGGGAAAAATTTGCTTTGATAATGAGAACTGGGCAACCCTGGATACAACAGAAGTGCCTGGGGCGGATAACCTGCATGATCCCTCCGATATTCTTTTAAGGGTTCAGGAAAAACTGGCAGAGGCTTATGGATCAGAGGAGTCCTGCATACTGGTGGGCGGTACCACAGCCGGCATACAGAGCGCCGTCATGGGTGTGTGCAGAGAGGGCGACAGCCTCCTGGTGCCGCTGAACTGTCACCGCTCTGTTTACGCGGGGCTTGCTTTGGGCAGGGTAAAGGGTGTTTATTTTGAACCGGAATACGATGCTTGGCTGGGCTTTGGAAAACGCATTACTCCGGAGCAGGTAGAGAAAAAGCTGCAGGAGCATCCAGAGGTGAAGGGGATGATCCTGGTCAATCCCACCTATTACGGCACTGTCAGTGATGTGGCCGCCATAGCGGAGCTGCTTCACAAAAAGGGAAAGGTGCTGATCGTGGATGAAGCTCACGGAGCGCATCTGAAATTTTGTGCTGCGCTGCCGCCGGACGCGGTGAGCTGCGGGGCAGATATAGTTATCCAGAGCACACACAAGCTTTTAGGGGCTTTTACCCAGAGCTCCCTGCTGCATATGCAGGGAACATTGGTGGAAAGAAGCCGTGTCAAAAAGTTTTTGGCCATGCTTCAATCTTCAAGCCCCAGCTATCTTCTGATGATGAGTGTGGAAAACGCTGTGGATGAAGCCTGTGAAAAGGGAGAAGCCGTTTTTCAGGCAATCGCAGAGCGTTGGGATTATTACCGGAAACAGGTGGGAGCAGGTGACTGCATCGCCCTGTACACTCCGGGAGAAGAGCAGCTCTACGATAAAAGCAAATGGTTGCTAATGGTGAAGGACGGACAGGGAACGGCTGCTGAAAGGCGGCTGCTTACAGAGTTTAACATCCAGTGTGAGATGTCTGGTTTTAATTATGTGCTGGCCATGACAGGAATCGGAACTACCGTTGACGAACTGGACCGGCTGATGGCAGCAGTGGCAGATATGAACAGAGACTGCCCGGAGGTCACAGAGCTGCCACAGGTCGGATTTGTCAGTCTCTGGAAGCACGAGGAGAAATATCCGCTTTGGCAGGCGCTCTGCAATATGGAAACTGGGAGAATGCCTCTGGCGGATGCTGCAGGCAGAGCGGCGGCGGGCTTTGTTATCCCGTATCCTCCGGGAATACCAGTGCTGCTGCCGGGAAGCCTGGTCACAGAGGAAACTGCCGCAGAGCTGCTCAGGCGGCAGAGAAATGGCGAGGCCGTTGTGGGAATCGACAGTGAGGGAAGGATTGAGGTCATTCTCAATTCTTCGTTTTAATGCATGGGTCGTTATGATATAATAATGCCTGAAATAAAATGAGAAAAGAAGGTTTATCAATGGAAAATAAAGGACAGCTGATTGTCATCGAGGGTGTTGACGGCAGCGGTAAGCAGACACAGACAGAAAAGCTCTACGACCGCCTGAAAAGGGAAGGGCAGCGGGTCATGAAGGTTTCCTATCCCCGTTACGATAAGGCGTCCTCCGCCATGGTGCGGCTGTACCTGTCCGGTGCTTTTGGAAATGACCCGGACAGCATCAGTCCTTATATCGCGTCGACCTTCTATGCAGCTGACCGCTATGCGTCCTATAAGGAGGATTACGAGACTTTTTACAGGGATGGCGGCATTGTGATCGCTGACCGCTACACCACCTCGAATATGGTTCATCAGGCGGGAAAAATCAGTGATCCGGAAGAGCGCGTCCGTTTTATGGACTGGCTGTCAGATTATGAGTTTAATAAGATGGAGCTGCCTGTGCCCGACGCGGTTTTCTTTTTGAATATACCGCCGGAGATCAACTTCAAGCTGATGGAGGGCCGCGCCAATAAAATAACAGGTGAGGCGGAAAAGGATATACATGAAAAAAGCCCAGAGCATCTGCTCCACGCATACCAGAATGCCCTTGAGCTCATTGAAAAATATAACTGGACAGAGATCGTATGCGTCTCGGAGGGAAAGCTCCGCAGCATTGAGGATATACACGAAGAAATATATGAGAGGGTGATGACAAGTGGAACGGTTTGAGGATCGCTACGCGCTTTTGAAGGTAGCCTATTCGGACATGGAATTTGCCGTGACGCGGAGTTTTCTGGAGGCGAACGGCATTAAGGTAACCTCGCGGGAAAAGGGGTTCGGCGGCCCGATCCGCAGTATTTTTATGGGAACCTTCACCACGGCCAACATTGAGATATTTGTGGACCCGGGAGATCTTGAGGAAGCAAAAAAACTGCTAAAAACAGATTTTTCGGAGTTAGCCGAGGAAGAATGGCACTAGGGAGGAGCAGGCATGTTTAAGGCAGTTGTTGAACAGGAGCGGATCAAAAAGCTTCTGGCGGGGAGCATTGCCAATCATGAGGTGAGCCACGCCTATCTCTTTGTGGGAAAAAAGGGCATTGGCAAGACCATGATGGCCCTTGAGTTTGCAAAGGCTCTTTTGTGCCGGGGCGATGAAAAGCCCTGCGGCACCTGCATTCCCTGTGAGAAGATCGAGCACGGAAACCACCCGGATGTTTTGATTACCCAGCCTGGAAAGGGTGAGAGCGCCATTAAAATTGACCAGGTACGTAAGCTCATCGCCACGCTGCCGGTCAAGCCGTTTGAAAGTGAGCTGCGGGTCAGCATTATAAAGGGCGGCGATAAAATGACGCCAGAGGCTCAGAACGCCCTGCTGAAATCGCTGGAGGAGCCGGAGCCCCATAATGTTTTCATCATCACAGCGGAAAACCTGGAAAAAATGCTGAACACCATCCGTTCACGCTGCCAGGTCCTGGGCTTTGAGCCGGTCTCGGATGCGGGCATCCGTGAGATTTTGAAACAGAAGGGCTGTGCCCCGGGCGAGGCCGTAGATCAGGCCATCTACAGTTGTGAGGGGTCCCCGGGAAAGGCTTTAGAATTTCTTGAAAATACCGAGCTGGAAAGCTTAAAAATTGAGGCACTCAATGTATTTTATGCTATACTTAAGGGAGATACCTTTAAGGCGTTCGCTTTCAGTGAAAAAATAGGGAAGGATAAAAACGCCAGTGCTGAGGTCCTGAATTTTCTGCTTGTCTGGTTTCACAGCATGGCGCTGTTTCTAGAAGGCGCGGAGGATGAAGGAAATCCTTATTACAGCTGGCAGGTAAAATACGCTTCGGTTTTGACGCCGCGTCAAAACAGCCGGATCGCAGAGATCCTTTTTGAGTTTATGAACACCCTGCAGTATAATGTCAACCTGAGGCTGCAGTGGGAAAGCGCCCTATTAAAAATATAAATTACAGGAGATACTATAGATGGCAAAATCAGTGGTTGGAGTCCGATTTAAAAAAGTCGGTAAAATTTATTATTTTGATCCGCAGAATCTGGAAGTAGAGCAGTACGACCATGTCATTGTCGAGACGGTCCGCGGCGTGGAGTACGGCGAGGTTGCCCTGGGACCGAGGGAGATTGAGGATGATTTGATCACAGCGCCCATCAAGCCCGTTATAAGGAAAGCCACCGATAAGGATACATCGGATTTTGAGCGGCTGAAGCGCAAGGAAATTGAAGCAAAGGATATTTTTATCGAAAAGGCAAAAGCCCACAAGCTTGAGATGAAGCTCATTGATGTGGAATATACCTTTGACAAGAAAAAGGCGATCTTTTACTTTACGGCCGACGGCCGCGTGGATTTCAGAGATCTGGTCAAGGATCTGGCAGCGGTGTTTAAGGTGCGCATCGAGCTGCGCCAGATCGGCGTCCGGGATGAGGCCAAGATTTTCAAAGGGCTGGGCGTATGCGGGAGAACCACCTGCTGCGCTCAGTGGCTGGGCGATTTTACCCCTGTGTCCATTAAAATGGCCAAGGAGCAGAACTTATCGCTGAATTCCACCAAAATATCAGGTATCTGCGGCAGGCTGTTGTGCTGCCTGACCTATGAACAGGAATTTTATGAGGAAGTCACCAAGAAGATGCCAAGAGTCGGCCAGCAGGTCATTACGCCGGACGGCGAGGGCGAGGTGTTTAAACTGAGCATTCTCGAGGAAACGGTCTTTGTCAAAATGCAGCTGGAAAAGGATGAAACCGAAGTCCGAAAATATCTGTTAGCGGATATTCAGAAGAAAAAGCAGGAAAAAAAGCCGGAGCGTAAGCCCGAGCGGAAACGCGAAAAAAAATCCGAAAAAAAACCTGAAAAAGGCAAAAAAGATAAATAATTGTCTTGCTTTAAATCAAGAATAAGATATAATAAAATAAATGTTGTTCAGAAAGGGGTGTATTAAATGGCTTACAAAATCACAGACGAATGTATCGCTTGCGGTTCTTGCGCAGATCAATGTCCAGTAGAAGCAATTTCTGAAGGTTCTATCTACGAAATTGATGAAGCTTTATGTACAGATTGCGGCGCTTGTGCTGATCAGTGCCCAGTAGAAGCAATTGTACCTGAAGACTAATAAGAATACAATGATGAAGAATATAAAAAACGCCATTCTTTAAGGGATGGCGTTTTTTATATTCTTTTTTTGTTTTGACCAGGATTTCATTGCTCTGTAAACTTTAAGGGATTCTTCAGCTATAAAGCTAAAATATTTTTTTTATACTTTTTTTATATTTTAAGGATATTCCCAAAGATAATCATACGCATTTCTGGCAAAAACTGTCACAAACAGGTCAATTTTCAAACGTGAAAATTGTCAAAAGCTATATAATCAAAGAAAATATACTTTATAATAGAATATGCTGTATATAAAAAAGATAGAAAAAGTTGTTTTTCGCTGAAAGGATATTTTTGGCAGAAAAGAGTAACTTTTTAAAAAAGATGAAAGCAAAATGCAAATCAGAGAAAGGGTGTGGGGGGAATGGTCTATAGATGCTATATAAAAATACTAATTGATATTTTTGTAGCAGTGCTATCGCTGATCGCTTTGATGCCGGTGTTTGGTGTTATCGCCGCTGCTATTAAGTGGGACTCGGAAGGACCGGTGCTTTTTAAGCAGAAACGCTGCGGACAGTATGGGCGCACCTTTCTGATCTATAAATTCAGAACAATGTATAAAACTGCTCCATATGACAGGCCGGTGAAAGAGCTGAAAAATCCAGAGCAGTATATCACCAGAACCGGGCGGGTGCTGCGCAGGACAAGTCTGGACGAGCTGCCTCAGATTTTTAATATGATAAAGGGAGAGATGAGTTTAATTGGTCCACGTCCGTTTCTCTTGGCGGAGGGGGAGGTGCTGGCTGCCCGTGAAAAAGCTGGCATAACAGCAGTGAGGCCGGGGATCACGGGCCTGGCACAGATCAATGGACGCAACCTCATTAGCAATGACGAGAAAGTGGTTTTTGACAGGAAGTATGTTGAAAATATCTGTTTTCTTACAGATGCAGCCATTTTTTTCAAAACGATCCGTTATGTTATAAAACGACAGGATATTTATGAAGGGATGCTGGAGGAGGAGTGCCAGAAGTTGGGGCAAGCGCCAAAAACGTTCCGGAAATGGCAGGAGGACAATCAATGAGAATTTTTATGGTGAGTCCACATTATTACCCGGATACATTCCAGGTTACTGCCCTTTCAGCAGCACTTGTGAGGCGGGGACATCAGGTCAGGATATTGACTGGACTTCCGGATTACACAACCTCCCGGGTGCCAGAGGCATATCGGTATTTTAAGAATCGGAGGCAGTGGATTGATGGGGTGGAGGTGGTCCGTATACCGGTGATTGCTCGGAGAAGCGGTGCTTTCTTCCGCTGTATGAATTATCTTTCCTTTGCGCTGACAGCGGCCATTTATTGTCTGTTTATGCGTTGGCAGTTTGATGTGATTTACGTGTACGGGATCTCGCCGGTGACAGTGATTTTTCCTGCTGCTGTGCTTAAAAAGATTTCAAACAAGAAGCTGTTCTATTATTGTATGGATATATGGCCAGAATGCGTGAAGGTTTATGGCATCGGGGAAGGGAGTCTTTTTTACAGCATAATCAGCTGGCTTTCCAGAGGTCTTTATCGCCAGTGCGACCATATTGCCGTTACATCAAAGCCCTTTATCGACTATCTGCACTATGTCAATGATGTTCCCTTTGAAAAGATGGAGTACCTGCCTCAGGAAGCCGGTGACGATTATTTATCACAGGATTTAACTACAGAGCCGGATGGTATAACGAATTTTGTGTTCATGGGAAATATCGGAAAGGCTCAGGATGTGGCTTGTATTATTGAAGCAGCAGACAGGCTGAAGGGAACTCCCGGTTTTAGGATTCATCTGGTGGGGGATGGGTCGGACGCGGAGCGGTGCCGTGTGCTGGTTCGTGAAAAGGCTCTGGAAAATCAGATACTGTTCTACGGCAGACGTCCTCACGAGGAAATGGAAGATTACTACCGGCTGGCGGACGCCTGTCTGTTGACTCTCAATGGGGATACGGCAGTGGGATTGACACTTCCAGCCAAGCTCCAGGGATATATGGCGGCGGGGAAGCCAGTGATCGCAGCTGCAGACGGCGCTGTCCGGGAGGTGATTACAGAATCCGGCTGTGGTCTTTGTACTGGGGCCGGCGATGCGGAAGGTCTCGCGGAGCTGCTGCTGCGGTTTATGGAAAATACGACGCAGTACAGCAGCTGTGGCGAACGGGGACGCGCGTACGTCAAGAAGCATTTTACAGAAGAACGGCATTTAAACCAGCTTGAAAAACAGCTGGGCGAATTAATACAATGAGGTGAAAGATGTTAAAAAATAAGACACTGATGATTACAGGAGGAACCGGGTCCTTTGGCAACGCGGTGCTCAAACGTTTTTTGGCTACAGATATTAAGGAGATCCGGATTTTCTCCAGAGATGAAAAAAAACAAGATGATATGCGCAGGGCTTACGGAAACGAAAAAATCAAATTCTATCTCGGGGATGTCCGGGATAAGGCAAGCATCCAACACGCTCTTTACGGTGTGAATTATATTTTTCATGCTGCGGCCCTGAAGCAGGTGCCCTCCTGTGAGTTTTTCCCCATGGAGGCGGTTAAAACCAACGTGCTGGGGACAGACAATGTGCTGACCGCCGCCATTGAGGCTGGAGTAAGAAAAGTTGTCTGCCTGTCAACGGACAAAGCGGCTTATCCCATCAACGCTATGGGAACCTCTAAGGCCATGATGGAGAAAAAGTTTATGGCGAAATCCCGGACGGTGGCTCCAGAGCGCACGGTTATCAGCGGAACCCGTTATGGGAATGTTCTGTGTTCCAGAGGGTCTGTGGTGCCTTTGTTCATTGATAAACTAAAGGCCGGTGAGCCATTGACAGTGACGAACCCGTCCATGACCCGCTTTGTCATGAGCCTTGAGGAGGCGGTGGAACTGGTGCTTTTTGCCTTTGAGAACGCGGATCCGGGGGATATCATGATTCCCAGGGTACCGTCCTGTACCATCGGCACACTGGCTGAAGCAGTTCAAGAGCTCTTTGGGGTAACCAGGGAAATCCAGACAATCGGTGTGCGCCACGGAGAGAAATTTCATGAAACACTCCTGACACGGGAGGAGGCATCACGCGCCATCGACCACGGGGGCTTTTTCAGAGTGCCCATGGATCAGCGTGACCTCAATTATGAAAAATATTTTTCGGAGGGGGAAACGGTAATTGCTGAGGAATTCACCTCAGACAGTGCAGAAATACTTAATGTGGAGCAGGTGATGGAAAAACTGAGGAACCTGCCGTATATTCAGAATGAGCTGGCGCAGTGGTACATCCAGAGCGGCAAGCACATTCGGCTTACAGCCTAGGAGAATAAAAATGAAGATACTTGTAACAGGAGCGGGAGGTTTTATCGGAAAAAATCTGGTGGCCGCATTGGAACATGTGGGCGTTTCTGGCAGTTGTCCAGAACTGGGGCAGGAAATTGTGAAGGTTCTGTGCTTTGGCCGAGAGTCGGAAAAGAAAACTCTTGAGCGCTATACCGCCGAGTGTGACTTTGTCTATCATCTGGCAGGGGTTAATCGGCCGGAAAAGCCCGAAGCTTTTGAAGAGGTCAATACTGGCCTGACCTGCGAATTGCTTTCTCTGCTTGAAAAGCACGGCAACAAAGCCCCGGTGGTACTGGCATCCTCAGTTCAGGCTGAAAAGGATAATCCTTACGGTAAAAGTAAGAAGAAAGCCGAAAGACTGGTGACACGTTACGGCAGGAAAAATGACGTTGAGACCTTTATTTACCGCCTGCCTAATATTTTTGGAAAATGGTGCCGCCCTTATTATAACAGTGTAGCCGCCACTTTCTGCCATCAGATCAGTCGGGGGCTACCGATCCATATTAATAACCCGGAAGCGGTTTTGCAGCTGGCTTATATCGATGATGTTATTACGGCAATGCTGGGCGCACTGACTGGAGGAGATCACCGTATTACAGAAACCTATGAGGTGACAGTGGGCAGTCTTGCCGAGAAGATAGAAGGTTTCAGAGAAAACAGGGAAAAGCTGGAGGTACCGGATATGGCAGATCCTCTGACCAAAAAACTTTACTCGGCTTACCTGACCTACCTGTCGGTGGATAATCTGAGCCAGCCGCTTAAAACCCATACCGATGCCCGGGGTGCCTTTGCGGAGTTCATTAAAACACCAGACCGCGGACAGCTTTCAGTCAATATCACAAAGGCAGGCGTGACACGCGGAGACCATTGGCACCACACAAAAAATGAAAAGTTCCTGGTGGTCAGAGGAACTGGGCGGATAAGGCTGAGACGGCTTGGAAGTGACCGGATTTTGGAATATCCGGTATCTGGTGAGCAGCTGGAGGTGATGGACATACCCGCGGGTTATACCCACGCGCTGGTTAATGACGGCAGCGAGGATATGGTTACGCTGATCTGGGCTTGTGAGATATTCTACCCACAGCAGCCAGATACCTACTCATTGGCGGTAGAACCAGAAATCATAAAGGAGGTAAGGGGGAATGAAAAAGCTGAAGCTCATGACGATTCTCGGAACACGGCCTGAAATTATCCGGCTGTCAGCAACGATAAAAAAATGTGACCAGTATTTTGACCATATTCTTGTGCATACCGGACAGAATTGGGATTATGCCCTGAACCAGATTTTTTTTGAGAACCTGGGGCTTCGCGCTCCAGACCACTATCTGGACAGCGCAGGAGAAACGCTGGGCGAAACAATGGGGAATATTATTGCCAGAGCCTATGAAGTAATGGTGCGCGAAAAACCTGACGCCCTGCTGATTCTTGGTGATACAAATTCCGCCCTGTCGGCCATCAGCGCAAAAAGGCTAAAAATACCTATTTTTCACATGGAGGCCGGGAATCGCTGCTGGGACTGGAATGTGCCGGAGATGGTCAACCGGACCATTGTGGACCATATCGCAGATATTCACCTGCCCTACACAGAGCACTCAAGACGTTATCTGCTGAGGGAGGGAATCGATGGAAAAACCATTTTTGTCACCGGGAGCCCCATGCGTGAAGTGTTGGAGGAGCATCGGGAAGCCATCAGGGTATCTGGGATTCTTGAAACACTGGGGCTGGAGAAAAGCGGTTACTTTCTGCTGTCTACCCACCGGGAGGAAAATATCGATGAGGAAAGGCATTTTCTCAGTCTGATGACAGCCGTCAACCAGCTGGCAGAAAAGCATCAGCTGCCTGTAGTCTATCCGACGCATCCCCGCAGCCGTAAGATGATTGAAAAACGGGGATTTGTATTTCATCCATTGGTAAAATCCATAAAACCTCTGGGCTTTTTTGACTATAACAAGCTACAAAAAAATGCCCGCTGTGTCCTGTCAGACAGTGGCACCCTTTCAGAGGAAAGCGCATTGCTGAATTTTCCTGCAGTGCTGATCCGGACATCGACTGAACGCCCGGAGGTGTTTGACAAGGGGACTATGGTCATTGGCGGCATAACCACAAAGGAAATTGAGCAGGCTGTTGAACTGGCAGTACAGATGGCTGAAAACAATGAACCTCTGGTCATGGCAGGGGATTACACAGACACCAACGTCAGCGTCAAAGTCGTCAAGCTGGTCCAGAGTTATACCGCCATTGTAAATGAAACAATCTGGAGGAAAAAATAATGAGACTTTGTTTAATTGCCCCCATACCGCCACCTTATGGCGGCATTGCCAACTGGACGCGGCTGATCAGTGAACACATTGAGAAAAAGCAGCAGGATATTGAGTTGAATATTTTAGATACCGGCACTGGAAGAAGGACGACCGAGGGGAGGAGCCTCTGGGACCGCGTGGTGGTCAGCGGCATAAAAATGCTGGGACTGAAGCGACGCCTAATCCGTGAAATAAAAAACAAACGGCCTGATGTCATTCATCTCACCACCAGCGGGAGCCTTGGCCTGATCCGGGATGGCCTGCTTCTGAAAACCGCGCGGAAAAACAGTATTCCCACAAACTACCACATCCGTTACGGCAGAATCCCACAGCTTGAAAAGGAGCATTCCGGGGAATGGAGGTATCAGCTGAAGGCCTGCCGGCTGGCTGATCGGGTAATTGTCATTGATTCTAAAAGCTATGCCTGCCTAAGACATTACTTGCCAGAGGAAAAGCTGTCTTATGTGCCAAATCCTATCAATCTTGAGGAACTTCCTGATCCCGGGGAAAAAAGAGGCCGGAAGATTGTTTTCTTGGGATGGGTGACACGGGAAAAAGGAACCTGGGAGCTTCTCGAAGCCTGGCAGGACTTAAAGCAGGAGTACCCAGACTGGATACTGGAAATTATAGGGCCTTTTCAGGAGGATTTTGCCAGGACTTTAAAAAGAAAATTTAGCTTTGAAGGCGTTGAGCTGGTTGGTGAGCTGCCGCACACTCAGGCAATAAAACGCCTGAATGAGGCGGAAATTTTTGTTCTGCCAAGCCACACTGAGGGGTTTCCAAACGCAGTTTTAGAGGCGATGGCATTGGGAAAGGCTGTTGTTGCCACCAGGGTAGGGGCCATACCAGATATGCTGGAAAACTGTGGCATATTGGTTGAAAAACACAGTCCGGATAATCTCAGGAAAGCCCTTGATGGACTGATGGATAATGCTGTGCTGCGGCAGAAGCTTGGTGACAGGGCCTTTGTGAAAGTGACTAATCAGTACAATCTGGAAAAAGTGATTGAACTGTACAATGAGATATGGAGGAATAATGAAACATTATGCAGCGCTTAAAAATAGAGAGACAAAACTATCTGTTATCGGACTGGGCTATGTGGGCCTGCCTATAGCCGCGGCTTTTTCAAAAAAGGTACCTGTCATCGGCTTTGACACGAACCAGAAAAAAATAGAAGTTTACAGGCAAGGTGAAGATCCCACAAGGGAAGTAGGTGATGAGGCGGTCAGGAACTGCTCTGTGGATTTCACAGGGGATGAAAAAAGGCTGGGGGAAGCGCGTTTCCATATCGTCACTGTGCCCACTCCGGTCAGGCGTGATAAAACACCGGATCTTTCTCTGGTAAAGGCAGCCAGCCGGATTCTTGGCAGAAATCTGAAAAAGGGTTCGGTGGTAGTCTATGAAAGCACGGTTTATCCTGGCGTTACCGAGGAAATCTGTCTCCCAATATTGGAAAAAACCTCTGGCCTTAAATGTGGAAGGGATTTTAAGATTGGCTATTCACCAGAGCGTATCAATCCTGGAGATAAGGTACACCGGCTGGAGAATATTGTCAAGATTGTATCCGGCATGGACGCTGAAACTCTGGATACAGTGGCGGAGGTTTACAGCATGGTAGTAGAGGCTGGTGTGCACCGGGCAGAGAGCATCCGGGTAGCTGAGGCGGCTAAGGTTATTGAGAACAGTCAGCGGGATATTAACATCGCCTTTATGAATGAGCTGTCTATCATGTTTAACAGGATGGGTATTGACACAAAGGCCGTTCTCGAAGCCGCAGGCACCAAATGGAATTTTATGGAGTTTACCCCTGGTCTGGTGGGCGGTCACTGTATCGGAGTAGATCCCTACTACCTGACCCATAAGGCAGAGATGTTAGGCTACAAATCTCAGGTGATCCTCTCCGGGCGCCGGATTAATGATAGTATGGGCTGTTATGTGGCTGAAAATGCTGTGAAACAGCTCATCAAAAAGGATGTGACTATTCCGCAGGCCCGTGTGGGGATTCTGGGTTTTACATTTAAGGAAAATTGCCCGGACAGCCGGAACACTAAGGTAATGGATATCATCAGGGAGCTCAGGGAATATGGCATTGAGCCAGTGGTGTGTGACCCCGAGGCCGATCCCGCGGAGGCCAGGGCTCATTTTGATATAAAGCTTTCAAATATCACTGATCTTGAGGAGCTGGATCTTTTGATCATCGCGGTGGCACACAGCCGCTTTAAAGAATTACCCCTTGAGGAGCTTAACCTGTTTTTTAAAAATAAAAAGAAAAAAATCCTTTTTGACTTGAAGGGCGTTTATGAAAAAAAGGACTGTGAAACGCAGAATTATACTTATTGGAGGCTTTAAGATGGGATATAAGCATTTGATATTTCCGAAGGGAAGTCGCTTTCTGGTGACAGGCGGGGCGGGCTTTATTGGCTCCGCTGTCTGCGAGGCACTGCTTTCCATGGGCTATTTTGTCCGCTGTCTGGACGATCTGTCAACTGGAAGTAAAGAAAATATCCGGCCCTTTTTTAATAATCCCGGCTTTGAGTTTATAAAGGGGGATATTCAGGATTATGACATCTGTCTGGAGGCATGTGGAGGAATAGACTATGTCTCGCACCAGGCGGCTTGGGGCAGCGTGCCCCGCAGCATCAAACTGCCGCTGCTTTACGAGGGCATCAATGTCAAGGGAACACTGAATATGCTGGAGGCGGCAAGACAGAAGGGCGTCAGGCGTTTTGTTTATGCTTCGTCCTCATCGGTTTACGGCGATGAGGAGAGACTCCCTAAAACAGAAAGCCAAATGGGAAACTGCCTGTCGCCCTATGCCCTGACCAAGAAAACGGCGGAGGAATACGCAGGGCTATACACCAGGCTTTATGGCCTTGAAACCATCGGATTCCGCTATTTTAATGTTTTTGGAAAACGCCAGAATCCTGAAGGCGTTTACGCTGCGGTTATACCGAAATTTGTCAAAAGCCTGATGGCTGGCGAGGCACCCCGGATCAATGGCGACGGCAGCCAGTCCAGAGATTTTACCTATATTGAAAACGCAGTGGAGGCAAACCTGAAGGGAATGCTGGCACCGAAGGAAGCGGCCGGAGCCGCATACAATATTGCCTGCGGCGGCCAGATCAGCCTGAACAGGCTGTATTATACCCTCTGCGGACTTTTGAACCGGGAGCTGCCCCCGGTTTACGGACCAGAGCGTCCGGGAGATATTCGCCATTCCTGTGCGGATATTACAGCGGCCAGGGAATTGCTGAACTATGATCCGGATTACAGCTTTGAGGATGGTATTGAGAAAACCATTGAATGGTACAGGGAGCATATATAAGACGGACACGAGAATTCACAAAGGACTGCGAGGCGGTAAATGCCAAAGAAAATACCGGTACGAAAAGCCATGGTCTATCTGATCTTTTTTATTCTGATGATCAAGCAGCTTTACAGTTACGCAGGGATGGGCTATACACTGATTGAAAACAGCACCTATGGCTTCCAGCAGCTGCCGAGGATTGGGGGTGTCACCATCGCTCTGGATTACCTGGCGCTGGCACTGCTCATCACACTGTTTTTGGTGGAATACCCCAAAATTATCCGGAAGCTGACTGAGCTTGGAATGACCGCGCTGCTGGTCATGACCGGGGCAGTGGTGTGCTGGGCGTTTATTACCCTCATACGTTATGGGGCAAAGACTGTTTTGTACTCGGAGACCACGCCCGAGGTCTATCTGACCATTTTGGCAGTGGTGGTAGGTGTGGACGACAAGCTCTATGGAAGCTTCAGCAGAATAGCCCTGCGCATGGGTGTTTTCTCTCTGGCGGCCAGCCTGACTTCCTATCTGCTTTTTCTTAGTAAACACCCCTCTGGACTTATGGGGAATACAGCGGCCCTGATCCTTTATGTCCAGGGCTTCTGGCTTGTGGTTATCGGCAGCATTGATTATTTTAAGAAAAGGAAAAAGAGAGCTTTCATTTGTTTTCTGATGACCATATGTATGGTGCTGGCGCTTCTGTTTAACGCCAGAAGCTACGTGATCCAAAGCCTTATCTGGACGTTGGTGTTCCCTTATATCACGACACAGAAGGGGAAACGGGGGCGGTTCAGGGGCGTCTGGGCAGCTGTGGTCATCGGAGGACTGGCTTTTGCATTTGTGGCAAACTTTGAGCCGCACCTGTTTGAGACTTTTATGGAAAAAACCGACCGGGATACCCGGTCTTTCCAATATATTGAGCTTTTTTCCCAGACCAATCTGAAGGACTTTCTCATCGGGCAGGGTTATGCTTTTCAGTACTACTCACCGACGATGGGTGGCTTTTACAGCTATATTGATAACGGCTACCTGTTTTTGATGATGCGTTACGGTATTTCCATTTGCCTGCCTTATGTACTGCTGTTGGTTATGGGGATTTACAACAGCCTTTTTTACAACAAGGAACGGCTGGTCCGGGGGTACAGCTTTGTGCTTATCATGTGGATGTGCGCTCTCGGCGGGCTGTCTGTATATACAATGCTGGTCTTTGATATTAAATGTCTGGCCATCGCAGTCGTTATCGGGCGGTGCCTTGCTATTCACCGGGAAAAAAGAAAAAAATCAGAGAAGGGAGCAAAAACAGATGCCAGACCATAAAATTTTATATATTATCCGCTGCGGACTTCCCGAAAGCGCGGCTGGGATTCGTGTTTTCCAAATGGCGCGCCTGCTTCAGAAAAACGGATATATTGTGGATTTTCTCTGCGCGGACCCTGTGGCTGCCGAAGGTGCGGCGAACCATGGACATGACCAGCAGACCGGAGACCGGGTTTACAGCTATCAGGGCTTTCGCTATTTTGTGCCAGAGCCCTCTGAAAGAGGCAGATTCAGAAACCTTGCTGAGCTGGTCACCGCCGAAAGGCTCTGCCGCCGGGTGAAAAAACACCAGTGTGCCGAAGGATATGATGTGTTTGTTTTGTACAATGACCCCGGCCCGCTGACCTGGAGACTGAGAAAATACTGCGCGCAGCAGTGTGTCCAGCTTATCGGGGACATTACCGAGTGGTATGCGCCGCGAAGCAGAGGTAAAATTGGCGAGCGGCTGATGCCTTTGATGGTCGGCCACCGAATACGGAGGCTGGACAAATGCTGTCTCGACGGAGTGATAGCGGTGAGCCCTTTTTTATATGATTATTACCGCAGAAAAGGCATGAAAACCATTTTTATTCCTCCGCTTATGCAGGGCAGCGGCCAGCAAACAGCTGTTAAGTACCATTATTACACACATCCGGTTATCAATCTGGTTTATACGGGCTCACCCGGGGAGAAGGATCTGCTGGTGCCGCTGTTTGAGGCAGTGGAACACCTTAACCGGAAAAAGCTGCGGTTTCGGCTGGACATCGCGGGTGTGGGAGAGGAGTATCTGAAAGTGGTATGGAAACATGGAAGCTACAGTGAACTGGGCATTTTTGCTCATGGCAGAGTCAGCCGCGAGGAGGCCCTTCTCCTTGGATATCGGGCGGATTTCTGTGTGCTGCTTAGAAAAGCCAAACGTTATGCCCGGGCAGGATTTTCCACCAAAATGGCTGAGTGCATGAGCAGCGGCACAGCGATGATCTGCAACGATGTATCCGGGCCGGAGCAGCTGCTGGTGAATGGCCGGGAGGGTTTTGTCATCGCGGGTCTGGAGGAGCTTGAAGCGATGTTGGAAAAGGTTGCGGGCATGGAGCAGAACCGTATTAAAGAGATAAAAGAAGCGGCCCGGGAAAAAGCAAAGGTGCTTTTTTCGCCAGCGGCTTACGCGGCTCCGCTGCTTAAGCTGATGGAAAAGAGGTAAAAAATGAGGCTGTTAATTATCGTGGATGATTACAGTGGCGGCGCGGGAAATATGGCGCAGCTGCTGGCATTGAATGGAAAAAAGCAGGGTCTTGACGTGAGCCTGTTGCCGCTCTGGGTAAAGTCGCGTCCCCGGTATAACCTGAGTGGGATTAAATGTTTTGAAAACCGTGCGGCAAACCTAAAATCAAGGGTTCTGAATCTTCTGAGAGCCATGGTTTTTATCCGGAGAACGGTGGCGGCTGAGGATTTTGACGCAGTGGTCTCCTTTATCACCAACAACAGTATACTGGCTGTTTTTGCTCTGCTTGGGAAAAAGATGCCGGTGATCGCCTCGGAAAGGTATAATATCAAAGCCCGGATACCTGAAGGAATGTGGCGGCTTCTGATGCGGCTTGCCTACTGCAGAGCCTCCCGTGTGACGGTACAGTTTGAACATTTCCGGGATTTTGATAAAGGCCGCTTCAGGCATAAAACAGTGGTGACGCCGAATATCATACAGGCGGCCCCGGCGGTCAAAGATTACCGGAGACAGGAGGATACCCCGGTTATCCACTTCGTCTCCTGCGCCCGCCTTGTCCCGGTCAAAGGGCTTGATACGATGATTGAGTGTTTTAAAAAAATTCATGACCATAATCCCCGGACACAGCTGAATATTTACGGCGAGGGGAGGGAAAGAAAATACCTGCAGGGGCTGGTCATCCGCTATGGACTGGAGGACACGGTGCTGCTGAGAGGAAAGACCAGCAACCCTTGTGCTGAGCTTGTAAAGAATGATATCTATCTGATGACCTCAGAGCAGGAGGGATTTCCCAATGCTCTTGGGGAAGCCATGGCTGTGGGACTGCCCTCAGTAGTTTTTGAATGCCATGAGGGCATCAGAGACTTAGTGGGGGCAGGCGGTTTTGCCGTACAGCCGGGCGACCAGCAGGAATTTATGAAGAAAGCTTTATTATTATGCCAAGACAGCGAACTTCGGGAAAAGATGGGGAAGGAGGCTCTGAGCAGATTAAAGCGCTACCGTCCGGAGCGGGTTTTAAAAATCTGGAAGAAGTGTATCGGGGAGGCCATCTGCTGAGGAGGTTTAACGAATGAAAATTTTATGCTTTATCGATAACCTGGGGTCTGGCGGCGCCCAGCGGCGCTTCACGAATTTGGCGGTGCTGTTCAGAAAAGCGGGGCATCAGATCTCCTTCCTGACTTACAGCGAGGGTGATTTTTTCAAAAAAACTTTGGATAAAGCCGAAATTCCTGTGACAAAAATCAGCGTCCCCTCCAAGGTTTTTAAATTTTTACAGATCATCCGTTTTCTCAGGAATTTTGACGGTGACGTGGTAATTTCTGTGATGGAGTCCCCTAATGCTCTGGCCTGTCTGGCAAAGATAAAGTCAACGGGCTGGAAGCTGATCACAACGGAAAGCAGCAGCCGGGAGCAAACTTTCCAGTCGTTCAAAAGAAAGGTGGCAAACCGACTCGAGCGCAGAGCAGACGCTAAAATTTGCAATTCAGAGAGGGCGCGCGGTATGTGGCTCAGGCATTACCCGGATTATGCCGATAAGCTGAAGGTAATCTATAATCCCGTGAGCCTGACCGGATACGGTCAGAAAAGGTCTTCTGAGGAGCAGGAGGTTGTCCGGCTTTTGGTCGCCGCAAGTTATCAGCCAATAAAAAATGTGGTCGGGGTGATCGAGGCGGTCCACACTCTGCCAGAAGCTGTCCGGAAAAAGCTGAGAATTGACTGGTATGGCAGAAAGGAAGCCATACGGGGAGATGATCAGACCTACCGCAACGCGGATAAAAAGATTATAGATTATGGTCTGGAAAAAACAATCCATCTCCACAGCGAGACGCCGTTTATTTATGAAAGGACGGCTGAGGCAGATGCGGTCGCACTTTTCAGCAAGGCTGAAGGCCTGCCTAATGTAATCTGCGAGGGGATGTGCCTTGGGAAACCCATTGTCATGAGCTTCGTCTCAGACTACAGGGTTATTGTGAACGGCAACGGGATCTTGTGCGATCCCCATGAAGTGCCATCAATGGCAGAGGCACTCATGAAAATAGCTGGAACCTCAGAGGAGGAACGGCGCATAATGGGGCAGAAATCAAAAGAAATGGCCCAGTGCCTTTTTGATCCAGCGGTGATCCGGGATCAATGGCTGGCGGTAATGGAAAATGAGATGAGGTGATGGCGTGAGCCGGATAGAGGGAATTGTAAGATTGTTTTTTGGAAAAAAGGAAAGCTGTTCTGAGGCGGAAATAAAACAAAAAAGGCAGCGCGGTGTTATTCTGACCGCCGGAGCAGCAGCGGTATCCAAAGTTTTTATGACATTGATCCCCCTGATTACAGTTCGGATCACTCTGGATTATCTGGGGATAGAGCTCTACGGCTTATGGAATGCGGCCACCTCGTTTTTTGCCATGTTTTCCTTTGCGGATCTGGGGCTTGGAAGCGGTCTGCAGACAGAGTTAAGCCGTGCTGCAACTTTTGGGGATGGAGAAGTCAACCGAAAGATTATAACAAGCGTCTATGTCATGATGGCAGGTGTGGCATTCCTGATGTCCGTTTTTTGGGGGCTGGCGTATTCCTTTGTGGACTGGCCCGCGGTGTTAAACGTCCAGGATGGTGAAGGTGCACAGATGGCAGGCTGTGTGCTGTTTGTGATTGTGGTGCCGACTATTATCAATATTCCCGCGTCTTTAATCCAGCGGACACAGCTGGCTCTTCAGGAGGGATACCGCTACCATTTATGGCAGTGTGCTGGAAGCTGTCTGGGGCTTTTACTGGTACTGCTTGTGGCAAAGATTAATCTGGGACCGGTGGTTATGATTGGTGCGGTATCTTCTGTGACGGTGGTTACTGCGATTTTAAACTCCTTTGTGTACTACGGTTTTCAACAGCCCGGGCTCCGCCCGTCACTCCGCTTTTTTGATTCACAGATATCGAAAAGGCTGCTGCAAACCGGACTTGCTTTTTTTGTCCTGTCTGTTTTGACAGCCCTGAGCCTGTCTCTGGACAATTACCTGGTGGGAAAGGCTGCCGGAATGGATGCGGTGACTCCTTATGCCCTGCAATATAAAATTGCAGGCATGATCAGCACAGTGACGCTGATGCTCAGCACACCCATGTGGACAGCAAACGGCGAAGCACTGAGCCGGGGCGACTATGACTGGGTAAAAAAGGCGACCCGCAAAGTCGTCTGGATATCTCTGCTGTTTTCAGCATCGGCGTCGGTCGGGTGCCTGTTGTTTGCAAAGCCAGTGCTGGATATTCTGTCTGGCGGGGCAGTTGCTGTATCCTACGGGACGCTGCTGGGGATGTGTCTGATGCAGGTACTGCTGTCTTTTACAAGTCCTTTTTTTATGGTGCTCAACGGCGCCAAAATTATCCGTTTTCAGGTGGTCATGTATCTGGTTTTCGCGGCGGTATCCCTGCCCCTGAAAATCTTTCTCGCGGAAATGCTGGGGCCCGCTGCCATTGCCTGGACCGGGGCAGTCTTTTATCTGTTCTTTATCACCGTCCCCACCTTTTTAAGAGCCCGGAAAGTATTCTTATAAAAACAGCCAGGCTGTGATTTTAGGTAGAAAAAACGGGTCTTTCTATGATATAATACTTCTATTGAAACCGTATAGCGTTTGAGAGGATTCAGAAGACAACAGAGGTGCCTTATGGGAAAAATAAACAAAGAATTTGGAATTGATGAGGAGTACCTAGAATATCTCCGTTCCATTCCGGTGGACGTCTATATTAAAATTCTGGAAAACTGTTCATCGGATGTATATGTGATGGACAAAGAAGGGAAGATTATTTATGTTAATCCCAATTCCATCCGCCATTATGGGGTAGACCCGAAAGAGATGATCGGTCAGAATAACTACTCTTTCAGAAAAGGGAAGTGGACGCCAACGGCTCTGGAAAAGTGTGTCGGGGAAAAACGGACTGTTTTTGCGGAGCAGAACTATCTGCTCATTGGAAAAAGCGTTTCAACGGTGCTCACGCCCATTTTTGATAAGGATGGGGAGATTGAAATGGTCGTGACCATTGCCAATGAAATCCCTGAAAAATATGACATGACCTGGCGAAAGCTGGACGGTGAAAAGAGTAAAGCCGGGAGCAGGAGCAAAACCCACACAATAGAGGCTGAGGACGGCAAGGACGATGATGAGATTGTCGGTCAGAGCTATATTTTCTGCAAGATTCTGCTGACCATCAAAAAAGTTTCAGAGTCCGACGTCCCGATTCTTTTAACCGGAGAGTCGGGGGTAGGCAAGACACTGATTGCCGAATATGTGCATAAAACGAGCCTGAGGGCCTCAAAGCCGTTCTGGGCTATTAACTGTGCCACGATACCGGAAAACCTTCTGGAATCGGAATTATTCGGTTATGCGCCCCATGCCTTTACAGGAGCCAGCGCCAAGGGGAAGGTCGGCCTTGTGGAACTGGCCGATGGTGGCACGCTGTTCCTTGATGAAATCGGTGAGATGGCCCCGGGGCTTCAGGCCAAGCTGCTGGACGTTCTGGAAAACAAGCGCTTTATCCAGGTGGGCGGAAGTGAAATGAAACATGTGGATATCCGTATTGTGGCAGCTACCAACGCCAACCTCGAAAAACTGGTCTCGGAAAAGAAGTTCCGCTCAGATCTGTACTGGCGGATCAACACCATCAATATTGAGATTCCTGCTCTCAGGGAGCGCCGGGAAGATATTCTTCCTTTGACAGCCTATTTTCTGAAAAAATATAATAAAAAATATGGAAAAGACATTGATTTTTCTCCCAAGTCCATGGCGATCCTTATTGCCTACGACTGGCCGGGAAATATCCGGCAGCTGAAGAATCTCATTGAGCGGACGGTTCTTCTGTCCACCAGCGGCCCGGTTGCGCCGAAAGAGCTGCCAGAATTTATGATCGAGGGTACGGCCATGGCAGAGGAGACCTATAAGGAAAGCTATGATTATATTCTGGAAAGCGTTGGGAAACAGCTGATCCGTGAGTCCTATAAAAAACACAGAAACATGAAAAAGGTCGCTGAAGATCTGGACATCAGCCATTCCAAGGCTTTTCGGCTGGTAAGTGAATACTGTAAGGATTTAATGAAAAAATAGAGAATTTAGATTAAGTGTTTATTAAAAAAATATCAGCATTAAAATAAAAAAGAGGCAAAGCAAGGCGTTCTGAGACAGATCGCTTACTTTGCCTTTTTTTATTTTTTGTCAGCATGTGGTAAGGTAAAATCACCCGGTTCAAAATCTGGTGTGGGGTCTTTTTCCTTTTCAATAATCTGCGCCCGCGTCAGGCTTCCAAAGTCCTTTCTCATCCATTTATACAGAGATACAACACAGAGGATGAGCGTTACAGACACCGGGAGCGCTGATATAATAATGGCCGATTTAAGAGAATCCAGCGGCGCCTTTGCAAACATGAGGCACAGCGGAATCGCGGAAATGACAATGGCCCAGAACAGTTTGAGATGGTTCGGCGGGATTTCGTCATCCTTAATATTTTTGATGGAAGCCGCGGACAGAGTAAAGACAGCGGAATCCAGAGTGGTGATGAGCAGCATGGTGCCAGTGAGAAACCATACAAGCAGGATGATTTTCCCGAGAGGCAGGGCCGCGATAACCGTTGAAATAACCTGTTCCGGACTCTGGGTCTGGAGGATTTCGACAAAGTTAAAGGAGCCGGTAAGCTGCAGCTGGAGTCCGTAGTTGGACAATACACCAAAGAACAGAAGTGTGCTGAGCATACCTGCGCCAGTGATGCTCAGGATAACCTCTTTGATGGTCCGCCCCTTGGAGATTTTAGCAATGAAGATCCACATCCAGGGCGCCAGGGTAATCCACCAGGCCCAGTAAAAAACGGTCCAGTCTGCTGTAAAACCAGTCTTGATAATGGGCTCAGTTTCGGTGATCATGGGCACAAAATTAGAGAGCATCATCCCAAAGCTCTTGATGGTATTTTCAAGCTGGAATTGAGGCCCGCCAAAAATAAAGACATAAGCCAGTAAAAAGAAACACAGGTAAATGGTGGAGTCTGAACAGAATTTCATTCCCTTTTCAAGCCCTGCATAGGAACTGGCGGTAAAGAATATGGTGACTGCGACCACCATAACGACCTGCATGATAAAGTTATCGGGTGTGCCGAGACTGGTGTGCAGATTGTTGACCAGCATTGGAACCCCTGTTCCAAAGGTTAAAATAATACCTGAAACGATTCCAAAAATAAAAATAATGTTAATGATCTTATTCCAGATTGGCCGGCCGCCGGTAACACCTTCACAGCCGTTTGCCAGTGAGAGGCCCTCCTGTCTGCGGACATAAAAACGGTAGGCCAGAGGAATGGTGCCAATGGCATAGATTCCCCAGGCGGGAACGCCCCAGTGGAAAAAGTTGTAGGATACAGCGACCTGCGCGGCAGCGATGCTCTCGGGTGTAATGCTCTGGGGCGGCGTGATGTAGTAATAGACCCATTCGAGAACGGCCCAGTACAAAAGCGCAGCACCCATCGTTGCGCAGAAGATCATGGCGATCCAGCTGAAGGTTTTGTACTCCGGCTTATCCTTGCCAAGCTTGATATTCCCAAATTTGGAAAAAGCAACGGCGAAGTTAAAGACGAAGATACCGATAGTGATTACAATAAAGTAAACGCCCATCTTGGTTGTAATGAAAATTCGAATATTATTCAGAATTTCCGTCGCTGCTGTGGGCATCAGTATGATATACACACTGAAGACAGCAACCAGTGCCAGAGTGATAATGATTGCCCATTTGTCAATTTTATATTTTTTCATGGGTTTATACCTCCTTTGATATGCAAAGATAAGCTAGCTAGGAAAATCTTTACATTCGCAAGGTATTATTATTTTACTATATTTTTGGTGTTTTGTCCAATGCTCCTTCATTAAAGTTACTAATAAAGCCTGGATGCTATAAAAACATCCAGGCTTTATAAACATCACTCGTGTTCATTCAACGCATCGATCACACTTGCTTTTTCACATGAACTCGGGGAGAGCGGTTCTTTTTCAGGGAAGTCTGGAACCGTTTCCTTTTCCTTGCGGGTGATTTCATCTCTTGTCATGTCACCGTAATCCTGCTTCAGCCATTTAAAAATGGAAATGATGCAGAAAATCAGCGTGATGGAAACCGGAATCGCTGTGATGATAATGGTCGATTTCAGCGAATCCAGCGGAGCCTTGGCAAACATCAGGCACAGCGGAATCGCAGCGATGATGACAGCCCAGAAAAGCTTCAGGCTCTTCGGCGGTATCTCATCAGTTTTCAGGTTGGTAACTGAGGCAGCCGCCAGTGTGAACACAGCAGAGTCCAGCGTAGTGACCAGCAGCATAAGACCGACGATAAACCAGACAAAGAGCACAATTTTGCCGAGCGGAAGTGCCATAATAGCCGAGGAGATGACCTGCTCAGGACTCTGGTTCTGCAGAATGGAGACAAAGTCAAACTGTCCGGTCAGCTGTAAATTCAAGCCGTAGTTTGAAAGAATACCAAAGAAGAGTACGGTGCTGATGAGACCGGCCAGGGATATGGTGAGAACGACCTGCTTGATGGTGCGGCCCTTGGAGATTTTTGCGATAAAAATCCACATCCAGGGCGCCAGTGTAATCCACCAGGCCCAGTAAAAGACCGTCCAGTCTGCGGTGAATCCAGTTTTAACAATAGGTTCTGTCTCAAAGATCATCGGGACAAAGTTGTTAATCATAAGTCCGAGGCTTTTAATGGTATTTTCAATCTGGAATAAAGGGTTCCCGAAGATAAATACAAAAGCCAGAAGGATAAAAAAGAGGTATGTTGTAGAATCTGAACAGAATTTCATCCCTTTGTCAAGGCCGGCATATGAGCTGAGCGTAAAAATAAAAGTGACGACCACCACCATGATTACCTGCATGATGAAGGTATCTGGCGTTCCAACGCTGTTGTGCAGATTATTGACCAGCATTGGAATCCCTGTTCCAAAGCTGATGATAATGCCGGATACAATACCAAAAATAAAAACGATATTGATGATTTTATTCCAGACAGGCTTTCCGCCCGTAACCCCTTCACAGCCACCGGCCAGAGAAAGGCCGTCTTTCTGGCGGATGTAGTAGCGGTAAGCAATGGGGATTGTGCCAATGGCATAGATCCCCCAGGCCGGAATACCCCAATGGAAAAAACTGTAGGATACGGCAACCTCCGCGGCGGCCATACTCTGCGGGTCCAGCCCCATTGGCGGACCGGTATAATAATAAACCCATTCCAGTGTGGCCCAGTACAGAATACTGGTCCCCATGGTGGCACAAAAGATCATGGCAATCCAGCTAAAGGTTTTGTAATTTGGGTCGCCCTTGCCGAGTTTAATGTTTCCATATTTAGAGAAGGCAAGACTGATGTTTACAGCAAAAATACCGATGGTAATCAAAACAAAGTAAAACCCCATTTTGGATGTTGTAAAAACGCGCAGGTTATTGAGCGTTGCAGTTGCCTGCTCCGGCAGGAGTACAATGTAGATACTGAGCGCCAGTACAATGATCAGCGTAATAATAATAGCCCATTTGTCGATTTTAAATTTTTTCATAAGTCCGCCCCCTTCTGTCTTTCACAATCACACATTAGCATTCGTAAGATAATTGTATCTTACTACGATTTGATGGTTTAGTCCAATGATTTAACGGATAAATTATGGTAAACAGGCTATTTTATATTTTTGCGGGAAGGCCGTAGCCTCCCCGCGCAGGTGTATGCTATTTATCTTCAGGTTGAATATTCTTTTTCTTAACATAGATACGGATAGCCACCGAGCAGAGTACCGCGATGATGGAAGCTGCGATCAGGAAACATCCAAAGCTCATCTGATAGCCAAGCATACCCGGATGCTGATCCAGCCAGTTACCAGTGATAACTGGTACAAACATATCCGGAATAAAGGCGATAACCGACAGGATACCTGTAGCGGCACCGAAGATGGTAGTGGGAACACCAGACTCAGTGAACTGTGAGGACGCAACGCCATAAGCGCCGGTCAGGAAGAAACCAACCGCCAGAATAAGTATGATGGCGATCATCAGCATAGCGGCTGTGGTTGGCAGGAAGATCAGAATAGCTGAGCACACAGCGGTTAAGGCCATGATCAAAATGAGTACCTTGGCCGGTGAATTAATTTTTGTGGCAATACTGCCGATGATGGGCGCAGAGAGCAGGGCGATACCATATGTACGGATCATGCCAACGGTTGAGGTAATACCCATGGAAGCGCCAAAGACGTCAGTCAGATATGGTGTGGTATAGGCCATTGCGGCATAGGCGCAGTAGACAAAGAACATGGACGCAGTGGTCAGCCAGACACCAGGATGCTTGATGGCTTCTTTAAATTCATTGAGGTTAAAGCCCTGTCCCTCTTTGATTTCATCATCGAATTTTGGAACAAAAAGCAAGGTGGCGATACCAAAAATAACATTTAAAATAGCGCTGACAATCAAGACAACAATAAAGCCAGCCGCGGAGTCAGATACAAAGGCGTTGAAAATCTGCTGAGAGACAAAGCCCAAAAGCAGGCCGCCGACGCCATAAATCCCGTAGCTCAGGCCAATGTTTCGCGAATAGGTGCTGTCATCGCTGACCAGGCGGATCAGCTTATAACGGATACCCCAGAAAATAAGGGTACTGGTAACGCCGAGAAGGCCAAAAATGATCATGATGCTGGTGTAGGACGGAAGCGTCGCGAACCAGCAGATAACGGCAGCGGTGGTGAAAAAACCAACAGCTGCAAGATATTTTGCCCGGATCTTATCTGCGATAATCCCTCCCGGAAGATAGCAGATCGTGGCGACCAGGCCGTAAATACCACCGGTGGCGCCGAGCTGGGCGTTGTTGATGTTCAGGCTTGTCATCATGGTGTCATAAAACGAAAAACGGAAGTAAATAATCTGAAAAAGAACGGCCGAGCCGAAGCTGACCAGGAAAACAATCAGCATGGTTCTGAATTTGCTTAAATCGTCCTTATTGATAACACTTTTATTCATCATAGGTCTCCTCTCTCCTTGATAAAAAAATTAGTGCAAAATAAGTTCTGGTATTGCCGAATCCCTATTTTGCACTAATAAAATGGGTTAGTTAATTCGTTAAGGAATTTAGAATCTGAATTCTTCAGGAATCAAATCTGCAATCATTTTTTCCTGGAATGCTTCGAGCTTGGTTGGCAGTTCGTAGTTGGCTACGCGGTCCTGCCAGGCTTTGCGTGCAAGTTCCTGTACAGTTGGACTGCCAGCAGCTTCCCAGTTGCCGATGGATTGACGGTTGTACAGTGGTGGCAGGAAGTAGTCCGCCTTATACAGCTTATTGGTACGGGCGATATAGTTTGTTTTGTGTTCAACTTTTTCCATTTTGTCCATCATGAGTGTCTGGTCATTGATGGTGGTTCCCTTTAAGAGATGTTTGACAATGCGGGCAGTTTGTTCATCGAGCATATATTTTTCATAGCCTAAAGCACCGTAGGAATCTAAGATACCGCCGAGCATGTATAATTGTTCAGGTTCTACCATATAGCCGGATAAGCAGATCAGCATGGATTCAGCGCCGCTCTGGTAGTCGTCCTGTTTGGCGTCTGCGAGACAGCCGTTGGCACGGCAAGGCAGTCCGTAGAAGTCTGCCAGTTCACGCATGGTACAGAAGGACTGGAAGGTTTCAGGTCCGCCACATACGCACAGAGAGTATCTCAAGTCACATTCAAGAGAGCTTAACTGGTAAATAACCGGTGCGCCTGGCTGAACAAGCTGAGACAATACGAGACCGGCCAGCAGTTCGGTATTGTTCTGAACAGTGGTGGAAGCCAGGGTCGGCGGAGAAGTCATACCGGCTAAGCCAACGCCTGTGATAACCAGGGCCTGGCCCATTCTGGCGTAGGTGATGATGGTATCACACATTTCCTTGTTCCATGCAAATGGAGCGGAGTTGGTGGCCAGAGTAATGGTCTGACAGTGTTCGTGGTCGTCATTGAAGTCCTGAACCAGCTTGATGAATTTTTCACAACGTTCCTTGGTACCATTGTGACCACCGATTAATTTATCAGAATATTTCAAGTTTGCCAGTGTTGTCCATTCGGTATGGATCTTAGTCGGAATATCGTTTGGCACGACGATATCCGCGTCGATCAGGTGCATGATGTCGCTGTCCTGATGAATTTTAATAAAGTTGATATAATCTTCAGCGTTGGCCTTGCGGTATTCGCCGTTATCCAGAACATTGACTGGACCCAGTGAAGACTGAACCATCATTTCCTGACCAACACCTGTTGTGAATTTCATACCCCTTGAATACATATCAAAGGTCTTTGGAACCAGAGCCACACATTTTTCGACCAGGTCTTTGTCGATATAAACGATCTTGCCGTCTACCTTACAGCCTGCTTTTGCTAAAATATCGCGTGCTTCTTCGTTATCAAATAAAATCCCCTTATTTGCGAGCAGATACAAGCTTTTGTCGTGAATGAGTTCAATGTCCTCTTTGCGAGTGAATAAATTGGAATAAAAGTTACGTGTCATAATCATTACCCTCCATGATCATTATGTGTTTTTTCTTATGCCTTTATATAACGCAAGTCCCGTGCCAAAAAATCAAAAGCGAAGGAATGGCCAGAATCAGCCGTTTTTTGTAAAAATAAATTTTAAAGGATTTCAAAGATGAAATATGAAGATTTTTATCCATGTTTTTAGATTTCTATTTTAAAATTTACAATATTTTACGAAAAATAGAATAAATCTTTTTGAAAGAAAATGGTTTGCCCTATATATAATAAGGAAGGACAGAGATATTTACAGGAGATGAAAAGCTAAATATAAAGCCGGAAAACGCAGCGCGCTCTCCGGCAGAAAATAAAATTTAAAGTTAAAAAAATTCAAAAATGAAATCAGCCTTCAGGTTCGATTTCATCTTCAGAATTGCCCGAAGGCTTTTCCGGCAGTGCGGTCAGACAGACTGATGCAATCACCAGAGCCGCGCCGAGCAGCTGCAGCGCCGTGAATGTCTCACCGAGCACCAGGGCGCTGAAGACAATGGTGACGACCGGCACAAAATTGACGAGGATGGTCACAGTAAGAATAGGGATGCTCCGCAAGGCATACATATAGGTGAGGTTGGCCGTGGCGGAGACCAGTACAGCCAAAAACAGGAAATTGATGATGATCTCTCCGGTAAAAAGGCTGAAGTCCGGTGGGAAGGCGAAGGCCAGCGGCAGTGTAACTCCCGCAATGCAGGCCGAGAGGTAGGTGGTGATATCCAGCCCTGTATAACGGCTGTAAAGAGGCTTGGCCAAATAATTATATAAAAGCCAGCCAAGGCCTGATAAAATCATGGCGCCGCATCCCCAGGGGTTGATCTCAATCTCAGAAAGCCCCACAATCATGATAACGCCCACTACGGAAAAGGCCACAGCACCTGCCTTTATGAAAGTAAACCGCCGTTTAAGAATTACCGTGTCAATGAGCATGCAGAAAATCGGCACAAGACTCAATAAAATGGAGGCCATGGAGGCTCCGGTCAGGTCTACACCCACCGCCTCAAACACATAATAGCCTGTGAAGCCGATAAGCCCTGCGATTAAAACACGGGGAAGATCCTTTTTCAGAAGCCGCTGCTCTGGTTCGAGCTTTCGCTTGACCAGAAACAGAATGATCGCCGCAATGGCAAAGCGTCCGAAAATTAAAGCGTATACCGAAAAAGCCTGAAGACAGATTTTTGTACTGATAAAAGAAATGCCCCAGAAAACCAGGGTGTAAGAAATAGCCAGATAGGGTTTTATTTTTTGCATAAGTGCCTCCGATGACAGGTGTCGAAAACTATTATACCTTAAAATCCCGAAATATTTAAGTTTCCATTGAAAAATAGCGAAAATTTCGTTATAATTGCGGTAACGGAGTTTAAAATCAAATTCTCCGGGGTATATACAAGATAAATAAATTCTAGACCTTCGAAGGAGGAGAAAAAAATGCAAAAATATGTATGTGATATCTGTGGTTATGTTTATGATCCCGCTGTAGGTGATCCTGATAATGGTGTAGCTCCTGGAACAGCTTTCGCTGATCTGCCGGAAGATTGGGTTTGCCCGGAATGCGGCGTCAGCAAAGATGAATTTTCACCGGAAGCTTAATTAAGGCTTTTGAATAAGTCCCTGGATTGCCGGGGATTTTTTATTTTTTTCGGTTTTTGACGGCCTTGCAAAACTTCCCTAAATCGGGTATGATAATTGAAAAGAATCGATTATCAAGGGAGATTATTATGGCAGTTAAAGCAAGAGAAGAGGTCCGCAGCCGTGAGTTCAGCGCCATTGGCATGATACTTATCGGGCTGTTTGTCGTGGCCTATGTATTTATTTATAACCGCTCCATCAGCCAGATGGATGACTACGCTTTAAAAACAGGGATCGGTATCGCGGCTCTGATCGTGATGATTGTAGTGTTTGTCGTGATTCTCAGGTTTATTACCACCGGGTTCTTTATGCTGCTGACGCATCAGAGCCTGAACATTGAGCGGAAAATCTTTTTCTGGCGCAAGGAAGTTGCAGATATTCCGGTCAAGGCAATGTTTGATGTGGTGCCGGAAGATGCCTTTAAGGGGATTAATGGCAAGGTTAAGAATTATACCGTTGCCCGGATTGAGAATAAAGCCAAGTATGTGGTACTCTACCGGGAGGGAGACCAGGTACGCGGCGCCAAAATCCAGTGCTCTTCCAAATTTCACAAGGCATTGAAAAGCGTGGTCAGCCAGAACAAAAACGCCAAAAAAGCTTAAGGGGTAATTAAGCAAAAAGCAGTATGATAATGACGTAAACAAGTTACCCTCTTTCAAAATTTTTACAAACCAGCCGGAGTATTCTTACTCCGGCTTTTGTGTTTTTTGCCTGAATCCGCTATACTTGTCATAAAGGAGAACGATCATGAAAATACTACACACCTCAGACTGGCATATTGGCCGGACACTCAATGAAAAAAGCCTGCTGGAGGATCAGGAGGCTCTGCTCACACAGCTGCTCACCTGGCTTGACCGGGAGCGGCCGGACATCCTTTTAGTCGCCGGCGATATCTATGACCGGTCGGTCCCTTCCAGGGAGGCGCTGGGGCTGGTGGACACAGTACTTTCTGAAATTATTCTCAGGCTGGGGATACCGGTTCTGCTCATCGGCGGCAACCACGACGGTCGTGAGCGGCTGGCCATGAATGGTGGTATTCTTGAAAAGCAGGGACTCCATATCGCGGGAAATTATCTGCCGGGGCAGGAGCCTGTGACACTGAGCGATGACTGGGGCGAGGTCTGTTTCTGGAGTGTGCCTTTCATCAAGCCGGTGGAATACCGGAGCCTGATGAAGCTTGAAAAGCCCATGGGCTACGATGAGATGTACCGGGAGATTACCGCTGAGATCACCGGGCGTATGGATACATCCAAACGTAACGTCCTGGTCTCTCACGGCTTGATTTTAGGTAATATGGCGGATATTCAGACCATTGACGATTCAGTCAGGCCCATTGAGATCGGCGGCATTGAGTACGCCTGCGCCGAGATCTTTGAGGCCTTTGACTATGTAGCACTGGGGCATCTGCACAGGCCGCAGAAGGCGCTGTGGGACAAAGTGCGCTACTCAGGGTCTCTGCTGAAATATTCCTTTTCGGAGTGGAACCAGAAAAAATCCGTAACGCTGGTGGAGCTTGGTGAAAAGGGCGCGCTGAGTCTGGAGCCGGTGAGCTTTAAGCCGATGCGTGACCTGCGCGTCATCCACGGAAGACTTGAAGAACTGACGGCCCTTGAGGCCTATGAAGCCGAAGGCCGGGAAGATTATCTGAAGGTGATTCTGGAGGATCAGGAGCGACTGGTAAACCCAATGGACAAGCTCCGCAGGGTTTATCCGAATGTGCTGGAGATGGCCTATGAGAAACGGGAGAAAACCGAGGCTCAGAAGAGCAGTCGCCGTATCAAGGAGCGGATACAGGACCCGCTGAAGCTGTTCGAGGATTTTTACGCCTTTGTCAACGGAGAGGCCATGCAGGCGGACGAGCAGGCAGTGATTACGGAGCTGCTTGAGACCACCATGGAGGAAGAAAGATGAAACCCATTGCCCTTTACATGCACCATTTTGGCCCTTTTATGGAGGAGCAGATTGATTTTACAAAGCTGGACAAGGAACTTTTTCTGATTACCGGCCCCACCGGCAGTGGGAAAACCACTATTTTTGACGGGCTGTGTTACGCGCTGTACGGCGAGGGCAGCAATACTTTCCGGCAGTCAAGAGAGATGAAAAGCCAGTTTGGCGATCCGCTGGAAATGATGTGGGTGGATTTTACCTTTGAGCTGCGGGAAAAGACCTATCGTATCAGGCGAATCCCTGAGCAGGATCGGAAAAAAGAGCGTGGACAGGGCACTGCCCGGCAAAAGCACGAGGCGGCGCTGTACGAGATAGCGGGTAGTGAGGAAAAACTGATTTCCGCCTCAGTAGCTGAGGTGGGAGAAAAGATCCAGGAAATCCTCGGCATCAATGCCAACCAGTTCCGCCAGATTGTCATGCTGCCTCAGGGGGAGTTCAGCCGTCTTTTGAAAGCAAAGGAGGAGGAACGGGTTGAGCTCTTAAAAAGTATTTTTCGGATGGATTTGTACAATAACCTCAAGGATAAGGTAGCCTCAGGCCTGCGGGAAATCCGAGGGCGCCACAATGACTTAAGCGTTGAGATGGAAACGGAGCGCCAGCACATCAAATGCGGCGGAGACTCCGAGCTTGCGGACACCCTGACACAGAATGATAAAACCATGGATTACGTGCTGGATTTAACCCGGAAAGAAATCGAGGCTGACACGGCCAAAATTGATGCGCTGGCAGAACAGGAGAAAGAGGCTGTCCGGTCACTGGAGCAGCTGCGCATCACTCTGACCGCCGGCGAGCAGATTAACAGCCGGTTTGAACAGCTGGAAAACCAAAGGAAACGCCTGAAGGCGCTGCAGGATGAGCAGGATGTTATCCGGGAAAGAGAAGAGGCCCTGGCCCTGTCAAAGAAAGCACTGTCGGTCAAACCCTATGAGGAAGCCTGGAACCGGGCCTACCGCAAGAAGGAAGGGGCAGCGGCAGAGCTTGAAATGATTAAAGAGCGGCTGGAAAGCTGTCAGAAAGACCTTGAAAAATCAAAAGCAGAATACGAGGCAGTCAGCGCACCCGCATACAGCGCGGTTGTTGAGCAGCTTCAGGAAAAGCTCGACATTGAAAAGAGGCTGTCCGAAAGCCTGCGTGCTTTTGAGGAAAAGCACACTGGATTACAAAGACGAAGCGGGGAGCTGGCACAGCTCGAGGAAAAAGGAAAACGCCAGCAGGAAGACAGTGAGTCCTTAAAAAAGCTGGAGCATGAGAGCTACACGCTGGATAAGGAAATATTCGAGCTGGAAAAAGCTTTTCAGCGAAGCGGCCATGAGCTGGAAAATCTGACTAGCCGGCAGAAGCGGGTGGAGGAGGCTCTGGAAATTTACAGTGTCATCGAAAACCGTGAGCGCCGGATTACAGCCCTGAGAAAGGAATGGAAGGAAAACCAGAACCGCATCAAGGCACAGGAGGCCGCCTGTCAGGCTTTAATTGAGAAGCAGCGGCAGCAAACCGCCGCGGGACTGGCCGCAGGGCTTGAGGAGGGACAGCCCTGCCCGGTGTGCGGCAGCGTCCACCATCCCCGGAAGGCCGAGCTCCAGGAGTCTGTCGATGCGTCGGCTCTGGCCGAGATGACAGAGGCTTTGAATACACTCAAAATTAAAAGCGGCTCCCTGAAAAATGAGGGTACCCTGCAGCGCAAAGAAATTGAGACACGCCAGAAAGAGCTTTCAGGCCGACTTGCGGAAATGATGGATACCGTGGATAATGTGCTTCCAGATAAAGTGGAAGTGACCAGACTGCAAAAGCATCTGGAGGAGAGCTTTGAGGTTCTGCACGCCAGATGTCAGAATGCTGAGAAGGAGCTCAAGGCCAGGCAGAAGGAAAAAGGCGGCCTGGAGTCTGTGGCAAAGAAACTGAAAACTCAGCTGGAAAGCTACGGGGCATTGGAGGGACAGCTGAGGGAAGCCCGGGAAGAAACTGGGCTGCTGCGCGGGCAGCTCTCCCAGATGGAGGAACAGATAACAAATCTGGCGGAGGCTTTAAGATTTCCGCCCGAAATGGAAAACCCAAAGGCGTTTTTGAAAAAAGTTGAAAGCTTTGAGCGCAATACCAGTGCGTTAATCGCTGAAAAGAAGGGGTATAAAGATAACATTCAGGCCAACCACCAGAAGCTGCTGCAGGAGGAAGCCGTACAGGCAGCCAACTTCAAAAATGGCAGTCAGGCTTTGGAAAAGGCCGCCGAGGAAGAAATCAAGCAGAGTGAAGACTACAGCAGAGCCCTCAGAGATGCGGGGCTTACATCGGAAATCTATGCGGGCTGCCATAACATGAGTGATGAAGCGATCCAGACAATGGAAGCCGGGCTGGAGCAGTACCGGTTTAACCTCAAAAGCACTGCCGAAAGGGTGCAGGAGCTTGAGGACGGGCTCAGGGATAAGAAACCCGTTGAGCTTACGCGTTACCGTGAAGACCAGCAGGCACTGGAAGCGCAGATCGAAGGCTACCGCCGGGAGATAACGATTCTGAATGAAAAGATCACCCAGAACCGTCAGCAGATCGGGAAAATAGAGGGATTGGTACAGGAACTGAAAGAGGTCGAGCGCCTTCAGGGAATTTACACCCATCTGGACCAGACCATCAAGGGAACCTTGGCAGGAAAGCCAAAGATCAGCTTTGAGCGGTATATCCTGTCTGCGTATTTGCAGGATATTCTGGAAAGCGCCAATGTTTTTCTGGAAAGAATGTCCTCAGGACGTTACCGCCTGGAGGTCATGGGTGACTTCAAGCAATCCGGCAACCGCGGCCTTGAAATCGAGGTGGTCGACGCCTATACCGGGCTGCGCCGCAGCGCCAACACCCTGTCGGGCGGGGAAACCTTTATGGCGGCACTGTCCATGGCCCTCGGACTTTCGGATATTGTCCAGTCCTACGCAGGCGGCATTTCACTGGATACGATTTTTATTGATGAAGGTTTTGCCACCCTGGACCCAGAGGCCCTTGATAATGCCATCAGCTGTCTGCTGTCCATCAAAAATGACGGCCGTACCGTGGGCATCATCTCTCACGTCGAAGAGCTTAAGGAGCGTATTGATACCAAAATTATTGTGGAAAAAACCGAAGCGGGAAGTCATATTGACATTTCCTGTTAAAGGGTTTAGGATAGAGTTACCAACAGGACGAGGAGAAAAGAATGAAAATTACCGCGATTATGGGAAGCCATCGGAATAATGGCCACACCAGTAAAATACTGAATTATTTTCTGGAGCAGATCCGGGAGGATAACGAGCTCCGACTCATCAATGTAAACAAGGTGCATGTGGAGCACTGCAAGGGCTGTGATTACTGCATTCCCCATCAGGGCGAGTGTGTGATCAAGGACGATGATATGACATGGATCTACGACGATTTTATGGACTGTGATCTGCTGGTCATCGCAAGCCCTGTGTACTTTACCGCGTTTCCCTCCAAGCTGAAAACTGTTATTGACCGGACCCAGATGATCTATAATCTGGGGGATCACTCCCATATTCCAAACAAGAAAATCATTTTTATCGGAGTGGGCGGCGCCCCGTCCTACGGGCACCAGTTCAAAGGCATGGAATACACGCTGGAATGGTATTTGAAAAATCTGAACGCCGTACCCATGGGTTTTGTGGAGATTTCCCACACCGATGAGACGCCGGCACTTGAAAATAAAAAAGCTGTCGCAGAGCTGGATGCGCAGGCACAGCAGATTAAAAATTTATAGGAGGCATTAAAATGGCAAAGAAAGTAAATTCAAGCGAGTTTAAGAGTGAAGTTTTAGATCATAAAGGCGTTGTCCTGGTCGACTTTTTCGCGACCTGGTGCGGACCCTGTAAGGCTTTAACACCCATTGTGGACAAGCTGTCTGAGGAAATGAGCGGCAAAGTAAAGATCGTCAAGGTTGATATTGATGAAAACAGCGCCCTGGCCACAGAATACCGTGTCATGAGTGTCCCGACCATGAAGCTGTTCAAGAACGGTGAGGTGGTAGAGACCCTGGTTGGTTTGAGACCAGAGTCCGAGCTCAGAGATAAGCTGAATTACTACTCAGCGGAATAGAGTAATAAAAAACAGAGACCCCGGTCAAGGCTGCCAAGAGCAGTCCTGACCGGGGCTTTTTCATACCATGGATTTTCCCTTGATAAAAACTTTCACAACATTCAGGCTTTTATCAAGCAGCACCATATTGGCGAGCTTGCCGGGTTCCAGACTGCCCAGACGGTCAGACTCACCGATGACGCGCACCGGATTGACAGCCGCAGCCTGTACCGCGTCTGCCAGAGGAATGCCAAAGGCCACAGCGTTTCTCAGACAGTCCATAAGATTGGTAACTGAGCCTGCCAAAGTGCCGTCCGCAAGGGTTGCCCGGTTTCCGTGGACATGTACAGACTGTCCGCCGAGAGTATAGTCGCCGTCGTCCAGACCTGTGGCCCGCATGCTGTCGCTGATGAGAACAATGCGTTCGGCTGAGAAAAGCCTGAAAGCCGCCCGGACCATAGCCGGGGCGACGTGAACACCATCGCAGATGAGCTCGGCCGTAACGCCGGGATGGTCAAAGGCCGCGCCGATGAGCCCAGGCTCCCGGTGGTTAAAGGGCGGCATGGCGTTAAAGAGGTGCGTTACATGGGAGGCCCCCAGATCAAAGGCATTGGAGGCTGTCTCAAAAGAGGCTTCGGTGTGGCCGAGTGAAATGACGGTTTCATCTTTCAGGGCAGTGATGAACTCAGAGGCGCCGGCAAGCTCAGGCGCCAGGGTGACCAGCTTGATACGGCCGCCTGAGATGGCGTTCAGCCGGCGGAACATCGGGATATCCGGCGGCATAAGATAACGGGCGTTTTGTGCGCCTTTCTTTTTTTCGGCGAGAAAAGGCCCTTCCATGTTGACGCCCAAAAGCATGGCGCCGGCTTCCTGCTCTTGGTGGGCAGCGTTTTCGAAAATGCCGGACAGCTTTTTTTCAGAAAAGGTCATGGAGGCAGGCACAAAGCCTGTCACACCACTGCGTGCCTGGTAAGCCGCTATGGCCTCAAGAGTATCTTCGGCGGCGTCACAGAAATCATGGCCCATGCAGCCGTGAAGGTGGATATCGGTGAGCCCGGGAATGGCGTAGAGGCCGGAGGCATCAAAAATTTTAGAATCCCCGGCAGCAGGCTCAGAGATCACGCTGCCGTTTACTGCCAAATCCCCTTTTTTAAAGGTATTTTCCGGCGTATAGATCAAAGCGTTCTTTAGAATCATCTCCGGACCTCGTTAATAATGGACAAGGCCGCTCTGTCCGCTACGACTATCAAATGGTTATGGAGCTGTAAAATGGATGCCGGAACCTGTGGCGTGATGGGACCATAAAGGCTTTTGCAAAGGGCCTCGGCTTTCGCTGGCCCGCTGACGACCATCAGGATACAGTGAGCCTGCATGATAGCTTTAATTCCCAGCGTATAGGCATGGCGCGGCATTGTCTGAGGACTTTCAAAATAGCGTGCGTTGGCCTGGAGGGTACTTTCGGTCAGCGCGACACAGTGGGTCTCTTTTTCAAAGGCTTCGCCGGGTTCGTTAAAGCCGATATGTCCATTGCGTCCGAGGCCAAGGAGCTGGAGATCAATGCCGCCGGACTCTGCAAGAAGAGCGTTGTAGCGCAGACATTCTTTGTGGGTATCGGTCTCCATGCCGTTTGGCAGGTGGGTGTTTTCTTTTTTGATATTGACGTGGTCAAACAGGTGGCTGTCCATAAAATAGCGGTAGCTCTGGGGATGACTGCCGGCAAGGCCCTTATATTCATCCAGGTTGATCGAGCGCACCCCGGAAAAATCCAGGTCACCTTTTTTATACCATTCCACCAGCTGGGCATACAGCCCCTCAGGGGTTGAACCAGTGGCCAGTCCAAGGGTACAGTCAGGTTTCATGATAATCTGTGCCGAAACAATATTTGCCGCTTTTCGGCTTAAATCTTCATAATTTTCCGCAGAATATATTTTCATTGTGTTTTGCCTTTCTGGTTAACTTGTTTTGTTTGTTGTGTCCATTATAGGTAGGATAAAGAAAAATTTCAACGGAAGAAAAATTTTAGCAAGAACTTTCAAAGGAAAACGTTTAGATTTTAATATTAAAGGGTTTCAGGCATAAATAAGAAAGAACTTTCTAAAAATAAATAAATATTGAAAATAAAGTTCAAAGAAAATATACTGGTTTCAACAGCAAGAAGTACAAAGGAACAGGAGTTTTAAAATGGATATACAGAATCATTTAATCGTTTCATGCCAGGCCCTGCCCGACGAGCCGCTGCATTCCTCATTTATTATGGGACGGATGGCCAAAGCAGCAGAGGAAGGTGGCGCGAGGGGGATCCGCGCGAACACAAAGGCCGACATTACTGAGATAAAGAAAAACGTAGATCTGCCAGTGATTGGAATTGTCAAAAAAAATTATGCTGACAGCGAGGTTTACATTACGCCCACCATGGCGGAAGTGAAGGAGCTGGCAGAAGCCAGGGCAGAGATCATCGCTATGGACGCAACGGTTAACCTGAGACCGGGAAAGATAACTTTGGATCAATTTTTTAAGACAGCCAGAGAGCAATATCCAAACCAGATGTTCATGGCGGACTGCTCGACCGTTGAGGAGGCCCTGCACGCCGCGGCCATTGGCTTTGATTTTATCGGGACAACACTGGTGGGCTATACAAAACAGAGCGAGGGAATGAGAATTGAAAACAATGATTTCGAAATCATTCGGGAAATCCTTAGAAAAAGCAAGACTCCGGTCATTGCCGAAGGCAATATCAATACGCCGGAGAAAGCGGCGAGAGTGCTGGAGCTCGGCTGCTACAGCGTTGTGGTGGGGTCGATTATTACGAGGCCGCAAGTCATCACCCGTAATTTTGTAAAAGCCATTGAGGCGCGGTAAGGTCACTGCGTTCAGGTTTAATATAATAATTTTTTAGAAGGAGTTATAAAATGAAAGGTATTTATTCTGCATTGCTGGCATCCTTTGACGAACAGGGAAAGATTAACGAACAGGGGGTCCGGGAAATCGTTCGTCACAATATTGACAAAATGATGGTTGACGGGCTGTACGTTGGAGGCAGTACCGGTGAAAACTTTATGCTGTCGACCGAGGAGAAAAAACAGATTTTTGAAATTGCCAAGGACGAAGCGGGCAGTGAGGTTAAACTGATTGCCCAGGTGGGTTCTATTAACGTCTATGAGTCCATTGACCTTGCAAAGCATGCCACTGCGCTGGGGTATGACGCGATCTCGGCTGTAACGCCATTTTATTATAAATTCAGTTTTGAGGAAATCAAGGACTATTACAATATGATCATTGACAGTGTGGACAACAGGCTGATTATCTATTCCATTCCGTTTTTAACCGGTGTGGACATGAGTGTTGAACAGTTTGGGGAGCTTTTTGAAAATCCAAAGATTATTGGCGTTAAATTTACCGCGGCGGATTTCTTTTTACTGGAAAGAATGCGAAAAGCTTACCCTGATAAGCTGATTTTTGCCGGATTTGACGAGATGATGTTGTCAGCGGCGGTGCTGGATGTAGATGGAGCCATTGGCTCAACCTTTAATGTGAACGGCCCACGCGCCAGACAGATTTATGAATTGGCAAAAGCTGGAAAAATTGAGGAAGCCAGAGAAATCCAGCATACCACCAATGATCTGATTGCCGCTATTTTGGACAATGGCCTGTATCCCACCATCAAATGTATTCTTGAGGAACAGGGCGTGCACGCGGGCTGCTGCCGTAAGCCGATGGCCAGCGCCACACCGGAAGCGCGTATACGCGCCAGAGAAATTTACAAGCAGTATATTAAATAAAAAGAAACCAAAAGATTGTTTTTACAGGGGGGAAAATAAATGCAGGGTTTTACAACAATTGATTTAATTATTCTGATCGTTTATCTGGCAGCTGTCCTGGTTATCGGGCTGGCTTTTGCAAAGAAAGACATGCAGGGAAAAGAATTCTTCAGGGGGGACGGAACGATTCCATGGTGGGTGACCTCTGTCTCGATTTTCGCCACACTGTTGAGTCCGATCTCTTTTCTGTCACTGGTGGGAAATTCTTATGCCGGCACATGGATTCTGTGGTTTGCGCAGCTTGGTATGCTGATTGCCATTCCAGTCACCATCCGGTTTTTCCTGCCCATGTACAGCCGCCTGAATATTGACACGGCCTATGAGTATCTTCAATTGCGTTTTGACAGCAGGGGTCTCCGTATTCTCGGGGCCATTATGTTTATCATTTACCAGATCGGCCGTATGTCCATCATTATGTACCTGCCATCCATGGTGTTGGCTAACCTGATGAATATCAATGTCAATATTCTGATTATTCTTATGGGCATTGTGGCCATTGCCTATTCTTACGCTGGTGGGATAAAATCTGTTTTATGGACCGATTTTATTCAGGGCTGTGTTTTGATTGCCGGCGTTGTCTTCGCTTTGATCTTCCTGATCTGCAGCATCGATGGCGGCATGGGCGCTGTGATGGGTGAGCTGGCGAATGGGAAATTTTTGTCCGATACCCAGATGCTTATTGATCCGAAAATATGGAAGGACAGTGTTTTGATCATCCTGGTGGGCGCGGGCTTTAATACCTTTTCATCCTATATCTCAAGTCAGGATATTGTACAGCGTTTTACGACCACAACAGATGTTAAAAAGCTGAACAAAATGATGCTGACAAACGGCGCGCTGTCCATTTTTGTGGCAACAGTCTTTTACCTTATTGGTACGGGCCTTTATGTTTTCTACGGTCAAAACCCTGCGCTGGCTCAGACCGCTCAGCAGGACCAGATTTTTGGCTCATTTATCGCGTATCAGCTGCCTGTGGGCATTACGGGCATTCTGCTGGCGGCTATCTACGCGGCTTCTCAGTCAACCCTGTCCACAGGATTGAACTCTGTGGCGACAAGCTGGACCCTTGATATCCAGACCATGGTGAGCAAAAAGGAGATGAGCTTTAAAAATCAGACCCGGATTGCCCAGTTTATTACCCTTGGAGTAGGGATCATTGCCATTGTGGTTTCCATGGTTTTAGCCAATGGAGAAATTAAGTCTGCCTATGAATGGTTTAATGGATTTATGGGGCTTGTCCTTGGTGTATTGGGCGGAACCTTTGTGCTGGGGGCTTTTACTAAAAAGGCTACAGATATCGGGGCATATGCGGCTTTTGCGGTATCTGCAGCGGTAGTGATCTATCTGAAGTACAATGTGCCGGAAGTTTCAATCTGGGCTTACGCCATTATTTCAATTTTTGTATCACTCATAGTCGGTTATATCATCAGCGCGGTACACCGGGCAGTCAGCAAAAAGAGCTTCAATTATGATGACCGGACCACCATCTTTTTCAAAAAAGATAAACAGGAAACAGGAGAAAAAGCATGATCTTTGGTAGAATAGAAGACAGAGAACATATCGAGTTTCTGCCGCCTTCGGTACTGCAGTGCTTTGACTGCTGCCAGAGCGGAAAACTGGGTGAACTGGAAAAGGGCTCCCATGAGATCAGCGGTGAAAATATTTTTGTGAATATTGTTGAATATGAGACAGGTGACCGGGCGGAAAAAGCCCGGGATTCAGACAGAGACGCCTCAGATGATCCGCAAGGCGATTTTTAAAGTGAGGCTATGATGAAAAAGTATATTTGTATTGATATTGGCGGCACTGCCATTAAGCATGGGGTGGCCGATGAAGGGCTGAGGCTGCTTGAAAAAAGCGAGATACCAACCAAAAGCCAGGTTGACGGAGGGCCGGGAATTGTTAAGAAAGTCCTGAAGCTTGTAGAAAACTGGCGGCGCTGCTACGATATCTCCGGCGTGGCAATTTCCACTGCGGGTATGGTGGAACCAAAAGAGGGAAGAATCATCTATTCCTGTGAGCTGATACCCGGTTATACAGGCACAGAATTAAAAAAAATTGTGGAGGCAGCCTCTGGGCTGCCTTGTGCCGTGGAGAACGATGTAAATTGCGCGGGGCTTGCGGAAAGTGTGACTGGCGCCGGAAAGGGGGCGTCCAGCTGTCTGTGCCTGACCGTCGGTACGGGTGTTGGCGGCTGTCTGATTCTGAACGGAGAAATCTACCATGGCTTCAGCAACAGCGCCTGCGAGGCAGGTTATCTGAGTGTGGGAGGAGAGAGCCTTCAGGAAAAAGCTGCCGCCAGTGTGCTGGTACGGAAGATAGCGGACCTGCGCGGAATTTCAGAGGATCAGCTTGACGGAAAACAGATTTTCAGTGAAGCGCAAAAGGGAGCCGCGGACTGTGTCCAGGCCATTGACGAGATGGTTGAAGCATTATCCCTCGGAATTGCAGACATGGTTTATATTCTGAATCCGGAAGTGGTTGTTTTGGGAGGAGGAATTATGACTCAGAGGGAATATCTGGAGAAGCGGCTGCAAGCTGCGCTCAGCGAAAAAATTATTCCCGCTGTTTACAGAAACACCCGTCTGGCCTTTGCCCAAAATGGAAATGATGCCGGCATGGTAGGCGCGCTGCTGAATTTGTTAAAAGAAGAAAAAAGTAGGTGAAAAAAGCCAGTATTTCTGATATGATCTTTAATAACAGAATCATGAACGGGGATTGTAACAATGAGTGATTATCAGAGGACGGTTATTCCTGTAATCGAGGCGGCCTATGACAGTATGACTGCAGTGGAGAAAACCATTGCGGATTTTTTTATTAACAATAACGAGAGGATGGATTTTGCGGCGAAGCGTGTCGCGCAGCGGCTTTTCGTTTCAGAGGCGTCGCTGTCACGTTTTGCCAAGAAGTGCGGTTTTAAGGGATACCGGGAGTTCTTGTATCACTACGACAGCACCTTTACTCAAAATAAAAAGGTCGTGGACAACCTGACCAAGGGTGTGCTGAATACCTATCAGGAGCTGCTGAATAAAAGTTACGCTTTGGTGGATGAGCAGCAGATGCAGCGGATCGCTCTGCGCCTGGGCAGGAATCCGCGGGTTTTTGTGTACGGCAAGGGGAGCTCTGGTATGGCAGCTCAGGAGGTAAAGCTGCGGTTCATGCGTCTTGGGCTGGATGTCGAGGCCATCGTGGATACCCATATTATGAAAATGAACTCAGTGCTCGTCAATGAGAAATCTTTGGTTATCGGGATCAGTATCCGGGGGAAAACGCCGGAGGTTCTCTCCTCGCTCAGGGCGGCCAAGGAGCATGGCGCGAAAACAGTCTTAATTACCGGAAATGCTGCTGGCAGTTACCCTTACTGCGATGAAATCCTGCCCATAGCTGTTACCAAAAATCTGGAAGGTGGAAATATTATTTCTCCGCAGTTTCCCATTTTAGTCATGGTTGATATTTTTTACGCTTATTTTTTAAATACGGATCTGGTCAGCAAATCTGCGCTGTATCTAAACACCCTGGGGGCGCTGAGTAAAGTGCCAGAAGAATAGCTGAATAAATGACAGAAAACAGGGTAAAAAATTTAAGGCTTGACAAAAGACACAGGCAGGCATATAATACGAACAATAACAAAAAAATAAACCTGTGATTAAGAGTAAGTAAACAGGCATGTCATCTGGATAGAGAGCCGCGGACGGTGGAAAAGCGGTGAGGTGCGGTCCGTTGAATGGGCTTATGAGGGCAGAGCAAAAGGACAGTGGTCCGAGTATCTCTGACGGGATCTCCACCCGTTACAAAGGGAGCGTGTATGTTAGTATACGGACTTAAGTGGGCGATTTATCGTCAATTTGGGTGGTACCGCAGGCTTATGGAGCTTGTCCCTTGTGTAAGGGGCAGGCTCTTTTTGATGTTTTGTCCAAATTCCATGGGAATCTGGCAGTGAGTAAGGAGCGTTAGCGGACGAACGGCAACAAAATATGATCCATAACAAAAAAAGGAGTTGATGCCATATGGTTGGCTGGTGGAAAATCAATATAAAATACGATAAAGATAAAAAACGGAAAAAAGAAAATTAAAACAGAAAGAGGAAAAAAGAAATGAATAAATTATTTAAAAAAGTAATGGTTGGTGTGGTAAGTGTCGCGATGGTGGCAGGTTTTACAGCTGGGTGCAGCAGTAATGGCGGCAGCGCGTCGGACGACGGCAAGGTCACCGTCGGGGTCATCCAGTACGCCACACACCCGTCCCTTGATAATTGCTATGAGGGCTTTAAGCAGGGCCTGGAAGCCGGCGGCTTTAAAGAAGGCGAGAACCTCACCATCGAGTTCCAGAACGCCCAGGGTGATGTCGCCAATGCCGACATGGCTGCGAAAAATATGGTGTCTAAAAAGGATAACCTGATTGCCGGTATCGCCACACCAGCAGCGATGTCCGCCTATGCTGCCACAAAGGGCGGTGATATTCCAGTGGTCTTTACCGCAGTATCAGACCCGGTATCTGCCAAGATCGTCCAGTCCATGGAAAAACCCGGCGACAACTGCACCGGTACGGCCGATGTGCTGCCTCTGGAAGCCCAGATTAAAATGATCCGCTCCTTCCTTCCAGACGCCAAGAAAATCGGTATCCTGTACACCACCAGCGAGCCGAACTCCGTATCGCATTTGGAAAAATTCAAACAGATTGCCCCGAACTACGGTTTTGAGGTAGAGGCTGTGGGCGTGACCAACGCTTCAGAGGTTGCCGCAGGCGCACAGACACTGGTGTCAAAGGGTGTCAACTGCATTAACAACTTTACCGATAACAATGTTGTCGATAATCTGAGCACTGTGTTAAAAGCGGCTAACGACGCGAAAATCCCAGTGTTTGGCTCAGAGGAGGAACAGGTTAAAAACGGCTGCCTGGCTTCTCAGAGCATCGACTATGTCGCCCTTGGAAAACAGACCGGGGAAATGGCCGCTAAAATCTTAAAGGGTGAAGAAAAAGCTTCCGATATGGCGGTTCAGGAAGTGACTGAAAGCTCACCGGTTTATAACAAAGAAGTGATGGAAACCCTCGGTTTAACACTGCCCCAGGATTTAAGCACAGCGACCGTGGTCAGTAAATAATTGAGAATGAAGAATTGAGAATGGAGAATTACAGGAACAAAACCACAGAGTGGTTTTGATGATGATCGAATCGGCAAAGCCGGTTCGCACCTTTAATTCTCCATTCTGCATTCTCAATTCTCCATTAGCAGTGTGTAAAATTTTAAGTTTGAAAGGAAAATGTCAATGGATATCATATCCGGATTAGTTATCAACGTCCTCGAGGAAGGCTTTATCTACGGGATTATGGCCGTCGGGGTGTACATTACCTATTCAGTTCTGGATTTTCCCGACCTTTCAGTGGACGGAACCTTCCCGCTGGGGATGTGTCTTACCGCCATGCTGATTACTGCCGGGGTCAATCCGTGGCTTGCGTGCGTGGCGGCCTTTGTTGTGGGAGCGGCGGCTGGCTGTATTACGGGTTTTCTTCATGTGAAGCTCGGCATCACCGACCTGCTCTCCGGAATTCTTGTGATGACAGGGCTTTACAGTATCAACCTGGCCCTGACCGGCGGCAGCGCAGTGCTGCCCTTTTACAATATGCCCACCATTTTTAACACCGGGCTGGCAGCCGTTCTGCCCTCAGGCTACGGTCTTGTCATCATGGTGGCAGTGATTTGTATTGTGGTCAAGCTGCTCATTGACCTGTATTTAAAAACCCAGTCCGGTATGCTGCTCCGGGCGTCCGGGGATAACCCGCAGTATGTTGTCTCACAGGGGCGTGATCCCGGAAAGATGAAAATCATCGGTCTGGCCATCGGCAACGGCTGTACAGCCTTGTCCGGCTGTATTCTGGCACAGCAGACCGAATCCGCCAATGTGGCTGTGGGGACAGGGATGGTCGTTATGGCACTGGCTTCAGTCATCATTGGGATGAACCTGTTCAAGCGGGTATCCTTTGTAAAACCGACCCTCGCGGTGATCTTCGGGGCCATCATCTACAAGGCCTGCCTGGCCATCGCCATGCAGATCGGCCTGCCGACCAACTACCTCAAGCTGCTCATGGCCGTTATTTTTACCATCGCTCTGGTAGGCGGCAAGCTTTTCCCGGAAAGGAGAAAGAAAAACCATGCAGAATCATGAACCTCTTGTCCGTATGGAACATATTTACAAAACCTTCAATCCGGATTCTGTCAACGAAGTGGTGTTGTTTGAGGATTTTAACCTGAGCATTAAAAAAGGCCGCTTTGTCTCCGTCATCGGGAGCAACGGCTCTGGAAAAACGACCATTTTAAACCTGCTCTGCGGCAGCCTGCCTGTGGATCAGGGGAAAATATATGTCGGCGGCAAGGACATTACCGGGCTCAAGGAATACCAGCACTCCGCCTTTATCGGCCGTGTGTTCCAGGACCCGTCCCTGGGTACCTGCCCCAGCATGACCATCCTTGAAAATATGGCGCTGGCAGACCGGAAGGGCAAGCCCTATGGACTGGGCATTGGCGTCAATAAAAAGCGTATTGATTTTTATAAAAGCCAGCTGGAGCTTTTAAAGCTGGGGCTGGAGAATAAAATTGATCTGCAGGTCGGCAGCCTGTCCGGCGGCCAGCGTCAGGCGCTGGCGCTGCTCATCTCCACCATGACGCCCATTGACCTGCTGATTCTGGACGAGCACACTGCCGCCCTTGATCCAAAGTCCAGCGAGAACGTCATGGAGCTCACCGAAAAGCTGGTGCGCGAAAAACATCTGACCACCCTCATGGTGACGCATAACCTCAAATTTGCCATCAACTACGGCGACCGGCTGGTCATGATGCACCGCGGCAATATCGTGATTGATAAATCCGACGATATGAAGGACGCCTTGGTGGTCAGAGACTTGACGGATAAATTTAATGAAATCAGTATTGAGGATGGCAATTCGTTATAAAAAGAAAAGGATCTGCGAAAACAGGTCTTTTTTTAAACGGTCTGATTTTTCTTTAAGCGAGACGGGGTATAATGATTGTATTAACACCGGGAGGAAATCATGAAGAAAGATTATAAAATTACCAAACTCAACACACTGGAGTCCGGCTTTCGGCACCAGGCTGTCCGCTTGTTTGTCGAGGGCTTTTACGATATGATCAAGTCCATTTCAGCTGATAAGGATGTGCTGTTTCAGCTTTTTGAGCCAGCGCTGCGAAATGATATGGCCTACGTCTGCCTTGACGGCGAAAAGGTTGTGGGGCTTCTGGCTTACTCCGACAATAAACGCCGCGCCTTTGATATAGAAAGAAGCGGGGTGTCCCGGGTGTTTGGGCCTGTAAAGAGCCGAGTCATCAAGACGCAGCTTATGTTTATCATTGGAAAGCCCGCTGTGAAAAGGGACGACGAGGGCTACATCGATTTTCTGGCCACTGACCCGGCCTGCAGAGGACAGGGCATTGCCACAAAGATGATCAATTATGTGGCTGAAAATGCCGGAATTTCCAGTCTGAGCCTGGACGTGATCGGCGGCAATGGAAATGCCATACGCCTGTACCGCCATCTGGGTTTTAAGACCACAGAAATACAGGACAACCTGCTGCTGCGCATAGCCGGCATCCGTAAGCTGCTGATTATGAAAAAAGAGTTATACGAATAAAAAACCCGGAGGATAATGATCCTCCGTTTTTTTATACGTGTTTTCTGTTTCACAGCAGGTTATACCTTTTGTCTGTTAATATAGCCGCGGCGTTTCTTTTTTTACCCAAAGATGATACAATAAATTATCAATATATTTAAATACGAGAAAGAGGAACCAATGAAAAAAGGCGATATTATCGATATTAGAATAGAAGGCATTGAATTTCCGGGGAAATCCTGGGGAATGGTGGAGGAAGAGAGCGGCGCCAAAAAGGTTGTGATTAAAAACGGTATTCCCGGGCAGCTCGTTAAAACCCGGATTACCAAAAAACGCAGTAAGAAAATCGAAGGGCAGCCCCTGGAAATTCTGTCGGCCTCCCCCTTGGAAATTCCAGCAGAATGCCCGGCCTTTGGCAAATGCGGCGGCTGTACCTACCAGAGCCTTCCCTACGAGAAACAGCTTGAGCTAAAGGCCAATTATGTTTTAAGCCTGCTGGGTAAAGCCGGAATCGACGGCTTCGAGTTTGGAGGGATTATCCCCAGCCCGGAAGTGTTTGAGTACCGTAATAAAATGGAATACTCCTTTGGCGACGACGTGAAGGACGGCCCCTTGCTTTTGGGCATGCACGAGCGCGGCAGTTTTTACAACATTGTCAAAACCGACTGCTGCCGCCTGACAGACGAAGACTTCAACATTATCCAGCGAGCCGTCCTCGGCTATTTTCAGGAAAAAGACCAGACCTATTTCCACAAGCGGAGCCATGAGGGCTTCCTGCGCCATCTGGTTATCCGGAAAGGCAGGCAGACCGGAGAAATCCTCGTCAATCTGGTTACCACCTCCCAGTCAGAACTGGACAGCGCGGATTTTACCGAGCTACTTCTGACCCTTGAGCTGTCCGGCGAAATTAAGGGCATCCTCCATACCATCAACGATGGAGTGGCCGATGTGGTAAAAAAAGATGACCTGCATATTCTGTACGGCGAGGACTGTATTCACGACAAAATCCTCGGCCTGGAATTTGAAATCTCGACCTTCTCCTTTTTCCAGACCAATACACTGGGCGCAGAAAAGCTGTATTCTGTTGTCCGCGATTACGTCGGAGACCGCCAGGATAAGACCATCTTCGACCTGTACTGCGGCACCGGCACCATCGCCCAGGTCCTGGCCCCGGTGGCGAAAAAAGTCATCGGTATCGAGCTTATCGAGGAAGCCGTCGAAGCCGCAAAGATCAACGCCGAAGCCAACGGCCTGCACAACTGCGCGTTTATCGCCGGCGATGTTATGGAGAAAGTAGCCGAGCTGCCCGACAATCCCGATATCATCATCCTCGACCCCCCGAGGGATGGCATCCATCCCAAAGCGATCTTTAAAATTATCGGCTTCAAGCCTGATACCTTTATCTACGTGTCCTGCAAAGCCACCTCCCTGGCGAGGGACCTGCCGTTTTTTAAGGAAGCAGGGTATGGGGTGGAGAAAGTCTGCTGTGTGGATATGTTTCCGCATGTGGGACATGTGGAGACAGTGGTCAAGCTTTCCAGGTGAATCGTGTTTTAGCGCTGTAGATTAATAAAAAACAGGCCTGAGCCCCGCCATTTTGTCCACCCCAATTTAACGGGTGGACAGACGGCGGGCTCAGGCCCACAGCGCAGTAAATTCTTTTTTCTCCGAATTTATTAAGCACAGCAAACACGCCTTATCCAAATAGGAAAGGGTTTTGCCTGCTGATAACCAGCCACAGATTTCAACAACGGATAATCCATATAAATCACGCCAGCCCCAATTTTGAGTTTTTTACAAGCCTCTCGGCAGCTTCTTTCTGGCGGCGTATGACCATTACCTGCGTTTTTTAGGGATGTAATTTTTATTTAAAGCCTTTACGATTCTTTCCTGTTGTTCTATGTCCTGAAGCAGCAGCTCTATTGTCGCGGGGTTCATGGCTTCGCCATCAAACACCCAGTCTGTTTCGTTCGCAAGCTGCTTTTTCATTTTATCCATTATTTTTGCTATGTCTTTTTCATCTTCTTCGTTTAATGAATGATCCCTGCCTAACAAATAATCAATAGAAACGTTAAAATAATCGGCAACTTTAACCAAATTTTCCGTGTTGGGTGCGCTTTTGTTCCACTTATAAATGGTGCCGCGTCCAATGCCCAGCTTTTCTTCTAAAAAACCAACGCTTATCCCCTTTTCTTTGCCCAGTTTTTGAATTCTCTCTAATACATTCACAATCTCAATCTCCTTTTTGAATTAAATCTAAAAATCTGAAAAAAATCAAAAAGAATATGTTGACAATTAGAGTTAAATCGAATATAATGAAAATAAAGCTGAGGTAAATCAAATAATCTTTTTGATTAAGAGCTATTTTTAGATAATACTCTAATTATTTGTGTGTTTTAGTTAAGTCTATAATAGATTATTTTCAGCGATCTGTCAAGGGAATGTTTAGATTTGTTTCGAAAATAGTAAATTGAGAGGTAAAATATTCTGTTGATTTATAAAAAAATAAACGAGCTGTCTGTCCAAAAAGGAATTTCGGTAAAAGCGCTGGAGAAAGAGCTGAATTTTGGCAATGGTACGATTTCCCGGTGGAAAACGGCAGAGCCCGGGGCAGACAAGCTAAGAAAAGTGGCAAATTACCTGGGTGTGAGCGTGGACTACTTATTATCGAACAATCCAACAGAGTTATCACCAAAAGCTTATCTCGTCGCAAAACACTACGACCAGCTGGATGAGAAACAGAAAGAAATCGTCAATGTTGTTTTGAACGGATTTGAAGGTCATTCGGAATAAAATGAAGACGGATGTGTAGATGGAAAATAGAGAATAAAAAGGATGATATTTAAAATTTTGCTGGTTTTTTTATAAAACTCAGCATCTTTTTTATATGATGTGGGATAAATGCAGTATTTACCTCGTTTTAGTTCTCTAACTGCCGTTGTTATTGGATTCATACCAGATGTCTCCTTTAGATATTGCATTAATTGCAGCAGGATTTGGGAGGCAGAAGGGCGATTCTTTAGAGAGCGAGGCGAAAATATTGCAGAATAAGCAGAAAAACTATAAAATGATCTCTTTGTGTGTCGTGTTTGTAATGCTGTCCCTTACAGTGTTCACTGTGATTTCACCGACATCGATTATAGCGGCAAATACAAAGAACAGCGGATACGAATTTAATGTAGAGAAGAGCGAAGACGGTACAGAGGCGGACATTGTAGGACAGGCGTCAAAGGGCGCTGCCCCAGGGGAGGTAGAAGAAATTATCGGCCCGGATGGGGAAACATTTAATCCGGATAAGGTGTCCTATCATGTAACGGAAAACGGTGTGTATGATTTCAAAGTGAATTACGCATCCGAAACCGGAAAAAAGCAAGAGAAAATTTCAGTAAGCGTAGACAACCTGCTGCCGCCGCAAAACCAGATAATGGTCAGGGATCTGAAGGCAATGCAGGGCAGAGCGGCAAAACCGATTAATATTCCCATGTATATTGATGGGGAAGTAAATCCAAGGGATACGTACTCCTTTGGGGGTGGAGATATTACGGGAATCCCGGATCAGATATGGAATAATCTCCCCTATAGGTTTGACCACGCGGAAATCCGGATTACGGATGGCGCGGCAGTGGAAACCTATCCCATCAGCTATTACGATGAAATTGGCGGAATATTTTATTACGCGGTAGCGAAAGACAAAGAGCCGGCCCAGGATTTTGATGTGGCCTACGAGGCGCCAAAGGATTCCCAGGCGGTCTTTGTGTTTACCCTGAACACGAAGGAATACCCTGTAACCATTGAGAACGGTAAAGCGACCGAAGGCTTTAGTGTGGATGTGATCAGCGGTATGAAAAAAGGCAAGGATGGAAATTATTACGCTAACTCAACAGCGCCGGTAAAAGTACAGCTGACCTACCCTGTGGGGTACTACGTAAAGAATCCGCCGGAAGGCAAGGCCGCGGTTGGCATCAGCTTTAATTTTAATGATCCGGCGCTGGAACCAGAGGTGACAAGTGACCCCAAGGAGCGCACCGTCACCTACGCTTTCAACTATCCGGACCAGCCAGTGACCATGACCGTTGTGGGAGACAAGGACACCGGCAGCCTGACTTATGGTCTCTATGACGGAAGCTCCAGCTTACAGAGATATGACGATGTAGGTAAAACCACGTGGGCAGTAACGGATGCAGCAGGAGATTATACAGCAGGAGACGCCCGCTACGGGGCATATAATAACAACGTCGATGGATTTATGTTGGATATGCAGGTTCTTGACGGTACTTCAACGCCAGTCGCCATAAAAGCAGGTGCCTCGAAAGATATAGCCACTGGTACGTTTAACAGTGGCCAGGCATTAGATTTTGAATACGTGAGCGGCCGTTATAAGATAAATCAGGGGGCTTACTTTATGTGGCCTGCGCCGACGTTGAATCTCTGCTATTTTCCAAATGGCGAAGATTATTCTACCGGCACCCCGATTGTCGAAGCAATTCAACTTTGGGATCCGGGCTGGACAGTGGACCCGGATAATCCGAGCGCCTATCCACCCATGACACTAAAACCGTATACGGCAGCCAATGGCGCTAAGATCACAATAACCGTTAAGGAATCTGTAGTTACTACTAAGCCTCTAAAGGTGGGATTTAATCCAACAACTTCATATCCTAGTTATAAAGTACATGTGAAGATCGAAAATATGAAAAACAGCTTTTACCTGAAAACCCAATCATCGAGCAGTGTGCAGGGGCCGCATTACTTCCGTAACCTCGAAAATATTTCGCTTGATTCAGTAAATGGACTGTATGATTCTTACTATGTGGACTCTGATACACAGAACAACAATGGAGATGGCGGGGAGGACGGTAAAATAAGCCCAAAGAGCATTGAAGCTGGCGGTATATTTTTAGATAAGCTGGCAGTGTTTAACAAAAATATGCCGGATGGCAACAAGGTGCCGTGGGAAGCTGATACGAAGGCGTTTTTTAAATTTGAAATTGCCCCAAAATGGGGGTATACAAACCCCAGAATAGAAAGTTATGGAGCGGATCCGACGCCGATTATGACAAATGTACCAATTGAAATTCAAAATAAGAGCGACAAGCATAATGCCAGTATTCCATTGGGAAGTTATTCGTGGTTTAATCCAAATCAGAATCGAAAAGATGTCAGCTCATTCCAATACACAATGTTCATGCCGGTTGACAGTTTGACAGACCGCCATGAGCTGCGGGCCATTGATGTGAAGACAGATAAGATCACCGTGGATATAACAAATAACGGAGCAGCACCCAACAATATTGTAGAGCCAGGAAGTAATGGAACAACCTTTGACCTGCTGGAGAATGATAAAATCATATTCAACAAGGATTACCAGGCGCCGAAACAGGCCAACAAAACCTTTGTCGGGTTTACCGGAGAGATCACAGCGCCGGATAATGAATTGTTACCTTCGGACTACAAACTGGTTTTGGCGAAATCGCTTGATAACACGGTATATTTCAGACCAGGCGATGTCATCAGTCTTTCGGATTATTTCCGCCGAGACGCGGGCGTCTTACTGGATTCCTGGAATAACAACAAGACATTAAGCCCGGAAGAAGAGGATCGCTTAAATCTGCTGATGTATTCTGGAAACCTCAAGGTAAAATTCAACCTGATCTATAAGGATGGAACAAGCAGCGAGGGAGAGATGTTAACCGGCAAAGTGAACAAATACCTGCAGGATGTGAGCGCCGCCGATAATACCGCTGCACAGTATAACACAACCGCCTTTGACAGGAAAGCAGTAGAGGTTATTACGGGTTCCCATATCACCTTTACTAACTTCGCGGAAACCTATGACAATCCGGCGGATGGTTATATGTACTACCATAATGCTGCGACATCGGTCATCAAGCATGAAATCACCCAGCCGGATGAGGAACTGGCATCGGTAAAGTATGACCGGGGGCTGGAGGTCCTTTACCAAAAGGACAAAAATGTGCCGTTTGATGGTATCAGCGATACAAGGGTCTACCGGACCTATGATGGCAGCAATCAGGCAGTCATAAAATTCCCGACCGTGGACCAGTATCCGGCGGGTAAGGCCTTTGACCACTGGACTGTGGAGGAGCTTGATGACAGCGGTCAATGGAACCAGAAGCCGGGTCTGGAGCTTTCAGAAGAACAAACCCCAACAGTGTATTCGTTCTCCTCTGGCCCAGACGCCAATAATAAAAGTATCCGCTTAACCGCGGTATGGAAGGATATTGCGCCGGAATATTTTGTTTCCATTCCCATGAATATTGTCCTGACAGAAAACAACTCAAACCTGAACGACCCGGATCAGAAACATGCTGGCTCAGGCGTGACGGTTTCGTACCAGCAGGTTTATGGCAATGATAAAGCCATAAATGTGGATGTGTTAAAATCCTTTGACCTGACGTCTGTGAATGACCCCGGTAAGACAGTTGAGGTTACAGCGTGTGACAAAAATGGAAATCCTCTGCAGAACAGCACCACGGCGGACAGCCGGTATGTGAGCGTGGCTCTGCTTGGTTCGTCAACCGCTCCTGGCGCTGTCCAGACTGAAAAGCTTTGGTTTAATACGGTATCGCAGAGTGGAAATGAGATTTACAAGGGAACCTTTAACGCAGGCTCTAGTTTGGAGTCTGGGGAGACGCCGCTCTTCTATATCTCCCCAGGGTCATAAGGAGGTGCGGAAAAGTGAAAAAAATATTTTATATTTTCTTGCTAGTGTTGCTTATGGCGTGCTTTTGCAGTCCCGTTTTCGCGGAAGAGGATGTCCATCAGGGCAATATGGTAATTCATTATACGGCGGAGAAGGAAACGCCGGCGCAGGAAGTCTCAAAAGGAGATGGAAACCGGGTAACCACGCCTGCTACAGGCAATACCGGTTTGTCAAACCTGCTCACGATATTGGTAATTGCATCAGCAGGAGACACACTGATGTTGATTATATTAAAAATAAAAAGGAGGAAAGCACAATGAAGTGTACAATGAAAAAGATTGCGGGTGTTATCGCTTTAACCGCAATGCTCAGCACCGTGGCGTTACCAGTTTTCGCCGCAGAAAGCGCAACCGGAGGAATCAACGTTACGTATAAAGCGAATTCGGCAACGACGGATAAGGCTGACTGGCTGGTTTCCTATCCGAAAACAGTTACGGTATCCGACTATAATGACACCATTGCAAATGGTGTATCACTGGATTTTAAGTTGTTGAATAAAAATTCCGGTGATACTGGTGAGAATCCTTATACAGGAGCAAGGACAGTTGCCGTGACCATTGACACCTACGACAGCACGACCGGTATCCCTATGGCTCCGGGCAGCGGAGCAACCGGAAACGCGGCTCTGGGTATGGCTGTTGGCAGCACTGAATTAACCACCGTGAACAAGAAAATTGCGGATTTAAAACAAGGCGGTACTACAGGCACAGCGACGGCATTCTTAAAGACTAGCGATAAGGCAGAAGGCACGTTCAATGCTAATGTGGGCTTCACTTTCACAGACGACAGCGCAGGCATCTAATTAAACACTTAGAACACCATGGAGTCAGTCCTTTCATACGGCTGGCTCTCTTTTCAAGTTAGGGTAAGGGAGGAATGACTTATCAGGTATCAAGCGTGTTCCGGCTCTGCCGCAGGGCGTGAGTATAAGGATAAAAGCGGCGCTGTATGGCCCTATATCAGTGAGAAGGAGCTGCAGGCGCTGTTCCCCAATGGGGGCTTTAATATTTTTTCTGATCTGGATCAAGAAAATGGCCGGACAGCAGGAGACCTGCTGGAGGCCCAAGAGAGCCGGGCTTGTCTGAGTCCGTATAAAACAAGGCGCTCCTGGCTTAAAACCGTGGTCGGATATGTGCCCGTGGTAGATGAGGCTGGGGAAGAGGGCTTTGTCCGCATCATCGGCCGGGCGTGGTACAAACTGTTATTTATTGTGTTAGCGGTGCTTGTCTGTATTACAGTCTTTGTGGCAGGCATCTGGTTCGCCAGACAGGATGAAGTGCCGGGATTGGACAAGACGGCGGTTTCCTATCATATTGATGGTGTAAAAAATACCGACAGCGAGTCCATCCTGCTGCCGGGGATGGATGCGCTGAAGGCTCAAGCGGGGGATCCCCATGTGAAGGAGGCGCTTATCAATCCAGATGGGAATGAATGTTACTTTACCTACAGCATTAAGCTTGCGGATACGGGTGAGGAGCTGTACCGCTCTGGCCTGATCCCCCCGGGAAAGGCGGTTATGGAGTTTGACTTAAACCGTGCCCTGAGTGCCGGGGAGTATCCCGTTGAGGTCACTGTCAGAACGCGGGACCTAAAGGATGTGAATATTGAGTATAATGCCGGGAATATTGACACGCATTTAGAAGTAGCGGAGTAGGAAAAAGGAGAGGTCTATGGAATATGAGTATAAAAAAATAAAAGGTATGTCCAGTACGCTGAAATCCCAGGACGGCGGCATCTGGAATTATCTGCCGCATAAAGTATTCCTTGAGAAAGGGATGGAGAAGAAGCGTGTCATTTTTGGTGACGTCACAGGAAAAAGCGGCAGTGAGGCCACGGAGCGGATATGTATGCAGCAGAAGGGCAGCACAAAAACCATGCGGATGTATCCTTATAGCGGGCGTTTGTCTTTTTTTGATAAAGTTCTCGGCTACATGGCAGCCGCTTCGCCAACGGGCAAAGTGGGATTTGTGAGGATTCGAAAAAAGAACCCCCTGAAGCTGGCTCTTGTCATCGGGCTTTTGCTTGTGCTGCTGGTTGGGGGAATTACCTTCGCGTTCTGGAACAGGGGGCCGTCTCTGGATAAAAACGCCATTGCGTATCAATTACCAGGCCAGGTAAAAAATACAGACCCTAACTCGATTCTGCTGCCGGGGTATGATGTGCTGGAAATGAACGAGGCAACCCAAACTGTAGATGCGGCGCTTTTAAACCCTGATGGAAATGAGTGTTACTTTAAATATATCATTACACTCAAGGAGAATGGGGAGGAGCTTTACAGGACAGGGCTTATCAAACCCGGCACGGCTGTGGTGGGCTTTAAGTCTGTGAAGAAACTGGAAAAAGGGTCATATCCTATTGTTATCAAGATAGAGGCTGCGGATTTAAAGGATACGGAGCACTTATATAACGGAGGCGCCATTGAAGCTGATTTAGAGGTGAAATAAAGCGATGAAAAAATTATTGTGTTTGTGTTTGTTCTTGCTCGTACTCATGCTGGTGGGAGGCTGTGGTATGAAAGTGACAGCGGATCATGAATCAAAGGCAGGGGCGGGCATGAAACTGCAGATGAACGCAATTACCTTTACGGCGGATAAAGCTGAGAAGCTTAAGGAGGTAAAGCCCGCGAACCCGAATGGATACTATAACTATTATGAGGAACAGGAAGGGTATACGTACTTTGTGGTGACGGGAAAGGCTGAAAACGAGGGCTCAATGGCGCTCGATACAGATAATATCCTTGTGCGCGGCACGCGTGGTAATATAGAATATAAAGGAAAGCTTTTATTCTCAAATACGGAAGAGAGTGATCTGGTCAATAAAATGGAAAAAGATGCGGAGCAGACATTTTATTTTATTCTACTGATAAAGGATGGACAGGAGCCGCCGGATACGATAGAAGTTTTTTATAATGATGACTTTGGAAAGTCACAAAAGGCAGAGCATTATGATTATTCTGTACGCTGGCCATTGGACAGTCTGGATTTAGAATAATATTTAAAAAAGCAGGCGTTTCCCAGAGAAACGCCTGCTTTTTTTCATATCCTTTTTCATATCCTTTTTCATATCCTTTTTCATATCCTTTTTCATATCCTTTTTCATATCCTTTTTCATATCCCCAACAGCGCCAGCGCAGTCTCCTCATCGGTAAACAGCGCGTTCACCAGCTTTAATGAGAGCACAGCGTGGATAATATCCTTTTTATAAACGCCCTCGGCAATGCCAATGCTGGTCCGCGCGTTGGCGCTGGCTTTGAAGATATTTGCCCGGATCAGCCTTCTTGTGAAATCTGTATCAATGGGGTTTCCGTTGACATCGAGGTATTGAAGGGCAATATCGCCCATGACCTGTCTGGCCTTCAGCTCAGCGATGTCGCCGGGTTTAAAAATTCCGAACTGCGGCTGGGAAGAAATTTCAAAGGTACCCATGCCCAGAAGCAGGATATCGGCGTGCTCTCCCATGTACAGGAGCTTTTGCGTCTGGCCGTTGTTCATCAGGGCTTCATATTCCTCCTGCGAGCTGCACACAGCTGGAGCGTGGATAACTTCAGCGACGCCGTTGATGGTCTTGGCCAGGCGGATGCTGCTCAGGTTGGGGAAAAGGTCCATGGTATTGCCAAAGCTGCCGGCCAGAGGAACAACCTTTACCTTTGGAAAACACAGGGACTCGGTGGCGGAGATAAGCCTTGAGACGCTGGTGCCCCAGCCGACGCCAACGACGTCTTCTGGCCGCAGCTCTGAAATAAAATAGTTGGCGGCGGCGAGGGCCAGGTCGTCTCTGGTGGCATTCTCGCTTTTGATGACGCCGACATGCTTGATGTAATACTTGTGCATGAGCGCGCTTTCCAAGGCTGCGTTTTCGGTAAAGGGCGTCATGACTTCAATTTTTACAATACCGCTTTCCTCTGCGCGGGCCAGGAGTTTTGAAACCCATGGTCTTGAAATATTCAGCTTTTTTGCAATTTCCTGCTGTGACAGTTTTTCTTTATAGTACAGATTTGCGATGAGGATCATTTTATTAAACATGGAATCCGATGATTCGATTTTATTCATTTTTGTCTTCCTTTTCTCAGTGGCTTAGGGCTCTATCATAACAGAAGCACATTTGTTACTAAACCTAGTTTGATTATACGTTAAGCATTGTTAAAAAGTCAAGAAATATAAAGGTTTCGGTTTAAAAAACAAAAAAATATTGACACACATATGTTATTGTTGTATGATGTTGGTATCAAAAGTTACAATCGGGAACGAATGTATCTCATGGGGGAGAATACAGTCCTGGCTGTACAAAAATTTAAGGGGGTAATACAATGAAACAGTTGGATTGCGTATTAGGGATTGATATGGGCACCGGTGGTGCGCGTGTAGGTATCTTTGATTTAAAGGGGACGCCAATCGTATTCTGTGAGGAGCCTTATCCGCTGTATACGCCAGCATCCGGGCGCGCGGAGCAGAACCCGGATGAATGGTGGGCGGCAATCTGTAAGGCGTCACGCAGGGCCATCAAGGAAAGTGGCATTGATCCATCCTGTATCAAGGGGATGAGCGTGGACACCACCTGCTGTACGGTGCTGCTGTCTGGAGATGATATGGTGCCCTTAAGGCCTGCGATTATGTGGATGGATATCCGTGCTTCAGAGCAGGCGAAGCGCATGTACGAAACCGGTCATGATGCGCTGAAATACAATGGATACGGCATGGTTTCGGCAGAGTGCCTGCCGGCAAAAGCCCTCTGGCTGAAGGAAAACGAGCCGGAGCTGTACCACAAGGCCACACGCTTCTATGAATGTACAGACTGGCTCACCTACCGTTTAACAGGCGAGTATACTGCCAGTATCAACTGTGCTTCCAGCCGTTGGTATTACAATTCGGAGGAGGGCGGCTATCCGGTTGATTTTTATAACACGATTGGACTGGAGGATCTGGTTGAAAAGCTGCCGCCGCGTGTTCTCGCAATGGGTGATCTGGTCGGCGGGCTGACTGCCGCCGCAGCTGAGGAGCTTGGCCTGGTGGCCGGCATTCCGGTGGGTGAAGGCGGTGCGGATGCCTTCGTCGGCGTCATCGGCCTCAATGCGGTTCAGCCTGGAAAGCTTACGCTCATCACAGGCTCGTCGCACCTGCACATTGCCCAGGTGAAGGAAGCCATCCACAGCAAGGGTGTCTGGGGCTCCTATCCGGATGCCATCGTCAAGGGGCTGCAGATGGTCGAAGGGGGACAGACCTCGACCGGTTCCATTGTCAACTGGCTTAAGGAGCAGCTCTGCGGCAATCTGAAGGTACAGGCGGCCGAGGAAGGGTGCAGCGTCTATGATATTCTGAACCGTGAGGCGGAAGCCCTGCCCATCGGCGCGGATGGTATCATCGCGTTGGATTTCTTCCAGGGGAACCGCACACCACATGTTGATCCGGATGTCCGCGGCATGTTTTACGGACTCTCTCTGGGGCACACGCCAGCGCATATGTACCGCGCGGTCATTGAGAGCATCTGCTATGGTACGGAAACCATCATTGATTCTTTCCGTCAGGCAGGCTTTTCACCGGACGGCATTGTGGTTTCCGGCGGCGCGGTCAAAAGCCGGTTCTGGCTCCAGACCCACGCGGATGTCTGCAATGTGCCGATTATTGTTACAAAGGTAACAGAAGGCCCATGCCTTGGCTCAGCGATTCTCGGCGCTGTTGCCGGCGGCGTTTATCCGGATATCCAGACGGCTGCCGAGTCCATGACGACGGTTGATTATACCGTAGAGCCAGATCAGCAGCGCCATGACGCTTATATGTTCTACTATGAAAAATATAAGGAATTTTACGCACTGGCCAAAGACTGGATGCACTCAGTCACCACACACAAATAAGATAATTGACAGAAAAAGGAGGATACTATGGCATTAGTATCAGCTTCAATCCTGGCCTGTGACCAGACAAGAATTGGAGAACAGATCATCAAGGCTGAGGCGGCTGGCATTGACTATATACACGTCGACATTATGGACGGCGTGTATGTGGAGAATATGACCTATGGCCCCCAGCTGGTCAGGGATTTAAAAAAGATCAGCGGGCTGCCTGTATCTGTGCATTTTGAGGTCTGCCATCCGGAAACTTTTTTTCCAATCTTCGCGGACTGCGGAGCAGATATCGTGACCTTTCAGCTGGACGCCTGCGCTAACCCGCTGCATCTGATCCAGGAGATCAGGAAAAGAGGGATAAAAGCCGGTATCGGAATTGGGCCAACCTACGGCACAGAGCGGCTTGCCTATCTTTTGCCCTGTATTGACTGGCTGATTATGATGAGCGCGGAGCCAGGCTATGGCGGGCAGCCGCTGAACCCATGTATCTATGAAAAGCTGCGGGAGGCTCAGGAAATCATGGCAAAAACAGGAAGCCGCGTCCCGGTGAGTGTGGACGGCGGTGTCAACGGCAGCAACGGCCAGGGACTGGTCGAGGCTGGCGCCGACGTACTGATTGCCGGCAGCTATGTATTCCAGGATGACGCGGTGGAAGAGCGGGTGCAAAACCTGAAAAATTTATAACAGCAGGAGGATGCAATGTTAGTCACATCAAAAGAAATGTTTAAAAAAGCGCAGGAGGGCGGATACGCCATTCCAGCTCCGAATTTTATTGATCTGGAATCTCTGCGCTGGCATGTGGAGACAGCTGAAAAGCTGAATGTTCCGTTGATTCTGCCGCTGGCGGAGGCGCATATCGGGGAGAATATCACCCTTGAGGATGCAGCGCTTGTGGGAAAAAAATACGCGGCGGAGGCAAAGGTGCCGGTTGCGCTGCATCTGGACCATGGGACGAATCCCGAAATCATTAAAAAGGCTGTGGACCTTGGATTCACCTCAGTAATGATCGATGCGTCCATGGAATCCTTTGAGGAAAATGTCCGCAGAACAAAGGAAATTATCGCCTATGCCCACGCGCGGGGCGCGGTGGTTGAGGCGGAGATCGGACATGTAGGCGCTGGTGAGAATTACGAAAATCACGATGAGTCCGATTCACAGTACACCACTGTGGAGGAAGCCAGACGCTTTGTTGAGGAAACCGGCGTGGATTCCCTGGCCATCTCCATCGGGACAGCGCACGGTATGTACAAGGGCATCCCGGAAATCAATTTTGACCGTTTAAAAGAAATTGCCAGGGCCATCGACACACCGCTGGTGCTGCACGGAGGCTCCTCCTCAGGAGATGAAAACTTGGCCAGATGTGCGGTAAATGGTATTTCCAAGATCAATATTTTTTCGGATCTGCTGGCTGCAGCTATGAAAGCACTGGAAGAAGCCCCGCCGAAAACCTACCTTGATGTGAAGGCATTGTCAAAGAAGGGCATGCAGGAATGCCTGGAGCACTACTATTCTGTCTTTGAGACTAAAACAATTGACTGACAGACCAATCTGGAGGATAAAAATGACTGTATATAAAGAACAAATTAGCGTAGAATCCCATGGAAATACCCCAACCTATATTAACATTACGCCGCAGGTCCGCGAAGCCATTGCTAAAAGCGGCATTAAAAACGGCACCTGTAGCGTGATCTCACCCCACACCACCTGTGCGGTTTTCTTTGAAGAGTTTGTGCACGATTATACCGAGGATGGAGATGAGTATCTTCAGGCTGATCTCAATGATGTTCTGGAAAAAATTATTCCAAATCAGGTAAGCTGGGACCAGTACCGCTACCCCGGTGAAAAGCATTTTGAAGAAGTTGAAAAATGGCCGAACATCGAGTCCTACCTCCCGGGGGGTGACCGGACTGCCATCTGGAACTGTGACGCCCACATTAAAGCCACTTTGATCGGCGCAAGCGAGGTGTTTGACGTGGACGACGGAGCGCTGGGCGTTGGAAAAACAGGCTATATCTATTTTGCGGATTTTGACCGTGCCCGCCCGCGGGTGCGTCAGTGTAAAATTGTGGTGATGGGGGAATAAAAATGAAAAGAAAAGTACGCGCGCCCTTTTTAATTGTTAATCCCAAGGCATACATTTACGGAGAAGAATCTGTGGCGCTGGCAAAGGTCTGCGATCAGCTTTCTGAAGAGTATGATCTGGACATTCTCTTTACCGCCCAGCATGTGGATATTCAGAAAGTCGCCGACGCCACAGAGCATATCGTCGTGACCGCCCAGCACATGGACGGCATTGTACCAGGCCGGGGGATGGGCCACATTTTACCCGAAGGGCTTAAGGCTGCTGGCGCTCAGGCCGTTGTTTTAAATCATGCGGAGCACCCTGTAACCACCACGCAGCTTGACAAAATCATCAGGCGCGCCGATGCGCTCGACATCGTGACCATCGTGTGCGCTGATTCACCAGAAGAATCAAAAGCTGTCGCACAGTTAAAACCAGATATGATGATCTGCGAACCCACCAGCCTGATCGGGACAGGCAGCACGAGCAGCGAGGATTATATTAAAGCGACAAATGACGCGGTGAAGTCCATTGACGATACAATTCTGATCGTTCAGGCTGCCGGAGTCAGCACTGGTGATGATGTTTACCGGGTAGTCATGGAAGGTGCCCATGGAAGTGGCGGCACCAGCGGTATTCTAAACGCGCCAAGCCGAAAAGGAAAGATCGTTGAGATGCTGGACGCTTTGAAAAAGGCACAGAGCGAACTGAATAAAAAATAACCAGGCTTTTTACCGCCGGCACATCAGTGTCCGGCGGTTTTTTATATATGTGTTGGGATTAAGAGAAGTTGAAAGCAGCTCAGGATAATGTTAACATAAGGAAAAGACAGATTATCAGAAAGATAATTTGATGAAAGAACAAAAGGAGAACGGTTTGATGAAAGCTAAAGAAACGCCACTTCGGCTGAAAAAATTTACAGATCAGGACATTCCGCTGTTGACTGAATGGCTGGGTGCGGAGCATATAAAGCCCTGGTTCACTGATCCGCAGGCATGGCTTGACGAGGTGAGAGAGCGGGAGGGAGAGTATAGCTGGATACACCACTATATCATCTGTGGAGACCGCGGGTCCATTGGCTTTTGCCAGTACTATCCCTATTGGAAAAGCGGAGAGGACTGGCATGGGAATATTCCGGTGGAGGGCACTTACAGCATTGATTATCTTATTGGAGAAGTGGAAAATCTGAAAAAAGGCTATGCCAGTGCGGCTGTGCGGCTACTGGGGGAGCTTATCGCGGAGGAAAGGGACGCTAAAAGAATAATCGTCCAGCCCGAGACAGACAACCATGCCTCCCGAAATACGCTGCTGTCCGCCGGATACAGCTATGACACGGCGAATGGGCTGTTTTTACTGGAAATATAGCAACAGATTAAAATAAGGGAGATGATTTTTATTTTTTAGTGATTAACATCGAAAAATACATCAAAACAAAAATGCTGCTATAAAAGAAGAAAAAAATATATTATAATGAAGACAGATGAGAGGACAATAAAAATCAGATTTTGGAAAAGAGAGGGAACGTATGCTCATTGATATTATAAGCACGACGCTCCGGGTTGTCGTCTGTTGTATTGTCTTCGCCTACTGCCTGTTTACGCCCTTCAAAAGCCGGTTTCGTTACAATAATCTTGTGACGGCAGTTTTAGCCGGGCTATTGACAGCCATTACGGTCGTGGTCATTGTTTTGTTTTTAACCTCTGGGAAGTTTTTAGTAAAGTACAGCAGCTTTGGGATCGTGCTGTGGATTCTCACAGCAGTGGCAATTTTCCGCATCGCTATTAAGGGCAGTTTTTTTGAGATATTGTTCATTGTTTTGATGGTTTTAAACCTGTATGTCAATATTGTCGCCATTGCCAAGGTGATTGTCAATTCCCTGAGTCTGAATTTGCCGTTTTCGATGGTCTATGCTCTCGTGGTGATCGGTGTGCTCATCGTGTGTATCCCGCTGCTCTGGATTTTGATGGTGCGGCTGTATAAGCAGGTGGTTGAGTTTGAGGGGAATTTCAGTTTTTGGAAGTATATCTGGGTGATTCCGGCGCTGATTTATATGATTTTCTTTGTGAAAATTGTTGGAGATTACTGGAAAGCCCATGTGCCAACCAATGGTGTGGATATTACATTCACGGTTCTCTGGGCTGTTACCACCTACACATTCTTTCTGGTGACCCTCCTGATGCTGATTCAGACCTACAGGGGAATAACGGCCGCGCAGCAGACAAAGCTTATTTCATCCCAGCTGCGGATGCAGGAGGACCAGTATCAGCGGATGATTGAAAATGTGGAAAATAACGCCAGGCTCCGGCATGACTGGCGGCATCACCTGCTGTCCATTGACAGCTTTCTGGACAATAAGGATATGGAGGGGCTGCGGAATTATATGAAGGCCCTTGCTCCGGAATACTTAGCCGGAGAGGATATTTCCTTTTGCCAGAATCCAGTGGTCAACGCGATACTGATGCACTATTATACTGTGGCCAGTGCAGAAGGAATCGTGGTGACGGTAAAAGCCAACGTGCGGGAGTCCCTCGATATCCAAGATACGGATTTGTGTATTGTCTTTGGAAATCTTGTGGAGAACGCTGTGGAGGCCTGCGCCACCCGTGAAAAAAATCCCAGGACAATTGAGATCAAGGCGGACGTGGAGGGCAGACAGCTGGTGCTGGCCATTCGGAACACCTATCAGAGGGCAGTGATTTTCAGAGACAAGCAGTATTATTCCACAAAGCACGAGGGCGAGGGTATGGGCATTGCCTCGGTAAAAAGGATTGTGGAAAAAAATAAGGGAGTGATGGAAATCCACTATGATGAAGATAACTTTACGGTACAGGTCATGCTGAAGATGATTCAGGGAGATAATGAGGTGCGCAAATGCAGATAGGCGTCACCATTCCGCTTCAGAAATTTTTAAAAGCGTCCAGCCCGCCCTATGGACCGCCAGAGGATCTTTTTTACTGCTGGGAGGCCCATGTCATATTTTTTCAGGGAAAGGAGACGTTGGTCGCCGTGAATGCGAGCAGTCGTTTTGCCGTTGTCCTCTGGGGAATGGCCGCTGCGGACTGGGCCGGTTATCCTGAGCTGCTGAAGGAAGGGATTGCCCTTGGGCTCAGCGGCGAAGGTTATACGGACGAGCAGGTTCAGGCTTATTTTAAGAGGGCAGGCAGACTCAGTGTCACAAAGACCCACGGCCGCCGTCCGGTAGCCGGACTCAACCGGGCAGTAGAGCGCTTGTTTGGCCTGACGGCTGATGCGGATAAAACACGAAAATATCAGGCGCTGCACAGCCGCTTTGCCAATGAGGAGCGGTGCAGCGCGGCGGGTTTTTCGGATAAGGGCTGCCCGCGGGATTTTTTAGAGGAAGATATGAAGCGGACTGGTATCTTAAAGCAGAAAGAAATCTGAAGGGCGGAGTTTCCGCCCTTTTTTAATAAAGTCTTTAGCCTGCTTTTTGCAGCGCAAAAAGAGAGGAAGGCTTTAAGAAAGTGTGCTATGATACAACAGAAAGGAAATGAGGATGGACTGGACAGAACGTTTGAACAAAATCATTGAGTATATTGAGAGCAGTCTGCAGCTGGGCCATGAGGAGATTGACAGGCAAAGGATCGAGCAGCTGGCCGGGTGTTCTTATTCGCTGTTTCAGCGGATTTTCAGCTATATGAACAGTGTCACTCTTGCGGAATATATCCGTAACCGCAAGCTTACCCTGGCAGGGTATGATTTTAAAAGCACAGAGATCAGGGTGTTGGACGCCAGCGTAAAATACGGCTATGATTCACCGACAGCCTTTACCCGGGCATTTCAGGCCTTTCACGGCATAACGCCCACAGAGGCCAAAAAAGAGATGGCTGTTTTAAAGGTGTATCCACGGATGAATTTTGCCAAAGCGAATGATATTAAATGGCGGGTCGAGCACAGGGAAGGCTTTCGTCTTCTGGGCGTTAAGCGCTCCATCAGCTGCCTGAATGGCGAAAATTTCAGGGCGATTCCGGCTTTCTGGAATGAGGTTATGCAAAATGGCAGGCTGGCGCAGATTATTTCGTATACTGAGGGTCATAAACCTTCTGGTACCTTTGGCGTGTTTGGAAATTACCGGGATGGAATGATGGATTACTATATCGCCGGGATCTCTGACAGGCCTGCGGGAAGAGGGCTTGAGGCCATTGAGATTCCGCCGGCAGCCTGGGCTGTTTTTGAGTGTGTCGGCCCGGTGCCGGGCGCAGTCCAGGAGGGATGGAAATTCTTGAATGAGGAGTGGGTCATCAAGTATCCCTTCGACCACGCAGACTGCCCGGAAATGGAGTGGTATTCGGCGGGCAACAGCTTTGCGGAGGATTATAAAAGTGAAATATGGATACCAATTTTATAGAAACAGGAGGCAGCAATGGAGCATTTAGTTTATTGCGATGACAAAGAAAAGGTATTGGAAAAAATTATGGACGGAACAAAGACCATGGTCGTGAGAGGCGCGGCGGGCAGGAAGATTCCCCACAGTCGGGTCTTTGAGGGTGAAAAGCTTTATTTCATGAAAAAGGGCAGCAAGGCCATTTCGGCCAGGGCGGTGGTAAAAAGTGTCCAGAATTATGTCAAGCTTTCAGATGAAGCCATTGATGAAGCCCTTGAGTCGAATCAGGACAGGCTAAATTTATCCGAAAAACAGAAAAAACGCTGGCATAAAAAATGTCTCTGTCTGGTAGAATTTGAAAATGTGGAGGCTATTGAGCCATTGGCCTTCGACCATCAGGGCAATATGGATGACTGGCTGATCGTTGAAAAGATTGAGGACGTGGTGGTGGGGAGCAGCATTCCCTACAACTATGAGAAATCAAAATTCAAATAAAAATTCAGGAGGTAAAAAAATGATTGTAACAAGCACTGGAATTGTCAACGGCATAATTGAGGACAAGTATGGAAAGCACGGCAGCCAGTTCAACGAAAATGGTATGCCGACATACTCTTTACCGCTGAAAATTGAGGACGCTCCAGAGGGTACGAAATCCTTCGCGCTGGTTCTGGAGGATAAGGACGCGTTCCCGGTTACAGGCGGCTTTTCATGGATTCACTGGACAGCGGCAAACATTACGCGTAATGAGCTTCTGGAAAACGAGAGCCAGACCGCCACAGATTTTGTCCAGGGTGCGAACAGCTGTATGAGCATCCAGGGAGGAAGGCAGAGCCGGGCGCTGTCGTCCTTTTACGGCGGTATGGCGCCGCCAAATGCGCCGCATATCTACGAAATGCATGTTTATGCCCTGAATACACTGCTGGAATTGGATAACGGCTTTTATTACAACGAGCTGTACCGCCAGATGGAAGGCCATATCTTAGATCAGGTCACCATCAAGGGAGCGTACAGAGATTGAAAAACCACAGGAACAGCCAGCCTTATGTGATGACCGGCTGGTAACAATTAAGATGCTTCAGTATGAAGCATCTTTTTTAATGTGCCCGCTTAAAACTTCTTTACGTCAAGGTACAATCATCCTATAATAAGCTTAAGGAAGTGGGGGTGAAACTATGAAAGCAGACGGTAAAAAAATGAAGATAGCGGTTGGTGCAGTGGCGTTGACAATGCTCATCACAGCGCTGGCCCTTGCGGCTTATCGTTCAGTCAACACGCCGGAACGGTCTCTTGAGCGCTATTTTGACGCAGTGAGTGGGCGGGATTACGATAAAATGTATCTGCTCATCAGTGATGATTCCAAAAAGACCATCAGCCGGGAGGATTTTATCACGCGGAACAAAAACATTTATGAGGGAATTGAAGCTAGAGACCTGAAGCTGGAGATCATGAGCGTTGAAAAAATTGATTCAAACCAGCGGCAGGCCTATTATAACCTGAGGATGGAAACAGTGGCCGGTGCGCTCGGCAACCCTGGCAATGTGAGGCTGCGGAAGGACAGCTTTTTCGGAGAATACCGGCTTGTCTGGAATTCTGCGGTCATTTTGCCCGGACTCAGCGAAACCGCCAAAGTCAGTGTCACCACAACTGCGGCAGATCGGGGAAGCATTCTGGACAAGGACGGCAATATGCTGGCAGGACCAGGTGCGGCCCCCTCGGTCGGCTTTGTCCCGGGAAAAATAAACGCGGATACCCGGGCTGCCGACCTGGCCGCAGCAGCCGGGCTTTTGGGGATTACCACCGAAGAGATCGAAGACGCACTGTCCGCCTCCTGGGTGACAGCGGAGACTTATGTCCCAGTCAAAACACTGCCCGAAATTGACGCAGGGCTGGAAGCTGCGCTTTTGCAGATACCGGGTGTGATGATCGGAGAAGCAGAGGTGCGCAGCTACCCTTATGGAGAAAAAGCCGCGCACCTGACTGGCTATATTGGTGCCATCACGGCTGAGGAGCTGGAAGCGCTTAAGAATGAAGGCGATTACCGGGAGACGAGTATCGTGGGAAAAGGCGGCCTGGAAAAGGTTTTTGACCGTCAGCTGAGAGGAAAGGACGGAGGCACTATCACCGTCAGTGATACCAGCAGTGACGGGATTAAAACAAGCCGTGTTCTGTGTGAAAGCTCACCGGTGAGAGGTTTTGATGTCCAGACGACCATTGACACCGGGCTTCAGACAGCCCTTTATGATCAGCTTGCCGGGGATAAAAGCGCCGCGGCAGCCGTTAATCCGAAAACCGGCGCGGTGCTGGCTCTGGTCAGCACGCCGTCCTACAATCCCAACACCTTTATTCTGGGCATGAGTGACGCCGAGAGGGACAGCCTGAACAGAAATCCGGACAATCCCCTGCTTAACCGGTTCGAGAAAGCCTATGCGCCCGGCGAGCTCATTCAGCCTGTAACCCTTGGCGCTGGTGTGAAAACCAGCGAGGCGTATGCCGAACAGCTTAAAAAGCTTGGCTTTGGGGAGTCGCTGCCCTTTGATTTCAGCATGGAGGCCTCTAAAATTTCAGAGAGCGGTACAGTGGACAGTGACCTGGCGGCAGCGGGCAGCGGCACGACGGGCATGGCCGCCAGCCCTCTGCATCTGGCGTTGATTTATTCCGCCCTTGTGAATGGCGGTAATATGGTGGAACCTTATATCAAATATGATGCCAACCCCATGGTGAAGTATTGGAAAAAGGATGTGATTTCCCAGGAAAAGGCCGCAGAAATCAGTGAAAGCCTTTTACAGGAGGCAAAGAGCCCAAAAGGAAGGGCTCTTGCGGTAAAAACAGGGACAGCGGTCCAGAAAAACTCAGTGGATACAGCCCTGTGCGTCCTGTTTTATGCGGACCAGACAGAGGAAAGCCCTCTGCTGGTGGCTGCCGTGGCAGAGGGTACTGGGGAAAGGGGCGGCGCCGGCTATCTGGAAGAGAAGATACGCGCGGTTTTCTGAAAAGCCCTGGAAAAGGAATGTTTATTCGGATTTGAGCTTTTTCAGCATTAAAATACAGATCAGGACCGCTGTTGCGAGGATGGCTGCCAGGGGCAGCAGGTTCTCAGTCTTGAAGCCGTTATTGAGCAGCAGCTTGTATCCCCAGGCGGCCGGGAATACTTTTCCGGCTGCCGCCAGTGGACCGGGAAGGAGATCGGCAGAGAACATAATCCCAGAGAGCATAATGGACGGCAGAAAGATAAGCTGGGAAATCATGGTGAGCTTTGCCTGGTTTTTGAGGGAAAGCCCCAGAACGCAGCCCACAGAAAGGGAGACTATGATAAAAATTGTGAGTGCGCCAGAGTATAGGGTCGGGTTTGGCGGGACAGACGCGCCAAAAATAACCGGAGCGGCGAAAAAAATGATGGCAGACATGATCGACAGATGTATAAAAGCGGACAAAAATATGGAAACCATACCCAGGTACAGAGGTACGCCGTTGGCCCTGTAGACCTTTTTTATATCGCTTCCGTATATTTCCAACAGAGATGGCGGCAGACCTATGAGGGCGCCCGTTGATACGCCCATGACAGTCATGGACGGTATCAGGGTTTCCCGGGACTCGGGAATAATGGCAGTAAAGATGCCACCCATGACCATAAAGAACAAAAGCGGCACAATATAGCAGGTGATCAGCAGTGAGCGGCTGCGGATATCCAGTTTCCACTGCAAAACTACGCCGTATAAAAAAGCACTCATTTGATATTCCCCCTTGCGATGTTCATAAAATGCTGCTCAAGGCTTCCCTGATCTATTTTAATATCCAGCACCTCAATGTTTCTCAGCCTGAAATCCTCGAGCAGAGCCAGCATGGTTTCAGCGATGTTGTTCGACGCGAAGCTTTCCTCGCCCTGGGCAGTTTTGATGTGAATCGTGTAGCGTTTTCCAAGCCTGGCGGACAATTCCGCAACGCTCCCCAGAAAGAAGACAGTCCCGTTGTTTAAAATCGCGATGCGGTCGCACAGGCTTTCCACCTCAGCCATGTCATGGCTGGCCAAAATAATGGTTTTGCCCTGGGCTTTCAGCTGGCGGATCTGACCGTGGAGCGATACCCGGCCCTCCACGTCAAGGCCGGCGGTCGGCTCGTCTAAAAATATAATGTCCGGATCGCTGATCAGGGCAAGAGCGAGGTGCAGACGTCGCTTCTGGCCTGTTGACAGCGCAGCGTACTGTTTCTCCGAGAACTCCCTGATCCCAAGAGAAGCAAGCATGGCGGGATTGGCCTGGGTTTTGTTCCATTTAGCAAAGAGCCGTACAGCCTCCAAAGGCCTGATGTTGGCTGGCAGAGAGGAGGATTGAAGCTGAATGCCCATTTTTCCATTTACCACGATGCTGCCGCTGTCATATTTTCTGAGGCCTTCAATGCACTCAAGAGCAGTGGTTTTTCCCGCGCCGTTTACGCCAAGCAGCGCAAAGATTTCGCCTTTTAGAACGTTGAAGCTCAGGCCCTTAAGGACAGTATGGCGGCCATAGCTTTTCTTTAATCCCTTTACCTCGATGGCGGTGCTCATTCGGTCGCCGCCTCAAAGGGATTAAATCCCAGATTTGTAAGATAAATGTCCAGAGCAGGTCCGATAAAAGCATTGGCAGCCGTCTGACTTTGTTTCCATTCATCGCTGGGTCCGTCAATGTCGGCTATTTCCATGAGCTGGGGCAGCATGCTCATGTCGCCGTCTGTAAAATCCATGACCATATTCCAAAAGGATTCCGCCAGCTTCTGCCCCTCCTCGCTTTCGGGCAGGACGCCGGTTTTTTGAAAGCGCACAGCCTGACTGTTCAGCCGCGTGAAGGTGTCCAGCATTGCAAGACCGCGGTCTTTATCGAAGCGGTTTCTGAAATGTTCGAGGGTTTTATCGTCGAAATGCTTGATCAGCCAGTAAAATTCATTTTTCATCTGGAGGTTTATGATAATATCCGCGTATTTTTTAAAATCGACAGACTGCATCTGCAGGATTTCTTCCTTCAATGCCTCGACCGCTGTCAAAGCCTCTGACAGGCTGTTGATCTTTTCGCGGATGGCAGCAGCCTGCTCAGTGAGCACGCCCGCGATGGCCTCGGGGTTTTCGAGGGAAATCAGACGGTTTTTAATGTCATCCAGTGAAAATCCCAGGGACTTTAAGGTTAAAATCTGATGCAATTTAACCATATCCTTGTCGGTATAGAGCCTGCGGCCGCCCTCACTTTCCGATGACGGCGAAAGCAGGCCCTCTTTGTCGTAATATTGCAGGGTACGAACCGTAGTGCCCATCTTTTTGGCAAGATCGCCGACGGTCATGTAGCCCTTTGGAATTGCTCTGTTTTTGCTCATGCCAGATACCTCCTGTATATGCTTGTATTATAGCATGCTACGTTACGTCACAAGCAAGCCCATGTCCTAAAAAGATAAAACGCCATGTGAAAGCAGATGCTTCACATGGCGTTAATATTATGGGCGGTTACAGTCCCGGCAAAACAGACTACTCATTGGTCGGCGCTGCTTTCTTTTTAAAGGGGAGGGAGAGCAAAATTCCAAGGGCAATGCCGATGACCGAGGGAATCAGCCATCCCAGGCCAATGCTGTAAAGCGGAATTTTGGACGTCAGGCTGGTCAGCCAGGGGATGGTCAGGCTTTTTTGATCCAGAGCGTAGATAACGCTGACCACGCCGGTAAACAGGATGGCCGTGGGGTAGACGCGGGAAAAGCCGCCGACCCATTTTTGCAGAAAAGCCAGCAGAATCAGCACGATGGCCACTGGATAAAGACAGTTAAGCACTGGAATGGAGATTTCCAGAATTTTGTTCAGCCCCGCGTTTGAGATAACCATACTGATAAAGGCAAAAAAGACAGCCCATTTCTTATAAGAGAACCGCGGAAAAATTCCGCTGAAATATTCGCTGCAGCAGCTGATCAGTCCAACGCAGGTGTTCAGGCAGGCAATCAGGAAGATCAAAGCCAGGATGATGAGCCCGGCCTGCCCGAAAAGGTGCATGACAATCTGGGTCAGCGTCTGCGCGCCGTTGGCGGCAGCGCCAAAGCTGCCGCCGGATAAAGCGCCTACATGGGTCAAAGCCGCATAGACTGCCAGCAAAAGCCCGCCGGCAATCCAGCCAGCCTTGATGGTTTCACGCACGACCAGCCTGTCCTCAGCAATACCGAAAGCCCTTATGTTTAAAGCGATAATAATACCAAAGTTAAGCGCTGCGATAGTATCCATTGTCTGATAGCCGTCCAGAAAGCCCTGGACAAAGGCGTTGGAGGTGTAGCTGCCAGTGGCAGCGCCATAACTGCCCGGCGGAAAAACAATGCAGGCAGCAAAGATAATGAAAATCAAGGCAAGCAGACAGGGCGTCAGCTTTTTGCCGAGCCGGTCTGTGAGCTTGTCAGGCTTGAGGGCCAGCAGCAGTGCCACAGCAAAGAAGACAATGGAGTAGAGCAGCAGTGTGAGACTGCCGTCGCTGCCCCCGGGTAAAAACGGCAGCACTGCCATTTCAAAGGAAGTGCTGGCCGTACGCGGAATGGCGAGGCAGGGGCCGATGGACAGGTAAATTAAAAAGGTGAATGCTGCCGCGAAAGCAGGGTGCACACGTCCCGCCAGTGCGTCCAGGCCGCCGGATTTCGCCACAGCGGCTACCCCCAGTATGGGCAGGCCTATGGCACTGATGGCAAAGCCCGCAAAAGCGATCCAGGCCAGGCTTCCGGCCTGTTCCCCCAGAAAGGGCGGAAAAATTAAATTTCCCGCGCCAAAAAACATCGAGAAAAGCGTAATCCCGATGAGAAAAGTGTTTTTTCGTGATAATTTCTGCATAATATCTCCTGTAAATACAATCAATAGGTGCATTATAGCATAAAATTAAAGGAAATAGTTGTATTATGGCAAGTATACATTGAAGGAGGAAAAGATGAAATTACTATTCAAGCAGCGGCTGTTCTCTTGGTTTGACAGCTACGATATTTATGATGAGGCGGGAGAAACGGTTTTTACGGTGAAAGGCCGTCTGTCCTGGGGACACTGCCTTGAAATTTATGACCGCTTTGGCGAGCATGTGGGGACTGTAAAAGAGGAGGTGCTCACCCTGCTGCCGCGGTTCGCTCTGTATCAGAATGGCCGGGAAATTGGAGAGATTCAGAAAAAATTTACTTTTTTCAGACCAGCCTTCACGCTGAACTGCAACGACTGGAGCGTGGAGGGGGATCTCTTTGAGTGGGAGTACGAGGTGGTGGACGGCCAGGGACGCATGGTCATGCAGGCGTCCAAGCAGCTGTTTAATTTTACCGACACCTATGTGATCGACATTGCAGATCCACAGGACATGCTCCTGTCCCTGATGATTGTTCTGGCCATTGACGCAGCCAAATGCTCGCAGAGAGATTGATTATTTTATCATTTCCTCATAAATACCGATCTTGGCATCAAGGTTTTCGAGATATTCATCCCATTTGCGGCGCTGTTCCTCGACGTATTCACGGTGTTTTCTGAGAATGTCCAGGCGCCTGGCGGCAGTATGGTTACCCTCATAACGGAGGTCGGCGTAAATTTTTATATCCTTTAGCAGCATGCCGGTATCCTTCAGGCGTTTGATGAAGCGCACCCACTCAATATCCTTTTCCGTGTAAAAACGGCGGCCTTGTCCATCCCGCAGGACCCGGATAAGGCCCTTTTTTTCGTAGAAACGCAGGGTATGTTCGCCGATGCCTGTTCTTTTAGTAAGTTCACCAATGGTCATTTTTAAGACTCCTTAATCTTTCGCTTGACTTTGACTATAGTCTAAGGACTACACTTTTATTATAAAAGAAACAGGAGGTAAGATCAAATGGATGACAAAAAGTTTGACAAAGGGCTGGAAATGCTGCGCCGGATTGACGGCGGTGCGGGTGAGGGTGTGATCGCGTCGCTGGAGGACATCGCGCCGGATCTGGGAAGGTATATCGTGGAGTTTGCCTTTGGGGATATTTACCCCAGGGCCGGGCTTACACTGGAGGAGCGGGAGATCATCACCATTGCCAGTCTGCTGACCTCAGGCGGCTGTGAGGCCCAGCTGAAGGTTCACATTAACGGCTCCTTAAATGTGGGGCTTTCCCCGGAAAAAATTATCGAGGTTTTCATCCAGTGTATTCCATACGTGGGGTTCCCAAGAGTTTTAAACGGGGTGGCTGTGGCAAAGGCCGTTTTTGAGGAGCGCGGATTGCAAGACTGAGCACTGCCCGCGCTTGACAGGATGCTCCAGATGGCATATAGTGGATGAAAACAAAAGCGAAGCCATAAAAAGGAGGCGGCCATGGAAAGCGTTTATGACAAAAGAATTTTACTGGTCGATGATGAGCCAGACATCACCAGTCTGGTGGAGACAGCCCTCAGGAAGGAGGGCTTCCGTTGTGTTGACATGGCGTTCACAGGAAAGGAAGCCCTCGCGGCCTGTAAGGAAAATGCGCCGGATGTAGTGATTCTTGACATCATGCTGCCAGATATGGACGGAATCGAGGTTTGCCGGGCGATCCGTGAATTTTCCTACTGTCCGGTGCTTTTTTTGTCGGCGAGGAATGATGATGTGGATAAAATTCTCGGGCTCAGCAGCGGTGGGGATGACTATATCACCAAACCCTTCAGCCCAAAGGAACTGGTTTTTCGCGTCAAGGCCCAGCTCCGGCGGCTGGAATACAATAAAACGGCAGAGGCTGCTGCCGGCCGGCGCATAAGGGTCGGCGGGCTGGAAATTGATGTGGATGGCAGCCGGGTTTATCAGGATGGGCGGGAGCTTGGGCTGACTGCCCGGGAGTTTGGTATTCTTTTGTATCTGGCCGAAAACGCAGGGAAGATCATCAGCAAGGACCGGCTTTATGAACAGGTCTGGGGAGAGCTGAGCGCAGTGTGTGACAATACCATCATGGTTCATATCCGCCACCTCCGGGAGAAGATAGAGAAGGACCCCTCAAGGCCAGCGCTTATCCTGACCGTTAAGGGACTGGGCTATCGGATGGCTGCGGGGACAGGGAAATGAAGCAGTCCGGCTATAAATCTGCTTTTCACATCTATGGGTTATTTTTAATCCTCATGATGCTTATCCTGGCAGCCGGAGCAGGTATGGCGGTCTACGCCGTGACCGTCCAGAAGCCTAATGGGGAGATTGTCCGGAGTGACTGGCCCGCTGAGTTTACCGGGGCTTTTTCAAAGGAAATCATTTTTCAGGAGGGGGAGCCGGTGATCACCCAGAAGGGTTTTGAAATGCTGGAGGATAATGGTCTCTGGCTCCAGATTCTGGACAGTGCCGGCCATGCGGTTAAAGGCGTCTCTGTGCCGGAGGGACAGCCAGAGGAGTATTCGCCGGACAGGCTGCTCAGTACGCTGGACAGCAGTGGAGACAAAGCTGTTTTTTCGGGTGTGTCAGAGGATAACGGCCGGAGCTGGACCTATCTCATCGGTTTTCCCATGGATATTGCCAAGATCACGATGAATGTGAACGCCGGTCATTTTCCCTCGGGCAAGTCATATGTGCTGCTTGGCGCAGGCGCAGTGCTTTTTCTGACAGCAGGCCTCGGGCTGGCCTATGGCTTTGCGGTTACCCGCAGGCTTTCAAAAATGACCAGGGCAGTGGATGAGATCGCTGGCCGCCGTTATATGAAGACTCACGAAGGAGGTGCTTTTCAGGATGTCTATGCCAGCCTGAACACACTGGATCAAACCCTTCGGGAGGCAGAGGAAGTCCGAAGGAAAGACGAGCGGCTGAGGGAGGAATGGATCGCCAATATCACGCACGACCTTAAAACGCCGCTGTCGCCCATACGGGGATATGCCGAGCTGCTGGCCAGTTCAGAGGATACGCCGGACGCTGAGGAGCTTCAAAAATACAGCGCTGTGATTCTGAAGAATACCGCCTGTGCCGAGACGCTTATCAATGACTTGAAGCTTACCTACCAGCTGGAAAATGGCATGGTGCCCCTTAAGCTGCAAGCTTTGGATATCATACGGTTTGTTCGGGAGCTGGTCATCGACTGTCTGAACGACCCCCAGTATGCCGGACGTGCTATAGAATTTGAGGCAGAGGGCAGCCAGATTTTGAACTTTGATCCGGGACTCATGAAGCGTGCCTTAAATAACCTGCTCATCAATACACTTCTGCACAGCGGGAGCGGCGCGAGAACCGGGGTGGAAATTATTTCAGGGATTCCCTGCCAAATCCGGATCTGGGACGAGGGAGTGGGAATGTCTGAAAAACAGTTAAACCGGCTTTTTGACCGTTACTACCGGGGCGCTCCGGCTGCCACAGACAGCGGAGGTACCGGCCTTGGCATGGCCATTGCCCGCGAAATCATCTCGCTGCACGGCGGAAAAATATCGGCGGACAGCTGTCCAGGGCGTGGGACTGTGTTTAGGATCACGCTTCCTCAAAATTAAGATTAAAATAAGATTTGTTGAAAGCAGGCGTAAGGCCGGCGGTTTATTCTTAGCGTAAGCCGCCGGTTTTTTCGTGCGGCAAAATTCAGGAAAGCAGGTGAGCTTTTGAAAATTATATTCAGGTATATTTTAAACAATATCCGTGAGCGGAAGCTGCGGACAGCAGTTATGCTGCTGTCCATTGTGCTCTCAGCAGTGCTGCTCTTTGTCTCGTTGTGCATTGGCGATTCCTACGAGGCCGCTCAGCGCAAAATGGCAAAGGGGATGGCCGGGAGCGCGGCTGTGGCTGTAGCAGCCCGGACAGGTGAGGGTGGCAGCCCGGTAAAGATAAGGGAGGAAGCGGTTCCCGATTTACCGGCGATCGGCAGGACTGTGGGGATACTTGAGACCAAAGGACTTTACAGCGAGGAGGGCTACTATGAGAATTTTGATCTGCTGGCCGCAGATCTGGAGGATTTGTCTGCCATCAATGAGCCGCGTCTGCTAAGTGGCGAAAAGCTCAGTCCACTTAAGGAAGATGAAATTGTTTTGCCGGAAAAATTCACCTCAAAATATCCGATGAAGGCTGGCGATACCTTAAGCCTTGAGATTGGCGGGGAAAAAAGAACATTTCACGTCGCGGCTGTTGCGGCCTATGACACGGTGTTTTTAAGAAATACACGGGGCTTTAATGCCCTCGTCTCTGAGGAATTTCTGAGAGAGCTGGACGGAGTGGCAGCAGGTTACAGCCGGATACTGGTGGCCCCTGCAGAGGGTGTGTCAGCAGAACAGCTAACGGATTCGCTCTCTGCGGCTCTGCCCGGTGCACAGTACACAGTTGAAAAAACCTATGATGAAGCCCAGGTACAGGCCGACGCCCGGCAAAAATCCATGCCGTTTTTCCTGATCAGCTTTTTTTCCCTGGTTATGAGCGTGTTTATTATTTTCAGCAGTTACCAGGTGATTACCCTGGAGCGGCTTCCAGTCATTGGAACTTTCAGGAGTATCGGCGCCACCAGGCGGGCAGTCACAGGGATATTGCTGATGGAAAGCCTGGTCTATGGCATTTTGAGTATTGTCATTGCGATTCCAGTGGGAGCGGCGGTATTGGGAGTGCTGCTCCAGGGCCTGGGGGATTCCCTTTCCCAAGGGATCACCATACCCATGGTGGTGCCGCCGCTCAATGTGCTGTTGTCCTCTGCTGTGGCAGTGCTGGTGTCCCTGTTCAGCGCATACATCCCTGTACGCCGCGCCAGCAGGCTGCCGGTCAAGGAGGTCGTGCTCGGAAACGTGGAACAGAAGCGGGTCTCAACAAGGGCACGTCTGGCGGCGGGTACGATGCTGCTGGTGATTTCCATCGCCGCGCCGCAGATGCTGCTCCTTGGGGATAAAGCGATGTTTCTGGCCGGTGGACTCTCGCTGCTGGGCATTCTTGCCGCAGCGATTTTGATGATCCCGCCAGTGGCGGACGGGGCCGCCTGGGTTATGGAGAGGATATATGGCTGCTGCTTTGGAAATGAGGGAATGCTGGCAGCCCGAAACCTTCGGAATAACCGCAATGTCCATCAGAATATTACCCTGCTGTTCATCAGCCTTTCGGCCGTCATCGCTATCAGTGTGGTGGGGAGCTTTGTAAACCAGTATATCGGCGATGTGTTTAACGGTGCAGCGCTTGACGGCTTTGCCGACGCGCGGATGACACCAGAGTTTGTTAAAGAGGTACAGGAGATTGACGGCGTCCGGGAGGTTATGCCCATGTATGTTATGAATGGAGCGGTCGAAAGCAGCGGTGTTCTCTTTGACCGCCTGGAGGCTGTGGAGGATCTGGAGCAGTATAATACCATGCTTGCTGTCAAATATCCTGACGCGGCGGCGGAGAATTCCGCTTTGTCTGAATTTGGACTGGCCAGAGTGGTTCTTTTAAATAGAGAAACCATGAAGCAGCGCGGCCTCGGGATTGGCGATACCATTGAGCTGTCGATGAATGGACAGGCCTTTGATTACAGGGTGATTGGCAGCATGGAGTCCCGGGCGGACGACGCTCAGGCAGTGATTCCGGCGGCCTGCGCCGTGGTGGATTTCGGCCAGTCAGAATATGGCTTTCTGGCTTACACCGCCGACGATCCCGAAGCGGCGATGATCCGTATCCGCAGCCTTTTCGGCGAAAAGGAAAACTGGAGCCGGACGGTTGAGGAGTTTAACCAGGACGCTATGAGTGTGGTCAGCGCTTTTCTCTCACCTATGCACAAGCTGACCTATTTTATTTTGTTTCTTGCAGGCACAGGGGTGATCAATAATCTGCTCATCAATTATCTGCAGAGGCGGCGCACCATTGCCATGTATAAATCTGTGGGGATGAGTAATGGACAGAATGTTAAAATGACGCTTCTGGAAGGTTTTTCCTCAGGCATTATCGGAGCGGTTATCGGAGTGCTGGTGTCATGGCTGTTGATCCAAACCATCTTTCTGGTGGCGGGGCCACAGATTGCCATGACGCCAACTCTGGATATAAAGGTATTCCTGGCGGCCGGACTGGCGGGAGTCCTCATCAATTTGGCCGGGGCAGTGGTTCCGGTGATTAAAGGGTCAAAGATGGAACTGGTTAAAGAAATTAAATGTGAGTAAAGGAGAAAAAATGAAGCATATGATGAAAACAGCAGTGGAAGCCCGCAATATCATTAAGGATTACCAAATGGGTGAAGTGACGGCTTCGGTTCTGAAAAATATTTCCCTGGAAATATATCGGGGCGAATTTGTATCCATCATGGGCCCGTCAGGCTCTGGAAAAAGCACGCTGCTCTATATTTTGGGAGGGCTTGATGAGCCCACAGACGGCAGTGTTATCCTGCAGGGGCAGGATATCTCACAGTGGGATGACAAGCGGAAAAGCCTGATGCGCCGCAGAGATATTGGTTTTGTCTTTCAGTTTTATAACCTGATACCCAATCTGACGGTTGAGGAAAATATTCTGCTGCCTGTGCTTTTGGACGGTAAGAGCCGCCGGGCCTTACAGCCCCGGCTTGACGAGCTCCTGGAAATCGTGGGGCTTACGGACCGCAGAAAGCACACACCGCGTGAGCTTTCCGGCGGTCAGCAGCAGCGTGTCGCCATTGCCCGTGCGCTGGTCAACGACCCGGAAATTCTGTTCGCCGATGAGCCTACCGGCAACCTTGACAGCAAGACCGGCTGGGAGATCATGACGCTTTTGCAGCGCATCAACCGAGAAAGGGGCGTGACGATCCTTATGGTCACGCACTCTGCCGATTCGGCAGAGTGCGGCAGCCGGACAGTGGTGGTAAGGGACGGGCGAATTGTGTGAAATGATGTGAAACCAAAATTCAGGGTATATACCTTCTAAAAAAGGAGCGGTACCATGAACGATACACATCATACAATGGAGCATAACCACATCATGGAGGGAATGGGCGAAATGGATCACTCGTCTGTGCAAATGGGCGGCATGGATCACCACGCCATGATGGTTCAGGATTTCAAGAGACGGTTCTGGGTGTCTCTGACTGTGATGATTCCCATTATGATTCTTTCACCTATGATACAGATGTTTTTAGGCGTTGACTGGCGTTTTCCAGGGGATTCTTATGTCCTGCTGGTCCTGTCAACGTTTTTGTTTTTTTACGGCGGCTGGCCTTTTCTCAAGGGTGCCAAGGATGAACTGAAACGAAGATCTCCAGCCATGATGACTTTGATTGCCCTGGCGATCATTGTCGCCTATGTCTACAGTGCGGCAACGGTATTTGGTGTGCAGGGCTCAGACTTTTTCTGGGAGCTGGCGAGCCTGATTGTCATTATGCTGCTCGGCCACTGGATTGAGATGCGCTCAGTGATGGGTGCGTCTAAGGCTTTGGAGGAGCTTGCCAGGCTCATGCCTGAAAACGCCCATATGATTATGGATAACGGCGAGACCATGGATATGCCGGTCAGCAGCCTGAAAACCGGACAGACAGTCCTTGTGAAGCCCGGGGAAAAAATCCCTATTGACGGTGTTGTGTATGAAGGAGGCTCAGAGGTCAATGAGGCCATGATCACAGGAGAAGCTGTACCCGTTGAAAAAGGGAAGGGTGATGAGGTGATCGGCGGCTCTGTCAACGGCGACGGGATTTTAAAATTTAAGGTGAGCCATGTCGGGGATGAAACCTTTTTATCCCAGGTGATCCGTTTGGTTCGGGATGCCCAGGCCTCCAAATCCAATACCCAGCGGCTGGCGGACAGGGCGGCCAAATGGCTCTTCTATATCGCGCTGGTCACTGGCATTATTACCTTTGTTTCATGGATGGCCATTGAGGGAAACCTGAATTTTGCTGTTACCCGGGCAGTGACGGTCATTATCATCTGCTGTCCGCACGCCCTTGGTCTTGCCATGCCGCTGGTAACCTCAGTATCGACCAGCCTCGCGGCAAAAAACGGACTGCTGATCCGCAACCGTGCCGCCTTTGAAAATGCCCGAAATCTGGATACGGTGGTGTTCGACAAAACCGGTACACTGACAGAAGGCAGTTTTGGCGTAACTGATATACAGGCCGACTGTGTTTCACAGGATGAGCTTCTGGCCATTGCCGCCTCGGTAGAGGCAAATTCGGAGCACCCCATTGCCAGAGGAATTGTGGAAGCAGGAAAGGGCAGGAAGCTGGCGGCGCTCAGGGTCACAGATTATCAGAACCTGACTGGCGAAGGGCTGCGGGCTAGCGTGGATGGACGGCCTGTCAAGATTGTCAGCCCAGGCTATCTGAAGCGTGAGGGTATTGCGTTTGATGAGAAAACCTACAGCCATCTTGCCAAAGAAGGAAAAACCGTTGTGTTTATTCTTCGCGGCAGCAAGCTGCTGGGCTTTATCGCTTTATCCGACGTGGTGCGCCCCACAGCGAAGGAAGCAGTGGATGAGCTGAAGCAGATGGGTGTGACTTCCATTATGCTTACTGGAGACAACCAGCGGGCAGCAGACTACGCGGCTCGGCAGCTGGACATCAGTAAAGTGTTTGCGGAGGTGCTTCCGGGGGATAAGGCGTCGAAGATTGATGCGCTTCACCGCGACGGGCGCAGGGTTGCCATGACTGGTGACGGGGTCAATGACGCGCCTTCTCTGGCGAAGGCAGATCTCGGTATTGCCATCGGTGCCGGAACCAGCGTGGCCATTGAAACCGCTGATGTTATTCTGGTCAAGAGTAATCCTCTGGATGTGGTCAGCATTCTGAGGCTTTCGCGTGCGACTTTTAAGAAAATGGTGCAGAATCTGATCTGGGCCACAGCCTATAATGTGGTCGCTCTGCCGCTGGCCGCGGGTGTGCTCTATTACCAGGGCGTGGTCATCAGCCCGGCGGCAGGGGCAGTGCTGATGTCGCTGAGCACCATCATTGTTGCCATTAACGCGCGTCTGCTGAAATTGCCGGAAAAATAAGTCAAAAACTTAACAATAGACAAAGAACAGGGTTCATACTATAATGGAAATAAGATGTCCTCGTAAAGGGTTGGCATTGTGGCCTGTTCTAACGCGCAGCCCGCAGCTAACCGGACCCATGTGGAAAAACTACTTGAAACCCTGAGACAGGCAGGCCTGGACCCCGTCTGCAGTCCTTATATTTTTGAAAAATCACGTTTTTTCAGTGGAACGGCTCAGGAAAAGGCCAGAGCGCTGATGGATTTTTACAGTGACAATGGGATTAAAGCGATTTTTGATCTCTCGGGCGGAGATCTGGCCAATGAGGTACTGGAATATCTGGACTACCAGGTGCTTAAGGATAATGCCAAGCCCTTCTTTGGCTACAGCGATGTGACGGCTGTGATCAACGCCATCTATAAGGAGACCGGCCATCCCGGTTATCTCTACCAGATCAGAAACCTGATCTATGACTTCCGGATCGAACAGCTCAGCCGCTTTAAGGACTCCCTTTTCCAGGACGGGCGGGCCCTGTTCGACTTTGACTATGCGTTTCTGCAGGGCAGCCGTATGGAGGGCGTGGTGGTCGGCGGCAATATCCGCTGCTTCCTGAAGCTTGCAGGAACGCCCTATCTGCCGGATTTTTCAGAAAAACTGCTTTTCCTGGAGAGCTACAGCGGCGGCGCAGACCGGATGGTTTCACTGCTCAATCAGTATCGCCAGATGGGCGTTTTTGACAAGATAAACGGAATTATTTTAGGAAGTTTCACAAAGATGGAGGAGGCAGAAGAAAAACCTGAGATCGGAGACCTTGTGAAAGAGGTTGTCCGAAACGAGGCGATGCCCATTGTCAAAACCAGAGAAATTGGTCATGGGCCAGATTCCAGAGCCATTGTGATCGGTATGCCGCTGACGCTTGAAGCAAATTAAAGATTTTCGCAAATGCGGTCAAGAATCTCCTGAGAAACAGGGCTATACTGGTAAAACGGAGGTGAGCTGATGAAACGGGAAGAAAAAGTAATGGCAGTCCAGAGAATGCAGGATTACATCAAAAATCATATGACAGAGGCCATCACACTGAAAGCGCTGGCGGACTGTGCGGGCTATTCACCCTTCCACTGCTCCAGGATTTTTAAAGAGCTGACGGGTAAATCCCCCTTCGACTACATCCGGGCCCTGCGTCTGAGCCAGGCAGCCCTTAAGCTGCGGGACGAAGAAAAGGTGAAGGTGGTGGATGTGGCTCTGGATTTTGTCTTTGACAGCCATGAAGGGTTTACCCGGGCCTTTTCAAAGGCCTTTGGCATTACACCCCGCCGCTACAGCAAGAATCCTCCGCCGATCAAGCTGTTTATGCCAGATCCGGTGAAGGACTGGTATCTCACCATGAAGGAGGGAGAAGAACGCATGAAAATTTATGAAAAACAGATCGACACAGTTTTTGTCCAGGTTATTGAAAGGCCTGCCCGTAAGCTGATGGTTAAGTGGGCAAAATCGGCCGGAGAGTACTTTGCCTATTGCGAGGAGGTTGGCTGCGATATCTGGGGCGTGCTGTGCAGTGTCAAGGAGGCCTTGTACGAGCCGGTGGGACTGTGGATGCCTGAATGCTTCCGCCCCGCGGATACCGGGCGTTATGCACAGGGGGTGGAGCTTCCTGTGGATTATGACGGGCCGGTGGCTGAGGGCTTTGACTTGATAGAGCTGCCCCCCTGTAAAATGATGGTCTTTCAGGGAGAGCCTTTTGAGGATGAAAAGTTTTATCAGGCGGTCAAGGATATTGAGGCAGTAATCGACAGTTATGAGCCTGAGCTCTACGGCTTCGAGTGGGCAGATAATGATGGTCCGCGTTTTCAGCTGGAGCCCCAGGGATACCGTGGATATATTGAGGCCCGTCCGGTAAGGGCGATGGATAATTGAGAAGATGATCAGATTAAGCGGCGTTGGCCGCTTTTTTTATTGGGAAAGGCTGTGGATATGTGGAGGGTTTTCAGCACTTTTGTGGATAAGTCTGCTTTTCGCAAGCGCGGTCAAGCCTTTTCATTGCCTGTAATGTATAATTTCCTGGCAGAGATAAAAAGGAGGTGCAGGAATGGAAAAGGTTTTACAGGTGCAGAACCTGAGTAAAAGCTACGGCAGTGTGGCGGCAGTAAGCGGCCTGAGCCTGAGCGTAGCCCGGGGAGAGGTCTTTGGACTCCTCGGCCCAAACGGCGCGGGGAAGAGCACCAGTATTGAGTGTATGCTGGGCGTGAAGAAAGCAAGCGCCGGAACTGTGGAAATTTTGGGAATAAACCCGTCTGAGGGGAGAAAAACACTTTTTGAACGGGTTGGCGTTCAGTTTCAGGAGACAGGCTATCAGGATAAAATTCGGGTGGAAGAGGTCTGCCGGATGACAGCCGCTCTTTACAGAAAACCCGCAGACTGGCAGAGACTGCTCGCGGTATTTGACATACAGGGGCTTGAAAAGCAGGAGGTAAGCCAGCTGTCCGGCGGAGAGCGCCAGCGTCTCTCCGTACTGCTGGCCCTGATCCCCAACCCTGAGCTGGTATTTCTGGATGAACTGACAACCGGGCTGGACACCCGGGCACGCCGGGAGGTCTGGCAGTATCTGAAGGAATTGAAAAAGGGCGGTCTGACCATTGTGCTGACCTCTCATTTTATGGATGAAGTGGAGGTTTTGTGTGACCGGGCATTAATTCTGAAAAAGGGAGAGCCCCAGATCTGCGGAACCATCGAAGAGATAACAGAGGGAAGCCCCTGCAGCTGCTTTGAGGAGGCTTATCTCTGGTATACGGGAGGTGACGATGATGCGTGCGTTTAAAAGTTTATTCTGGATTGAGTTCAAGCTTTCCGTCAGGGCTATGAACCTGGTGCTTTTCGGCCTTTTTTCGCCGGCTGTTGTGGCTGTGATTATCGGTGTCATCTACGGAGCAAAGCCCGCATTTGACGGAGCAGGTTATTCGTTTATGGCTCAATCCTTCGGGGCACTCTCCGGCATTGGTATCTGCGCCACAGGTCTGATGGGGCTGCCTCTGGCTTTGGCAGATTACCGGCATCGAAAAATACTTAAGCGCTTTGAGGTAACGCCCGTCAGTCCGGGAATGCTGCTCTTTGTGCAGGTGGCTGTCAATTTTGTTTACGCCCTCGCGGCCATGGCAATGGTCTATGGAATTTGCCGGATGTTTGGCGGCGGATGGGAGGGAGGCTCCTTCCTTTATTTTGGTTTGTCCTTTCTGCTCGTCACAGTCTCCATCTACAGCCTGGGAATGCTGGTGGCAAGCGTGGCTGGAAATATCAAGACAGCTAACCTTCTGTGCACGGTTCTTTATTTTCCGATGCTGATTTTTTCCGGCGCAACGCTGCCCTATGAGGTTATGCCCCCGGCTCTGCAGCATGTGGCGGACATCATGCCTCTGACCCAGGGGGTGAAGCTCATGAAAAACGCCGCGCTGGGGCTGCCCATCGAAAACGCCGCGGTGCCGGTTGCGGTGATGGTTATCCTGGCAGTCATCTGCGTTGTTGTATCCATCCGTTTTTTCAGATGGGAATAAAATTCCTTAAGGTTTATTGACAAACTAACGATCGTTCGCGTATAATAAAAAACGAACGATCGTTAGTTTTTTATTGAGGAGAAGGATTATGAACACCAAGGAAAGGATTGCCTGCGAAGCGCTGACACTGTTCAGCTCAAAGGGCTACAGCGCCGTCTCGGTCCGGGACATTGCCAGGGCCGCCGGCATCAAGGAAAGCTCCATCTACAATCATTATAAGGGGAAGCAGGCCATTTTTGACGCGCTTGTGGAGACCTATGATACCCGGTCAGATGCTTTTTTCAGCCAGTTTGCTTCGCCGAAGCATCTTGAGGGAAACATCATTGAGAACATGGCCTACATAAAAACCATTGACAGTCTGGTCGAGATGGTGCTGGCATCAGTAGAGCGTTATCTCTCGGATGATTACTTTTTTAAATTTTTCAGGATGCTGTCCATTGAGCGTTTTAACAATGAGAAGGTTCAGGCCATTTACCAGAAAATGTTTATTGACGGCGCCCTCGACTATCAGGCGCAGCTCTTTGGCTGGATGATCGACAACGGTTATTTTGTCAGGTCAGATCCCAAAATGGCCGCGCTGCAGTTCTACAGCCCCATTTACATGCTTTTCAACCAGTTTGAGCCTGGGGTTACAGATATGAAAGCAGTGCTTCAGATACTGGAGAGGCATGTCCGGCAGTTTGCAGCACTCTATGATGTGCGGGTGAAGCGTCATGAAGCAGAATAGTGAGCTTACCCGGTATATGAACCGTGCCATTGAGAATCTGGCCGCCAGTGTTGTGAGAGGAACCCTTAAAAATCCGAGGGAGACAGCTTTTATTTTAAAGCTTCGGGACAGGCTTGTGCGGGCCATGAAGAAACGCGAAACTGCTGAAAAACAGGGGCGCCATATTCCGCCGTTTTTGATCTCCAGCATTGCCACAGAGTGTAATCTTCACTGTAAGGGCTGTTATGCCCGGGCAAACGGTATCTGCAGCGCCGGCGAAGAAAAAGCGCTGACCGCTGAGGAATGGCAGAAAATATTTGAGGAAGCCGCCGGGATCGGTGTTTCTTTTAATCTGCTGGCAGGAGGGGAGCCGCTTATGCGGCGGGATGTACTGGAGGCGGCTGCCTGTGTAAAGGAGATGGTCTTTCCTGTTTTTACCAATGGCCTGTTGATTGATGAAAAAACAGCGGATTTTTTTGAAAAGAACCGGCATCTGATACCAGTTATCAGTATTGAGGGCGGCAAGGCACAGACCGATGACCGCCGCGGTGAGGGAACATACAGGGCGGTTCAGGAGGTTATGGAGCGTCTTAGAGAAAGAGGCCTCCTCTTTGGCGTGTCCATCACGGTCACCACTGAAAATTTCCATACAGTTACTGGTGACGCTTTTATTAAAAAGCTCGACAGCCATGGCTGCAGGCTCGCTTTCTTTGTGGAATATGTACCAGTGGAGGAGAGCAGCGAGCTGTTGGCTCCTTCGGAAGCTGAGCGGGTCATTTTAGAGCGGCGGCAGGCAGCGCTGAGGGAAGCCTTCCCGGAGATGATCTTTCTGTCGTTTCCTGGTGATGAAAAGCATATGGGCGGCTGTCTGGCAGCCGGACGGGGATTTTTTCATATCAACGCTTATGGCGCGGCAGAGGCCTGCCCATTTTCGCCCTATTCGGACAGAAGCCTGAGAGAGCACACACTGCTGGAGGTGCTGGACTCACCGTTTTTTGCCCGTCTGCAGCAGGAATCGCTGGTGGGCGGCGAGCACGACGGCGGGTGCGCGCTTTTCCAGAAGCGGGCGCAGGTGCAGGCTCTTTTAAAGTGAGCTTAAAAGAAAGCAGCGGTTTCATGGAGCTTCGCTGTTTTCTTTATTTTTTGTCATGTTAAGAAAGCGCTGAATGCTTGTCAATTCTTGATAATATGCGTATAATAAATCATAATAAGTATAAAATTTTCAGAAAAGACAGTGCCGTTAAAAAGGAGGGGAGCAGTATGACACAAAATACCATTGAATCCATTCTTAATAACCTGAGTGGAACAGCGATCTATGTGATTCGTCAGGATGATCATCGAATATTATATTTTAATGACCGGGTAAAGGAAGTCACACCAGACGCCAGAATTGGATCAGTCTGCCATGAGCTGTGGGCTGGTACCTGCGCAAACTGTCCGCTCCCGGGTCTTGAAGACAAGGATCAGAACAGCACCATCAATTACAATGACCCCTTTGGCGAGGTGGTGGACATCTCTGCTTCAAAAATGATGTGGGAGGATAAAATACCGGCTGTATTGATCTCTGTAACACCGCATATTTTAACTGAAACAGAACGAAGGGCAGAGGAGAGAAGAGATTATCTTGCAGCGGCGGCGCTCAAGGTTTATGGACTGATTATTTCTGTGGATTTATGCCGGAATACCTATGAGATCATCGGCTGTGATGAGAGCAACTGGTTTCCCGAGGGCGAGTACGGATGTTATGATGATCTGCTGGAGCAGGGAATCCGATCTACCCACCCTTCCTACAGCAGCGCTTTGAGAGAAACCTTTGGCCGTCAAAATGTCCTTAAAGCTTTTGAAAATGGAAAACGGGAACTGCAGCTTGATTTCAGGCAGAAGGACGAGGACGGTACATACCACTGGATGAATACATTGCTGCTTCGTGTCGGCAGTGCTGCAGAAAAAGGGAAGGCGATTTTGATGCTTTCCCAGATAGACAGCCGGAAACGCCTGGAGCAGGAATGGGAAGCTTTTAACGCCGGCGTCACCACGCTTTTTGGGGAGTGTATGCTTCTCAATCTGGAGGACGGCACCTACACAACCGCTAAGTTTGACAATTCTTTTCCAGAGTTTCCGGTGCAGGGCGATTTTGATTCCCAGAATATTGAGTATTGCAATGCTCTGATACATCCCGATGACCGTGAAATGTTCCGGAAGGCTTTTTCGCTCGAAAGTATTAGAGAAAGTGTAGCGGCCGGGGAAACGGTGATTGTCCGGGAATTGCGGAGACTGGCGCCGGACGGGGTTTACCGCTGGACTGAAATGATTGGTATTTTGGTAATAAGCGCGGCTGTGGGAGAAAGAACTGTGGTGCTGACCTTCCGGGATGTAGATGATATCCGAAAGGAGGAGGAACGGAAACGCGCCGCTCTTCTGGATGCGTTAAATCTGGCGGAGCAGGCAAACAATGCAAAATCGGATTTTCTGTCCAGAATGTCCCATGATATCCGGACACCAATGAACGCTATTATCGGTATGGCGTCCATTGCGGAGGCCAATATTCGCGACACTGTAAAAACAGAAGACTGTATTCATAAAATTCAGGCTTCGGCCCATTTCCTGCTGGCTCTGATCAATGATATCCTGGATATGTCGAAGATTGAAAGCGGAAAAATGAGCATCATCCGTGAGCCCTTTGACCTGTGCGCCCTTCTGCGGGAGCTGGAAGTCATTATTGACGCACAGGCCAGAGAAAAAGGGCAGCAGTTCAGTGTGCTCATGCCCGCGCATATGGAGGCAGAGTACTATGGCGACAGCCTGCGCCTTAATCAGATTTTGATGAATCTGCTCAGCAACGCAGTAAAGTATACGCCTGACGGTGGTAAGATTACCCTCCGGGTTAATGAAGACCGCAAAAAGGGCAAGAAGAGCGTGATGCGGTTTGAGGTAGAGGATAATGGTATCGGTATGTCCGAAGCGTTTCTGAAGCACATATATGAGCCCTTCAGGCAGGATGAAAGAAAAGAGGAAAAAAGGCAGGAGGGAACAGGTCTGGGGCTTTCCATTACCCGGAACCTTGTGCACCTGATGGGCGGGAGTATTTCCATCTCCAGTGAACTGGGTAAAGGAACCTGCTTTACAGTTGAGCTGCCCTTTGTCCAGGAAGAAGGGAACTGGCCAGAGGCTTCCTCCGAAAACAAGAAGACTGCGGATCCGGAAAAAACAAAAGGCGGGTTTGAAGGCAAACGGCTTTTGATTGTAGAGGATAATCCGCTGAATCTGGAAATTGCTGAAATCCTTTTTGGCATGGAGGGCTTTGATATTGAGACTGAGGAGGATGGAGAGAGCGCGGTCTGCCGTTTTTCAAATTCTCCTGAGGGCTATTATGATATGATCCTGATGGATGTGCGGATGCCGGTGATGGACGGCCTGGAGGCTACCAAAGCGATCCGGAAGCTTGAACGGCCGGATGCTGCCACAATCCCAATTTTAGCTATGACAGCCAATGCCTTTACGGAAGACGTTAAGGCGACCCGGGAAGCAGGAATGAACAGTCATCTGGCAAAGCCTCTGGAAATGGAAGTCGTGCTAAGGGAAATACGAAAATTCATATAAGTTTTTAAAAAACCGCTGCTTTTCAGGCAGCGGTTTTTTTGCTTAAACATTAATTTAATAATTCTTAAGAAATTGAGTAGGTCTTTCTTTATTTTTTGAGCGTACAATAAAGCTATAAAACAAGGGAGGCCAAGACAATGATCCAGACACTAAAAAGAACCTTTAAATATTGGACAGCTTCGGAAGAAACGGATGAAAGCGGCTTTGCGCGGGGACTGTGTTTTTACAAGCTGTTTTGGATTTTTCTGCTGGGCTGTGTTCTGGGGGTGGTGGTGGAAACCCTCTGGTGTTACTGGACACGCTCCTGTATCGAGAGCCGCAGCGGCGTTCTGTATGGGCCTTTCAACCCTGTATATGGCTTTGGGGCTGTGGCGCTGACACTTGGACTTCAGCGGATTTCTAAAAAAGGGCCCCTATGGATATTTTTGGGCAGTATGCTGCTGGGCGGCAGTGTTGAATATCTCTGCAGCCTGGTGCAGGAGGTGAGCTTTGGCACATTGTCATGGGAATACAGCGGTACTTTTATGAACCTTAACGGGAGAACAAATCTTATGTTCGCCTTTTTCTGGGGGGCCCTTGGGCTTCTGTGGATACAGGTTTTTTATCCCCTGCTGTCAAGAGGGGTTGAACGAATCCCCAAAAAGACAGGTATCCGCCTGACCTGGATACTGGTAATCTTTATGATCGTTAACATGGCGGTTTCCGGCCTGGCTGTGGCGAGATGGTCCGAAAGGACAAGAGGAGTCCCTGCGTCAAATACCGCAGCAGTTCTGATTGATCAGAAATATCCTGATGGGCTCATGAAGCGGGTTTATCCCAATATGACTTTTCCGGCAGGTTTTCAGGAGGATGCCTCCGCAGAAAACACACTATCCAGATAGCCGCAATAAGTATCAGAAAGCCCTTCCAGTAAATTCATGCGGTATACCGGAGCGGCCCTGTTAAAGCGGTTTCGGATTTCATCGGAAAAACGCAGCATCTCGGGAGTTGCTGCGTCGATTTTATTTTGGACGATGCCTTCCGCCAGAGGAAGGGATTCTTCAAGGAGCGGCTCCAGTACGGAGAGAAACATTTCAGTCCGCAGAGGATCGAGAATAGAAATGTGGTGGATGGAATCTCCTGTATAGCCGGCCTGACACAGCGGTTTATAAAGGGCTTTTGGGCTGGCGGTGCCAGAGGGCTCCATGAGGATGGCTTTAAGGCTGTAATGTTCACTTAAATCCAGAACCATTTCCTTAAGGTTTTGGGCCAGTGTACAGCAGATGCAGCCGCCAAAGAGCTCCTTGACCGTATAGCCTTTTTTCTTCATATACAGGTTATCAACGCCGGTTTCTCCAGCCTCGTTGATGATCATGGCAATTTTGTACCCTTTTTCAGTCAGATAACGGGCCGTAAGGTTGAGCAGGGTCGTTTTCCCTGAGCCCAGAAAGCCTGAAAAAAGGAAAAGCTTCGGTAAAGTATTCATGATATTCTCCTTTTCTTTGTGTTTAGAATAGCATATTTTGAAAATGAATAAAAGCTTTAAGTAAAATCAGCTAAAAGAGTGCAAAAAAGCATAAAAGATTACCAAAAATGTGTTTTTTCTGAAAAAAGTATGCTGAGGCAGCGCTTGAAATCGCTTGCTTTTTTACAAAAATACCGGTTTAAAAACAATACTTAAAAAAACGCCGGGCTTATAATAGTCTCATAAGGACTAGAGTTTTTATTTCTAAAACAAAAAGAACAAGGAGAAATGTGAGAATGAATTCGAGAGAAAGAATGACGCTGACTCTTCAGCACAAGGAAGCAGACCATGTGCCGGTATACCCGCTTATCAACAGCGCGTCGCGGCAGACCATTGGCTGTAACTATGAAGAATGGACAAAGGATGCAGATAAGTGCGCCGAATCCATTATCAAAGCGACTGATCTGCTGGATGTGGACTGCATCTGTACGCTGGTAGACCTGTCTGTGGAGGCAGCAGACTGGGGTATGAAGATGATCTATTACGAAGATCAGGCAGCCTGCCCGGACCACAATGATTTCTTTTTGAAATCAGAAAATGATTATGAAACACTGCCAGTGATCAACCCCAGGGAGACGCCGCGCATGAGTGAAATGATCCGAATGACTAAAAAGCTTGTGGATGCCAGGGGAGAAACCAAGCCGATTGTGGCCTTTGTTTTTGGCCCGCTGGGGATTCTCGGCATGCTCCGGGGACATGACTATATGTTTATGGATTTGATTATGTATCCCGAAAAAGTGCACAAAGCCCTCAGAACCATTACCGACACGCTCAAAGAATATTGCAGGGCATTAATCGAAGCCGGAGCAGACGCGATTATGTTTGATACCCTTTTTTCATCTAAAACCATCATGCGCAAGGAAATGTGGGATGATTTTGAAGGGCCGTATATCGAAGAACTGGCAGAGCTGGTGCACGATGCGGGAAAGATGGTCATGATCCACAATTGCGGCGATGGCATTTATTTCGACGTTCAGATCAAACGGATGCACCCTGAACTGATCTCCTTCCTGTATCTGCCGGATGACTGTGAAAGCATGGAAGAGCTCAAGGAAAAATATGGTCACCAGACTACCCTGCTGGGACATATTGATCCCGGAGAGCTGATGGTCACCAGCAAGGAAGATCTGATTAAACAGTGCAGGGAACAGATTGATGTTTATAAGAAGGATGGTGGCTTTGTACTGGCAACCGGCTGTGAATATCCAGCGCAGATGGATTTTGAGCACGCGAAAACCATGGTTGAGGTCGCCAAGACATATGGCAGATATGAATAAACTAAAAGCAGGCGTTATGCCTGCTTTTTTATGTTTATTGTGAATAGTCAAACAAAGCAACAGAGTGGCATAATGAAAATCAAATTTTTTGAATATAATATTGAACTTTTCAAAAAAATGTTTATAATATAAAAAAAAGAAGTAAGTAAAATGATGTATAAATCAACAAAGTGGGTTGAAATGGGTACCTGGTGGAGCAGATGTACTCTTTTTGATAGAGAGATTGGATATCTAATAAAAAGCGGCGGCCGAGGGGGCAGCCGCTTTTTATTTTCTGCAAATAAAAAAGAAAAACCCTGCATTAAATAAAAGTATAATAAATAATAAACGCTTGCAAACGATCCGGTGAGAGTATATAATGATTTATAGGGAAAATTAAAAATTAAGGGAGAGGAATCATATGAATGAAATCAATCATAAAGAGATCGGCCAACGGATTCGGAAGCAGCGTACTTTTTTAAACATGTCACGTGATGAGCTGGCCCGTAAAATTGGAATTACACCGACCTTTCTGGCGGATATTGAACTCGGAACAAAGGGATTTTCGCTGAAAAGTCTGAACCGCTTCTGTAATGTTTTAAAAATGTCTTCGGACGCTATTTTGTACGGTCCCAAAGAATATAAAGGTGTCAAATATACAGAGCTTCTGGAGCTTCTGGAATGTTGCTCGCCTGAAAAGGCCAAGTTTGCTCAGGAAATTTTAACGATATACCTTTTAAGCCACGACCCGGTTGAATAAAACCGCGCCGGCGCAGTTGATCACGCCGGCGCTTTTTTTATTTTTTGGTTCCTGAAAGAATATAAAACGCTGCAGTATCGACGGCAATGTCCATATTGAAAGCAGAAGAAAAAATCTGGCTTTCGGACTGCGCATCTCTGAGACCGGTCGAAACCTTGCGGACCTCCTGACCGGAATGCCGGCCGTTGATGGTTTCCCGGCTCTCGCTGTGGGCGATCATAAAACGTCCGCCGGGTTTCAGGCAGGCTGAAAGCCGGTCGCAGAAAAGCGATTTATTCTCAAAGTGGGGATAAGCGCTGTAGGCCACTGCAAAATCAAAGCTGTCATCCTCAAAGCAATAGAAATCTTCAGACTGGAAGTGAACCCGCGGGTCGGGGTGTTTTTTCCGGGCTACGGCAAGCATCTGGCTTGAGAGATCAATGGCGACGATTTCCTGTGGGTTTGCATCCAGCAGGCGGGGAATCAATACCCCTGTTCCTGTGGCGATATCCAGAATCCGGCTGTTCTCGGGCAGTTGGGCAAGGCTGACAATTGTATCAATCTTTTTCGCGTCATGATGGCACAGGTCATCCCAGTTTTCAGCAAGGTTGTCAAAATAGATTTTTGTCGTTTCAATATTCATGGCAGACCTACACTTTCGAAATTGTGGGTTTGGATATGACCATAGCTTTTTCCAGCCCGATAACAAGAATTGGAACGATCAGGATCTGCAAAATAATTCCAGGGAGTCCTGTGACAAAAGCACCAGTCAGAAAAATCTGAAAACCATAGGCCTTTCCCGCGACGCCGTAAAAAATTGCTGAGGCGAGACCGGCGACTACGCGGCCGCCAACCATGGCGGCGATGAGTGAAATGTAAATGTTTTTCCGGAGCTTCCGGTATAGAATTCCGGATAAGGCGCCATAGGCGGCCAGTTCAAAAACCATGGCGGTACCGGTGGGGAAAAGAGGGGGCATACCGGTCATAACAGAGGACAGAAGCGGTGTGACAGCGCCGCAGACCAGGCCAAAGGGCCAGCCGAAGCACAGGCCGCAAAGCAGCACAGGGATGTGCATGGGGAGAAAGACAGGCCCTGCACCAATGAGGTGGAAAACCTGAGGAAGTATAAGCCCAAGTGCGATGCAGAGGGCTGTGCCGACAAGATTTTTGGTTTGTGAGTGGTTCATAATATTACCTCCTGAAGAAACAAAAAAACCGGCAAAACAGAGATTTCCTTCAAGAAATCACCACCTTACCGGTTTGTTGTCCACTTTATTTGTTTTCATTCTATTATAAAAATGAAAAGAATGCAAGTAGAAAAATAAAAAACACGGCTTGACAATTAAGGGACAATCCTGTATGATTTAAGTAAATGGATTACATGTATATACAAGGCTGGATGAACCAGTCTGAACATAGCGGAAAGCTCTGTGAGTTTTCCGTTTTTTGTTTTTTGAAGCGGGCATTCTGGAGAATGATGTGATTCATAAGTCCATGGCAGCGTTTGACACGCGCATTTATACAGAATTATAAAAACTGGAGGAAGAAATGAATCAAGAATTGTGGGAAAAAGCAGTGGCGTTTCACGGGCATGCCTGTCCGGGACTGGCCATTGGCGTTAAAGCGAGTGAAGCGGCTGTTTTAAAGCTTGGGATCGGCCAGTCTGAGGATGAGGAAATTGTCTGTGTAACTGAGAATGACGCCTGCGGCGTCGATGGGGTTCAGGCGATTCTCAGCTGCACAATGGGAAAAGGGAATCTTTTGTACCGAGGAACTGGAAAGCAGGCCTTTTCGTTTTTTAACCGGACGACCGGGGAAAAGATACGGATGTGTATGAAGCCTAAAAACCATGAGATGGACAGGGAAACTTACATGCACTATCTTCTGGATGCGCCGGTAGAGGAAATCTTTGAGTTTTCGGTGCCGGATTTTGATTTGCCGGAGAAAGCACGCATTTTTAATACCATATACTGTGAGCTCTGCGGCGAGGGCGCGCCAGAGCACAAAATGCATTTGCAGGAAGGCAAAAAAGTCTGTGAGGACTGTTTTAAGCCCTATAACAGAGGCTGGTAGACAGGAGGAAAGCAATGAAAATGAAAAAGAGACTGGGTCAGGCGCTAACCGGCGTTTTACTGGCGGCACTGCTTTTAGCGGGATGCAGCGGTGGAAACACCGGGAGCGGCGCAGCAGAGGGCACGCGGGAAGTTACCGACGCCGCAGGGCGTGTGGTGATGATTCCCTCCGAGGTCAAAAAAGTGGCGCCTCTTGGGGTGGGCGCGCTGCGTTATATTTTGTATGACGGCGGCGTGGACCAGCTGGCCGGCGTGGAGCAGAATGATCTGGATGTGCCGGTAACCAAGGCGGCCAGCTACGCTTACCAGGAGGAGCTTAAAAAGCTGCCGGTCATTGGAGACAGCGGCACACCCTATGAGGAAGAGCTTATGAAAGCAGCGCCGGATGTGATCATCACCTCCAATGACGGCAAGTCTGCTGACGACCTTCAGAATAAAACAGGGATACCGGTTGTGACCATGCCGGTCACCGATAAGGTTTTTGACGATGAGATTTATAACGCTCTGAATTTGGTGGGAGATGTCCTGGGAAAACAGGAGCGCAGCCAGGAGGTTGTGGATTATATGAAATCGGTGGCCGAGGATTTAAAGAGCCGTACTGGAGATATCCCGCAGGATAAAATACCGACAGCCTACTGCGGCGCTGTGTCCTTCAAGGGTGCCCACGGCATTGAGGGGACTGAGGCGGGCTACCCGCCGTTTTCAGCACTTGGCATTACAAACGTAGCGGATGAAACGGGCAAAAAGGGCGCTTTTGATGTTGATCTCGAGCAGATTCTCAAGTGGAACGCTGACTATCTGTTTTTAGATGCGGGCAATCTGAAACTGGTCAAGGATGATTACGCGGTGAGGCCAGATTTTTATAACGAGCTGAAGGCAGTGCAGGATAAAAAGGTTTATTCTCAGGTAGCCTACCGTTTTAACGGAACAAATACCGAGCTGGCTCTGGCCAACGCCTATTACGTGGGATGCGTAGTCTATCCAGAAGCCTTTGCGGATGTGGACATTGCGAAAAAAACCGATGAGATCACAGAAAAAATGCTGGGCGTGCCTTACAGCCAGAAGCTTAAGGACGCGGGCCTTAATTTCAGGCCAATTACACTGGGAGAATAGTTAAAATGACCGGAGCGGAGAAATCAGAGATTAAGGATTATCAGGCGCTTAAAAAAAGGAATATTGTGGTTTTAGCACTGCTTGGAATTATTCTGATGATGGCAATGCTGTTTTCGTTGAGAGCGGGTTCCTCGGATTTAAGCATGGGCGATATTGTAAAGGCCATTGGCGGTCAGTCGACAAAGCAGAATAATATGGTCATGTGGAATATCCGGCTGCCGCGCATCCTGACAGCTGTGCTGAGCGGTGTGGGCCTCGGCGTAACCGGAGCGGTGCTCCAGGGGATTCTGAAAAACCCTCTGGCAGACACCACCACCCTTGGTATTTCCCAGGGCGCGGGCTTCGGCGCTGCCTTTGCCATCATTGTTCTGGGCGCCGGTGTGCAGGGAAGCAGCGCGGCCAACATGAGCTTTAATAATCCCTATCTCATCACCATCTGCGCTTTTGGCGGCAGCATCAGCGCTTCGGTTATGATTTTGGTGCTCTCCCGGTTCCGCAGGATTACACCGGAAGCCATGGTGCTCTGTGGTGTGGCGCTCAGCGCCATGTTTACCGGAGCGACGACGCTGCTCCAGTATTTTGCCGATGATGTCCAGCTGGCTTCTGTGGTTTTCTGGACCTTTGGCGATCTGGGGCGCACGGGATGGAAGGAGGTGCGGATCATCGCCGTGGTGGTGGTCATCACACTGGTTTATTTTCTGTTTAACCGATGGCATTACAACGCCATGGAGAGCGGGGAACAGACAGCCGCCAGCCTGGGTGTCAATGTGGCACGGTCCAGGATTATCAACATGCTGGTCTGTGCCCTGACTGCGGCGGTGATCGTGTCTTTTATCGGGATCATCAATTTTATCGGTCTGGTCGCGCCGCATATTATGCGGCGGTTTCTGGGCAATAATTACTGCTGGCTGCTGCCAGCCTCCGCCATGGCCGGGGCTGTGCTGCTGCTGCTGGGCGATGTGCTGGCAAGAGTGATCATCGCGCCGGTCGTTTTACCCATTGGCGCCATCACCTCATTTCTCGGCGCGCCGTTGTTTCTGTATCTTTTATTCAAAGGAGGCACAAAGCAATGATACAGGTTAAGGATCTTGTATTTGGTTATAACACCAGCCGGAAAATTATTGACCAAATCTCATTTGACGTGGAGGACGGGCACTGCATTGCCATTCTGGGCAATAACGGCGCGGGAAAGAGCACGATGCTCAAATGCCTGAACCGTATCCTCTCGCCTAACAAGGGAGTGGTGTGCGTGGACGCGTTGGAAATCACGGCCATGAAGCAGGGGGAGATCGCAAAGCATATGGCCTTTGTGGCGCAGAAGAATGACAATAACCGGATCACGGTTTTTGAGGCCGTGATGCTGGGCAGGATTCCCTTTATCAAATGGGGGGTCACCCGGGAGGACGAGGCGGTCGTATCCAGTGTGATCAGCCAGATGCACCTCGACGAATTTGCCGTCCGCTATCTGGATGAGCTGAGCGGCGGGGAGCTGCAAAAGGTAATGATCGCCCGGGCGTTGGCTCAGGAGCCCAAGGTCCTGCTCCTCGATGAGCCGACCAGCAGCCTGGATTTAAAAAACCAGCTGGAGGTGCTGGGGCTGGTTCAGAGGATCTGCCATTCTAAGAATATCGCGGTGATCATCGTCATCCACGACCTCAACATGGCGCTCAGATACTGCGACCGGTTCCTCTTTTTAAAGGACGGCAATGTCCACGCTTACGGCGGTCAGGAGGTCATGACCTGCGAATGTATCGGCGAGGTTTACCAGATGCCTGTGTGCATCGGTACCATTAATGGCTATAAAATGGTCGTGCCAGAATAAAGCTTATATCATCCCTATGGGATTTTATATAGAAGCCGCAGCGCCGAAACACCAATATTTTCTCTGGAATCCTCTCAAATCTTTCTGAAAATACGGCGCGGCGGCAATTTGAGAGGGCGTTTTCAAAAAAGAGGCATTGCCCGTATATACTTGTTGACACCAAATATTTTTCATGGTATATTAACCGTGCAAATCAATTAATAGAGATAACAGAGCCATGAAGGTTCGTTTTGCGCTGAAGGCGCGGACGGGTTTCATGGCTTTTTTGCTGCCTTTATATGGAGTAGAACGGGGGAGAACAGGTATTGGAGTACGATTAAGAAATAATCTGGTTTATTTTTTGAAAAAAATACTGCAGTTTGTGCTGGTAATATTTTTACTGTCATTGATTGTGTTTTATATGGCAAGACTGTCGCCGGGAGATCCCCTTCGGGCATATTACGGCGAGAGTGTTGAGCGCATGAGTGTTGAGCAGCAGGAAAAGGCCAGGGAAAAACTAGGGTTAAATGAGCCGATATGGGTTCAGTATGGTATCTGGGTTGGAGAGGCTTTTCATGGTGATTTTGGCATATCCTTTAAGTATAAGCAGGATGTCATGGGAGTCATTGAGGGTGTCTGGGCAAATACGCTGATTTTGGGCGGCTTGTCTTATATTCTGACCTTCGCGTTTGCGCTGGTACTGGGCGTTTTCTGTTCCATGCACGAGGACTCGCCTGTGGACCGGATAATCTGCAAAGTCGGGACGATTATCAACTGCATTCCCTCTTTCTGGGTGGCGCTGGTTCTCATACTGGTATTCAGCATTAATCTGGAGCTTTTACCCTCCAGCGGGGCCTACGCCATGGGGCAGTCGGACAACATCGCCAGCCGGGCCGTGCACTTGATTCTGCCGCTGGCCGTCATGATTCTGGGACATCTCTGGTACTACACCTACATGGTGCGCAACCGGATGCTGGAAGAGCTGCGCAAGGATTATGTGCTGCTCTGCAAGACAAAGGGAATGACCCGGCGGCAGATTGTATGGCGGCACTGCCTGCGCAACATCATGCCGACCTTTATCAGCATTATGGCCATCTCAGTACCGCATATCATCGGGGGAACCTACGTGGTTGAAAAGGTTTTTTCTTACCCGGGGCTGGGAACGCTGAGCTTTGAGAGCGCGAAATACCACGATTACAACATGCTCATGGTATTGTGTCTGCTGACCGGTATTGTGGTGGTGTTTTCAAATATGGTCGCTCAGATCATCAATGATAAGATTGACCCGCGCATGAAGCACGAAAGGGGTGAGCTCCTGTGAAAAGCGAAGCCTTTGAAATGGTTGGGCCAGACTACAAGTCGATGGAGCAGGCGGCAGTGCCTCCTGCCAAAGGACGTCTGGAACGCCTGAAGGGCATGCCCTTTGCGGCAGTTACGCTCCTGGCCGCCATTGTTCTGGGATGTGTATTCTGTGAGGCAGTCATGAACCATGACCCGACCTATATGGATCTGGCAAACCGGGCAGTACCGCCAGACGGTCAGTTTTATTTTGGCACAGATATGATGGGGCGGGATATTTTTTCCATGATCTGGTACGGCGGGCGCATATCTCTGTTTATCGGCCTGGCGGCCACGGGGCTCTCAACGCTGATCGCCGTTGTTTACGGCAGTATCAGCGGCCTTTCAAGCGAGTGGGTTGACGACGGAATGATGCGGCTTACGGAAATTATTTTGAGTATACCGTCCATTTTGATCGTCATTTTTATCCAGGCCATCATCGGACAGACAGGCCCCCTGACCATTGCCTTTGTCATTGGTATTACCAGTTGGATGAACATTTCAAAAATTGTGCGCAGCGAGGTCAGGCAGATCCGCAATGCGGATTATATTCTGGCAGCAAAAACAATGGACGGAGGCTTCTTCTATATTTTGAGGCGGCATCTGCTGCCAAACTTTGTATCGTCCATTATGTTCATGGTCGTCACAAATATCGGCGCGGCCATCGGGACAGAGGCAACGCTGAGCTTTCTGGGCATCGGGCTCCCCGTTGAGGTTATTTCCTGGGGGAGCATGCTGTCAAACGCCGATCAGGCGCTTTTATCAAATGACTGGTGGATTATTCTGATACCAGGGCTTTTCCTGGTGGTGACACTGGTCTGTATTACGGATATCGGAAATTATATCCGTAAGCGTAACAACCGCGGTATGCGGGAAATTTAGTTTAAAACAGCGGAGGCTGTTATAAAAATAAAAGGAGAAAGAAATGAAAAAAATGAAAAAGCTGCTGGCGCTGGGCATCGCTCTGGCGATGACAGCGACAGTATTTGCAGGCTGCGGCAATAAGGCCGCCGACTCAGACGCGAAGGACGGCAATACGCTGGTATATGGCAGCCAGGATTACACAGCCATCAATCCGGCGCTGTATGAGCACGGCGAAATCAACCTGCTTCTGTTTGCTGGCCTGACCGCCCACGATGAAAATGACAAGGTCGTTCCGGGAATGGCAGAGAGCTGGGACTGGGACGCGGCGGATAATACCTACACCTTCCACATTCGGGATGGTATTACCTGGCAGGACGGTGAGAAGTTTACCGCCAATGATGTCAAGTTTACCCTCGAAGCAATTATGAATCCGGACAATGCTTCGGAAATTGCCTCAAACTATGAGGACATCACAAAAATTGAAGTGCCGGATGACAAAACCGTCAAAATTTCCCTTAAAGCGCCAAACGTTGCCATGCTGGATTACCTGACCATCGGTATCCTGCCGGCACACTTGCTGGAGGGCAAGAACCTGGCAACGGATGATTTTAACCGCAAACCCATTGGCACCGGCCCTTACAAGCTGGTATCCTGGGATGAAGGCCAGAGCATTACCATGGAAAAATTCGACAATTACTACGCGGGCGCGCCAAAAATCGACAAGGTCATTTTCAAAATTGTCGAGGACACCAAAGCCCGTGCCATGCAGCTGAAATCCGGCGAGTTGGACATGGCCCAGGTACCGCCGAACGATGCCAAACAGTTTGAGGGCAACGATGAATTTAAAATTTACGATATGAAGACCGCTGACTACCGTGGAATTATGTATAATTTTAACAATGACCTGTTTAAAAACAACCGTGAGCTGCCAAATGCCCTGAGCTACGCCATCGACCGCCAGGCCATCATTGATTCCGTGCTGCTGGGTGAGGGACAGCTGGCCTACTCACCGCTTCAGGCAGGGTCTTACAACAACCCGGACATCGAAAAATTTGATTATAATCCGGCAAAAGCTCAGGAAATGCTGGAGGCCGCCGGATGGAAAAAAGGCAGCGACGGCGTCTATGAGAAGAACGGAACCCGCCTGGCCTTTAAAATCAACATAGCAGAAGGCGACCAGGTGCGTGTGGATATCGCCAATGTCGCGGCCCAGAATCTGAAGGATATCGGCGTGGACGCCACGGTTTCCGTCAACGCTGAGACCGACTGGGCGGGTCAGGAAACCTATCTCATCGGCTGGGGAAGCCCCTTTGACCCGGATGATCACACCTACAAGGTTTTTGGGACAGACAAGGGCTCAAATTACAGCGGCTACTCTAATCCCAAGGTGGATGAGCTGCTCCAGAAGGCCCGCGAAACAGACAATGATGCGCAGAGAATGGAGTACTACAAGGCTTTCCAGGAAGAACTGACAAAGGACATGCCTTATACCTTCATCGCCTATGTGGACGCCATCTATGTGGCCAAGGCCAATATTCAGGGGATTACCCCGGACACCATTTTAGGCCATCACGGCGTTGGTATTTTCTGGAATATTGCGGACTGGACTTTAAACTAAGCTGAAATTGGAGAATTGAGGACACTTGAAAAAACCTCAGTTCTCCTTTCTGCATTTTTCGTTGAGGGGAGTATAGGATGACAACACTACTGGAGATTAAAAATCTGTCTGTCAATATCGCCACAGATCAGGGCGATGTTCACGCAGTGCGGGACGTGAGCCTGTCACTGGAGCCCGGGGAGACCCTGGCCATTGTGGGAGAATCGGGCTGTGGAAAGTCTGTGTTCTGTAAAAGTATTCTGGGGATTCTGCCGGTAAGGGCAGAGGTAGCCGGCGGCGAAATTCTTTTTAAAGGCAGAGATCTCGCAGGGCTTTCAGAGAAAGAGCTGGAAACGGTTCGGGGAAAGGAAATCTCCATGATTTTCCAGGACCCGGTATCCTCCTTAAACCCGACCATGTCCATTGGCAGCCAGATTGTGGAGGCGGTAAGAGCACACCAGAAGGTCGGACGGGCAGAAGCGAGAGAGCGGGCCGTTTCGCTGATGAAGCAGGTGGGCATCGACGCGGCGGAAAAACGTTTTGACCAGTATCCCCACCATTTTTCAGGAGGCATGCTTCAAAGAAGTGTCATTGCCATGGCGCTGGCATGCGGCCCGGATGTTTTGATTGCCGATGAGCCGACCACCGCGCTGGACGTTACCATCCAGTCCCAGATACTGGAGCTGCTTAAAGAAATACAGAAGCGGACAGGCGTGGCAATCCTGTTTATCACCCATGACCTGGGAGTTGTGGCAAGAGTCGCAGACCGGGTAGCCGTGATGTATGCCGGCAAGCTGGCAGAGTTGGGGACTGCCGACGATATTTTTTATGACCCACGTCACCCATATACCTGGGGGCTGCTGTCATCGCTGCCCTCCACTGACGGTGATGAGGAAACCCTGAACCCCATCCCGGGTACACCGCCGGATTTGATCAACCCGCCCAGAGGGGACGCTTTTGCGCCGCGAAATCCCTATGCGCTGGCCATCGACTATGAGGAAGCGCCGCCTGTGTTTAAAGTATCCGATACACACTACGCGGCAACCTGGCTGCTGGACCCGCGGGCTCCCAGGATTGAGCCGCCTGTGCGGGTGAAAAACGGCCGGGTCATCAAGCGGCAGGAGGCCTTTCGATGAATGAGAAAAAGCTGGTTGAAATCCGGAACCTTAAAAAATATTACAGGCTGGACAGGCACACCACCGTCAAGGCAGTGGACGGCGTTTCTTTTGATATACTCAAAGGCGAAATCTTTGGACTGGTGGGAGAGAGCGGCTCAGGGAAATCGACAACGGGTAAGGCGCTGATGCACCTTTTTGAGCCGACTGATGGCTCCGTCTGCTTTGATGGAATGGAAATTTCAGATAAATCTGTCTACAGGAAAAACCGCAGCCGCATCACCGGAGAAATGCAGATGATTTTCCAGGACGCAGCGTCAGCGGTCAACACCCGCATGACCATTGGTGAAATCATCGCCGAGCCCTTCAGGATACGCAGCAGAAAAGCAGGAAAAAAAGCGCTTCGGGAAAAAGCAGCAGAGCTCATGGCTCTCACTGGACTCAGCAGCAGTGTGATGGACCGCTATCCTTCGGAGTTTTCCGGCGGTCAGCTTCAGCGGGCCTGCATCGCCCGGGCGCTGGCCTTAAATCCAAAGCTGATCATCGCCGATGAGCCCATCGCTTCTCTCGATGTCTCCATCCAGGCGCAGATCGTGAACCTTTTTAAAAAGCTGCAGGAGGAATGCCGCCTGACCTGTCTGTTTATCGCCCATGACCTGGCAATGGTGCGCTATATCAGTGACCGTATCGGCGTAATGCACCGCGGCAGGCTGGTGGAGCTGGCGCCGGGAAAGGAGCTGTTCAGCCATCCGGTACACCCCTATACCCAAAGCCTGATCGAGGCCATCCCCGTTCCGGACCCCAGAGCGGCCAAGAACCACAGCCATGCCGGGTATCAGCCTGAGAGGGGCGGGGGCCAGCCGGTCTGGCATGAGGTGTCGCCGGGACACTTTGTCTTTGCAGCGGAGTAAGACGGACAATAAGACTGGTCAGACCATTGATTTTTACGGCGTTTAGGGGTACACTATGGGTAATAATTGATCCAGAAAGAAGGAATTACCATGAACATTGTATTATTAGAATCCCTGGCCGTTGACAGCGAAACGCTGGAAGATCTGGTAAAGCCCCTGACAGAAGCAGGCCACAGCTTTAAAGCCTATGAGCGAAATGACGATCCGCAGGTCCTGATTGAAGAGGCAAAGGACGCCGATGTCCTGATGATTGCCAACATGCCGTTGAAGGGTGAAGTGATCGAAGCCTGTGATCATCTTAAATATATTGATGTCGCCTTTACCGGGGTAGATCATGTGGACCTGGAAGCCGCTAAAAGAAAGGGCGTGGCAGTCAGCAACGCCTCGGGCTACTCCAACGAGTCTGTCGCTGAGCTGGCCATCGAAATGATGCTTTCCCTGCTGCGCAACGTCCCTCAGATGGATGCCCGCGCCCGTGGTGGGAAAACCAAGGATGGCCTGGTGGGCAGTGAGCTCAAGGGAAAAACCGTTGGGATTATCGGTACCGGAGCCATTGGAAGCCGCACCGCCGAGCTGTGCCGGGCCTTTGGCTGTAAAATTATCGCCTACAATGGCTTTGGCAGCGGCAAAAACAAGCCAGATTACATCACCTACATGCCCTTAAAGGAAATGCTTGAGCAGGCCGATATCGTGACACTCCATTGCCCGCTGACAGAACAGTCGCGGGGGATGATTAATGCTGAAACCATCGCTTACATGAAACCCACCGCTTACCTGATCAATGCTGCAAGAGGGCCGGTTGTCGATTCACAGGCACTGGCCGACGCGCTGAACAGTGATAAAATTGCCGGAGCCGGCATCGACGTTCTGGAAATGGAACCGCCCTTTCCGGCAGAGCATCCGCTGCTCAAGGCAAAGCATACCATCATTACGCCGCACATCGCCTTTGCCAGCAAAGAGTCGATGAAAATCCGGGCAGATATTGTCTTCAAAAATATTGAAACCTGGATGACAGGAGAACAGCAGAATATTATTCTGTAAAACAAAAACACCGAGCCGCTTTTTTGTGGTTCGGTGTTTTTTATCCGGGCATGAGCTGCCTGTGCCGGAATCGCCAGTAGAGAAGCCCTGTAATATCGGCTAAAAACCAGCCAATGGGAATGGCCCACCAGATTCCCAGGAGGCCGACGGCGGGAAGCGGGGCCAGAAGGTAGGCCAGCGCCACCCGTGTGCCGAGGGAGATCACTGTGAGCACCACGGAAATACCAGGACGGCCAATGCCCCGGTAAAGGCCGTAGAGCAGGAAAAGACAGCCGATGCCGCAGTAGCAGGCACCCTCGATTTTTAAATAGCCAGTACCGATAGCGATGATTTCTGTCTCCTCTGGCCTTACAAAGATCAGCATCAGGGAGCTGCCGAAAAAGAAGACAATAACAGAGATAAAGAGGCAGAATACAAGCGCTGTCAGTATTGCGCAGCGGATGCCTTTCTGGATGCGGTCAGCCTTTCCTGCACCGTAGTTCTGGGCAATATAGGTGGAAAATGCATTGCCAAAGTCCTGTACCGGCATGTAGGCAAAGGAATCGATCTTTACCGCCGCGGCAAATGCTGCCATAACCGATACGCCAAAGCTGTTGACCAGCCCCTGGATCATGAGAATGCCGAAGTTCATGATGGACTGCTGGACACAGGTCAGCAGGGAGTACTGCACAACATCCTGTACAATGGCCCGGTCAAACCGGAGATGTGTGCATTTCAGACGGAGCGCCGGAATTTTCAGAAAGCTGTAGATACCAATGGAAACCGCCGAGACACCCTGTGCTGTGATGGTCGCCAGCGCTGCGCCAGAAACGCCCATATTAAAGCGCAAAATCAGAACAAGATCAAGCACAATGTTTAAAATAGCTGAAACGGCCAGAAAGACCAGCGGCACCACAGAGTTGCCAATGCCCCGGAGCAGGGAGGCAAAGTAATTATAGATAAAGGTAAAGCCAATACCACCGAAGATAATGAGCAGATAGGCCCGGGTGTCTTCCAGGATAGCGGTGGGGATCTGCAGCACCCGCAGCAAAGGATCAATAAAGGCAAAGGCCAGAGTATTGATCATAAGAGTAACAGCGGCGATGAATACAAAGGCGATAAAAAAACTGGTTTTCAGGTCATCCTCGCGTTTTGCGCCGTAGAGCATGGAAAAAACAACGCTGCTGCCCATGCACAGTCCCAGAATAATGGAAGTTAAAAATACCATGAGGGTAAAGGAGGAACCTACCGCCGCCAGTGGACCCGCACCGAGAAACTGGCCGACGATGAGGGTATCCGCCACATTATAAAGCTGCTGAAGCAGATTGCCGAGAATCATGGGGCCGGCGAACAACAGCATTCCCTTTGTGACGCTTCCAGAAGTCAGGTCTCTTTGCATAACAAGCTTATCCTTTCGATTCGAAATATTTAAATTACTATTTGTAAACATTATATTTCCTAAGCATCAAAAAGTCAAAGAAAAACTTACAAAAAGAAAGGGTTGCCTTTTGTTATGAAACGCGGTAAGATAAAACAAACATTTCGAGAGGGAGAAACAGCATGTTTTTAAGCGGATTAGATGAAACAGACCAGCAGATTATAAATCTGCTCATTAAGAACGCGCGGATGTCCTATTCAGATATCGGGGAGGCCGTTGGGCTGTCCCGGGTAGCAGTTAAGGCTAGAATCAGCGCGCTTGAGGACAGGGGAATTATCGAGGAGTATACGACTATTATCAACCCCCAGAAGATCAGTGGAGCCATCTCCTGTTATTTTGAGCTGGAAATGGAGCCCGGCCGATTTGCGGAGGTGGTGGATATTCTGAACCAAAATGATCTGGTCACCCAGATTTATCAGGTGTCAGGCAGGAGCAAGCTCCATGTCCACGCCGTGGCCGCGGGCAATGAGGAGATAGAAAAATTTTTAAACCGCGTGATCTACGCCCTGCCAGGCGTCCGGGAGATGAGCTGTAATGTTATTCTATCACGCATTAAGGATATAAAGGGGCTGCGTTTGTAGCCAAAGGCAGATACCCGAACCGGGAATCTGCTTTTTTTATTGGCGGTAATCATGTATAATTAGAAAAAAGGATGATGTAAAGGAGAAGCAATATGAAAAAAGGAATCGCTTTCGTGCTGTTGGCTGTGATAATGCTTGGAATATTCACAGCCTGTACGGCAAAGGATAATGGGAAAAAGGACGAGGGGAAGGTGACGCCGAGTGCAGTGCTTACACCGGTCTCTACGCCGGAGCCTACGCCCGGCATGCTGATCAGCAGCGGTGAAGGGTACAGTAACTTTGCAGCGGGACTTTACGCAAAAAGCGCTGAAGTCCGGGAAGGCAATTTTCTGATCTCTCCAGCGTCAGCCTATTTCGCGCTGGCCATGACGGCAAACGGCTCGGACACCGAGACACAGAAGGCTCTTGAACTGGTGCTCGGTATGCCGGTAGACCAGTTGAATGCTGCCTGCGCCCAGCTGATCCCAGAGCTCAGAATGCGTTCGGAAGATGGGGGAAGACTGGATATTGCCAACTCTATCTGGCTTAATGAGACATTGGAGGCCAGGGAGAATTTTATCAATACGGCCAAAGAAATTTATGAAGCGGAAATATTTGAAGCGGCCCTCAGTGAATCCGCAGATGATGTCAACAACTGGGTATCGGAGAAAACCAATGGAATGATTCCGCAGATGCTGGATGAAGAGCCTGGTAACGATGTCGCCATGCTTTTGCTCAATGCCCTGTATTTTAACGGTGTCTGGGATACGCCTTTTGAGGAGAGCCTTACAGAGGACCGTGTATTTTACAGAGAAGACGGAACAACTGTAGAGCACCCCTTTATGAACAAGTATGAGGACAGGATGCAGTACATTAAGACAGAGAACGCCGAGGGGATCAAACTCCCTTACAATAATTACAGGCAGTCCTTTATTGCGATTCGGCCGACAGACGGCAAAAATATCCATGAGTTTGCCGCTGCTTTTGAGAAAGATACGCTGAAAAATGTGTTGTCCAGGGCCGAGTCACGGGCCGTGAACCTTTATATGCCAAAATTTGAGCAGGATTATAAAATTGACATGAGTGATCTGCTCAGGGATATGGGGCTTGAGATAATTTTTGACCGGAACCAGGCGGATTTTTCTAAAATGGGAACGATGAACGGTTATCCTTTATTTGTCTCAAAGGTTATCCAGAAATCCGCAGTCAGGGTGGATGAACGCGGAACAGAGGCCGCCGCAGCCACAGAGGTGGAGATGGAGATGGCAGCCCTGCCGATGGAAGAGCAGAAGGGGCCAGTAGAGCTGGTTCTGGATTCACCCTACGCTTATTTCATCATGGACAGCGAAAGCGGCATCCCGCTTTTTATGGGGGTCATGGGTGACCCTTCATAAAGCGGGAACACGCAGCCTTAATTTGGATAATAGTTAATGGCCATCACGCTTATGGTAAATGCCAGACACCTGTTCTACGGCATATCCGTGCTTGAAAAATATAAAACTGCGGCGGGAAGGTATATCTAGTTTTTGGGATGTGCGATGAGTCCTGATTGTTATATCTGGAACAATATTAACCCGTGCCCTTCTTTGTTTTCCCTGACGGTAAAACACCGCTGGCTTATATCCGGTATCTGGGGTCTGTTCTTTTTTACGCGATTCTCTGTATTACAGTTCTTCATAAATGGAAGAAAAATACGCTTCTGAGCATTGGTGCAGGCACAGTAATCTACATGTTTCTGGTACAGGTCTTATTTTAATTGCGATTAAAAAAATACACTGTAAATTATACACGCAGCAGCCCCCGGAATCCTCTTGCAGTATAATAGGATTCTGCGCCGTTGTGGTAAACAAAAACATGGTTATAACGCCGGTCACAAAACAGAGCGCCGCCGCGGTTTCTTATGTCTGTCGGTGTTAAAATCCAGCTGGAGGTTTTAGTGTCAAATTCACCCTTTTGCTGTAATGCATGATATTGGGCTTCTGTCAGGAGCTCGATACCCATGGCAGACGCGGCGGCTACAGCACTGCCTTCAGGCTTGTTTACCTTTCTGCTTTCCAGCGCTTCCTGATCATAGCATAGCTTTCTTCGGCCCGGCGGGCTTTCTTTTGAGCAGTCGTAAAAAAAGTAGCGGTCCGTTTCACCATCGTATTCAAGAACATCCGGCTCGCCGCCGGTTTCTTCCATGGCGTTGAGGGACCACATTTTTTCTGGATGTTCTTCCAGCTTTACGCGCAGCTTCTGCCATTCAAGATTTTCGTGTCGGTCCATATTTTTTGTAAAACGTTCCTGTAGTATTTTAAACAGCGCTTCTGCCTGCTCAGGCATAAGCGTTTTTTTAAAGTTTGCCATTGTGTGCACCTCCTGGTAGTTATGAGCTTATATACCTATGAATTATAGCACCTGCAGGGTATTGCCACAATGAAATTTCTTAAAGCAGCTCCGGGCTTCAGCTTTGTTACAGCATTGAAAAGAAAGTATTTTTATGCGATAATGAACCATAAACTTTGCGAGGGGAAAAGGAATGGGAGAAGATAGAAGGGCAGATATTATCCAGGGCGGGGACGCGGTTCAGATCGTGAGAAAAACCCTTGGACTGGTGGATGAGCGGTTGGTGAATCATGGAGAACGGGTCGGCTATATGCTGTATCAGATGCTCAGGGACAGTGAACGCTACAGCGAAAAGGAAGCGCTTGAAATCTTTAATCTCGGTGTTTTCCATGACATCGGCGCGTATAAAACTGACGAGATTGACAAGATGGTCAAGTTTGAGGCAGACAATGTCTGGGAACACTCAATTTACGGCTACCTGTTTTTAAAATATCTGTCGCCGTTGAAGGAGCAGGCAGAGGCAATTCTGTTCCATCATCTGAATTATGACCGCTATGATAAAGTGGAAAGTGATTTTAAGGATATTGCTCTGATGATCAAGCTGACAGACCGCGTAGACATCAGTATGCAGAGCCACGGCGGGGCTTTTGATTTAGCGGAAATTACAGATGGGGTAGGCAGCCGGTTTGCTCCGGAGCATGTGGAGCTGTTTTTAAAGACCAACGCGAAATTCCAGATTATTGAAAGTTTAAACAGCGGCGCCTATGAACAGGAAATAGAGGAGATTCAGAAAAAGCTGGTACTGTCACCAGCGGATATCGACCTTTATCTGCAGATGCTGGCGTATTCCATCGACTTCAGAAGTTAGTACACGGTTACCCATACGGTAACCACTGTGGGAATCAGCGTTGAAATTGCCCGCCTTCTGAACTATTCCGCCGAGGACAAGCAAAGAATTTATTATGGCGCGCTGCTTCACGATGTGGGTAAAATCGCCATTCCCCTTGAAATATTGGAGTATCCCGGAAAGCTGAGTCCCCAGGCCATGAAGATTATGAAGACCCATGTACAGATTTCAGAGGATATCCTGCGGGGAGCTGTAGCTGACGATGTCTGTGAGATCGCGATACGGCACCATGAAAAGCTCGACGGCTTGGGCTATCACAGGGGGCTGTCCGCAGGGGAATTGACAGAAGGTCAGCGGATCGTAGCCGTTGCCGATGTGCTCAGCGCGCTGCGGCAGCGCAGGAGCTACAAGGAAGCCTTTCCAAAAGAAAAGATCATCGAGGTATTAAAAGAGCAGAGCGAAAAAGGCAAGCTCTGCCCGGCAATCTGTGATCTGGTGATTGGCCATTACGATGTGGTGATGGCAAACGCGGACAGCAGCTGTGAGGCTTTCTTAAGCGTATATGATAATCTGATGCTTGAATATGAGCGGATCTACAATCTGGTCAGTAAGCTATAAAAAAACAGGAGGCGGCCTTGTGCCGCCACCTGTTTTTTTATTATGCCTGCTCCTTGAGCCAGTCCTGGATTTCCTGAAGGAAGTCTTCGCCGTAGCGCTCAAGCTTGGCCTTGCCCACGCCAGAAACTTCAAGGAATTCACTGTTGTTTTTGGGCAGACGGCGGCACATATCTGTGAGGGCAGCGTTTGAAAAGACAACATAAGCCGGGACGTTCTGTTCTGCGGCGAGCTTTCCGCGAAGATTGCGCAGCCGGTCGAAAAGCCCGGGATTTTCCAGAGCTCCGGCGGCAGGCTTTGCCTTTTCTTTGGCGGCCTTTGGCGCAGGCTCTTTTTCCTTTGGCAGCTTCATCTCAATGCGCTCTCCGCCAAAAAGCACATCGCGTGCCCGGGGACCGAAGCGCATAACAGGGTACTCATCATCGGTGATGTGAATGAAGCCCTCCAGAGTCAGATAATGGATCATATCCCGGATACGCTTTTCGCTGATGTCTGCCATGATATTATAGGTCGAGAGTTTGTCAAAGCCAAGACTGAGAATACGTTGGTTTTTGCTGCCGCGCAGGGTATCCACGACCACCTTAATGCCAAAGCGCTGCCCGGTCCGCTTGATACAGGACAGGATCTTCTGGGCTTCGATGGTGATGTCCAGAATTTCAAACTGGGTCTGGCAGTTTCCGCAGTGGTCACAGCAGACAGGTGCGTCCTCGCCGAAATACTTCAGCATATAGCCTCTCAGACAATCGTTAGTATGACAGTAAAAGGTCATGTCCTTCAGACGCTGCCGGTCACGCTGTTTCAAAAGCGCGTCCGTCTCGGGGTCACTGCTTTCCCGGTCAGCGTTCTCAATAAAGAATTGCTGAGTCCGTACATCCTGGCCGCTGTACAGCAGGATGCAGTCCGCGGGCTCGCCATCGCGACCCGCCCGGCCAGCCTCCTGATAATAACTTTCCATATCCCCGGGCATGTTGTAATGCACAACAAAGGAGACATTGGATTTGTCAATGCCCATACCAAAGGCGTTTGTGGCGACCACGATGGGCTTTTCGTCAAAGATGAACAGATCCTGATTTTTCTTCCGCACTGCGTCGGGAAGCCCTGCGTGATAGCAGACTGCCGGGTAACCTGCGGCACAGATTTTTTCACAGACATCCTCCACGCTTTTTCGGGTCGCGCAGTAGATAATCCCGCTTTTATCCCGGTGGTCAGCCAGAATCGCCAGAAGAGCATCCAGTTTTTTAGCGGGTTTCTGCACCTCAAAGTAAAGGTTTTTCCGGTCAAAGCCAGTCACCAGCACCTCGGGCTCCTTTAAATCCAGAAGTCCTATAATATCGCGGCGCACCTGCTCGGTGGCGGTAGCAGTAAAGGCGGAGAGGATGGGGCGGCTGTCCAGGCTTTTGACAAAACGGTCAATTTCGAGATAAGATGGTCGGAAATCCTGCCCCCACTGGGATACGCAGTGAGCCTCATCAACGGTAACCATTGCGATATCCTGCTCCTGGATAAAGTTGAGAAAGCCCTCAGCTAAAAGGCGTTCTGGGGCAATGTAAAGAATTTTGCACTTGCCCTGGCGGATATTTGAGAGCACCTCCCGGTATTCGGCGCTGCTCAGGGAGCTGTTGATAAAAGCAGCCGGGACGCCGGCCTGGGTAAGGGCCCCGACCTGATCCTTCATGAGGGAGATTAGTGGAGAGACTACCAGCGTTATGCCGTTCATCAGCAGGGCAGGCACCTGGAAGCAGATAGATTTTCCCGCGCCTGTCGGCATGACGCCCACCGCGTCCCGTCCAGACAAGATTGTGTCAATGAGAAATTCCTGGCCTTCCCGGAAGGTGTCGTAACCAAAGTATTGTTTTAAAACGGTGTGCTTGCTGCCTTGATCCATAAAGTTACCTCCAAACAAAAGTGATTTTATTATACCACAACCAAAAAATTTATTCCGTAATTTGCTTTTGGGTATATAATAATAAAAAGAAATTTTTTGTAGCGAGGAGAAAACAATGCTGAAAATTGCCGCCTTTGAAGTGCGAAAGGATGAAATAAAGGACTTTAAAAAAGCTGCCGAAAAATATAATGTAGAGTTGATTTTTACGGGTAAACCGCTGAGTGTGGAGACCTTTGATTTTGCCGAGGGCTGCGGCGCAGTGACAAGCCTTGGGCATAGCCGTATTGACCGCGTGATTTTAAATCTTATGCGGGACGCGGGTATCCGTTTTTACTGTACCCGCACAGTGGGCTATAATCATATTAATCTGGAGTATGCCAGGGAGCTGGGCATTCGTATCTGCAATGTCAGCTATCCTCCGAACGGAGTGGCGGAATATACGGTTATGCTGATGCTCATGTCTTTAAGAAAGTATAAGCAGGCTATGTTCCGGGGAAACGTCAATGATTACTCGCTGGAAGGTCTGGAGGGCCGTGAGCTTAGAAATATGACTGTTGGAGTTGTGGGGACCGGGCGTATTGGCCGAACAGTTATTGAGATTCTGCAGGGCTTCGGCTGTCGAATCCTTGCCTATGACGCTTATCCAAATGGCTCGGTTGCGGACATGGCAAAATATGTGGAGTTGGACACTCTTTACGCTGAAAGTGATGTCATAACTCTGCACACGCCGCTGCTTGAGAGCACTTACCATATGATCAACAGGGAAAGCATTGCGAAAATGAAGGACGGCGTGGTGCTCATCAATTGCGCAAGGGGCTCTCTGATGGATGTGAGCGATGTGATCGACGGCATTGAGAAGCAGAAGTTCGGCGCCCTTGGACTGGATGTTATTGAGCATGAGGATGGTATTTACCATGTCAATCACACGGTGGATATTATCAGCAACCGGGATATGGCATACATAAGACAATTTCCCCATGTCACGATGACCCAGCATATGGCCTTTTACACCGAGGAGGCTGTGCGCAGCATGGTCTATGGTGCCGTCAAAAACCTGAGAGATCTGAATAAAACAGGAAGCAGCGCTTTTGAGCTGTTTTAATAAAGAAAGCCCAGCGGCATTAAGAAACTTCTTAATGCCGCTGGGCTTTCTTATTTTGTGCTAGCGATTCAGTGGTTCAACCTTAAAATAATCGACATGCTTCAGCTTGATCTGAGGGCCAAGCTCCTGAGCTTTTTGAATGATCCGCTCGATTTCCTGATGGTTGATATTCATCTGAGCATAGGTCAGCTCGATATCATAATCAATGATCTGTTGTTCCGGCAGCGTAAGGTAGCCAGAGCAGTAATTAACGATCAGGGCCTGTTCCATACCAAGGTTTGTGGCAGCGATTATCTTGACATAATCTCTGTCAATAGGCAGTTTAAAGGCTTCGACGTGGAGCTGAAAAAAATTTTCCATGATGTTTAAGGCGTACTCAAGCGGAATGTTATCACTGTATAGATCATAAAAAAAAGTTTTCACATGATCATCAGAAAAAAATAAGTTCATGTAGTTTGTAATTTCCAGAGCTGTACAGAGCTTGAGATCATTTTCGTATTTTGAGGAAATGAGCTTTCCGGTTTCCTCCTTAATGTTGAACATAAAATTATTATAGATGATGCCGGCAACTTTCCGTTTTGTCTGGAAATGGTAATGGAAGGTTCCGGTGTTGACATTGGCTTTTTCACAGATATCATTGTAGGTCGTGTTCTTATACCCTTTTTCATAGAAAAGCTCGCGGGCAGCCTCCATAATATTTTCTTTTGTTTCCCGTCCGGTTTTATATTTTTTCATAATTGTCCTTTATCCAGTTTGTACTAACGTAAGTATAGCATATTTCTCAAAAGACGACAATAAGTGGCGGATTATCTGATATTCTGCAATATTTAA
>OCAG01000052.1_pt1 | contig 161848 bp, 168 predicted proteins | sample 1477111 | NCBI WGS metagenome assembly OCAG01 (sample SAMEA2580288, study PRJEB22360) | human gut metagenome | biome: human gut; feature: human-associated habitat; material: faeces | place: Denmark | collected 2008/2010 | reverse complement strand
CACTTATGTTTTCAACACTCTGGCGATTCGTTCGCAGACTATCAAAGGTCTGCGAGCTTTTTTTACTTAATTTCAATAAAAAAGCGAGCTCATCTGAACTCGCTTTTTTGCTATTCTATCTAATTTTTTGAATAATATAATAATCCGATCAACCATGTCTAGTGAACGTTTTTCCACACCGAGTGACCATTTCAAATCTTTCCGAAGTACTGAAATCTGATCCGACAAACCTTTTTTCTGCTGACTTAAAGTCTCTTTTTCATCAAATGCAGCCCGCCGCATCTTGTTTGTAAGTTTCTTTCTTTGGCTGATTAAATCATCCATTTCTGCCTGTTTTTCCTTGAGCTGTTCATAGGTATCAATCTGATTTTCACATAGAAAGATGGTCTGCTGGGATATTTCTTCCATGCGACGTACTTCTTCTTTGATCAAGGGACACATTGAAACCTGTCTTTTGTTTTTGGGTAGATCCCTAATTGGTAGCAGAAAAACAGATAAAGGTTGCGGAGTTTTCGAAACTCCTCACCAACCCCCAATATGTCTTCAATCTGTAATTTCTTTGGTGTGGGTACAAAGAATAAAATGGGTTCTCTGCTTTTTTCCCGAACTTCCGGCCCTCTTTGTCTGTAAATCTGATCCTGAATTTGCAGCACAGAGTAGGCTTCTCCGAGTGTTTTAAAGCATGTGAAGCGTGGATGATATGGCAGCTTCAGCGCACAGGAATCAATTTTTCCTTTAATCCGATAGCCTTTTCGTCTCAGGTAGTCGTAGAATTCCTTCATCTTCATTGAACGTTCAATGGCTTCGTTGATATCAGAACGATAAAGCGCGTGGCGTATCAGCTCTCCTCGCTTTTCTGCTTGGTAAAGACCTTGACTCGGTTTGTGTTTCGCGGGGTTTTCAATCACGGATAGATGGTACTCTCGGCAGAGAGCGTCGGAGGTATTCCGCAGCCGCTGGTCTTCTGCTTTGCGTTCATTGTACTTCTTTCTATCAATAAAAGAGACGGAATTGATGACGAAATGGTTGTGCAGCCAGTGGGTATTAAGGTGGGTGCTCACGATCACTTCATACTTGTCGCCCTATATTTTTTGTGCAAGCTTGACACCGATTGCGTGACACGCTTTAGGGGGAAGCTCGTTGGGTTTGAAGTTCTGACAGGCGTGATGGGCAAGGGTTCCACCTGTTTTTCCAAACCTTTCTTTAGTAATTTGCATCTTCTGGTCAGCGGTTTCCACAGCGCAATTGATGCCAGTTACGTAGTATTGTCGCTCAAATTTGGTCTTGTTTTCATCGACTGCGTAGTGCAGCACCTGGTATAAATCAGAGTTTAGGAATTCGAGATTTTCGGTTTTATCAACGTTTTTGGCATGCTCAATGACGCGCTTCAAGCTGTCCTTGACGGGCCAGATTTTGGTGATGGCCATTGTCTTTTCTCCTTTCCGGGGCTAAAACGGCGTGCATTTCTAACAGGGTTTCTTCTAAAACAGCGATGGCTTCTGGGGCGTCATAATCGCCCAAGGCATAGCGTATATCGTATAACAGTTCCATCATTTCATTGTATTGGATGGGGGGCAATGGCTTCGGTTCATAACCTCTGGCCAGCATCCGCAGGTATTCGGAAACGCTTAATCCACACTTTTGACTATTGGTAATGATCTGATTTTTTTCATCTTCTCGCACTCATCTCTCTATACAATTTTTAGATTTTGCTTGCATTTGCTTGTATTTGCCAACAATATTGAATATACTAAAGAAAAAAGGAGAGTGATACGAATGGCAAATACATCCGCAGTTTATGCCCGCATTGATACAAACCTAAAAGAAAACGCCGAGAGCATCCTCTCTCAGCTTGGCATTTCCCCGTCCAGTGCGATTCAGATGCTCTACAGCCAGATCGTCCTGGAAAAAGGGCTGCCTCTTGACCTGCATCTTCCACGCACAAAACCGACATCCATCGGCGCCATGAGCCGCGCCGAACTGGATGCTGAACTGACAAAAGGCGTGGAATCCTTAAAATCTGGCAGGATCTATACGGTAGATGAGGTCGATGCCGAATTTGAACGAGAGTTTGGAATATGAGCGATGCCTATTCCGTTTCCTATTCCCCGGAAGCAATGGATGACTTGAGGGAAATCTACGCTTACATCGCTTTCTCCCTTCTTGTTCCGGAGACTGCCAAAAAACAGGTGAACCGCATCCGGAAAGAAGTTCGTTCTCTTGACTTCATGCCGTCCCGCCATTCCCTCGTAGATTGGGAGCCGTGGAAAAGGAACGCACTTATCAATAAAATTGATGTCCTCAGAAAAAAGCAATTGCAAATGTCTCTCATGAACTTTGTGCCCCTTTATTTCTGATCACTGACTATAGCGAATGGTCAGAGAAAAACCCGGCAACTCAAAATCGAGTCGTCGGGTTTCATGTTTTATTTTTAAAATTATAGCGCCTGATCTTCCATCACTCCAAAAGCTGCTTATAGTCGCTTTTGGCATATACCACCCGGGCAATTGTAACCCTCTTTTTCTTTTCATCCACCCAATAAAACATAATATAATTCTGAACGAATTGTTTTCTATACTCATGCTTTAATGGGCGTACCGACGTATAAACTGGACTTGCATATGGAAAAGGCAACACACTTTCTGCCGCTACAATTAATTCCGTTGCCAATCGATCCGCAGCATCCGAATTGTTTAGCGTTTTACTGATATATCGTACAATTTCAAGCATATCCTTCTGAGCAACAGGCAAATACTCATTTATACAGTCTATTCTCCCCCAATAGCCCCTTTCATGGCCTTCAGCACCTCTTTTGAAGAGTAGCGCTGATCGGTCATCTCCGCTTCCTGTTCCGCCTCCTGCAATTTAAAATATACATCACTTTTAAATTGTAAATTTTCATAGGCTTCCATACTTAAAACCGCCATATTTCTCGTCCAACTGCGACAGCATATATTTTTTTATGCTTTATCAGCATTATTACAATACATCGCATTTTTTCATATCTTGAATTCAATTAAAAAACAAAATTTTCTTTATGCTCAACACTCGATTTATTGTTAAAAATTTCATCGATTTAATCTTATATTTTCCACTAAAAATCGTCAAACTTCATTTGGCGTACAGCTTTTTTCTTTTGGCGATAACTTTTTAATGCCTGGTCTGCATCTCCTTTTGACGCATATTTTTTATGAACGGCACCGGGATAACCGTTCACCTGGTCCTTACAAGTCTTCCAATCCCGAAAAACGCCCGTTTTTCGTCCCTCAAAGACCACATAGTAACCTTTTTTCTTACGTTTTTGGGCTTTAGGCTCCGGTATGCTGGCTTCTTGTGCTACTTCTTTGGGGGCATCAAACGCCTGAGGTTGGTAGTTTGGTTTATCCCAGGTTTTGATTTGGGATTTCTGACTAAAAATTCGATTTAAAATACTGGATGCCTGGGCTTTTGTCAATCCTTTCGTATCAAAAGCTGGGTAACTCTTTTGAATCCATTGGACTTGTTTCTCACTGGCCGGAGCTTTTCCCCAGGTATTCACTCTTTTCAAATTCCAGATGGCTTCATCTTTAGCATACTCATTGATGAGAAAAGTGTATAAGGAATCAATTGCTTCCTGGAAAGGCACTCTTTGATGTCCACATTCGACCTGGCCACATTCGTCAGGAGGAGGGATCAAGTACCTTTCTTCTGGCAATGTCAGCAATAGGCTGCCATCGGGCATTCGGAAAAAATTAATGTTTCGAAGATTAATTTGCTGCTGTTGTGCCCATAGATCAACCAATTCAGCATTGTGCCGCCACTGTAGGGGTGTGTCGGCAAGTGCCAAGGCCTTTTCTGGCAAATCCAGCAGATCCCCCTCCATCAGCATCCTTTGCTTTTCTGGAATTTCCTCAAGGTTTATCCCTAAAAGTGAAGGTGCTGAGCATAAGTTAAGCTCTCCCGAAACGCCGATCATATCAATAAGCGTCAGGGCTTCTTTACCAGGATACAAACGGGTTCCTCTCCCTACCATTTGAGTATATAAAGTTTCACTCTGTGTTGGCCTGGCAACAATGATCGTCTCGATATTAGGAATATCCGTTCCTTCTGTGAAGATCATGCAGTTTACCATGCAGTTACATTCTGGATCGGTTTGAAACTGATCAATAATTTTCTGCCGATTTTCGGTATTGCCAGTTACAGAAACCGCGCCTGGTATCGCTTCGGCAATGGCTTCAGCATGTTTAACGGAAACTGCGAAGATCAGCGTTTTTCCTTTCGCCATGTTGTGATACACGTCCGCAATTTCCTGGATGATTTTTTCTTTAGTCATAGCGGCTTCTAAATCGTTTATCTGAAAATCTCCCATACTGGTACGCAAATGACGTAAATCACAGGTCATTTTGGATCGGTAACAGTTAATGTCGCTCAAATAATGGTTCTCTATCCCCCATTTCAAGTCGCGATCAAACACAATCCGTTCATAAATGTCATCCAGCCGCTGATGGTCTCCCCGATTAGGTGTCGCGGTAACCCCCACGTGCAGACGTGGTTTAAAGTAATCAAAGATCTTCTTATAACTTAGTGCCGCGGCATGATGGGCTTCATCCGTTACAATCAAATCAAAAGCATCAGGGGCAAAATGTTCCAAGCGCCGAACTAAGGATTGAACGGAAGCGGAAATAACTTCCTCCCCATGGCTATGCCTGGAACCCTGCTCTATCCCAAAGGAGCAATTAAAATATTTTTGGGGTTGCTGTACGAGCTCTTTTCGATGGGAAAGAATCAACATGCGCCCTTGGCGTGGAATCTGCGAGAACATGACCGTCTTGCCCAACCCTGTTGCCATTCGGACTAAAACAGCTCCCGCTTCAGGCAGCGCTTCGATGCATTCCTTTTGGTATGGCCTTAGCGTATATTCTTCCATTTTTCCTCCTCTCCGCCTTTTCGGCGCCCTTTTTGCTCTACTTTCATTATAGCCTATTTCTCCCTACTGTAAAGACTTGTCCAACCTTTCCCTTCTTCTTTAAGGATTGTAACAATCCCTGTATATGCTGTATATATATTCAAAAGCTTTCTTTTGGATAAAATTTTCGTTTCACTCAAATTTCTTTGATTAGATGTCCCAACGATGTTTTTTTCTTTTTAATCAAAAACATCCCCCCCAGATAAAGCAAAATATAAATTATAACTTTATTTTTAAATTGTTTTTTAACTAATTCTGATATTACATCAGAAATTATCGTATATTTTTTACTTATATCTGGTTAAATGTTTCTATTCTAACATCCGCCTTGCTTCATTGTAATAGCATCTCTCCACTATACTCCACATCAGCAACCCACTCGAGATCCCGCCCATACTTTTGAATCATTTCAGATTTGGATGCATTCTCCTACGTCATTCTTTGTTTAAAAAGAAAACTCATGTCAAAAGGATGATACGTACATAAAAAAGAGAAAACCAATGTACGGACTGAGTGACGGGCAATTCTCTGCATGGGCTTGCCAAACCCCGATGGCTGTTCTTTTTATCCCGGCAACAGCATTGCTCTGGAACCCGGGTTCGCCACACAGAAATGCCCGGTGCAAGCCGATTTTCTTAAAATCGGCTTGCACTCTATTGACAGATTTATACATACGCTATAATTACATGTAACTATAGCGTATTTGTTTTTTTCTGTGTGATAAAACAAATATTAAGTTGTCGCCGCTGTTCCAGCAGCGGCTTTCTTTTTTATATGGTTTTTCTAGTATTTCTAATTCCTATTTGTTCACCTCCATTATATTATTTCTTTCTTATTGCCTAACCTTTCTTTGATTAATCGAACAAACTTGAACACCTGCACATTCTAAGGCACCATTCCACGAACCAAACCGTCGAATAATTGTCCAATATCTTGCAACCTCTCGGCATTTTGGCGTTCGACCTAACTCTTCAGTTTTAAATCTCAAAATATTCAGCAAACATTCGTCACTATACTTTTTTTCTCTTCGCATATTAATCTTTTCCTTAATCAATATTTCATTAACAAGTATCTTATTCGTTTTTCTGCCCAATCTTCTGCCCAAATAATTTTTTTGCGCTCAAATTTATACTGCCTAAATATTGGCATAAAAAAGAAGGGCTTCAGAATTATTCTTCTAAAAACCCTTTTAAAACTGCGCTTTTTACACAGGTTACTTGTATTATAAAATAACATGTCAATTCAGGAAGGTTTACCAAATAACTCATGCCATCAGACATTTGTATTCCTCCTTGATAACTTATTTCTTTGACTTGTTATCAAGTATACCCATCTGCAACGAAAATGTATGTTGCATATGCAATGATTATACAAAAAAAGATTTCTTAAGGGGTTTTTTGATATTTAGTTTTCATTTTTTCTATATTTTAAAATCCATTAATCCGGGCTGAAAGTTTCATAGGCTGCACCCCGTTCAAACCATTATTTATCTTCATGATCATAATCTTTAGTTTTATTTTATCAATGTACGACCATCTCAATGGTGCTTTCGCTTTCCATAAAAAACATAGCAGATTTTATCTGCTGTGCAATAAAGTCTATCTTTTACAAGGTCACACCGTTCTCCCGTCTGAGCAATACCTGGCCCCTCTCCGAGATCAAAACCGTTCCGCTGTGGTGTGCCATCAATGATACAAGGGCAGCGCAGCAGTCTCCCCCAAGATCCTCCTCGGCATAGGGGCAGATACCAACGACTCTGTTGTCTTTTATGAGCTGGTTAAGACGGGCTTCAAAGGATATGAGGTCTCCCCGGGAATTACAACAGTTAATGGTCGGAGCGCCCGAAGCCCATAAGATTTTATCTGTCTTATGCGCGGCATTGTTCCAGAGATTTAGAGGGCCAGCAATCCCCTCTTTGGCATAAGCGCGGCTGAGATCGGCTATTTCAAGCAGACCTTCCTTTACAAGGCTCTCGGCGTCAAACCCCCAACGGGCATAAGCCTCTAACACCTCGTCCCGTTCCTGCCACCAACAGCCTTTAAAGAGAAAATTCCCCCTGGAAAAGGCATAGTTGAAAAACGAGGCCTCCAATTCAAAAACCAGTTTTCGCGATGAGGCGATCCCCAGTAAATGCTCCTTTTGCGACAATGCCTCCCAAACCTTCGGCGAGGCTTTTATATCCTCATTAAAATCAAATCCAAAACCGCACAACGCTACCCTCGAAATCCGCCATTCCTTGCCGATTTTTACTCCCTGAAGCTTCCCATTCTTTAGCCACCGGTATATGGTTGTTGAAGTTGTTCTTAGAAAATCTGCTACCTCCTGCACCGTTAATAATTCATTCATTATTTTATTCTCCTCATAATACAATGGCAGCGCATTTCTCTTATAGGCACAATGTCTACAAACAACCTAATTAATTAAAAGCTTAGTACTTTCCATATTTTCTGACAGCCGCTGTCATTGCCTTGACGTTTTCGATTTTCGCTGGACCAATACCATTGAAAGGCAGAGTATAAATGAATCCGCTGCTCTTTTTCATCTCTTCAAGCAGTTTCTTTACATACTCATCAATATCTTCAGGCTGCTTACTGATTAAAGCGGCAGCTGAAATTCCTCCTGCAATGCAGCAATGCTCTCCAATCACTTTCTTAGCCTCTATAGGGTCTGTTCTGTCAAACCATGCAATAAATTTTCCCTTCGGCAGCTCCAATAGCGTATCCAGTAAATGATCATACTCTCCCTGGAGGGAAAGCAGGGGTGTAAAGCCTTCCGCGATGAGTCCTTCCGCAATGGTCTTAATATAGGGCCACTGAAACTTAAGGTATTCTTTTTTCGATAAAAAGCTATTGTACCACACGGGCATAAATACTCTTTTAGAACCTGTAAGCGCATGGGACAACTGTCCCGTAGCCTTTCCGACAGCCATAAAAACCGGAGTCAGTTTTTCACAGATTGTCAGTATTTCATCTGGATTTCGGTGAATATCCATAAGTACCTTGTCAAAATTTCGTACAAAAGCTCCGATGAAATCCAATGGATTTGGCGCAAGCGCCAGATACCATGGTGGACAGTTTGCCTTTTTCATGGTTTCTGTAAAACCTGCAACCCTCTCCAAAATGTCGTTCAATTCAAATCCCAGTTTTAAAAAGGTCTCATTTGCAAGATTGCTCCCGGGTTTTTGCAGATTTTCATAAACTCTTGGTACAATTTTTTCGGACAGGAAACAAAATGGATCTTTGGCAAAGCTCTCATACTCACACGCATCCATAAATGTATCTTGAATAATAAAATGGGATTCATTGTTTTCAGGCAACTCCCTGCCTGGATGCGAAATGTAGCGATCCCTTAAAATATCATGGGTGCTGCCACCGCCCATAACCGATGCAATGGCAACATTGACTGCCATTTCAGCATCTACTGGTACCAAAGATAGTCCAAGGGGAATCGTTTCAAAGGAGCGAAGAAAGCACACCGCATCCTAATCAAAATCTTCAGCAAACTTTATCGCTGCTCGAGTGTATTTTTCATTGTCATAGTACATATCCTGGTAAGTAAATCCTGTGTATTTCGCTGGAAAATAAAGTTCCGCAACCCCAATAGGGACTCGGTCCACAGACTTCAGGTCTGCACAATCTTCAAGTCGTCTAAGTTTTTCTTCGTACATCATTATTCCTTCTTTCTGCCTCTACAGGCATTCTATGAATACGTACCATACGACGACAAACTGTTTTCTCCCTCCTTTATTTTTCGTAATTTTATTTCTTTTACTAAATTATAGCTTTATTCCGTTGTTTTGTCAATGAAAATGTATGTTATTATACGCTATTGTATGTTATTGTATAAAATCATAGTCTCTCCTGCCAATATCGCTGTTTATACCACTTTATGTCCTCATTTCTACGCGATACTGGTTTCTCCTGTTTTCTTTTTCAAAGCCTGAACCCACTATCGCACCCTTTATCGAGACATTCTGTACATTTAACCACATGCTCAAAAAAATTGTCAATGCTAAATATGGGTGTGGGTTACACCGTCAATTACAACAAAGTATTTGATCATAAAATTTTTTGTCGCTTTGTCAGAATTTAGGCATTATAATCGTATTGTAGGTAAGTAACGTTACTGACACGGCCAACCGGCCGATTTAAAGGAGTTGAAAAACCCATGAAATCATTTGACACGGACGAGGCCGAACGGATTGTAAATGCTTATTCCGATTTAATCCTCAGGCTTAGCTATACTTATCTTAAATCGACACATGACGCAGAGGATATCTGCCAGACCGTCTTACTAAAGTTTATGACAAACGAAAAAGCCTTTGACAGCCCTGAGCATGAACGCGCATGGATCATCCGGGTCACTGCCAATGCCTGTAAGGATCTGCTGCGGAGGCTTCAGCGCTGCCACACAGTCTGCCTTGAGGACGTCGCTGAAATTCCTGCGCCACAGGTGCCTGAAAGTGATGTGCTGGAGGCGGTAATGGCACTGCCGCTAAAATACCGTGAGGCCATCTATCTGTATTATTACGAAGACTATACAGCACGCGAAATCGGAAAGGCACTTGGCCAGAGTGTTGCCACTGTCAACGCACATCTGAGCCGGGGCCGTAAAAAATTACGCACCATATTAGGAGGCGAGTATTATGAAAAAACCATTTGAATATGAAAAAGAATACACCGAAGCTTTAAACGCGCTTCATTTTTCAAAAGAAATAAAGGAACGCCTGGCTGAAAAACTGATAAAAGAAGAAATATCAGGCGGTACCAAAAAACACAAACAACATACACATCGCCTTCCAAAGCTGGCAGTAGCTGGCCTGGCGGCAGCTCTGGTGCTGTTTGTCAGCGCCAGCGCCTACGGTATAATGGATGCCAGCGAGGCGTTGCGCGGTGTGTTTGGTCCAACTGCAGACACTGAAATCATCGACAAAATTGGCCGCCCCATCGGTGCATCTGCTACAGACAACGGGGTGACAATTACCGCCGACGCTGTTATGTGTGATGGGTATAATTTCGCAATCACCTACTCCATTGCCAGGGATGACGGAACCGCCTTTGACATTGCCCAAGTAGATGGCAACAGCGGTCTGCTGGATGTGTTCTTCGGGATGGAAAACACAAATTTTGGTACTTTCAGCGGTTCACACGGCAGCTCATATTTTTATGACGCAGATCCAGGCGACCACACTATCCAGTATGTTGAAAAGTGGTCTTATGACGAGCCGGTTAATCCTGGAAAAACCGTGAAGGTCACATTTAACGATCTTAAAACCTCTGCGGGCACAGGTGATAACAGCGACAGCTTCCGCACAATCGCCCAAGGCACCTGGACCCTGAAATTTGAGATGAATTTTGAAACCCTTTCGGCAGAACTACCGGCCGGACAATCCTTTGAACTGAATAGTATGGTCGGGACCATCAACTCCGTTATGGTCTCTCCCCTCGGCTATCGTTTTGAATACACCCTCAATGATAAAGCCCGTTTTGATGAAGCGCCAAACGGAAAATCGCCAGACCAGCACGGACAGGAGTGGGCAAAATTCGATGTGCCAAGATCTCTTAACCTGTCCGACGGCACCGTCTATGATTTATCTGAGGGCGGTGGTAGTATTGACACCACTGGCGATAAGACCATCTGTATCCGCAGCGGTGTATTTGACGAAATCATTCCCCTCGAAAAAATTGTATCCGTCAATATCGGTGGTGTGGATATCCCTGTACAATAATGATTATCAGACAGAAAAGACAGAAGAACTGTCTTTTCTGCTTTTAGCTTCCAAACGCCTTTTATATTTTTCCCGAAACCTTGACATAAGCCTTTTTAAGGGTTATCCTATTAAATTGTGATGCTTTAAAAATAATTGAGGAAAATGTATGATGTTAAGGAGGTTCTGAGTCCGGCTGTGCAGCGCCGGGCCAGTAAAAGCTATGGAAAAGAAAGAGGAACAGACAAAAAAATATGAAATGGATATGTGCAGCGGTTCCATCCTGAAAAAAATGCTGATTTTCGCAGTGCCTTTAATGTGCTCAGGGGTGTTACAGCTGCTTTTTAATGCTGCGGATATTGTAGTGGTTGGTCAGTTCGCCGGTAGCAACTCTCTGGCGGCAGTGGGGGCAAACACCTCGCTTATCAATCTTCTGACCAATCTATTTCTGGGTATGTCCATCGGGGCGAATGTACTGGTCGCCCGCTACTACGGGGCAAATCAGCAGAGCCAGCTGTCAAAAACCGTTCACACCGCCATTGTGCTCAGCATTGGAAGCGGTGTGATCCTGACCTTTCTGGGCATATTCGGGGCAAAACAAATTTTGATCTGGATGCAGACCCCGGCGGAGGTTCTCGATCTTGCGGTGCTTTATCTGCGGATTTACTTTATCGGCATGACCGGCACCATGCTCTATAACTTTGGCGCGGCCATTCTTCGGGCCGTTGGTGACACCAAACGGCCGTTATATTACCTTATGGGCGCTGGTGTTGTCAATGTTGTTTTAAATCTTATCTTTGTCATTGGTTTTAAAATGGATGTGGCAGGTGTCGCTGCGGCTACCGCCATCGCTGAGTGTATTGCTGCGACACTGGTAATCCGCTGCCTCATGCGTGAACAGAGCGGTATCCGCCTGATTCCGGGAAAACTTCGTATCGACCGCGGCAGCTTCATCAAGATTTTACAGATTGGCTTGCCTGCCGGGTTTCAGGGTGTGATCTTCTCGCTGTCCAATGTGGTTATCCAGTCCTCCATCAATCTGTTCGGGCCTGTGGTGGTCGCTGGCAACTCGGCCTCGGCCAATATCGAGGGCTTTATCTACATTGCCATGAACGCTCTGCACCAGGCTACCATCTCCTTTACCAGCCAAAATCTGGGCGCCGGACAGTACAAGCGGCTTGACCGTATCGTCATCACCGGAGAGGTCTGTGTTCTGGTGGTCGGGCTTGTTCTCGGCAACCTGGCTGTGTTCTTTGGAAACAGCCTTCTCGGCATTTATTCCTCCAGCCCTGAGGTCATTCAGGCAGGCATGCAGCGTCTCCTGGTCATTGGGACTGCCTACGCCATCTGCGGGATGATGGATGTCATGGTCGGAGCGCTCAGAGGGATCGGTTACTCGGTTGTTCCAATGGTGATCAGTCTCATCGGCGCCTGTGGCCTGCGGCTTCTGTGGATCGCCACAGTCTTTCAGATACCGCAGTATCACTCGCCGGCAGTTATTTACTACTCTTACCCCATCACCTGGATCATCACCCTCGCGGCGCTGATTGGCTGCTATGCCTATTTAAGGCGGAAGATGAATCAAAAGCTCGCCTGCACTGCCCACCAAAGCACAAAAGAGCCAGCGTTTTAACGATAAACGCTGGCTCTTTAAATTTATCTTATCCTTTTTTCTTTTCTTTTTTTACACGCTCATGCTTATCCTTGTAAAACAACAGCACCACAAGGGCAAAGGCTGAAGCGATGGCCGTGGTCATGTATACCTGCTTAAAGCCTGTTTCCATGGTTTTCTGGTAGATATTCTGAATCTGAGCCCCCATGGCCTTCACTTTACCCAGATAGTTCTGGAAGCCCTGGTTCACTGCGTCAGGAAGTGCGTTTTTCAGCGCTGTCATCTGTGTCACCATGGTGCTGACACCCTGTGTTACCTGAGCTGGAACCTCTGGCGAGGCTGTAATCCGGTTAAGACCGTCAATACCGCTCTGCACACCGGACTCTGCCTTTTCTGTGACCATGGGCTTCATGGTGTCTGCCATGTAGGACACCATGTTATCCACTGCATGGTCGATGTTCGTGACGTCGGCATCCGAAAGCTCTTTTGTCAGATTTGCGGGCAGCTTCATATCGCTGACGCCGCCATGTGCATCCAATGAGATTTTTTCCATAGCCTCGAAATCCGGAAATTGTACGGATGAGAGATAGGTCTTTCCAAAATCCGAATCCTTCAGGGCTGTGGTTTCCTCATCCAGCTGTGTGACATAGGGCAGAGAGGGCAATACCAGTTCCTTTGGCAGCTGGGCGGTGATATTGGCCTCTGCGGTTACACCTGCGTGGGCGATAAACCCGACCATAACTGCCGGGGCAATGGCTGTCCCCACCGAACGGATCAGGGAAAGTGTCGCCAGCGCTGAGTTGGAATCGGCTTTTTTCGTATTGTCGAGCATCATATAATTGAGCGGTGTCCCCATGGTAAAGCCCATGCCAAGGCCGATGAGAATCAGACAGATGGCCACTGTCAGCAGATTGGGATAGCTAGTAGTGATAAGCACCAGGAACAGCGAGCCGATGATGGAGAGTAAAAATCCCGCTCCCATAATCAGCTTCGGTCCATAGCGGTCGATGAGCCGCCCTGAAACCGGCGCGCCGACTCCTGCGAAAATCCCAAGCACCATAACAAAATATCCGCCGCTCCCCTGCTGCATGCGCAGCGCATTTTCGGCAAACTGCGGGACAAAGACCATCCCCATCATAATAACACCCGTAATAAAGGAAATGATCAGTGTGATAACAATGGGCGCTTCCCTGAAATAGTCAAGATTCATAATGGGATCGGCCGCCTTCTTTTCGGCAAAAATGAAAAAGGGCAGCAGCACAATAAAAATAATCAGGAAAGGATACACATCTGTGCTGGTAAAGGATTTGACAAAGTCAAAGAAATCAATATTGCGAAGCCCATACAAAAGGGATAAAATCATCATGACTAAAAATAATGTACCCCATTTGTCAATTGGTTTCACATCATCAATCTTGGTATTGGGCAAAAATATGAACCCGCAGATAATAATAAAGAGGGATATCGGTATATTGATAAAAAAGATAAAGCCCCAGTTCTGAAGCCCAAAGGCGCCTAATATGGCGCTGCCCAGAGAACCGCCGACAACAGTGGCGATCCCATAGACACCCCCGACCATGCCCAGGGCCATGCCCCGCTTATCCTCGGGAAAAGTCGTCCCAAACTCGGCTGAGGCAATAGGCATAATACCCCCGCCGCCGATGGCCTGTATGGCCCGGGCCATTAAAAAGAATCCAAAATGACCGATATACTGAGACAGGCCCGCCAGCAGTGAGCCGGTACCGAATAAAATAATACAGATCAGATAAATGGTTTTACGCCCCAGCCGGTCCGCCAGTTTACCCATAATAGGGATGCTGGAGGCGTAAGCCAGCGTATAAATAGTGATCATCCAAATGCCTGTCTGGTCGCCTACCCCCAGGCCGTTCTGGATAACGGTTCTTGCCGGGGTCACCACGCTGGTATCAATGGCCCCCATAAAAATACCGCACAGATAGATGACCATGATCAGCCCAAAATGCAAAGGCTTTGGATTAGTTGCTGTTTTAGCTTGCATTGTCTGCTCCTTTCATTGCAAAATACAACTTTCATTAAACTAGAAAAAGTTATACCCAAAACAGCCGCTTTCAAAGCAATAAAAAGGGAGATACGTCGTTTCCACGTATCTCCCTTTTCTTTATTTTGTATTATCAATGGCATACCTTACGCCATCCCAGTATACACGGTCTCGCACCACGGCCTTGTCTGGAAGGACGACATCCTTAAAGGCCCACTTTTTCCACTTTTCAAACCCGGTACGGTCGATGATGTAGCCGATGTGTTCCTTTCCGCCCGGCGCGTCCAGGTCAATGTATTCCTTCACGTAATCATAAGTGTTCAGGATGATCCTGATAATGCTTTCCTCATCGGCCCAGATAATAAAATCTTCGCCCAATCTTGGATTTTTCTTGCCTGTACGGCCCATGAGGGTCAGACGGTAATATTTCTTTTCGCTTCTGCGCCACGCGCCTACCGGGCAGGCCAGCACGCATTCGCCGCAGCCGATACACTTGCTCTCGTCGCGGACAATCTTATAATTTTCCATGCGCAGCGCGCCTGTGGATTTCCTGCTACATGCCTTGACACAGGCATTGCAGGACACACATTTATCCTTGTTGTACTGCGGCTCCGTCATGCCCATAATTCCAAAGTCGTGCATACGCACCTTCATACAGTCATTGGGACAGCCTGTCAGGGCAACTTTGAAATGCAGATCGTTCGGGAAAATGGCTTTTTCAATCTTTTTGGCAAAATTAGTGGTATTGTAGCAGGCGTAAGGGCAGACATTATTCCCGATGCAGGCCGACACATTGCGCGTACCGGATGCTGGATAACCTGTGCCCGGGTCGGTCTGGTTGATATCCAGCTTTTCAATGATCGGCTGGAGCAGGGTATTGACCTCTTCCATATCCTTCAGATCGATCCCTGGAATCTCAAAGCCCTGGCGGGTGGTCAGATGGACGGTTCCATTACCGTAGGTTTGTGCAATCTCCTGAATTTGCGAAAGAAGCTCAGCATTCAGGTAACCGCCTGGCACACGCACACGTGATGCGGTTTCACCGCGGTGCTTTGACACACGAAAAGCGTTCTTTTTTAGTTTTTTAGTGTTGATATCCATGAAAGCCTCCTAATCCACAAGATTTTTTCCAAAACTGTAATTGAAAACCGGACCGTCCAGACAGACGTAGGTGGAGTCGATCTTACAGTGTCCGCATTTTCCCAAACCGCAGCACATTTTACGTTCCTGGGATATCCAGATTTTATCCTCAGAGACTTCCCGTTTCAGGAATTCCGCCACTGTAAATTTCATCATAATCGGCGGCCCTACCGCGATAACCGCCAGATTATCCTTATCACCGAGTACAAGTCCTGGAATGTACTCTGTAACCAGACCCACATTGCACACATAGTCATCACTGTCACAGTCTACGGTCAACACGACGTTAATGGTCTTTTTCCAGCGTTCGATATCATCTTTAAAAAGCACATCCGACGGCGTTTTAAAGCCCGCGATCAGCGTCACAGAGGCGGCTTCCTCAGGGTGTGCGGCAAAATAATCGACCACACCGCGTACTGGTGAAAGGCCAGTACCGCCCGCGACCACGATGATATCCTTGCCGCGGTATTCATCAAGATCAAAACCATTGCCGTAGGGGCCTCTTAAAAAGAGTTTTGAGCCCACATAGTTTTTGAAAATCTCACCTGTGACTTTCCCAACCTTACGGATGGTCAGATCCACAGTGTCCTCACCAATGCCGCTGACAGAAATAGGCGCTTCACCAAATTTAGGCAGAGATACCTCAAAAAACTGTCCTGGCTTTACATCGCCGGTATAACGCATCCGAAAGGTATACTCGATTTCGGTGTGTTTAATCACCTCTACAATTTCCGATAAAAACGGGATATACTCATTCTTCATTGTCATCGGTCTCCTTCTCTTTTATTGCATTGTTCAGCTTGTTAATACAGCCCGAAAAAGAAATATATTCCGGGCAGATATCATCACAGCGTCCGCAGCCGACACACATGTGATAACCAAACCGTTTTTTATAATCATTCACCTTATGCATGACCTTAAAGCGCATTCGTTCCGCTTTGCTGTTTCTGAAGCAGTGCCCGCCCGCCATATCGGTATAGCCGTCCACATGACAGGAAGCCCATACGCGGCGGCGCTCACCGACCTTGCCGTTTTCCTGATAGAAGATATCCTGCATGGTAAAGCAGGTGCAGGTTGGGCAGACAAAATTACAGCGCCCGCAGGCAATGCAGCGGTTGTTGTATTCTTCCCACATAGGCAGTCCCAGCACATCCTTTAGCTCGATGCCTTCCGGGATTTCAACATGCACAGGATTTTCCTGAACGAACTCCGGAGTAACCGAAACCACTTTGGATTTGCCCTCCAGTTTTTCAGTAAGCGCTTCCCAGCCGCTGTCCACAAACACAAAATCTTCGTCTGCTTTGACATAGGCGTCATAGGCGTCGCAGGTATTGGTGCCCATATCCACACAGAAGCAGTTTTCAAAGCTCTTTGGGCAGCCCATGAGTATAAATTTTGTCTTATTACGCAGTCTTGCGTAGTATAAATCCTCAAAGTCATTTTTTAAATAGATTTCGTCAAACCGGCGCACGGCGTGCAGATCGCAGCTTCTCAGGAAAATAATATTTCCCTTTGGCTCCTCGCTGGCTGTTTTCACCTCATCCTCTGTAAAGTAAAACAACACCTCTGACTGAGGAAACAGTACCTCCTTAAATGAAAAATCGCTCTTTTTGTCAAATTCAATGTCCCCAATACTGCCAATCTCACCGTACTCCACGCGGTCTGTGTCCGAAAAAGCCCCGGCTCCCGCATACAGGCGCGGCGCAAAAATCCGGTAATTCTGAGACAGGTCTTTTAAAACCGCATCAAAATCTTCTGTTTTGATCTGATAACCCATAGCAACCTCCTTTGGATCAACTCGTTCTTTACGTTAATTTTATAACGAAATCAAAAAAGACACCGTGACAATTATCACGATGCCTTAAATTTATACCCCTATTTTCGCTTTCCATTCTCGTCAAAGGTATCTTTCAACGCTTTTTCTACGGGAAAAAACGATAAAATCAGCAATACATCCTGTGAAATCTGGATATAGAGCGATGCTTCTGCGTACTGTTCCCTAAAAAGCAACAGGGCCAGTCCGAGCACCGCCAGCATGACCAGGCCCATGATCAGCCAGATTTTGCCGCAGACCGCGTGGGCAAAGGCCCAGGTGTCCTCATTCTTCATGGAGCGGGAAGTGCGGTAGCCATACAGGCCATTGATGTCTTTAGGCGGATGCCACAGAAAGAGCGCGCCAAAGACAATACAGACTGCGGGAATTAAAAAGGTGAAAGGTGTCAGATCCATGAAATTCTCCTTTGCTACTTGATGAAAAAATTGTCAATTTTCATGTTTTGATCAAAACCGATGGTAAACTGGGCTTTGCCATTTTCGTACTCCGCAACAGCTACCACCAAAGCGCTTTTGTTATTCGGCGCTGTTTCTGTCTGTTTGATGCTTCTGAATTCCCCCAGCTTAGGCATGGTTTGATTCCAGGCGTCCTTCAAGACATTGGCATTTAGTTTATCTTTAAAATTCTCGGACACTTCAGCCGCTATGGCATCAAACTCCTGGCTGTTCCACTCGTCAATAACCTTTTCTGCCGACTGCTTCAAGGTATCCTCACTGAAGGCAGGGTCGAGCTTCTGATTGGAGGCTGACCCGCCTGAACAGGCCGACAACACGGTCAAAAGCATTAATACAGCCAAACCGATAGCAATTATCTTCTTTTTCATCATAAATTCTCCTCTCCATTTATAAACACCGGACGTATTTTTACTGTCCAGATCATTAACCCTGCCGCCGCAAAGAATAGCACCACTTCTATCCAGACGCTCGATAAGCCAAAGGCGCCTGGTAGAATGACAATGGCGGCGTCTACAACGGTATGTATGACCAGAGCATACACAAGATAACGCCATTCTTTCGACCGCACAGAGTAAAATACCAGCATTGAAAGGCCGACCTGCAGAGCCATGGCACAGACACGCTCAAAGACCGCTGTAAAAACAGCCGCATAGCTCAGCTGTGCAGCAATGACTGGCGCTAAAAACGATTGGCCATCCAGCAAAACAATCAAATTCGCAATATTATTCACACCGATGAGCAGCATTGCCTCTATACCGCCATGCCCCAGCCCATAGGCAATGCCGTCTGCATAGCGCCGGTTCTTTTTTAATAAAAACCGAACAGCAATATAACGCCCGAATTCCTCCGCAATGGCCGCTGTACCGCCCATAAAAAGGCCGTAAAGCCAGGGATTGTGGCTCATGGATAAAAACCATGCTGTCTGCGGCAGTACAATCTGTATAATCGGCAGACGGATCACCATCTGAAAAATAAAGAACACCAGCATACCGATAAAGAAAGGCTTAGCGACACGCTTTTTCTTGACACTTAGATAAATAAATCCTCCGACAGGAATGGCAAAGCATAAAAAAATCAATACGATCAGACTGGCAATAATCCCTGAATCAACCATCATTTTTCACCTCTGTTTGAACTGGAATGAACAGGCTTACTTTAAAGGTATTCTCGCCTGTCTCGATACGCAAATGTCCATTGTACTTTTCCAGGGCGCGTTTTACATTTTCAAGGCCATAGCCCTGATGCCCCTCCTTGTTTGAGTTCAGCCAGCTTTCGTTTAAAGCCGGGCTTTTTTTCATACTGTTCTCGACAGAAATCACAATAAAATCCCGCACATTATCGGCCTTCAGCTTTGTCCAGGGCTCTCTGGCCTCACAGGCCGCCTCAATGGCATTATCTAACAGGTTAGCAAAAATCGTTGTGATATCCATCTCTTTCATAAACGACAGATCGATCTGGTTCAGGGCACAGTCTACCGGGACAGATGACATTTTGCCGCGCTTTGCCTTGTCGTTGATCACAATATTCAGAACGCGGTTGTCCGTATAATAATCCTGGCTGAAGCTGTTTAAAAGCTGTCTTAAATCATCGCCGTATTGTCTGCCTTTTTCCGCCTCGCCGGTCTGGTACAGCCGCTCCATGGCCTGGAGGTGGTTTTTCATATCGTGCACTGTTTTTCTGGAATCCGCCAGCTTTTGCTCCATTTCCTGATAGTAACGGTACTGGAGGCCCGACGCCTGATCATACAGGGCCAGCTGCTTTTTCATCTCGTTATTTTGAACCACCTTGTTAAAAAGATAGAATAAATACAGGTTTAAAAACGGCACCATAAAGATATCACAAATCAGGAAAAAGGTGATCAGCGGCGGCAAGAGATAGGCTGCCAGAAAGTACATCAACACAATGTTCATCACACTGAATACTGGCAAGATGATAAAGCCAAATATTTTGATACTACCATTTACCAGGATTTTTTCCTTGTGGAAACGCGTGACAAACATGCGGTAAAGGAGAAAGATTATCACCTGATTCAGAAGTATTCCCAATCCGTTCTGCCATGGATTAAATGGAATGAACGTGATAAACATACTCAATAAAATGGGCATGACAATACACAACAGAAAGTCAAACAAACCTAAAAAGCAGCTGAAGGCAAATATATAATAGAGCTTTACTTTTTTTCGATTCTGATACAGGGCTGCTCCAAGCAGGACACTGAAAACAGGCATGGCTGCAATCTTGACAAAAGGATAAATAAAATAGCTGGCAGCAGTCAGAACAATTTCATAGGCGGCGGCCAGCGCTATCTGAACACTCTGGGAACGGTCAAAGGGGCCCAGGAGCCAGCGCATAAAATCGAAGGTCATATAAACCGTAAAAAAATTAATAACGACCGCAAAGCACATAAAAATAAATGCATCCGTTTCTGACATTTTGAATTCTCCTCCTATCCGATCAAATGCTCCAGATAAACATTGAGCTGCTCCCTAAACACCGCAGACTTCTTTTGCGACAGCGGTACCACATCGCTGTTTGTCATCTGGATATCATAGCCCTTGATGGCTTTGACGTGGAAAAGATTCACACAGAAGCTTTTGTGGGGCTGGCAGAAAGCATAAGGCTTCATCATTTCTGCAACCTCACCCATTTTACGGCGCAGATAAAAGGTGCCCCTCTGGGTGCACATGCGTACCCTGCGTTCTGTGTACTCGAAATAAAAAATATCCCTTGTATCGAACCGCACAATTCCTTCCTCTGTCTTAAACTCAAGAAATAAAGGCTGCTCGGTTTCCTGCTTGTACGCCTCCACCTCCTGGAGAATGGTTTTAATATCACTTTGAGTCACAGGCTTTTCAAGATAGCCAAAAGCATGCACACTCATGGCATATTTCTGGTAATCGGGCAGATGCGTCACATAGACAATATACACCTGCTTATCCCATTTTCGGATTCTGCGGCCAGTCTCGAGCCCGTCCATGCCGCTCATATCAATGTCTAAAAACACCAGATCATAATGACCCCGCTTCTGAAGAAAGGCTTCTCCGCATTCAAAGCAATCGATGGCTTCCACCTTGGGGTAATTTTTTAAAAACCCACAGATTATTTCCCGCATTTCTTTTTCATCGTCACAAACCGCTATCCTCAGCATGATGCATTCTTCTCCCTTCGATGTAATTTCATTATAAGTCATTTTATCTGTGAAAGCAATAAGGTTTGCCTGACAGACGGATTTTCAGTCTGAAAGACAGAAAAGGCAGGCTAAAGCCTGCCTTTTACTGCTTAAAATAATCGGATAGAATGTCCATATCCACAATTGTAATCCGGCCTTTATCCTGCCGGATAAGCTTTTGTGTATTCAAAAGCTTTAAGGCTCTTGAGATTGTTTCTCTGGGCGAGCCCATTAAATCGGCCAGATAAGTGATGCTGATATCCAGGTCAATTGTACGGCCCTGCGGGGTATCCACGCCGTAGTCATTGGCTAGCTTCCACAGCTTTGCGGCTACACGTCTCTCCATTTTCAGTACACCGGTTGTGTTTTTCAACTGGCGGTACAGCCGCCGGATCTTTCGGTTGCCCGCGTTCAGTATGATCTCTGTCAGTCCAAAATCCCGCTTCATCCACTCTTTCAGCTCTGTTTTTTCAATGCACAGAACCTCCAGGTTCTCAAAAGCCTCACAGCTCACAGAGGAGGTGGTCTCGGGGTGGATATCCTCATTGATGAGCTCACCCGGCCCCAAAATAAAAGCAACCTTTTTCTGCCCGCTCTCTCCAATTTTATAAAGGGACGCCTTGCCCGATAAAATCACAAACACAAAGGGCGTTGCCTCACGGTCTCTGAAAAGATGCTCCCCCTTTCGGTAGCAGCGCACCTTTCCAGGCTGCATCAGGGATCTAAGCGTATCACTGCATACTCCCTCAAAGGTTTTGGCAATCATTTTATCCATCCGTTTTCTCCCCTCAGCGGCTCTAAAATCACACGATAGGCCTGCTTTAGATCTTCATATTTTAAGCGGCAGTTGGCCGGGCTGGTGGATGGCAGCAAAATGGAAGGCACACCCGTTGTGGGATAGCAATATTTTTTATAGAGCGACGTTGCCTTTGCCCCGGTTGTAAAAACAGCTTTTATCTTTCCCCTGCCCAATACCTCTGTAAAATCATTGGGAACAGGATTTTTAATGCTGCTGTCACTGGCTCCGTCGATATTACAGGAAGCCAGCACATCCCAGAGGGCGATGTTATTTCGCTTCAGAAAATCCTTCTTTTCTTCGTTGGTCTCTGGCCTGGGCTGGTTTAGAATATCGGACAGCACCCGCCAGAAACGGTTTTGGGGATGTCCGTAATAAAAACCAAACTCTCTGGATTTAGGCGAAGGTATGGTGCCTAAAATCAATATCCGCGCGTCTGGCTGGCAAAAGGGCTCGATGGTATGCGTCACTAAATTATTCATTGGGGATCACCTTGTTTCTTTAGCATATTGCTATTATACCAAATTTCCATTTCAACGGTCAAAAAAAGAGCTGTTTAAAACAACTCTTTTCAGGCTTCACGGCAGCACTGCTTCGACGCAGAGCCTGCCTTTTGTGCCTCTTCTCCATCTTTGTTCAGATGAATGTATTTATTTTCCCTGAGCGTTTCAAGAAAACGGATCAGCCGTTCATAGAGAGGCTCTGCATTTTGCCCAAAGCGCTCTTTCATTACACAGGCCAGGGCCTGCACATCCCTCTTGCCGTCTATCTGCTCCCAGACATAACTGCCATAGGTGTCCAGGCGAATAGTACTGACTTCCGGCATACCAAAGAACCGCTGCGCCACCCGGTTAATCCATCCGGTATTTGGCACACGAATGGTTATGAGTCCACGCTTGTTTTTAGTATAGGTATATGCGGCATTGTGTACTGGAATATAATCCAGATAATTTGCTTTTTTATGTAAATGTCTGCGTTTTATTTCAAACACCTCCAATTTATTTTTATTGTACTGCTTTTTTATCCTTATTCCAGATTGAGAACTTAAAAACAGATAAAATCAGGAGGATAAAAAAGGCAATGGAGCCTGCGCTCCCCAGCGAGAAGCGGCCAGAAATGTTTAAAACATCGCCAAGGTAGCCGGCGCCAAAGGGAACCACAGCAAAAACAGCCAGCAAAATCCCCACAAGGCCTTCCCCCGCGATCATGCCTGAGGTGTAAAGCAGACCTTTGTTTAAGAATTCTTTTCGCTGATCCTCGGTCACCTTTTTTTTCTTTTCAAAAAACAGGCGCACCAGCCCACCGATCATAATGGCTGTGTTTAAGTGTACCGGCAGGTACAGCCCAACAGCAAAAGGCAGTACAGGAATACCAAGGATTTCAACCACCACTGCGATACCCGCGCCGATAAAGACAAGGGTCCACGGAAGATTCCCATCCATAACACCCTCAACCACCATTTTCATTAAAACAGCCTGCGGCGCGGGAAGCTCGGCAGAACCGTAGCCCCAGGCCGCGTTGAGCAGATAAAGAATCCCACCGATGGCCAAGGCTGAAATGATCACGCCCAGCAGCTCGCCGATCTGCTGCTTCTGAGGCGTCGACCCCACAATATAGCCGGTTTTTAAATCCTGCGAGGTGTCACCGGAAATCGCTGCGATAATGGCAATAATCGAGCCCACGGCAATAGCGCCAGTCATTCCAGACTGTCCGGTCATCCCAATGGCTTTAAAGATAACCGTCGCGATAAGCAGTGTGGCAATGGTCATCCCAGAAACCGGATTGTTGCTGCTGCCCACCAGACCTACGATTCGAGAGGCAACCGTTGCAAAGAAAAAGCCGAAAACGGTAATGATCAGCGCGCCAAAAATATCGACTGGAATCACAGGCACCAGCCAGATAACTAAAATAATGACTAAAACCATGGCTGCAACCAGCTTCATATTCAAATCACGATCTGTCCGGATCTGTACCTCTGGACCGTTGTTGCCCGAATAGCTTTTCATAGCCTGCTTAAAAGTGCTGACAATGAGGGGCAGCGATTTCACCAGGCTGATTATCCCACCGGCTGCCACCGCACCAGCGCCAATGTAACGGACATAGTTACTCCAGATTCCAAAGGAATCCAGTGTTGAAATGGGCACTGTCCCCGGGAAAATCACCGCATCACCGGCAAACATACTGATAAGGGGCATAATGACCAGCCAGCTTAAAACGCCGCCGGAAAACATATAGGATGCGATCTTCGGGCCACAGATATAGCCAACGCCCAAAAGCGCCGGCAGCACATCACATCCAAAGGCTGCACCCTTGTAGCCCTTAATCTCCCATGAGATTTCAGATGGAAACAGCTTCAGTCCATCTGTGATAAATTTATAGACACCCGCGATGCCAAGACCAGCAAAGACGATGGACGCTTTGGAGCCTCCCTCCTCACCGGCAAGTAAAACCTCGGCGCAGGCAGTGCCTTCCGGATATGGTAAAACACCGTGCTCTTTGACGATCAAAGCCCTGCGCAGCGGAATCATGAACAATATCCCAAGGAAGCCGCCGCAGACAGCAATGAGGGCGATCTCAAGCAGCGAGGGGCTGGCGGTTCCCCATTCCTGGCTCCACATAAACAGGGCAGGCAGCGTGAAGATCGCCCCCGAAGCCACCGATTCGCCCGCCGATCCAATGGTCTGCACAATGTTATTCTCCAGAATAGAATCCTTTTTAAGAATGAGACGGATAACCCCCATTGAGATAACAGCTGCCGGAATTGACGCCGAAATGGTCAGTCCAACGCGCAGGCCAAGGTATGCATTGGCTGCTCCAAAGACCACTGCCAGTATCAAACCGAGGATAATGGAGGTCGCTGTAAACTCTGGCATGATCCGGTCCGCTGAAATAAAAGGCTTAAATGATGATTCCTCCTTCATTACAGGCCTCTTTTCGATACACCCAGAGCCGCCAGAGCACCCGCAATAATCTGAAGATTTATCATCATATCCTCTATGCTCCAGTATTCATCCACCTGATGACACATATCCGGTTCACCTGGGAACAGTACACCAAAGGCCACAGCATTATCAAAGGCCCGGGCATAGGTGCCGCCTCCAATGGCGATGGGCTCTGTCCTGTCACCGGTAATATCCCGGTACACCCCCAGCAGTGTCTGTACCAGCGGGCTGTCCTTCTTAACGTAGAGCGGCGGAACCATCTGCATTGTATCCACCTCGTATCCGACAGGGTCTACAGACTGTCGGATACGCCTGATAATATCATCAGCATCTGCGGTTACCGGATAGCGGATGTCACACTCCAGCCTTGAGCCCTGCGCATCGACCCTTCCAATGGCCGGGTTAATGGTCAGCTCACCGGAGACCTCGTCTGAAACAGCAATATTAAAGCCCTCCACATTTGCTTTATCCAGCAAATCTAAAAATGGATGCACAATTCCAGCATCTTTAAGCTCACACCCCAGCTTTAAAAGAGCATTGACGCCATTTTGCGGTTCCATGGCGTGTGCAGGCCTGCCCTTTGCTGTAAACCTTCGCCCTTGGACTTCTGCCTCTGCGAAGTCTGGTACAATATTAATCTGTTTTCCGGCTTTTAAGGTCATATCCTCTCCTGTAACATCAGTCTTGTTATGAATCTGAACCTTGAGAATGCCCTTTTCGGCAAAAATAACCGGATAGGACGCATCTGGTGAAAAGGCGTAATCCGGTATAATCTCGGTTTCTTTATAACGATCCATACAGCGCCAGGTTCCGCTTTCCTCGTCACCGCCAATGATCAGGCGAATACGCTTATTTACCGGCACACCACTGTCCTTCAACGCCTTCATAGCATACAGCGCCACCATGGCTGGCCCTTTGTCATCATTGGTTCCTCTGCCATAAACCTTGCCATCAATCACCGTTCCGTCGAAGGGGTCAACACGCCAGCCTTCACCGACAGGAACTGTATCAATGTGCACAAGAACGCCAACCATTTCCTCTCCTTCTCCCATATCAATAATGCCGCAGCAGCCGTCCAGATTCTGGGTTTCAAAACCAAAACGCTTTCCAACAGCCAGCATATAATCAATGGCGTCGTTAATATTTTTGCCGAGCGGTGTCATTTCATCGATGGCGCCGGCATCTCCGTTTGTACTTGCGATGCTTAGCAGCCCCTTGAGATCACGCAGCATTTGTTTCTGATCCACCTTAAAATTCATCGTGAATACTCCTTTCCACGTATCATTTTTATCCTACTTTTTAAAAAGTCCTTAAACTAAATAAAACACCGTTTTGATATACCCAAAAACGGTGTTTAAAAAACATGGTGATGACAGAAACGCCCTCATTCCATTATATATTTTCTTTAATTGCTGCTATTCTGCCAGCACACTGCTCAATGGTCCGCTCATCAATAGACGCGAGAGGATGACCGCTTCCCTGTGACTGGCGGGCTACGGTTGCCGCAATCATGCGGTCCGAGCCTGTTAACCGCGCAAGATCCATTTCACCGCCGAAGTTAAAACAGCCCAGCGTACGCTTCCTGAGCTTTTCAGAAATATTATCCTTATAATATTTTTCCCTGTTTTCCGGAAAAGCGCAGTTGATGAAATAGATCACCTTTTTCCGTTCCAGAACATCTTCATACTTCTTGAGAGCCTTTCGCACCGGACGCGTATACATTCCCATGCGGATGGAGCCGCCAATAACAATAAGATCATAGGACTCAAAATCAGGTGTCTTTTTCTTAAGATCGGCCAGGTCTGCAGCCCCCACCTGCTTTAATAAAAGCTGGGCGCATTTCTCAGAGGTTCCGTTTTTGCTGTGATATGCGATCAATATTTTCATCTTAAGCTCCTTTATCCATATTTAAAAGCATCGCTTTACCCATAACCCGAACCATTATAACATAAGTTCAGCTTTAAAAATATGCTTTCTCTGTAAAATTTATTTTCTTCCTGCGTAAAAAAGATGCGGCATAACGCCGCACCTTTCTGCTCTGTGTCTAAATCTTTTCGTTCATTAATGCATTGAGCGCTGTATCCGGCTGTACCTTTCCAAGAAGCCTGTTGTCCAGCAGGCTCAATCCCTTGGTCACCAGCGTAACCAGGCCGATCAAGGCCGGCGCCACAAGAAGCCAGTACCAGGGATAGGGAATCTGGTCGATCACCGGGACACCATGTGCTCCCAGCATCAGAAGATAATTTTCGTTCAAAGCATGTGACATGATAAAAGCGATAACCGCAATGATGCCAAGTCCGATCATCGGCTTCCATGCCCTCCGCACTTCCGGCCTGTAATCCGCCGCAAAAGGCATGGTCAGGGCAATTAAAACCATGAGGCCATGAGACACCATGCTCTGTACTGCCATAGTGTGAATACCGCCATAATCATAGAAAACCCACAATGGGTAGATAAGTACCATGAGCCCGCCCATCACAGCCAAAACGTCAATGTAAGGGTAAGCCTTCTCCCGCTTAAACAATACGATCAGCGGCAGGGCGATACACACCTGGTTACACCAGTCAAAGCGGATATTCCTGAGGTCAAAACCAAAATAGCAGGTTCTCCAGCTGATTCTGAAAATCTCCAGGGCCAGCATAACGGCGGCGAGAACCCGGATCAGCTTCTGGCTGAAGCGCCGGTCATGTTTTTTGGTCTGTATGACCATAACGGTCACGATAAAAATCATCAGCAATGATGACAGGATAAGATGCTCCGGTGAAAAAATGCGATTGTGCGGCTCAACGTTCTGTGGTGCAAAGTAATGTTCGTAAAAATAATCCATGCTGCTTCCTTCTCTATTACATAATGTGCACAGTATAACATACCCCAAAAATTAATTCATTAAAATTTTAAAAAGCATGCGACAGAAAAGCCCCCGGCACCTTGGTACCGAAGGCTTTTCTGGTTAAGATCTCCTACTCAATCCCATATGTATGGGCAAGCACATCAGCCATGCTCTTCTTACGGCAGCTCTCACAAAGGGAATTGGTCTCCACACCTGCCCTTTCTCCCGCAAAACGAAGCTCAGCTTCTGTACTTATAATACTACCACAAGATTCGCATTTTGCCAATGCAAAATTTTTTCCCCAAATCGTCCTTGTTTCGCCATCTTCAGACCATTCAATTGCGCCGGTAGGGCAAACCTGAGCACAGCTTGTGCAGCCTATGCAATCAACTGAAGGATTTTCGTAGGGTGTCGCAACTTTTTTAGTGACTCCACGGTTAATGGTTGAGATCGCGCCAGTGCCAAGGGCATCACAGGCTTTTGTACAAAGCCCGCATAAAATACACTTTTCACCATCCACAGGTTTCAGTCTTGATGTTTCAAAGGCCCCGTACTTGTCACACATGGCCTGTATTTCAGAGCTGGCAGGCGCCCTTGTTTTGAGCAGCATCAGAATTACTGAGCGTTCCTCTTTTATCCTTTCACTGTCAGTGTAAACCTCACAGGGACGCTCTAACGGGTAAACACAGGAGACAACCACCTTGCTTCTTCCATTTTCCACTACTTCTACAATACAGACCCTGCAGCACCCCTGTTCCGCAAGACCAGGGTGATGGCACAGCGTTGGAATATCAAATCCATTACGTTTCGCAACTTCTAACAGAAATTCACCCTTTTCGCAGGTACACTCTTTACCATTGATGCTGATTTCCATTATGCTTCACCCCTTTTCACTGCAACCACCGCATCAAAATTACAGGCCTCACGGCAGCTGCCGCAAGCAATACATTTAACCGGATCAATGTGATGCGGCTTTTTGACCTCGCCGCTCACCGCTCCAGCAGGACAGGCTTTAGAGCAACGCATACATCCTCTGCAGGCTTCCTCATCGATCACGAAGGCTGTCAGTTTTGGACAGACACCAGCAGGGCATCGTTTTTCATGGATATGCGCCTCATACTCGTCCCGGAAATATTTTATGGTTGTCAAAACTGGATTCGCAGCGCTTTTTCCCAAACTGCACAGGGATGCGTCCTGCATGGTATGGCAGATTTTTTCCATCAGCTCAATATCGCCTTCCTGTCCTCTGCCTTCACAGATATCGGTCAGTATGGTTAAGAGATGACGCAGTCCTTCACGGCACGGCGTACACTTACCACAGGATTCATCACACAGGAATTCAATATAATAGCGGGCAACCTCGACCATACAGCTTCGGTCATCCATGACAATCACACCGCCTGACCCCATCATAGCGCCATAGCTGGTGAGGGTATCAAAATCCATGGGCAGGTCTAAAAGCTCGGCAGGGATACAGCCGCCCGACGGGCCGCCAGTCTGCACCGCTTTAAAGGGCCGGTCTCCCGGAATCCCTCCGCCAATGTCATAGATCAAATGCCTCAGGGTACTCCCCATTGGTATTTCAACCAGGCCGGTACGCTTGACCTTGCCAACCAGGGCAAAGACCTTTGTACCGCTGCTCTTTTCTGTTCCTAATTCCTTAAATTTCGCGCCGCCGTCCTGGATAATTCTCGGAATATTCGCCAGGGTTTCAACATTATTCAATACGGTCGGCTTGTTCCACAGCCCTCTCTGAACAGAACGGATATATTTTGCTCTCGGCTCACCTACCCGGCCCTCTACCGACGCCATCAGCGCAGTGGATTCGCCGCAGACAAAGGCACCGCCGCCCCGAACGATCTGAATATCAAAGGATTTGCCTGTTCCCATGACAGAATCTCCCAGGAATCCTTTTTCTCTGGCCTGCTGCAGCGCGATTTTACAGTTTTCTACTGCCAGGCCGTACTCATCACGGATATACATATAGCCTTCCTGCGCATCAATGGCGCAGGCACAGATAATCATGCCTTCAATAACAGAGTGCGGGTCGCCCTCCAGTATTGACCGGTCCATAAAGGCCCCAGGATCACCCTCATCGCCATTACATGCCACATATTTTACATCCGAATCATATTTTAACGCCTGGCGCCATTTGGTTCCAGTCGGGAACCCTGCACCGCCGCGGCCCCGGATACCGGAGGCTTCTACCTCCCCAATGATCCTGTCCGCATCCATGGATAAGGCTTTTTTTAAAGCACTGTAGCCTCCTCTGGCGATATAATCGTCGATATTGGTCGGGTCAATCTCCCCGATGTTATGCAGTACCCACTTTTTCTGTGGCGCGTAGAATGGATTTTCATGCTGCGAGCGCACGCGTTTTCCATCATTTCCTTTATACAAAAGCTTCTCAATGATCTTTCCGCCAAGCACTGTATCCTTTATGATGCTGTCCGCGTCCTCTGGTTTAACCTTATAATAGGAGATATCCGCCGGCTCAATTTTAACGATGGGGCCATTTTCACAAAAGCCGTTGCAGCCCGTGGACTTGATCAGAGGGGATACCTCAATATCGGATTTATGCTTTCTGGCAGCTTTTTGAAGCGCCTCTAAAACCAGCAGACTCCCATTGGCCCGGCAGCCGGTACCGCAGCAGACTAAAACGTTTTGCTTCATGCTTCTGCGCCCCCTTCCGAAAGCTCCCTGTACTGGTTCAATATCTCGGGCAGCTTTTCAAGCGTTACCTTTCCGTAATATACACCGTCGATCACCATTACCGGCGCCAGCGCACAGGAACCGAGACAATTCACGGTTTCCAGCGAGAAAAGCCCATCCCCCGAGGTTTCACCCGGACTGATGTCCAGCTCACGCTTAATGCCGGTGATCAGATTGACAGACCCACGAATATGGCATGCGGTTCCGTCACAGAGCTTAATGATATGTTTTCCTTTTGGCTTTAAGCTCAATGCCCGGTAAAAGGTTGCCATTGAATATAATGACGATAACGGGCAATCCAGATATTCGGCCAACGCTTTCATTCCCTGCTCTGGAATATAGTTAAAATGATGCTGCATATCCTGCATCATTGCCAGAGAATGCCGTCTATCCCTGGGATACGCTGATAAGATTTTGTCGATTGATTCTTTTGTTATTTCCTGCATGGGCTCACTCCCCTTCCTCATCCTCCCGCAACAACGGGAAAAATTGCCACAGCACTGTTTTCGTTCAGAGGTGTCTTAAGCCCCTGCAAATGCTCGATATGGCGTCCGTCGACCATCAGGATAATCTCTGCTCCGGGCGCCTCTCCATCTGGACTTAAAACGTGATTCCTGAAAGCATCGCCATAGGTTTCAGAGAGGATATGCAAAAGCGTGTACATATCCTTACAGACCGGTACATCTGCCTGACGGCAGCCTGTATAATTCCGGATGGTAGCGAAAAATTTTACTTTCATCTTAATCTCCTCTTTGCGTTATGATGCATGAAAGGAGACAGGGCTGTGCCCCATCTCCGATATCTGTCGTTTAAAGTCCAAGCTCCTGAACTTTTTCCTCGGTTGGCACACCTTCTGTGCTCCAGCCGCGCACTTCATAGTATTCTTTCAGCATGACGTCAAGCTCAGCCACTTTGCCCTTTGCCGGGCCTTCCGGCAGGGCTTCGCGCAGTAGTCTTGGCGGCAGAGTATCTTTCTCAACACCTGCTGCAATATTAAACTGCTTTTCAATGTTCCAGATCCGTTCTCCCTTTAACAGGAATTCCTCATCCGTCTCATCTGAGCCTACAGCCTCGCGGTACTGCGCCGCAATCTCAGGCAGGCCGATGCCAAAGGTTGTGAACAGGCAGATGCCGCTGGAATCTACCGCTGCTGTGAGATCCTGGAAGGTCTTGAGAAGCGGCGCCTTGCCTTCAGTCACAAGCGGATCGGTCTTTAACGGAATCCCCAGAACCTCAGGTGAGGTCAGGTAACCACGGACATGGCAGCCTCCACGGTTGGAGGTCGCATATTCAAGGGCCATCCCCTGGACAGCGCGTCCATCATAAGCGGGCATTTCCTGTTTTTTAACGGACATGGACAACTCTGGCGCACCGTGTTTTTCTGCCAGGCGGTACGAGCCCTGAGCCAGCTCAACACCAAAGCCTTCCATTTTTCCTGTGAGCTCTGTCAGATCAACCATGGCCTGTGCGTCGCCAAAGGGCAGCGGACGGCCAATTTCTTCCTCACTCAGAAGCCCCTTTTCGTAAAGCTCCATGGCACAGGCAATGGTAGAACCAAGTGTGATCGGGTCCATGCCATACTGGTTACAGAGGAAATTGGCTTTGCAGATAGCAGCCAGATCATTGACACCACAGTCTGCACCATAGGACCAGCCGGCCTCGTATTCTGGGCCTTCACCCATGGACTTAAACGGCCCGTCCGGGATTCTGGTCACGCGGCCGCAGCCAATGGAGCAGCCAAAGCAGCCCTTGTTTTTAACCAGATAAGAATCGACCAGCGCTTCACCAGAGGTATCATCTGCCTTATCATAGACACCGCCGTCACGCCAGTTGCGAAGCGGCAGGCCACCGACTTCGTTGATCATATTGACCAGAACCTCAGTGCCATAGGTCGGCAGTCCTCCACCCGTAACGGGGTGTTCCTTGAGCTTGGTACGGGCATCGGTCATCGCTGCCATAAAACCTTCAGGCCGCGCCACTGTTACCCCGCCGCTTCCGCGAACCACTACAGCCTTTAGCTTTTTGCTGCCCATCACAGCGCCCATACCACCACGGCCTGCTGCGCGGTGCTTGTCATTCATGATGGCAGAATACAGGCAGCCCTGTTCACCGGTCGGGCCAATACAGGCGACACGCGCGCCTTCTCCGCAAGCTTCCTCCAGTGCTTCGGTCGTTTCATAAACGTCCTTCCCCCAGAGGTCTGAGGCATCTCTGAGCTCCACTGTGTCGTCATTGATATACAGGTAAACCGGACGGTCACTCTGGTTTTCAAAAATAATTCCGTCATAGCCTGCAAATTTCAGTTCGGGGCCAAAATGACCGCCGGAGTTTGAAGCGCCGATGGTTCCTGTCAAAGGCGCCTTTGCCACGACCTCATACCGCCCGCTGCAGGAAGCAGCCGTACCGGTCAACGGTCCTGTCATAAAAATCATTTTATTATCCGGACCAAGCGGGTCTACCTGCGGGTCTACCTCGTCACAGAAATATTTTGTTCCCAGGCCACGCGCGCCAATAAAATCATGGGCGGCCTGCATGTTAAGCGGTTCCTTTTTGATGGTTCCTGCTTCCAGATCAACGCGGATTAATTGTCCCATCCATCCATTCATCGTTATCCCTCCAATCCATAAACGTCTTTCAGCTGATCCGCAATGGCCTTTTTACGTTCCATTTCAACCGCTTCGCCATAGACAATGGCGCCAGACGGACAAAACTTGGCACATTTTGGATCGCCGTCACACAGATCGCATTTAAACACTTTTCTCTTAACCGGATTAAAGCTGATGTTGCCGAGCGGGCAGGCGTTCATACACATTTTACACACGATACATTTTGCTTCATCCATAACAAATGCACCGTTTTCATTCCTTGAGATCGCGCCCACCGGACACACCTTCATGCAAGCTGGTTCCTCACATTGCATACACATCACAGGAATGGTTACGGCTGCTTTTTCATAATCCATCACTGTTACATTTGACAATGATGGATTAAATTCCTGATAGTGTCCAAAAGAACAGACCAGTTCGCAGGTTCTGCAGCTTATGCACTTTTCAGGTTTAATCATGAGTTGTTTGCTCATACGCTTCTGGATACTGCCGACGCAGTACCCTCACACCTCCTTTGTGGTAAGTTTACAAAATGAGAATCGCTTTGTGTCCTGGAATTCAGGAAAACACAAAGCCCGCAGAAATAGCTTTATACATAGTAAAAGCAGTTTCTACGGGCTCCTTTGCAAAGATGGCAGACAACAGGGTTGCCCCTGTTACCCATTGGCTGGAAAGGCCCCGGAAGGGTCTTTCCAGCTTCAGAGCAATTCTATTGTTATCATTATCATAGCACATTTTTAAATTCTTGTAAACGTCTTAAAATTTTCTAAAGATTTATTTTTTCTTTTTTATCAAATTTTTGTTTGACAAATATTTTTGTCAATGTTAAACTATTTTTGACAAGAATATTTGTCAAGATGACAAAAATCATATACAAAGGAGGCCTGAGCATGCCCCTCAAAAACCGATTAAAAGAGTTCCGGGCCCGAGATAAAATCAATCAGTCAGAGCTTGGTAAGCTGGCCGGTGTATCCAGGCAAACCATCAGTTTAATTGAACGCGGAGATTATTCTCCTTCCGTAACGCTGGCGCTTAAAATTGCCCGGATTTTTAATACCTCCGTTGAGGACATTTTTACCTATTCAGATGAGGAGGACTCAGAATGAACACGCACAAAAACCACCTGAAAGATTACAGAATCAAACAAAAGCTTACGCCCGCACAGCTTGGCGAGCTGGCTGGCGTATCCAGGCAAACCATCTTTTTGATCGAGGAAAACCTTTATTCTCCCTCTGTCCGGCTTGCCGCAAAATTCGCAGATATTTTCAATACTACCATCGATTCCCTTTTTACCCATACCCTCGAGGAGGAAAAATGACATGAAAGCAAAAGAAAGCAAACACATTTACCTGAAATTTTTTACCCTGATCATCATATGCGGCTTTTTAGGCGGGCTGGCTGGCTTCCTGCTGAACTATCCAGGCTTTGACATTGTCGATAGCGTACAGCTGCTTCAAAACAACATTCTGGACTACGGCCTATATATATCTTCTGCCGGTTCTGTTGTTTTAATGCTCATCACCGCTCTGTTTTACCTTTCCGCAAGAAATACCTACAGACAGCTGGAAACAAACGATTCGGATGCACTTTATGAAAAAGCCGACCACCTCTGTGATACAGGGATAATCTTTGGCAACATCACGCTGATTTTCACCTTTGCTTTTTACGGTATCAATGTCAGCGGCATACACAATAACAGCTCCACTTCCCTTTTATGGGCACTCGCGGCATTTTTACTGCCAGTTATCTTCTGCGTTATCTTCCAGATTCTCTTTGTGAATCTGACCAAAAAGATGAATCCGGAAAAACAGGGAAACCCGCTGGATTTAAATTTTAAAAAGATCTGGATGAACAGCAATGATGAGGCGGAAAAATTCATTCTCTACAAGGCTGCCTATAAAACCTTTCAAATTATGCAGATGGCCTTTCTCATTGTCATGGTGCTGCTCATGTTTGCGGCCCTGACCACCCCCATTGGCGCGTTTCCTTTTATGATCATTGGTATTTTATGGGGACTGCAGAGCACACTGTGCTGCATCTTTTCCATGAATCTTCAAAAAAGCAAAAAAATAGACAGTGATGACTGTTAAACCAAAAAGGAGGTGCGCCGAAACGGCGTACCTCCTTTTTATCAGGCCTTCACTGCGTTCTTAATGCTTAAATCCATCCATTTCCTGCGTTTCCAACGGACTAAAAACATGGCAGCTCTCAGGATTTCATCACAGGCCATGGCGATCCATATCCCGATCAGTCCCCACCCCAGTATAATGCCTAAAACATAACACAGAACCACCGATACAAACCATTGTGAGCCAATACCAAGGGCGATGGGAAACAGAATGTCATTGGCCGCCTGAAGTGAGCGGACCATCACCATATTTACCGCACGGCCAAGCTCCAGAAAAATATCAATGAACATCACCTGCTTACCGAGGGCAATAACTTCCGGGTCAGAGGTGAAAAAACCAAAAATCTGATCACTGAACACAAAGAGCAGAAGCGCCACGCAGAAGGATACCAGCACAGATGACCGGAGTGTGGCCTTTACACGCCTGTCCGCATTGTCATACTCCCTCGCTCCAATCATATAGCCCACTAAAACCTGGGAGGACTGGGAAATTGCATTGCTGTACAGATAAGTGATCATGGCAAACATCACCGCATACACACGAGTTGTAATGACCACCGCGCCGCAGAGATTCACAAATCCCATTGTCACTGTCTGGCTCAGCGTCCAGGAAAGTGTCTCACCACCCGAAGGGATCCCGATAAACAGAAGCCTTTTAAGCATGGCGGACGGGAAAGGCCGCAATGTTTTTAAGGACATTCCCGGTTTGATTTTTTTAACGAACAGGCAGACAACAATCACCACCCCAACAAGCTTGGCGATGTTGCTTGAGATGGCGGCTCCAGTTACACCAAGAGGTGCCGGCAGGCCAATGCCGTTGATCAGAATGTAGTTCCCCCCAATGTTGAGCACATTCATAATAATGGAGACAAACATGGTTTCTTTCATCAGACGATTACTCCTGAAAATAGCCGAAAAGGTCAGAAATACAGCCTGCAGAAAAAGGCCCGCGCCAATAATCCGCGTGTAGGCAACCGTTTCGGGCATAATGGCGTCTGGCACCTGCAGCATATGATAGATGGACTCTGTAAAAAACAGCAGAATCGCGCTGATGATCACTGAGAAAACCAGGTTGACGATCAATGCCAATGTATAGATTGTCGACACATTTTTATAATTTTTTGCGCCCATGTTCTGAGAAACCAGAATCGTGGTCGCAAGGGAGATGATACTGAAGGAAATCAACAGGACATTGATAATCTGGTTAGCGTTCCCGATGGCGCCCACACCGGTCTGCGACACCTGTCCTACCATCATCTGGTCCGTATTCCCCACCAGCATCTGCAGAAAAAGCTCCACAAAAATGGGCCATGTCAGCTTGAATAAGGATTCTTTTTTTGTATTTTCCGGAAAAGTTGTGGTCATTTTTACTCCTGTCATATAATAAATTGCTTTGTTATTATAGCATAAACAAGGGTCGGATAAAGCTTTCGGTTTGAATTTGTGCACGTTTACGGTCATTAAATTATCAATTTTTAACGACCCTGATTTTTCTTTCTGTTTTTCTTTCATTTGAGAACAAAATATTTTCCTTTATTGTCTTTTGTAAAAACACCTTTCTTCTGTTGATGAAAACGTTAATAAATATTTGCATCAAATGAACATTAATCTATCTTGAGAATTTTACGAAAATTGAATAAAATAATATTAATTTTATTAGTTAAGGGAGATTACTATTATGGCAAATCGATTCGTTCTAAATGAAACATCATATCACGGCAGCGGCGCAATCAATGAAATTGCAACCGAAGCAAAGGCGCGCGGCTTTAAAAAGGCCTTTGTCTGTTCTGACCCTGATTTGGTGAAATTTAATGTGACAAAAAAGGTAACGGATATTCTTGACGAAGCAGGACTTGATTATGAAGTTTACTCTGAAATCAAGCCGAATCCCACCATCGAAAACGTACAGACTGGTGTTGCAGCCTTTAAGGCTTCCGGCGCAGACTATCTGATCGCCATCGGTGGCGGCTCCTCCATGGATACCGCAAAAGCCATTGGTATTATCATTACCAATCCTGAATTTGAAGATGTCCGCAGTCTGGAAGGTGTTGCCCCGACAAAGAATCCCTGTGTTCCGATTTTTGCCGTTCCAACCACTGCCGGTACCGCAGCAGAAGTCACCATTAACTACGTTATTACCGATGTCGAAAAGAAACGTAAATTTGTCTGTGTCGACGTACATGACATCCCGGTCGTTGCCTTTGTAGATCCGGACATGATGTCCAGTATGCCAAAGGGTTTGACCGCTTCCACAGGTATGGACGCCCTCACACACGCCATCGAAGGCTATACAACCTTGGGTGCCTGGGAGCTTTCAGATATGTTCCACTTAAAAGCCATTGAGATCATCGCACGTTCCTTAAGGGGTGCTGTCGAAAACACTCCTGAAGGACGCGAAGACATGGCACTCGGCCAGTACGTCGCGGGAATGGGCTTTTCCAATGTTGGTCTCGGCATTGTCCACTCCATGGCCCATGCCTTGGGCGCTGTTTATGACACGCCACACGGTGTTGCCAACGCGATCCTTTTACCCTCCATCATGGAATATAACGCGCCTGAAACCGGCGAAAAATACAGATACATCGCGCAGGCCATGGGTGTTGAAGGCACTGAGAGCATGTCCCAGGAAGAATACCGAAAAGCTGCTGTGGATGCGGTTCGCCAGTTGTCAATCGACGTCGGTATTCCTCAGGATTTAAAGGAAATCGTCAAGGAAGAAGATATTCCTTTCCTCGCACAGTCCGCATTTGATGATGCCTGTAAACCTGGCAATCCAAAAGATGCCAGCCTGGAAGACATTGTTGAACTGTACAAAGCTCTGATGTAAATCCTTTTTTACCATTCATTCTCCAACAATACCTCATCAAAAAAGAACCCACCAGATCATCCCTCCAGTGGGTTCTTTTAATATTTATTAACTTTCCTTTTTAAAACGTGCAAGACCAAGCCGCAGGGTAAGGCTTCCCCATTTAAAAAGCTTTTCTCTCAGTGTTACCGGTACCTTTCCATTGAAAAAAGACATGTCTCTGGAAATAAACCGATCATAAAATAGCTCCCGCTGCTCACATCCTTGACAGAGCTGTGAGCACTGCGCCAAGAGCTCGTAGCATTTATGCCTTTTCGCTTCAACTTCATCTACCCCCAGTGCTCGCAGTAATGCTGTATTACAATAGATAATGTCGTAAGTCTCCGCATTGATGATATAAACAAAGCTGTCTAATTCGTCCAGGATAGCTGTGTCCATATTAAAATAAGCATGCTGCTTTTGAAACTGCAACGCATGATAAACTGCATAGGTGTTTTTACCTCTGCATTTCGCCACATACAGAGCCGCATCTGCGTTTTGGTAAAGCGTTTTAAAGTCCCTTATCGCTTCCTCTACAAAAGCAATCCCCACAGATACCGTAATCTTTTTATCCTGAACCTCCAGCTCGCTAAGACGATCGCAAAACTTTTGCGTCAGACTGCAGATATCACTTTCATAATCCTCGCCCGTCACAAAAACAAGGAATTCATCACCACCAAGGCGCCCTGTAAGTGCCTTGTCACCAAAAACCTCTGGGATTATCCGTCCAATTTCCTTTAAAACGTGATCCCCCTCTGTATGTCCGTAAAAATCATTAATCTGTTTAAAATTATCAATATCCGCTATGAGTATAGCCGACACACCCTTGTCCAAAACGCTGATCTCTAAGCTCTGCTTTACCATTTCTTCAATGGTTTCTCTGTTATAAAGCCCTGTCAAAAAATCCTTCTGTGCTTTGAGTAAAAGTTTGTCAATACGTTTTTGTTTTCGTTTTTCCTCCTCAATATTTTCGGAGGTACCGATGGCTTTCATGGGCTGTCCGTCCTCGTCCAGCACCACCGTATAGGTAATGCGGTACCAGCAGTACTTGCCGTCTGGTTCCTGAATCTGTACCTCCGCCGAGGTTTTGAGCTTGCCCCCGCTGATATCCTCATAAAGCCGCAGATACTCACCGAGGGATTCAGGGGACACATAGCCCTTTGTCACGCTTTCGTCAGGCATATTGGGATACACCAGGCGCCGGCTTCCTTCTTTGTTCCACTTAGTTTCCTTTATCAGGCACTTTGTCTTTATATCATATTCCCAAATGCTTATATCCAGATGCTCAATGGCGGCTTTAAAGCGTTCTTCAGAAAGCTTCAGCTTTTCTTCTTTTTTCTTGAGCTCAGAAATATCAGTAAAAATACCATGGTAGACCATACAGCCTTCATCGGTTCCGTAAAACTCAGCCGAAAAATTGATCCAGCCAAATCCACCGCCTCTATTTACTGATCTGAAATCAATGTTGATGGGCAGCCGCTCCGCTGCGCTTTTATAAACTGCGTTAAAATAGTACGCCCTGTCCTTGGCATATATCAGTTTCAAACCGTCCTCACAGGTCAGCAGCCTCTGGTACTCCTTTTCCTCATAGCCCAGAACCTTTGCGAGTCCAAAGCTCATGTACTTTGTTTCAATATTTTCCCCATTAATTTTTAAGACGACAACATCACCTGGCGTACTGTTCAGCACAGTTTCAAACTCATTCTGAAGCTCAACCTGCTCGGTAATGTCGATACAGGCGCTCACGATAGCCAGCCGGCCATCCTCCGCGCGCACCACCCGCCCCCGGTCAATAACCCAGAAATAACTGCCGTCCTTGCGCAGCGTGCGGTAGCGGACAGTATACTCGTCGCCTTCCTTATCTTTTGGCCCGACTATCTGTGCAACATACTCGTGATCATCGGGATGAATCGTATTGTTGACAAAGCCGCCAGTACCCTCTATAAAATCATCATAGGAATCATAGCCCATGATCTCAAGCATTTCCTTATTGATGAAGTAGAGCGGAAAGCCAGGCTCACAATAGCCGCCGATAAGTCCATTTGGTGATGACTCGCCCAACAAAGAGAGAACAGCCTGCTGATTTTCCTTTTTTAAATTTGAAAGGGATTTTTCTTTTTGAAGAATTTGGTTTTCCATTTCCTTTTCTCTGGAAATATCCTCAACCAGGCCAACTGCCCTCACTGGCTTTTGCGTTGAATCATAGATATTGGTCAGCGTGATCCTGTTCCAGAGATAACTGCTGTCATATAGTTTAACCCGCACCTCGCAGCTTGCTTTGGGAGCGCCTTTAAATATCTTACGGTACATCTCCAAAAAGCACACTTTTGAATCCGGATGGATCACACCTTCATCGACCAGGCTGTTCGGCACATTGACAAGGTGTGGCTTCAACCCGTATTTTTTCGCAAAATAATCTGAATAATCAATGGTTCTTTTCTCAATATCAAAATCAAAAATCGTATTGTTGGTCGCCTCCATGGCGATCCGGAACCGCTGCTCCGAAAGGCGGAGCGCCTCCTCAGACTGCTTCTGCTTTGTCACATCAATAATCGACGCATAAAAGAGCTGGCGATCTCCCCGATCCGCCAGGAAAAAGAGGCGCATGTACATCCACATGTATTCACCGTTCAGCCGTTTCCGCCTGAACTGAATATCTATTCCCTTTTCAGGCGTTTTTGGCGCTCTCTGCAGCGCGTCGAGGACAATGGGCTTATCCTCATCAGGTACGCGGTCCAGAATGTGACGTCCGTTCGTTTTTAAAGCCTCCGCATTACAGCCCGTCGCCTGGTAATACCCCTCATTGACTCTTAAAACCTCAAGATTGCCCTGGAAGTACTCATAAAAAGCCACACCGCCTATCAGATTATTTAAAAGCGATCGGGTCATACTGTCCGAATGCACCAGCTCATCATAGCTGATCGTATTGCTCTTTTCACGTTCCATTCCCGAAAAATCAAGTTTATCGGCATCCTGTAATAACAGCGCTTCAAATTCATCTGTGGGCATGGGCTTATAGTAGTAATATCCCTGGGCATAGTGACAGCCAATATCCAAAAGAAAATCAACCTGCTCTTTTGTCTCTACCCCTTCTGCAATCACACTGAGGTCAAGCCATTTTGTCATCCGGACCACCGATTCCAGAATATTGCCGGCACGGCCCTTTAAATGTTCCATGTCGGAGAGAAAGCGCATGTCGATCTTCAGCACATCGACATTGATATCCTTCAAAATGTTGAGTGAAGAATAACCGCTGCCAAAATCATCCATCAAAATGGTAAAGCCCAGGTCGCGAAGCCTGTTCACAAGGCTCAGCAGCTGATCCAGATTTTTGGTGTAAGCACTTTCGGTAATCTCCAGCTCCAGCAGATATGGAGGCAGATTATACTTCTTCACCATATTTGCCAGCAGGTCGCTCAGCCCCTGATGGTACAGATTAACCCTCGAAACATTTACCGAGGTTGGTATGGGCTGGTGTCCATTATCAATCCAGTTTCTCATTAAACGGCAGACTTCTTCCCATACATAAGCATCGAGCTTTAAAATAAAACCATTCCGTTCAAAAACAGGAATAAAGGCCGCAGGACTGATAATGCCCTTTTCCGGATGAATCCACCGGACGAGGGCTTCACAGCCGACAATTTTATTGGTGCGCATATCGCATTTTGGCTGTATGTACACCTGAAACTGGCGTTCTGCCAGAGCATGAGCCATCTCGTTAACAATTTCCTGTTCCTCAATCAGCGAGCTTCTCAGATGATTGTCATAAACGGCCGCACGTTTCAGGTAGTTTCCCTTTACAGAGTTGAGCGCAAGGATCGCCCGGTCACACATCCTGCTGACTGGGAGGTTCACATCATCAATATGATATAGGCCTGCAGCTATGGATATCTCCATATCCAATGGGTATTGCTCCAGACTATCCGTCAGCCTCTGCGCAGTACTGTCTGCATCACCCTCCATATCCGGCAGCAGGATAGCAAATACATCTGCCACAATGCGCCCGGCACAGCCTGCCTTTTCCGCTGCCCAGGTATTCAGCTCATCGCCAATATACTGGAGCAGACGATCCCCCTCCTCTGCACCGAACAGGTCATTGATAACCTTGAAACGCTCAATGTCAAAACAGATAATGCTGTATGCTTTTTCAGGAAAACCCATCAAAATTTCATGGACATTTTTGTAAAAGGTATCTTTGTTCAACAGCCCTGTCAGAGAATCATATTCTTCCAGAGTTTTTAAATTACTTTGAAGCGAGGTATTTCGGACACGCTGCCTGATCATACGCGGATCAAGGGGCCTGGGCAAAATATCCGTCGCGCCAAGTTTGAGGGCCTGCTCCTCCATGATGGGATTGTCCGCATCTGTCAGCACTAAAACACCTGTCCCCCGCGATGCCTGTATGTCCCATAGAACAGTCCGAAGCGCCGTCGGCATTTCATTAAACAAAGCATAACTAAAAATAATCACTGCCACCGTTGACTTATTCTGTTGGAGAAACCTCAAAGCGGCATCGTTTTCTTTTGAGACAACAACTTGGTAGCTCTTGTTTAAAACATTGTCCAGCAAAGTGTTTTCAGCAGGATTTTCATCGACAACTAAAACTGTCTTACCAATCATTACTTTACCCCCGGCGTCCATCATGCCAATAAATTTCAAATATTAATTATATTATAGTATAAATAACCCTCAAAATAAAGTTAAAACGATTCTGATGCTTTGTATGTCTTAATTTTTGCTGTTATTCCATCATCGGCTGTGTTAAAATAGTGTACAAGTCTAAATTTGAAATTATTGACAGGAGCCTTTTAAATGAAGTCTTTTAAAGCATCTGTATCGAACGATCTCCAGGATCTGTTACTGCTCAATAAGAAATATAACCGTTTCAGCATGGGGCCTTCCGAGCCGCTGCGCATTGTGAGCTATTTTGTTCTTATCTATACTGTCTATGCCCTCTTTATGGTCTATCTGCAGATCAAGCTTTTTGCAGGCGGTTATTTTGTCTATCTCGGCCTGTTTGCTTTTCGCCTGATCAGCGGTGTGCTTGGCGCTTTGTTCTTCCTCGGAAAATTCAACCCGCTGCTCATCAGGCTCTTGGCTCATTTCTGGCCAGACCGTTACTTTTCAGTAAGAACCTTTACCTTTACACCCAAAAAGCTTGAAATTCTCTTTCGCGATAAAAAGGTGATCTTTGCCTATGGCGAAATCATTAAATGCGACATGACCGAAAGCCTTATCACACTGCAGACAAAATACCAGAACTTTGTGATCCATGAAAATGACATGACCCAGGGCACCTGGGCCGAATTCAAGAGCTTTCTGAAAGGCAAAAAGGATCAGTTCAACAAAGACCCAAAACTGTTCCGGAAAGAGGCTTTAAAGGATTTATAGAAAAGCCGCCGGCAATTTAATATGACCCCTTCAAAACTTTACTTCGTAAGTACCCGCATCTTATTCTTAAGAGCAAGATGTTTTACTTTAGAAGGAACAAAATTGTGATGAAATTAATTGTAATCGTATGGCAAACCATGTATAATATAATTGTTAGTATCTGTTTGGCAAATTGGTAGATTATATTAGAAAAGGAGATTAAAATGACTCAGACAGGTAAACTATTGGAAATGGCCAAAAAAATGGCCGAAGCAGCCGAAAAAAAGGCTGTTGAAATTGATGTACCCATGGTAATTGCAGTATGCGATATGGGCGGAAACACCGTTTTAGTCCACCGCATGGAGGATTCTTTACTGGCAAGTATCAGTATTGCTCAAAACAAGGCCTACACAGCCGCTTCATTAAAAATGCCGAGCTCTGTTGCAGGGGATGCTGCAAAGGAAGCCGGAGAACTCTTTGGTCTTGGTAATTGCTGTGAAGGCAGAATTGTGACATTTGGTGGTGGATTCCCGATTATAGACGGAGATCGCATCATTGGCGCCATTGGTGTCAGCGGCGGCAGTGTCGCTGAAGACGAGAGCGTTGCCCAGGCAGGACTTGCGGCTCTCTAAGATATTCTTTTGATATAAAAATCTGCCCCCAACCTCAAAATTTCAAGTCTGAGGTTGGGGGCAGTTCTTTTAACCGCATTTTCACCCCGCCAGCAGCAGTCCAAAAGTGCCGCTCTTCAACAAAATATAAAGCCCCAGCCCGATAAAGACAAGGGGGATCAGCATATCCTTATATTTTTCAAGAAACACCTTAATCAGGGGATACTGGCCTATTTTCATTCCCAGAAAACACCATACGCCAATCAAAACCACAAAAATCACGATAATTGTTATGATTTCTCCAGCCCCCAGATTCGTGAACAAGGGGATATAAACACTCACATTGTCTGCACCGTTTGCCAGAGTTAAAAAGTAAACGTACAAAATATCTGCCGGAAATATTTTCTCGAGAAACTGTCTTAGCCTTCCGGGTTCCCTTTGCGCTTTGTCTGTCTGCTGGCTTTGATCACGCCCTTTATTTCTGAGCTGCCGCACTGCGCCCAGCCCAAGCAAAATCGGAACCAAGCCGAACAGGCCGATATACGCGTGGGGCACAAAGGAAATGCTGTAGCCAAAGAAAAGGCTGAAAAAGGTCAGTGTCAAAACTGCCAGGTACTGGCCAAGGATAATTCTCCACTTATCCGCCGCTGTCTCTGCCCTTGAAAAAAGCAGGGTCAGGATTAAAATATCATCAATATTTGTCCCCGCAAAGGACAACAGCGCAGTCATAACAATGGGCATACTTTCCTCCCTAATCCATAATAACTTTTACTCCACTATTTTATCCTTTTTCATCTGTAAAAGAAAGAGTTAAATGGCATTATGTGACTTCAAAACGGTCTGTTTATGTTATAATCATATTATCTCAATCTGTCTATTCGACAAAAAGGAGGCGCATCTTGGCGATTATAGGTATTGATTTAGGGACGACAAACAGTCTTGTCACCGTGTGGAAAAATGGACAAAGTATATTGATTCCAAACACTTTCGGCCATTTTCTGACACCAAGCGTAGTCAGCATTGACCATGAAACCATTTATGTGGGCGAGATTGCAAAGGAACGCCTGATCACCCATCCAAAGGAAACGGCCGGTATTTTTAAACGTTTTATGGGCTCAGACAAAATCTATACCCTGGGAAAGCGGCGTTTCAGACCAGAAGAGCTCTCGGCCTTTATTCTTAAAAAGCTGAAGGAAGACGCAGAAGCTTTTTTAAAGGAGCCGGTGGCGGAAGCCGTCGTCAGTGTCCCCGCTTACTTTAACGACGCTCAGCGCTCTGCCACAAAGCGGGCTGGAGAGCTGGCTGGCCTGAAGGTGGAACGGCTGGTCAATGAGCCCTCGGCTGCCGCTCTTGCCTGCCAGCTAATGAATGCCGAGGAGGACGCAAATCTCCTTGTTTTTGATTTTGGCGGCGGTACCCTTGATGTGTCCCTTGTCGAGTGTTTTGACAATGTTATCAACGTTCTGGCTGTCAGCGGCGATAATCGTCTTGGGGGCAGCGATTTTGACCGGCTGCTGGCCCGTTATTTCTGCCAGGAAAAACGACTTGATTTTGAGGCGCTCAACGAAAATACCAAAGGGGTGCTCCTGCAGAGTGCGGAAAAATGCAAATTTGACCTCACTGACGCCGAAACGGCAAAGATGACGGTTTCTGCCGAGGAGCTTCACGACACACTTCTAATCAGCCGTGAGCAGTTTATTGAAATTGCCGCGCCGCTTTTCACGCGCCTTACAGAGCCCATAAAAAAAGTGCTCATTGACGGCAGTCTCTCCCTCGATGAAATTGACCAGGTCGTTCTGGTTGGCGGCTCCTGCAAGATGCCTGTGGTCAAGCTCTATGTGAATTATGTCCTCGGCAAGGAGGCGGACAGTATTGGCTCGCCAGATACCATTGTGGCTTTGGGTACCGGTGCTTATGCTGGTATCAAGGCGCGCCACCAGGATATTCGGGATATTCTCCTGACAGATATCTGTCCTTTTTCTCTCGGCGTTAATATTGTTAACCCTCTGGAGCACTCCAGAGATTTGATGTCTGTCCTTATTGAGCGCAACACGACGCTTCCTGCCAGCCGCACGGGTATCTACTGCACAGCCAGCGATTTCCAGTCAAAAATCGAACTTAAAGTCTACCAGGGCGAAGGGCGCTACGCAGATGAAAACAGCTTTCTCGGCAAGCTTGATCTGCCCGTGCCCAGAAAGCCAAAGGGCCAGGAGACCGTTGATGTCCGTTTCACCTATGATATCAACGGCATTTTGGTAGTGGAAGCCACTGCCCTCTCAACAAAAAACACCAAAAGCCTTCTGCTCATCAGCGATTCCAACACCATGGATAAACATGAAATCGAAAAAAAGGTTGCGGCGCTGCAGAAATATAAAATTCATCCAAAGGATAAAGATGAAAACAGACTTCTTCTCGCCAGAGGTGACCGGCTGTTTACTCAGACAGTGGGCGAACTCAGAAAAGCCGTGGAATTTGAGCTTTTCCTGTTTTCCCACGCTCTGGAAAGCCAGAAAACGCACGCAATATCAAAGGCCCGGGAGCGCTTTTCTTATTTTCTTGATCAGGTTAGCTGGGAGCTTGAAAATGGCGGCTTTGGGCCGTCACTCACAAACCCGGATGAAAACTGGTATCAGACATTCAAGACTGAGGATACAGGCGACAAGACAGGAATCCCTTCAGAAGAGGACTTGAAAAATCTGTTCCTGAACTGGCAGTTGAACCGAAAAAAGAGGGATGACTAAATGGATATCTGGAAGATACTTGATATCAACCCAACCCGGGATCTCAAAGCCATCAAAAAAGCCTATGCCCGTCTGTCAGTAAAATATCATCCTGAGGAGCACCCTGAGGAATTCAGGCAGCTCAACGACGCCTACAAGGCAGCGGTTAAATACGCAAAGGGCAGTCTTACAGCACAGACCATCCCCGGGCCGTCACCAGCATCGGTCTTTCCTGTCTCTGAAAATGAAAAAAATATTCCAAACCAGGCTCAGGAGAAAGACGAGCCTGATTTTGAACAGCTGATTGAGCAGGGTCAGAAAAAAGCTCAGGAGGCAAGCCGCCGTGAAATCGACGCAGGCCTTTCCTGTGTGAAAAATCTTTATCTGAAAACAAAAAAACAGCGGTTGAAAACGCTCAATTCATTTTTACAGTCCGATTTTTTTGCCGAATTTCACCAAGACCCTTATTTTATCAGTCAGTTTATCCATATTTTGAAAAGATGCCCCATCGACGCCACAGTAAACCATCTGATCAAAAGCGCTTACACATCCACCTTTTTTACTGCTGACAGCGAATTGCCCTGTCAGCCTCTATTCGACTTTTTGGATAAACGCATTAAGCGTGACAGCCAGACACGCTCTTTTATCACCTTTGGAATCGTCCTTATTGCACTCGGGGCAATGATGGTTTATCATTTCACCCAATCCGCCCGTGATGCTGAAAAATACAGCGCCGCAAACGTCGAAGCCTATCTGGAGGATTTATATCAGATTGATTTAACCGTGGATGAGCCCAAGAGCGTTAATCCTGAAAAGGACCCAACCCGAAGCCTTTATCCTGATGGCCGGCTGTATACGGTCAAAACGGCTGACCAGAGTCTTCAGGATGCCACTGGCTTTGAGGCGCTCTGGAAAAATAACAATCCTGAAATTGATCTTCTGTCCGATACCTATGCACGGGAAACCTCTGATTATTTCGCTGCCCAGTGCAGCATTGACCCCAAGGGACAGTGGGCCATGCTAGACACCAGCTTTACCAACCTGTGCCACCTTTATTACAGCCCTTCTGAAGGAAAGGAGGCTTTTGTTGAAAAATTCGAGCAGTATTATAACGCGGTTCAGACGAGCCACTACCTGAGCCAGACCGGGCAGATGACAGTCCGCATTCAGGCGTCTGGCAGCTTTAGCGCCTCATTGCCATTAACAGTGGACATCGTTAAAAACGTTCCTCTGGACAGAGACGCCTTTCAAGCCGATTTCTCAGCCTATTGGGATGAGGACGCCTCGAAAAATCAGCTGGCTTATCAGCTTCTTAATCCTTAAAATTAATCCACCCATTAAAGGAATATCGTTCAAGCCTTTTTTCTTTTTAACGTGTAAAATGAATTTCAGCAACCAAAAAAGGAGACTGAAAATGAACTTGGAAAATGAAAAAAGTGTCATGATTATTGATGAAGCGCTTCCCCTTGGCATCATCGCCAATACCGCCGCTATCCTGGGTATTACGCTCGGTAAAAAAAGGCCGGACATTGTGGGCTGTGATGTAACAGACCAAAATGGAAACGTGCACCTCGGCATTATCGCCTTCCCCATTCCTGTTTTGAAGGGAACTAAAGACAGCATCCGGGAAATCCGCCAAAGGCTCTACACATCCGATTTCAGCGATGTGACCGTTGTGGATTTTTCAGATTTAGCGCAGGGCTGTAATGATTACGAGGAATTTATTGACCTCATGGCAGGCGCGCCGGAGGCTGATCTTCAGTATATGGGCGTTGCCATCTGCGGCTCCAAAAAGAAAGTGAATAAGCTTACTGGCAGCATGCCGCTTTTAAGATAAATATAATGGCCCTATGGATGAGAAGCCTGTCCAAAGGGTCATTATTTGAAAGCTCACTTTTAAACCCGCATCAATAAAGCGGATCTTCAGTCATTTACCATTTTTTAATAATGGCGTTTACTGGGCAGTGGTGATAGCAGTTGCCGCACTCATCGCACCGGTTTCCGTTAATTTTATAGGGTTCACCTTCCTCAACGGCGTCAAAATAACAGAGTTCCGTGCATTTTCCACAGGAGATGCAGGCGTCTGTTATGGTCAGGCCGGGCTTTTCAAAGGACATGCCGCCATAGGCAAAACGCGCACGCTCCAGCTTATGATCCCGCTTTTCTTTTGCGTAATCAAAGTCATAGCGTTCTCCCCAGGCCCGATAGAGCACAAAAATGCGTGTCCTGGGATATTTTTGGATGTCATAGACCGCCACGTTAAAATCCCGGCTTCCCCTGGCCTTTTCCTCCACCTCATCCATTGTGAGCTCCCGCACGTCCCCGGTGATCCGCATGGTATAGCCCGGCACAAAGGAGGGCAGATTGTTTTCATCATGGCTCACCTGACTGCTGGGGTACATGCCACACACACTGACCTTGCCCGTCTGCTTCAGCTCTCTGTAAAACGGCTTAACGTCCATGGTTCGAAAGTACAGCCCGTCTTCATCAAAGGCGAAAAAATGGGCGATCCGCGATTCCACATAACCGTTCTCCGCCAGGGTTGAAAAAGTCACACAGCCAATCTGATCAAAATTTTCATATATTTCTTTTATCGTCATCATTTCTTTTCTCCATTTCTCTAAAACGTCCTGCAATATAAGCTGCGGTCTCCCTCATCAGGTCAAAACCAAACATCTCGGTATTGTCCTCTGACGCGTTGGAGACAGCGTTCACATCAATAATATAAAAATCCCTTTCTGTTTCAATAATATCAAGGCTGCCGAACTCAATGTCCAGAAGCGCCATTGCCCTTACGGCTGTCTGCCTGAGCTTTTCGGGGCAGTCTGCATAGTGGGCGTAGACAGAGCCCAGGTGATAGGCTGACAATCCATCCGATGTCACACTGCGCTTTAAAATGAGACGGCATTCTCCGCCAATCACCTCGACCCGTGTGATATAACCATAAACAGGACGGATGTATTCCTCCGCAATCATGCTGATCGCCGGCATCTCCGACAGAGTCTCTGCCATCGTTTCGGCCTCGCTGATGATGGCTGTGCAGTTGGTCCTTCCTCCGCAGTCTGGCTTGATGACGCAGGGATACCGGAGGCTTCCCAGGTCAATCTCATCGGGCAGAAACACGCCGTAGACCTCTGGAACCGCGATGCCCTTCTCCCTGAGAAGGGCTGTACTGAGGGCTTTGCTGGTTTCATAAAAATGCGCCCTGGGCGAATTGAGTATCGGAATACCTTTACGCTCTGCCTGCTTTATAACCCCCGGCATGCGCTCAAGCGATTTGTGATGCCCTCTGAACTGCGCGCTGGCAAATATCCGGCTGACAAGCAGATCACAGCCGTTAACCCGATCAAAGGCATGGTCCTCTTCAAGGCTGATGAGACAGGCCTCAATTCCAAAGGACTGGATTTCTTCAAGGAGCTTATAGCTTGACCATTCCTCTGACTCGTATAAAATCCCAACCATTTTCTATTCCTCCCTTCTCAGAAATGCAGCCAGCTTCTTTGTCTCAGGCGACTCAAGCAGCCCTGCCGGCCCATGCTCAACGATTTCTCCCTCGTCCATGAACACAAAATAGTCGGCAAACTTTTTGAGAAAGTCAATCTCATGCGTGACAAAAATACAGTCTTTTCCCAGATGCTTAAGCTCAGTGATGGCCTCCAGAACCTCGCCAGTCAGAATCGGGTCAAGGGCTGCTGTTGGTTCATCCAGAAACAGAAGCTCTGGCTCTGTGCACAGCGCTCTGGCAATGGACGCCCTCTGGGCCTGGCCACCGGACACATGGCGGGGCAGCTTATCAGCCTGCTCCGTGAGATGAAACTGGTCAAGGAGCCCGCTGGCCTTAAGCTCAGCCGCATCTGGGCTCACACGCTTAATCGTTTCAAGGATCAGCAGAATATTTTTCCTGAGGGTCAGATGGGGAAAAAGGCTGTGCTTTTGAAACACAACACCGATCTCCCGCTGGTATGCCTGAACGGTTTCCCGGTTAACCACTGTATCATTCACCTTGATGGTTCCCTCCTCTGGAAACTCGATCCCTGCCAGCTGGCGCAGCAGGGTTGATTTGCCGCAGCCCGAAGCGCCCATAATACCAACGGCCTTTTTATCTTCAATTAGAAGATTCAAATTTTTTAATACACAGGTGTCATACTTCTTTGTAACCTGTTGCAGCTCTATTCTCACTGTGAAAGCCTCCTTCCAATAACCTGAGCCAAAAGCGACAGCGGGATTGTCACAGCCAGATACGCGATCCACATTACCAGATAGCCCTCTACCGAAGCCCAGTTTTTGGCTGCGATCACGGTGATCACATAGGCGATTTCCGGAAAGGAAACGACCTTCAGCAGCGCAGAACCCTTAATGATCCCTGAGAGGTGATTGATGAACGCCGGCAGCAGAGGCTTTACCATCTGAGGCAGAATCACATAAAAATACTTCTGAAAACCTGTGAAATGGTAGAGCTGCATAACCACATACTGGTCCTCATCAATCACCTCCGCTGCGCTCTGGTAGGAGTTGGCCACATAGGGGGCTGTGTACAGGGTTAAGGCCGCAATGCCAAGTACAAACTTGTTGTTTATATGCACGGCCTCTCCCAGCACATAGACCGCCAGAAAAACCATAACTAAGAGCGGCGTTCCCATGATGATCTCTCTGAAAACAACCGCGATCCCTTTGATAAAAGGAATGCGGCTTTTCATCATCAGGTAAATAACAAATCCAAGCACAGCGCTCAGAACCAGGGTGATGGCGCTTACCAGCAGCGTATAGCCTACGCCGCTCAGAAGTAAAGGCCACTGGTCAAGAATCAGGTGGTACCGCGGGTGATCGGTGGTATGGCCCAGAACATAAAGGATCAAAAGAAAAAACAGAACGCCTGCCGCCAGGTATTGAAGCGGCCTGCTGTACTTTCTTACCATAATCCGCACGTCCTTCCTATTGCTTTGGCGGATAAATGATAAAATCAAGGCCAAGGCTGTCATCCTTCAAATAATTATGGATCGCCTCATCGTATTTATCGCCGGCTGTCTTGTAGAATCCGCCGTCCTCATACATGGTTTTTACAAAAGCGTTGGCCTGGTCCAGCAGCTCGGTATTGCCCTTTTTAACCGCCATTGCGGACTGGCTGTATTCTTTAATGCCCCAGTAAATTTCTGTGGTATCCGGATAAGCATCATGATTACCGATGATCGTGTTTGCTCCCACAAACACATCTGCGGTTCCGTTGTTTATCTCCATTAAACCGCTGGCCACATCTGTGATCTCCTCAACCGGGATACCATAGCTCTGGGGAACCGACACGGAGATCGTGCCTGCCAGCCCGACATATCTGGCGTCCTTAATGGCAAAGAAGTCCTCTGGCTTCATTTCATCTGTAACATTGTTCCGTACAGCAAAATCTTTGCCCACCAGCGCCAGAGTCCGCCCATACAGATAAGGCTCTGAAAAATCAACCACTTCTTTTCGCTCCTCATTGACTGTCATGTCACAGATGATAATGTCAGCTTCTCCTGTTTCCAGCGCTGGAATAAGCATGGAAAAATCTGTATTGATTATCTCGACCTCTCGTCCGAGGTAATCGCCAAAGGCTTTGGCGATATCCACCTCGATCCCTTTGGGATTGCCATTTTCATCCATCTCTGTAAAAGGCGGAAATTTCAGGTCCATGGCAACCTTAAGCGGAGCTTCTCCGCTCTGGGCGCTGCCTCCCTGGCCGGAACAGCCGGCCAAAATCAAAACCGCCATCAAAATACTCACAAACACACCTGTTATCTTTTTCATTGTCTTACTCCTTACTTTTTTTATTCTCTGAGCACGCTAGAGACGCTACAGCCTCAGCGTCACTCCCCCTGTCGTTTTTGAGCTCCAGGAGCACCTTCCCAATATCACCGTCGATACAGACAGACTGCTTCGCAATATCCTGTGGACATACTGCCTCTCCCAGATTGATACAAGCGAAAGCGGCCCTTGGATTTTCAGCAGTCATCTGCCAAAATGGATATTTAATGATCACCGGTGTCTTTCCGCCTACCCCGAGCTCCAAAAGCAAAAGCCTCGAGCTTTTATGTCGGCGGAAGAAATCCTCATATCGGCTGTGCGCCGCATACCAGCCCTCATCCTGGACAAAGTTATTGTCGCAGCGGAGATTCATTGTCATCGGCGCGCCGCATACCGGGCAATGCGGTAAAAATGCTGATGGAATCCGCCGGTCCTTCTGCGATGTGACCATTCTCCTGACTGCGGCCTCATTGTCCCATGTTTTATCACAGCAGGGCCTTGAACACTGCCACAGACCATAGTCCCCCTGCGTATAAAACAGCCTTTTCTTATCAAAGCCTGACAGCTGGAACTGATGGTCAACATTGGTCGTAAGCACAAAATAATCCTTATGTCCGACAAGCCCAAGGAGTATTTCATAGGGCTTGCGGTCATTCTCTTCGTAGCGGTTATGGTAGATATACCGGCTCCAGTAGCCCCAGTGCTCCTCCGGCGTGTCGTAGGGATAAAAGCCTGCCGAATACATATCCGGAAAATGGTAAGCCCTGATAAAATCCGGAAAAAGCCATTTAAAGCGATCACCAGAATAGGTCATGCCCGCGGAGGACGACAAGCCGGCCCCAGCGCCGATCAATACCGCCTCCGCTGTTTCAATGGCTTTTTTCAGCCAGCGGATCTTTCGGCCTATACCGTCTTCTTTTGTCATCATATTTTTAAAAGACAACCGGCTCACCTCGATTCGTGGTTCATGATTTTTTTTCACACTTCTATCATAAAACAGCGCGTGCCAGCTGTGAAGAAGGCACAATATTGTGGGGTAGTTTCCAAATGGAAACTATTGGGATTTTACAGGCTTTTTACTTTAAACTTTCCTTAAGACTCTTCTTGAAAAGCGCCATTAAAAAAAGGCCTTTCATGATCCTCATCCAATCATGAAAGGCCTTTTGCCCAGAGTACCGTACATTCTCACAGCGTGTCAAAAATCCGGACAATTTCTTTTGCTACCACGTCCACAAGCTTAAACTGCTCAGGTGTTAAGTTTTTTGTCGAAACCACGCTGTCCTTCAGCGCTGTCTTTTTTTCCAGAAGCGTCTCCACATCGACCATTCCTGATACCGGACCGCTGTATTTTTCAATGGCGCGTCTGGCACAGCACAGGCTGCAGCCATCCACTGATATAGTTGGATGGTTCTGGGCAAAGGCCCGTTCCTGCTCGCCGCCTGCGATGAACAGGGGCAGGCACAGGGTGCTGACTTCTCCAGGCCTCAGCTCCTCCATCATCTTGCGGACTGCCAGCCGTGAAAGGGTTCCGCCCAGACATTCCTCACCACTGCACGCGATAATCCCAATATTCTGTTCGCCCATTGCCTACTCTCCTTCCAGCACTGCTTTTGCTTCTTCTGCCATAACTTCGGCCAGCTCATCAGCGAATTTCCAGCCGTCCTCTGTCAGACGGGTTCCGTTGCCATGTTCCTCGCCCCGGTGCGGTTTCATAAAATCAATCACACGGTGCTTATTACAGATGTTTCCTCCCGCGGCCTCCACACTTTTCTGCGCGCAGCATTTGGCACAGCCGTCGATGGTGATACAGGGCTGCCCTTCTATTTTCGCGACAATTTCATCATCGCCGGTGACAATGTGGGCCAGGCACAGGCTCTCGGTTGTCTCGGGCAGCAGCTCACCCGTCACCCTCAAGGCTGATTCACGGGCAATCAGCCCAAGCACCTTTCCAATACCGCTGCATGGAATAACCTTTACCTTAGATTTCAATTTCTTCCACCTTCCTCTTCATGATTTCATAATACGCCTCATCACGGATAAGCATTTCGGTGTCCTCCTCCCATTGCTCCAGCCTTATCTCCGCGATCCAGCCCGCTTCATAAGGGCTTTCGTTGACAAGCTCAGGGGCTTCCTCCAGGGCTGTATTGATGGCTGTAACCACACCGCTGACCGGTGAAACCAGCTCAAAAATTGATTTCCCGGATTCTACTGAGCCCACATCGTCAAACTGAGCAAGCTCCCGTCCAACCTCTGGAAAATCTACAAACAAAATATCGGACAGGTTCTGCTGGACAAAATCTGTTATACCTACACGGGCAATGCCATTTTTCACAAGAGCCCAGCAGTCATTCTCATTGAAGTAATAATCGCTCTCAGGGACTTTGAAAATAAATTTCCCCTTGGAAAAGGACCTGTAATGGATGGGATTTGGCATCTCAAAGACAGAGGCTTCACCCTCGTCGGGCTTTGTCTCAAAACCGTCGGCGAGGGCATTTACAAAGTCTTCAACGGATTCATCCATTTCCAGATAATCGATTAATGGAAAGCCCCTTTCCCTGGCGCTCTCACTCACATTGATCCGTTCAGATACCTTTAAATTTTTTTCGGCAGCCAGTTTGCTGGCACATTTCGTATTACAGCCGTCAATGACCAGCAGCGGCTTTTCAGCCAGTGCCTTCCTGTATTGTTTCTCTGCGGTGTGGTACAGCACCGGACAGATCATCTCATGATCGCCATTTTCCAAAAGCTTAAGGGCGACTTCGCGGGTCAGCGAGCCCACGAATTTATCCAGCCCGTTACAGGGAAGCACGCAAAAATCCTTCTTCATGATTTTTTATCCTCTCTCCGCATTGCTTTGATGGCCTGGGTTGTCGCTGCTTTATCTGGAAATGTGATGGCCTCCGGACCGCAGGTCTTTCCGCAGGCACGGCAAAAAACCACGCAGTTTACCGGATTTTTTACCACCAGCTGGTGCACGCTGCCCTCCTGCACTTCAAATACCCGGTGCGGACAGAAATCCACGCAGTCCATACAATCGCTGCATTTGCTGTAATCAATGCGGGGGAACCAGTCAATCCGGTTTCTTTCCACGCCCATAAATGTTGTGTCACTCATACTTAAACCTCCAGTCCCATAGCTTCAAGGGCTTTTTCAAGCTTTTCAAAAGCCTGCTCGTTTGTCATATCCCGGATATCCAGCATAACCGCATCCTTTTCAATATCCATCCCAGCCTCCCTAAAGGCATCCTTAAACATTTTTCGCTGCATATTCGGCGCACAGGCGCCAATTATAAGTTTTCGATGTGTTTTTAAAAAATCTGCCCAAAAACGGTCCCCATCCTCCTCACACAGCTGCGGATGAATGACGGCATACTCCACAGGCAGCTCCACACGCACCTGATTGATAAAATCCCATATATCCATCGCCTGAAATCCCGGACATTTTCCCGTACACACACACATTATAAAACCCGGCAATTCTCCATTCACATTAGCACCTCTTTATATAATTATTTAATTATATATTTATAATATTACGTTTTCAGGGGAAAGTCAAGGCATTTTATATCGGGAATTTGTCAATTCCTTTTTATTAATCCGCTAGGTCTCTTGTTTTTTAACCATACATCCTATATAATCATTATATAATAGATCAATTATATTATTATAGAAAAGAGGCTTAATATGGATATTGAAGCGTTATCCGTCAAAATATTAAAAGCGATGGGCCACCCCATCCGCTTAAAAATCGTTAAATTTTTACTGGACAAGCCCCACTGTGTCTGTGAGCTGAAAGAGAACCTTGAGTTCAGCCAGCCCAATCTTTCCCAACACCTGAAAATACTGAAGGAAGCTGGCATCATTGAGAGTGAAAAGGTTGGCGTCCAGACACACTACCATGTCGCTTTAAAAAGCGCCGCTGCCCTCATTGCTGCGGCAGAAGCCATGGGCCGGGAATATCTGAGCCAGTTTAAATAAATAAAAAACGCAGCGGGTACCTGTCACTGGGTATCCGCCGCGTTTTTTTAATTTACATTTTTTCATCCATTAAATCCCCGATATACACACCTGGCGTTTCAGCTCATCCGAATAAAACACACAGACTCTTTCCTGATAGAGTTGTGTGAGAGCTGGCTCTGTGAGGATATCCTCAGGCACTCCGCAGTGCAGTTTTCCCTGCCGGTCTAACAAGGCAACAAAACCACCGGTATAAAACACCTGGTCGGGATTGTGCGTTGTCATGATAATACCAAATCCATTTTCAGCCAATTTTTTGACAAGGCGCATGGTCTTAATCTGGTTGCCAAAGTCCAGATGGGCTGTCGGCTCATCCAGAAGGATAAAATCCGGCTCCTGCACAATGGCTCTGGCAATGGTTACAAGCTGTCTCTCTCCGCCGCTGATCTGTGTATAGGGCTTTTCAATAAGATGCTTTATGCCTACCATATCCAGCGCCCGCTCCACCTGCTCGTAGTCGGCGTCGCCCGGTGAACGCATTTTTCCCAGATAAGGGGTGCGCCCCATGACTACAAACTCTCTGACGGTGTACTCGTAGGTGGGAATATGAATTTGCGGCACATAGCCAATTCTCTGTGCCACTTTTTTGGGCGGCATTTTATCGACGGCTTCCCCGTTCAGCCGAATTTTTCCCTTCTGCGGTGTCATTAGATTTCCAATGCAGTTCAGCAATGTCGATTTTCCCGCTCCGTTTGGCCCTAAAACAGATAATATCTGACCTTTTTCAAGTTCGAAATTCACCTGATCAAAGATAACGCGGCTGTTTAAATATTTAAAACTAAGATTATTGACTTCCAGCTTCATGAGAGGTTCATCCTTTGCTTCTTAAGCAGATAAAAATAAAAGGGCGCGCCGATCAGTCCGGTTAAAATGCTCAGGGGCAGCTCGGCGCTTGTGAGTGTCCGGGCAATGGTATCCACCACCAGCAGAAAAATCCCGCCGACTACAAAAGAGACTGGCAGCAGTTTCATATTATCTGGCCCTACCAAAAGCCTGCCGAGATGCGGCACAACCAGCCCGACCCAGCCGATGGTCCCACAGATACAGACGGAGCAGGCTGTCAGCAGTGTCGCGCAGACAATCACGATCATCCGTGTTGTTTTGATGGTGATCCCAAGACTTTTGGCCTCTGTCTCTCCGAGGGACAGCACGTTAATCCGCCATCGCATTGCCATCAATACCACTGTGGAGATAAGCACCGCAGGGCAGATCATCAGAAGACTGTTTGGCAGTACCTTTGCAATGCTGCCCATCTGCCAGTAGGTAATCTCTGCCAGCTGCGTCTCGGGGTCAGCAATATACTTGATGATCCCCATAATGGAGTTCATAAGCCCTGTAACAATGATACCAGCCAGCACCAGCATCATATTGGAATTGTTTTTGATGACTCTGGGGATGGCGGTTGTGATCATGACTGCGATAATGCCCCCGATAAAAGCGCCAACCTGCACACCAAAGGTACCGACACTGAAAAGAATGGCAAGGGCCGCGCCAATACAGGCCCCAGAGGATACCCCCAGCAAATCCGGCGCCACCAGAGGATTTTGAAAAACGCCCTGATAAACCGCGCCAGATAAAGCCAGAGAGCCGCCAACCAGTACCGCTGCCGCTACACGCGGCAGACGAAGGGTCATGACCACGCTCTCTGTATTGGCGTCCCAGCTTCCCGAAACCGGAAAAACTCTGGATAAAAGCACTTTAACCACATCGGGAAAGGGTATCCAGTAACGCCCCAGGCACAAGGCCAGAATCCCGGCCAAAATCAAAACGAGGATCAGTCCAGCGAAAACAGCATCGTATTTCTGGTTGATTTTCTTTTTAAGTCCCGCTGTATCCATATTCTCTCCTCTTCAAGCTTTACTGGTTTGCTTTCACATTATAAATGGTGTCGATCTCTTCTTCGGCTAAATCGTGATTAAAAAACTTCTTGTAGAAATCTTTAATGTCGCTCCGGATATCATAATCCGAAAAGATTTCAGGCTGCTGAATGCTGCCCATCCACTTAAGCATCAGCGGTGTTTCCACACATGGGGCATCCCAGCGCAGAGTCCCTACCGGGGTTTTGTAAACACGGTGGTTTTTGACTGCGTCAATATTACTCCAGTCCTGGCCTTCAATTTTATTTTCATATAAATCCTCTGGCATGGTGTCGTCAAAATTTGAGAGGTAGATGATCTCAGGGTTCCATTCCATGATCTGCTCCATATTAACCTCTGCCCACTTTTTCTCTAAGCCGGCGGCAACATTGCGCCCACCTGTCAGTTCAAGGAGGTAGTTGTTAATATTTTTGGACCCTGCGACGCTCAGCTTTTTATTCTGCAGATAGAGAACGCTCTTTTGGTCTGCCGCGGCAACTTGATCTTTTTTGTTAATAAAGTATGTCTCGGTATCATTGTGGTAATCAATGAGCTCCTGGGTAAAATCCTCCTTGTTCAGAACCCTGCCCACCAGTGTTAAATCTTTTTTGAGGTTCTCAAGGTTTTCGGCGTAGTTCAGCATCACAGGGGTAATGCCAACAGCCTTCAGCTTTTCGGCCTCAGCCTCCTGGTCATTCCAGATAAATGCCACCTCTGGTGAAAGCTTCATAAGCTCTTCGATGTTAATGGAAAAATCCTGAGAGATTTCTCCTGTGGAAATATCCGCAAATTCCGGCGCCAGCTTAGTCATAAAGCTCTTTTTATACTGGGCCATCGCGCTGGGGTTAATGGACACAATCCGGTCGCTTCCCCCGTCAATCGTCCACACTGCCGATGCCCACGGAATCGGGGTAATGGCCACCTTGGTGATCTTTTCCGGCAGCTCTACCTGATTACCGCCCTCATCGGTTATGACATGCGCCTCCACTTTGTCTGCATTTTCTGCGGTATTTCCGCTGCTGGCGCAGCCTCCAAAAATCAAACTGACAGCCAGGCACAGGCCTGCTGCTTTTAACCATTTTTTTTTCATTTTAAACTCCTTTATTTTTAGATTACATAAAAAACTGTTTTAAATACTGGTGTCCTTTTCGGCCAATGATACAATAGTCCCGTTTCACATAACGGTTTCCGCTAAGTGCCGGAAAGGGTAAGGGAACCCTGAGCGCTGCACCTTCAGGAAGATACTGAAAATACAGCGGATCTGCGATGACATAATCCGTTTCTCTATCCAAAGGCCACCCAAAAGAACGAGCCTCAACTATGGTGCACTCAACAATAAATTCATTTCTCAGGGCCACACTTACCTGGCGGTTCAGTTCATGGCTGCCGATCATCACAGCGGTTCTTACCGGCTGCTCTGAAGGCGCCGGATCTTCGGTGCAGCCCTGAAACACAGCGTCCCCGGTTATGCTTTCCAGGTATTGATAAGCTGTCCGGACGCCGCTTACGCTGACAGGCATCTGATAAAACCACGGCGTACCATACTGCTTTTCCATCCATTTTGCCAGATCAAGGCCTGCTTCTGAGATAACCCAGTTGGCCTTTGCTTTTGGCGCGTCTCTAAAGTCCGCGAGCGTTCCGCCTCCCAGCCAGTAAACAGCATAGCCCAATCGCTCCAGATCGTGCGCAATCGTCTCAAATTGCCGCTGGTTTCCAAAAAGAAAGGGCGTATATCCCACAAGATTAATGCGCTTTTCGGTGTATTCACAGCGCCGCATCTCCTGTCTTGAAACGGTAGACAGTGCTTGCCGGGTGCCGTCAAGGGCATCTTGAAACCCGTCGGTCTGTATGAATATTTTTTCCTTCAGCACTGGGAAAGAACTGTCATCAATACCTGTCATGGCAGTCAGCGGCGTGCCGACAATGAACGCCGAGCGCCTTTTTTCTTCCTGCATGACAGCCCCGATGCCCTTCTCAATGCTCTCAGCCGCACCCAATGTTATCTGAAGGTCATTCATCTTTGAATACCAGAAGGGCTTCCCGCTGAAACTGTCAATGGATCTGGGGCAGGAGGCACAGCCTGAGCCTGTTACCAGGCAGGTACAGAGGGCGCGGTCCTTTTCAAAAGCCGTCATCGCACCGCTGTAATCTGCTGCCAGAGGCGGCGGTGGACAAAGGCACGCATCCTTTCCAACCCAGTGGTTTTCCCGAGCCGTCTCAAAGCCCCGAAGTATTTCTTCAAGCCGCTCCACAGGCTTCCTCTTCCGTTTTTCCATGGGGCCTCGCCTGAAAACAGCGACCGGCACATTATGAGGGTTATCTGCCTCCGACATCATGGCCTCAAAATCGGTCTGTGTGAGCAGGTCTGGACAGGAGACATAAAGCACCACCCCTTTTGTCCCACTGGTCATGACAAGCTCCTCAATCATCCTACGAACCCTGGGTACATAACTGCCAAGTGTGTACTCCAGCCTGGAAACAGGACAGAGCCTCAGACGGCTGAGCGCTTCCTTCTCCATCGCTCTGAAATAAAGAATTCGGAGACAGGCCGGCGGCCCCACTGCCAGAACACGCACACCCTCGGTCTGGAAAAGAAGTCTGGACAGCGCTTCATCTCCCATGCCTGGCTGCGCCTTCTCAACAGCTGCTGCGCCCATGACGGTCCTCCTTCTCAAGCTGATAGAGTGTCTCACCCAGGTTATCCATATCCGCGTCGGAAAGCGGCTTCGGCCATAGCTTCCCTTTCTGGCTGGCTATGGCTTTGGCCAATGCCATAAAGCTTTTTTGAAGCACCTCACCCTCTCGCTGTTCAAAAACAGTTGTCCTCCGATAGTCCGCAAGGCGAAGCGTGTCACTTTGGCAGACAGAAGCCGTAATCGGGCTGCCTGTCTTGCTGCCAAAGCACTCAACAACCTGGTGATCCGTACCGGGACGTGCCCGGTTGTGGATCAGTCCTCCAAACAACGGCTGTGTCCCGGCAGAGTACCGGACAATGCTCTTCATGATATTGTTGGCGGCGTAAAGCGACATCAGCTCAGAGGAGGTGACAATATATACCTGATCCACACACTTTTTTCTCATAGGCATTGAAAACCCACCGCAGACCACATCGCCCAGCACATCATAGGTGATTAAGTCCCAGCCCGCTTCAAATATCCCAAGCTTTTCCAATGTCTCCAGAGTAGTGGCGATCCCCATTCCTGCGCAGCCAATACCTGCCTCCGGCCCTCCGGCCTCTACACACGCCACACCTGTCTCACTCGTAAACAGAATATCCTGAGTTGTCACCTGTTCCCCTTTTTCATTCAGCCTTTGAATGACTGTGGGAATCCGCTTTTTCATCAGACACCGCGTTGAATCAGCTTTGGGGTCACAGCCTATGTGCAGCACCCTTTTTCCCATTTTGGCGAAGGCGGCGGATACATTGGCCGCAATGGTCGACTTTCCAATGCCGCCCTTTCCATAAAACGCAATTCTTTTACTGCTTTTTTCCATAATTTCTCCCATTAAAAAAACTCTTCTGACCGATTCATCAGAAGAGTTCCTCAACACAAGCAACACCCTCTCCCAATGATCCGTTAGGTTAGGTATAAACAAGAAATGTTGAAGTATCCTGACTTGGGTTCATTGCCAGCTGTAACAACTTCCCAGAGACTGCTCTCCAGTGTTGATAAAACTTACAGCGGCTCCCCCTTACAGTGGCGGCACCGTACCGGATTCTCACCGGTTTTCATGCAACAAGTCTTCTATGTAATTTTGCTATATTATATCACGATATCTGATAATTCACAACCACTGCAATTAACTCAATTTTTGATTGCCAGCTATCGTATTTTTTGATAGTATAATTAAAACAGAGGAAAGGAATCGTATCAATATGATCTCCATGCAGAACATGAAATACATCGTCGAGATCGCAAAGCACCACTCGATCTCGTCTGCCGCCAAGTCGCTTTTTGTCTCACAGTCAACGCTCTCCACCGCAGTGCGTGAGGTCGAGCAGCAGCTCGGCATCTCAATTTTTAAACGAAACAACCGTGGCATTGAGGTCACCTTTGAGGGACAGGACTTCTTAAACCACGCCAAGGATATTGTTGAGCAAAGCGAGTACCTTGAAAGGCGGTACAAGCATCGGAAAACACTGCCTATGCGCTTTTCCGTTTCCACCCAGCGCCTTCCCTTCTCGGTCATGTCCTTTATACAGATTGTCGAGGATCTTGAGCTCAGGCATTATGACATTGCCATCCGCGAGTGCCCGACCCATGAGGTCATACACGATGTGGCGTCCAGGCGCAGTGAGCTCGGCATCCTGTGTATCAACGAGCATTATCTCAATACCATGCAAAAGCTCCTTGATTCCAGCAATCTGGGCTTTTATGAGCTGGGACAGCTCACCACCTATGTTTTCCTGCGGAAAAAACACCCTCTGAGCGGCAATACCTCCCTGACGCTGGATATGCTCAGGGAATACCCTTTTGTAACTTACGACCAGGGGGAGGACAGCATGATGCATTTCTCTGAGGAGATCCTGTTCAATGAAATCTGGGATAAAAATATCCATGTGATTGACCGCTGCTCCAAAATTGCCCTGGTTCGCGGCACAAACTGTTTCAGTATCGGACCGGACCTGACCAACAGCGACGCTGACCGTATGCATTCCAACATGAGCGAAGTAAGGGCTATCCGTCTTTTGGATAATGACCAGCGGCTCCACGCCGGATATATTCTCAGAAACGAGCACGGCTTAAGCGCGATCGGCGAAAAATACATAAAAGTCCTGACTGAAAAAATAAAAGCCTTTGAGAAATGGGACTGAAAAAGCAAAATAAAAAGCCGTATCTCTGTGGATACGGCTTTTGCAATCTTCTGCCAGGCGATTTTTTATGAAACCCGGCGGGCAATAACGGCTAAGCGGCCGTCATTGAGTCCGACATTAAAGATACAGGTGGACAGCGTGAGGATCTCGTCACCCGGCTGTACACTCACATTGCTTGCGACAATGCTCTGATTCTTTATATTTTGGTAATAGTTCAGAAAGCTCTCATCGTCGGCAAATTCCAACTGTCTGTAATCATAATCCTGCTCAACCACCAGCACGGCAAAAATTTCCCAAACGCCATCACCGCCCAGCTCTGGCGGTCTTCTGTACACAATTTTATTGTGCTCTGTGATAAAATTGGGGTCTTTATAGTAATAAAGCAGATCGTCAAACATGACGTGCACACCGCTGCGCATGGTGCTGTGCCCATAAATCAGAGAGTTCTGGCTTTTAGGCTGCCATTTATAATTCATATCTAAAAAGGGCACGCCCCTTTCATCCGACTCTCCGTTAAATGAGGTGTACAGATATTTGTCATTATCGGTTGTCTGTACCACAGGGGTATCAATATTTGTCCCTTCAATACTCAGCCAGCCAACGGTTTCGGGGTTCACCTCACGCAGCGCCGCCCAGTCGATGCTGTTATCTTCGCGGTTTGTAACCTGCATTTTAAGAATCGGCGTATTGTTGGGAAAAAACTCCTTATAAAGCATCCATCCTGCCGCCCCCAAAAGGGACAGGATGATCAGAATAATGACGATGTCTCCAACAATGCGCACTGCGCTTCTTTTTTTCTTTACTTTCTTTTTTGTCATATTTATGCTCTATAGCCTTCGGGCCTTGCGCACCCATATTTTGTCATCCATAGTTTTAAAACCCAAAGGCTTTCCACCTCCTTTTATGGTTATTCATTATATCAAATCTTTCTAAATTGATAAAGACTTAAATGATAACAAAAAGGATTTTATGCTTGTCTTAAAAAAGAATAAAGCTAAAATGCCTCAAATCAAACACGGGCTTATACGCCGATGCGCTTCTGCCCAGTGAAACAGACCCCGGTCCGCAGTGTTCCCTGCATCGGGCGCTGCAGAAATGGCAGAGCGCGTCTGGATTGTCCAGCTCCGTGGCCTTCTTCTGTTGTCTTTGTCAGGAAAAAGAGCCAGGGAGTGCTACTTGACACGACAGGTTTTATACGATTACTGACAAATGCATTGACACCAGATTAAGAGTATGATAAAGTTTTTATAGTTATACGACTGACGGAAGTGGAATAAACCACATGAAGTATAATAATCAAGAGCCGACCGTCTGGGCAAAAGAGTCCGGATCTGTCGGCTCTTTTTATATGACATGGAGGATGAAAAAAATGAAAGAACTGGAATTAAAGTATGGCTGCAATCCCAATCAGAAGCCTGCCCGAATTTTTATGAAGGATGGTGAGCTTCCCCTTCAGGTGCTAAACGGAAAGCCCGGCTTCATCAACCTGCTGGATGCCTTTAACAGCTGGCAGCTCGTCAGGGAATTAAAGGAAGCCACAGGCCTGCCGAGCGCCACAAGCTTTAAACACGTCAGCCCTGCCGGCGCCGCTGTGTATGTTCCCCTGACCGACATTGAAAAGAAAATGTACTTTGTCGAGGACACGGAGCTCACACCTGCCGCCACAGCCTATATCCGGGCAAGAGGCAGTGACCGTATGTCAAGCTACGGCGACTTTATCGCCCTGAGCGACGAATGTGACGCGGCCTGCGCCCGCTATATTTCGATGGAAGTCAGCGATGGTATCATCGCCCCTTCATTCTCAGAAGAGGCTTTAGCGCTGTTATCCGAAAAGAAAAAAGGAAATTATGTTATTCTCCAGATCGATGCCGATTATGAGCCCGCTCCACTGGAATATAAGGATGTTTTTGGCATAACCTTTGAACAGGCCAGAAACAACCAGGCCATCACCGAGGACCTGTTTCAGAACATTCCAACCAAGAACCAGACGCTCAGCGCTTCGGACCGCGTCAATCTCCTGATTGCACTGGTCACTCTAAAATACACTCAGTCAAATTCCGTCTGCTATGTCAAGGATGGACAGGCCATCGGCATCGGCGCCGGGCAGCAGTCCCGTGTCCACTGCACCCGCCTGGCAGGTAACAAAGCAGATAACTGGGCGCTGCGTTACCACGAAAAAGTGCTGAACCTGCCTTTTAAGGAAAATATGCAGCGGGCTAACCGGGACAATGCTATTGATGTCTATATATCAGACGACGCTGAGGACATTTTGGCTGATGATGTATGGCCAGAGTTTTTCACAAGCAAACCTGAGCCCTTATCTCGGGAGGAAAAGAAAGCCTGGCTGTCCCAGATAAGCGGTGTCGCGCTTGGAAGTGATGCCTTTTTCCCCTTTGGCGACAACATTGAACGCGCGCACAAAAGCGGTGTCACCTGTATCGCCCAGTCCGGTGGCTCGATCAGAGACGACCTTGTCATTGAAGCCTGTGATAAATACAATATCGCCATGGCCATGACCGGAGTCCGCTTATTCCACCATTAAACTTTAAAGCTGAGCAGCGAGACCTTTTCGGGGCTCGCCGCTCAGCTTTTTATGGTTTTTGACTGAGAACAGCATTAGGCATTCTGCACCATCACAAACGCTCAAACATCCTCTCCAAACTCATCTGCACTTTGTCATCCAACAATTCCTTAAGGCTTCTCTTTTGTTGAATTTCAATCATTGACACTTATTCAATCACTATGCTATCATATATGTGAGGTGATGAAATGCGAGTATCAAAGGACCCGGATATCCGAAAACAAGAAATTTTAGATGTTGCCATGCGTGTTTTTGCAGAAAAAGGCTATGAGACCACAACGATGAAGGATATTGCCAAAGAGGCCGGTGTTGTAGCCGGTTTGTGTTATCACTATTTTCAAAACAAGCATGTGCTGTACCAGGAAGCCCTCACGCAGTACGCTAGGGCGTGCAGCAAGCCCTTTGTAGATATTTTTAAACAGACCGAGCTATCGTTAGCCAAGTGTATCAAAATATTGGAAACAACATCCGAAAACGAAGCAGAAAACTATAAATACCGTGACTTTTTCGATAAAGACGGAAATGAACTCTTCCATGCCCAGCTGGAAGTATATATGTCAAAAGAAATTTTTCCACATCTTGAAACCTATATTAAAAGCCTGATGGCGCGCGGAGAAATCGAAAAAAGGGATGCACACATGCTATCGCGCTTTATATGGGGCGGACAGATGGCCGTCACGAACAATGCCGCTGGCTCTGTTAAAGAAAAAAATTTTTTTATACGGCAGATGCTTACCTTAATTTTAAAATAACACCACAATTAACCCCGCCTTTACGGGCGGGGTTAAAAATAGCCATTCATTGAATATTTATCAATGAATCTGAATCAATGGAGGGATTATTATGAAAAACACCAGAAACACTAAACAGACCACTATAGACTATTTTAACAGCACCGCGGAGGATTATGACAAAAGTCACGATGGAAAATTTGTCCAGTGTATGTATGACACTATCGTGAACCGCGTCCTTGATTTAAATCCTAAAACAATTTTAGATCTTGGCTGTGGCAATGGCAATATTATCGCCCGCCTTCAAAAACGTCTGAACGCTGATTATTATGGATTGGACATTTCAGAGGCAATGATCGCTCAGGCTGAAAAACGGCTGCTCAACGTTCATTTTATGGTAGGTGACGCCGAAAAACTGCCCTATGAGGATAATAAATTTGACGCGATTGTCTGCAACGCTTCCTTTCACCACTACCCCCATCCAAAAGCGGTTATCCGTGAAATACAGCGTGTTTTGAAAAAAGACGGGACCCTCATACTGGGCGACCCAACGGTTCCCTTCAAATTGCTGACTGGCTTTTTAAACAGCACTATGGCCCACAGCAATTCCGGTGACCACCACATCTACCATAAATCTGAAATCATTGATCTCCTCAGCCAGGAAGGATTTCAGGTCTACGGATGGGCCAAGCCCAACTATAAAACCTTTGTTTTAAACGCAAAGCTTTCATAATGAGCCACCCATCCACTCTGCCTCAGGAAATAATTCCCATTTTATTGCTTACCGATTATCCCATCACTCCTCATCCTCACCGGAGACGGTTATCTTATACCCTTTCTTCACGGGCTCGTCCTCATCATCCAGTGACAGCCGTACGGGCTTTTTGATCTCTACCAGGCTCATCTGGCTGATCTCCCGCTTGACGGCCCGGTCGATGGCGGCGCAGGTGCCTTCAAAGTCGGTGTCAATTTCACGGTAGGTGTAGGCAATGCGTTTTAAGCCTAAATCCCTGAGGGCGTCGCCCTTTTTCCCCAGCGAGCCGCTGCTGGTGTCCCCAAACTGTTTAAATTTCTCCAGCTCCACCACCAGTCTGGCAGAGGGGCAGAAGAAAAGAAAGCCGTCAAAGCCCGGCAGCGCGCTGCGCTTAAAGGGTTCGGGATAGGTTTTAAGGTACTCGTTCCACAGCTTCTTTTCCTGGGGTGAGGTTTGTTCTTCAAAGTCTTTTAAGGTTGGTTTGTTTTTTTCTGTCTGTTTTCCATAAGCCATGGGTTCCTCCTTTAAAAACGCTGGCCTGTTATAAAATAGCAGGCCAGCGTTTTTGTCAATTCATCATTCTATTTTTCTTTCATTTCCAGTGCGGCCTGTGCAGCGGCTAAGCGCGCGATGGGCACACGGTATGGTGAGCAGGAGACATAGTTAAGTCCTGCGCGCTGGAAGAAGTGGATGGACTTGGGATCTCCGCCGTGCTCGCCGCAGACACCGATCTTGAGGTCAGGTTTTGTTGTGCGGCCAAGCTTGACGCCCATTTCGACCAGTTTACCAACGCCACCTACGTCAATGCTCTGGAATGGGTCGTTTGGCAGGATGCCTTTTTCTTTGTATTCACCAATGAATTTGCCTGCGTCATCTCTGGAGAAGCCGTAGGTCATCTGGGTTAAGTCATTGGTACCAAAGGAGAAGAATTCTGCTCTTTCGGCAATTTCATCCGCGATCAGGGTCGCTCTTGGGATTTCCATCATGGTCCCTACTTTATAGTCAATGTCGGAGCCCTTTTCTGCCTTGATCTTTTCTGCGGTTTCTCTGACAACATTTTCGACATAGTCCAGCTCTTCTTTCATGCCGATCAACGGAATCATGATTTCTGGGACAATGTTATAGCCATCTTCTTTTTTCACTTCGATGGCAGCTTCCATAATGGCTCTTGTCTGCATCACCGCAATTTCCGGGAAGGTGACTGCAAGACGGCAGCCCCGGTGTCCGAGCATCGGGTTGAATTCTTCGAGGCCATGGATCGTGCTCATCATTTCATCCATACTCATATCCATATCTCCCGCTAAAGCTTCGATATCTTCCGGTTCAGTTGGCAGGAATTCATGCAGTGGCGGGTCCAGCAGACGGACGGTTACCGGCAGATCCTTCATGGCTTTGTAGATACCCATAAAGTCTTCCTTCTGCATTGGCAGCAGCTCGGCCAGATATTTTTCGCGCTGTTCTTTGGTCTTTGACAAGATCATACGGCGTACACTCGGGATTCTGTCTTCGTTGAAGAACATGTGCTCTGTACGGCAGAGCCCAATCCCTTCTGCACCAAAGCCTACCGCTACAGCGGCGTCTCTCGGGGTGTCGGCGTTTGTGCGCACGTTCATGGTTCTGCAGGCGTCTGCCCATTCCATGAGCTGTCCGAAATGTCCGGAGAGCTCAGGTTCCTTTGTTCCGATGCTTCCCTTATAAACCTTACCGGCGGAGCCGTCTAAAGAGATATAATCGCCCTCGTAAATATATTCTTTACCGACGCGGAACTGCTTGGCGTCCTCATCGACCTTTGCGTCCTCACAGCCTGCAACACAGCACTTACCCATGCCGCGCGCAACAACCGCCGCGTGTGAGGTCATACCACCGCGTGCGGTCAGGATACCATTGGCGGCGTACATGCCTTCAATATCTTCGGGAGAGGTTTCTTTTCTGACCAGGATCACTTCCTCGCCATTTTCTGCAGCGGTCTTTGCTTCTTCCGCTGTAAAATAAACCTTACCGGTGGCAGCGCCGGGAGAGGCGGGCAGGCCGCTGGCCAGAACGACTGCTTCCTTCAGGGCGGTTTCGTCAAAGGTCGGGTGGAGCAGCTGGTCTAAGGATAACGGTTCAATGCGCATAACGGCTTCTTCCTTGGTGATGAGGCCTTCTTCTTCCATTTCTACAGCAATTCTGAGCGCAGCCGGGGCGGTTCGTTTACCATTACGGGTCTGGAGCATGTACAGCTGGCCCTTTTCAACGGTAAATTCCATATCCTGCATGTCTTTATAATGTTTTTCAAGGAGCTCTGCGGTATCGTGGAACTGCTTGTAGACTAAAGGCATAATTTTCCGGAGTTCATCGATTTCACGAGGAGTACGGATACCTGCAACAACATCTTCGCCCTGGGCATTTACCAGGAATTCTCCGAAGAGCTTGTTTTCACCTGTTGCTGGGTTTCTTGTGAAGGCAACGCCAGTACCGGAGTCATCACCCATGTTGCCGAATACCATTGACTGTACATTGACAGCTGTACCAATGTCATGCGGAATATCATTCATGTCACGGTAGACAAACGCGCGTGGGTTGTTCCAAGATCTGAATACTGCTTCAACAGCCATGAGCAGCTGTACGTTCGGGTCCTGTGGAAAAGGTTTACCTGTTTCGGCTAAAACAATTTCTTTATAACGCCCTACAACTTCCTGCAGGTGATCGGTCGTGAGCTGTGTGTCAATCTGGAAGCCTTCGCGCTCTTTGATTTCATCCAGAACGTTTTCAAATTTGTTTTTGTCAATTTCCTGCACAACATCACCGAACATCTGGATAAAGCGACGGTAGCTGTCATAGGCAAAACGTTCATTTGCTGTCTTTTCAGCCAGACCTACAACGGTTTCATCATTAAGGCCAAGGTTTAAGATGGTGTCCATCATACCCGGCATTGAGATTCTTGCGCCGGAGCGTACTGATACCAGCAAAGGATTGTCTTTATTGCCAAATTTTTTCTTGGTAATATCTTCCAGAACCGACATATGGCTGTTGATCTGGCCGATCATTTCATAGGTCAGCTTGTTTTCCTTCAGATACTCGATACACGCTTCGGTCGAAACGGTAAAGCCCTGTGGTACAGGCAGGCCGATTCGCGTCATTTCCGCCAGATTCGCGCCCTTTCCACCTAACAGGTTCCGCATGTCCGCATTGCCATCACTAAATAAATAAACCCATTTTTTATCCATATTGACTACCTCCTCATAATGGTTGCAAGTATGAAATTCGCAATTTCTTCAATTGCTTTGGATGTAACGTCGATAACCGTACATCCTAATTTATCAAAGAGCTCCTGAGCCTTGTCAAGCTCATATTCCACTCTTTTTAAACTAGCATAATTTGAATCTCCGGTAAGCTTCATGGTTTTTAAACGCTCTTCTCTGATGCTGACAAGCTTATTGGGATTTAAAATCAATCCGAATATCTTTTGACTGGATATCTCAAAAAGTTCTCTTGGCGGTTCTACCTCAGGCATGACCGGTATGTTGGCAACCTTGAAGTTATTGTTCGCCAGATAAACACTGATCGGCGTCTTTGAGGTTCGTGAAACCCCAAGCAGAATAATGTCTGCCTTGTTAAGATGGTCCATGCGTTTTCCGTCATCATATTTGACGGCAAACTCAATGGCTTCCACCTTTTTAAAATAATCCTCATCCAGCTTGCTTCTGCTGAAAGGGTCAAGATTCGGTTTAACGCCTGTTAAAATCCTCAGTTCATCCAGAAAGGGATCCAGCACATCGTAAACCGGCACCTGTTTTTCTTTTGCTCTTTCTTTAACACATTTTAATAACTCCGGCGTTGTGATCGTACAGACAAGCAGGGCGTTTTTTCCCTTCGCCTCAGCTAAAATCTGATCAATCTCTCTCTTTTCATGGACAAAGGAAAAAACCTTAACATCCTCAATCGAGTCCTCAAAATGGCCTCTCCCCGCCTTTGCCAGCACTTCACCCGGCTCGCCAAGGGAATCGGAGACAACATATAGGGTTAAAGGCTTGTTGTCATTCATTCGTATCATCGTCTTTACCTAAATTCACAACATAACGTGTAATATTGGTACGGGAAACCTTTCCGAGCAAGATTAAACGCAGGTTGTTTTTTTCATCCATTTCTTTTTTCACAATGGGCAGCGATTCGACTTCGTACTCCATGGTTTTAACCGCAGCGTCATAAACCGATTCGTGCTCCTCCAGATAGACTATATTGGGCATTCGGGTCATGATAATCGGAATCGGCAGGGTTTCAACATCCTTCCGGCCAATCATCGACTTGATGAAATCCTTACGTGAGACAATGCCAGACAGGTATTTGTCCTTCACCACATAGAGTGTTCCGGCGTCTTTCGTAAACATGGTGATTATTCCGTCATAAATGGTTGTGTCTTCTTCGACGGTGGTCGGCTCAGACTGGATGTCCATGACGCTGATGGTTTTAATGTAGCTGCCCATAACATGCAGCAGCGAACGCCCCGTATAATTATACCCGACTTTTCGCTTTGCTTCCAGGATGCCCATCATGGTAAGCACCTTTAAATCAGGCCGGATCGTCGCTCTGTTAACGCCGAGCTGCTCTGCAATTTCGACACTTTTCACGGGTTCTCTGGCCTTAACAATTTCCACAATCTGATTCTGTCTTTCTGATAGCTCCATTCAACCACCTACCATTCATGTAACTTTTATAATATAAAGTATAACACATATGGCCAAAAAGTAAATAACTAATCCTGATACTTTTCTGTCATTTCATCTTATTATTTTGTTAAAACTTTGTCAACCTTTTCACAAACTCGTAAAAAAATAATTTTTATAGTGTAATTGAATCCTTCAGCTTCTCAAAAACCTTGTCACCGATGCGGTCAACCTCCTTCAAATCTTCAAGGGATCTGAAAGCGCCGTTTTTCTCCCGGTAGTCGATGATGCTCTTCCCGATGGCGTCACCGATTCCCGGCAGGGTTTTCAGATCCTCCAGACTGGCTGTATTGATATTGACTCTGCCCGTACCAGATGCAGCAGACGCACTGCCGACGCCTGTCTCTGCGGTTTCATCTTTGGTGTAAATGTGGATTTTATCCTCGTCTTCCAGCACTGACGCGAGGTTGACGCTGTCGGTATCTGCGTTTTCTGCCAGGCCGCCCAGTTTTTCAATGGCGTCGATCAGTCTTGAGCCCTGGGCCAGCTTGATGACGCCGGGGTTATTGACGGCCCCGGTAATATGCACGTAGATCTCCGCGGCGTTTTCCTGGCCGTTTTCGGCATTAACAACTTCTGTATCGGAGGTCTTTAAGACTGCTTTCTGCCGGCTGTCCTCCTGAAGGAAAAGCCACAGGGCAAAGATCACCAGAGCTGCTGTTATAATACTGATATAAATCCACCTTTTCAGGTTCTTAGACTTTTCCATGGCGCTCAGATACTTTCCTGAGCCCAGCTGCCCTTTTTTCGCACCATAATGGCTTTAAAGCCGACTTTTTTCAGGAGCGTTAAAACTTCCTCATACGCATAGCAAATTCCCTCTGTCGTATGCGAATCGCCGTTTAGGGTGATGGGGATCTCTTTTTCCAAAATCGTTTCCATCAGCCAGCGTTCCGGATAAAGACAGCGGTCTCCATAGCGAATCATGCCGCCGGTATTCACCTCGATGATTGAGCCTGAAGCCTTAATTTTATCAAGGCAGGTGCCTGCGGCTTCCTGGTACCAGGCTTCCTGGTCGTCAAAAAAACGGTTATCCGCATTGTTTTTCTTGATGATATCCATATGTCCGATAATACCAGGCTGAATCGTGAGGGCCATATTTCCAAGCGACTCATAATAACGCCGGACAAAGGCCGAAACCGAGCCGTCAAAGCAGTCTTTTATCCCCGCTTCAAAAATCTCGGGCGTGTAGTCAATATCAGCCATCAATCCGTTTCTCATCTTTCCGATGGTGTGGATCGAGCCGATAAAGAAATCCAGTTCCGGAATCAGTGCCTTTGAATCGCTGCTGATGTCTTCAGTATCCATAAAATAGTCGATTTCCATGCCCAGGCTGATGTCGATGTGTTCCTGATACTTTTCTGCCAGAGTCCGGACCTCGTCCATATAGCTGCGGACTGTTTCCTTTTTCATGGTCCAGTCGTTCTCATAGGGAAGCGGCGCGTGGCCTGTAAAGCCAATGCTTGTGAGCCCCTCTTGAATGGCTGCCTGCACCATTTCTTCCAATGAATTTTTGCCGTCACAATAGTTCGAATGAATATGATAATTTGAATGTACCATAGCTCCTCCTTTAGAAGACATATCTGAAATGCGACATCTTTATTATTGTAGCATAAAAAGATGTATAAAAAAAAGCCCCTGAGGGCATTTTTTGAAATACATTACACCACTAAAGAATCTTATTCAGGAAGCTCTGTGTACGTTCTTCCTGTGGATTAAGAATAACCTCCTGCGGTGTTCCCTGCTCGCAGATCACACCTTCGTCCATAAAAATGACGCGGTCTGCCACTTCACGGGCAAACCCAATTTCGTGGGTTACGATCAGCATTGTCATCCCGTCATTGGCGAGTTCCTGCATGGTGGCAAGCACTTCCCCGACCAGCTCAGGGTCAAGGGCTGAGGTCGGCTCATCGAACAGCATAATCTTCGGGTTCATCGCCAGCGCTCTCGCGATGGCCACACGCTGCTGCTGTCCGCCGGACAGGCGCACCGGGTATTCATCCCGCTTATCGGCAAGTCCAACCATGTCGAGCAGCTCCAGGGCCCGCTTTTCTGTCTCAGCCGAATCGGCCTTGCGCACAATTCTGGGGGCTATCGTAATATTATCTAAAACAGATAAGTGTGGGAAAAGGTTAAAGTTCTGGAATACCATCCCTAAATCGCAGCAGAGATTCTGTAATTTTCCAGGGTCAATTTTTTCCAGATCTTTTCCGTTTTTGCGTTTTTCCATCAGCTCGTCTTCAATATAGATTTCGCCTTCTGTGATGCGTTCCAGGCGGTTAAGGCAGCGCAGCATTGTACTCTTGCCAGAGCCGCTTGGCCCGATGATACAGACCACTTCACCGGATGCTACTTCAAAATCGATTCCCTTTAAAACCTCAAGGGCGCCGAAAGATTTTTTTACATTGACTAATTTTACCATACTCATTGTTGTTACCACCTATCTCTTTTCATATGCGCCAAGCTTATTTTCCAATTTGTCGAATACCACCTGAAGGATGGTTGTCAGGAAAAGATAAATGACGGCCGCATAGATATAGTAGACCCAACTGCCTGTGGCACTGGCCATTGTTTTGACTGTCCTGAGTAAATCAAACAATGCGATCGTGGAGACAAGGGAGGTATCCTTTAAAAGCATGATCAGCTCGTTGCCCACCGGGGCTACCAGACGTTTAAAGGTCTGGGGAATAATGATCTTACCCATCGCCTGTTTATAGCTCATTCCCAAGGCTTTGGCAGCTTCCATTTGTCCATGGTCAATGGATTCGATGGCCGCACGGATAATTTCTGCCAGGTAAGCTGTGGAGTTCAAGGAAAAAGTAATGAACGCACAGATCATCGGATCAATTTCAAAGGTCGCGCCGGTCATATCCAGATAAACAATCGGTACCGCATAAAAGATAATGAATAATTGCAGTAAGAGTGGTGTTCCTCTGAAGAACCAGATATAGAACCATGAAAGTCCATTAAAAATCTTATTCTTTGAGATTCGTCCCAGGGCTATGACTACCCCAAAAATTGCACCAAAGATAATCGCGACAACCGCAATCTCAAGGGTAACAATCGTTCCGTCAAAAATCGCCCACAACTGGGTTTGGTTTAACAAATTAATCGCTCCTTCTTAAGTAATAAGTCCGGCAAAGTGGTTTGCCGAACTTATAACCGTTTTTTTCTATGGATTATTCAATGACTTTGATTTCGGAGTTGATATTATTGGTCATATCTTCTCCAAACCATTTCATAGAAATCTCTGTCATTGTACCATTTTCTTGTAATTTTTTCAATGTTTCATTTAATTTTTCGGTAAATGCATCTTCACCTTTACGTACAGTAACCGCAATTGGTTCATTGGTTAAAACTTCAGATGTTACTTCAAACAGCTCTGGCTTCTGAGCCACATAGTACATGGCAACGCCCACATCGGTCATGACATTATTAATCTGTTTACCTTCAAGCGCGGCGAAAGCGTCTAACATGCCGTCATACTGTTTGATTTCCACATTGGTTCCAGTCTGTTCTTTCAACTTCTGGGCGCCGTTATCAGCGGTTGTGGCCAGCTGTACGCCGACGGTTTTACCAGCGAGCTCTTCAAAGGTTTTTACAGGTGTGGCATCCTTGCGGGATACGATGACAATACCGTTGGATACATAAGGATTTGTCTGATTGAAACCTTCCTGTCGTTCCGGTGTGATACTGGTACTGGAGATAATCGCGTCATACTGCTTTGCGTTTAAGCCATTGAAAATACCATCCCAGGCCACAGTTGTAAAGTCAACCTTTACACCCAGGTCTTCACCGATCGCCTTTGCGAGATCCACGTCAAAGCCCACCAGATTGTTCTGATCATCCCTGAATTCCATTGGAAGATAGGTATCATCAACAGCAACGGATAATGTACCGTCTGCGATCGGATCGTCATTTGAAGCAGAATCGCCTTTACCGTTACCACTACAACCAGCCAACGTCACGGAGAACACCAGCATAAATGCCAAAGACAACACCAAAAATTTCTTTTTCATCATTTCCTCCTTTTATATACGAAAATTGATTAAAAGCATTATATCGCATATTGTATACATATACAAGTATTTTTTATAAAAACACCTTATTTTTTCATTTTTCTGCATGTTTATACAATTATTACTGCGATAGATCGGGATTGTCAGGAGAATGTTTGTATAAAAATACCAATAATGTTGAGGCTGCCTGTAATGTTGCCGATGGCACAGCCGACATTGGTCAAAATTACCACCAGGAGTATTTTGGTCACCTTATTATGCCAGAGGCCTTTTAGCGAGCCCAGATCCTTTGGCAGAGATTCAAAATCCTCCACCTTGGGCTTTCTGAAATGAGCCTCGGTGATGCCGGAAAACCATCCGGCGGCCAAAACAGGGCTTAAAGCGGAAATCGGAGCCGCAACAATGGCGGTGAGGATCGAAAGGATATGCCCTCCTGCCAGAAGTGCGCCAATACCCGCCAGAGACGTAGTCCATAAAAGCCAGTTGCGCGTTTGCTCCCAGCCCGACCCGGGGTTGACCGTAAAGGTGGCCAATACCAGAAGCACCAGCAAAATCGGGATGGACCAGCCGATAATCTTACCGGCCTTTGACTTGGGCGGTAAGGACTCAAGCTCAGCAATATCCTGGTCTTTGTAGAGCTCTTCCCGTATTCCCGGAACATGTGCCGCCCCCAGAACCGCAACCACCTTTTTACCCGGAGCGTTTTTGATCTTATACGCCAGATACTGGTCCCGCTCGTCAACCAGGTATTTTTTTACACCCTTGAAGGAATTTCCAAGTTCGGACAGCGCCGCTGACAGCATGTCCTCTGTTTTCAACTCCTCAAGCTCTTCTTCGGTAATTTCTTCATCATCAATGATGCTCATGATGATGGTGGTCAGCAGCTTCATCTTTTCCCAGAGGCTGCAGCCCTTCCAGATACGGTTAAAGGTAACCTGGATACTGCGGTCTGCCAGCACCAGCTGGGCCCCGCATTTTTCAGCGGATTCAATTCCCTGCATCATCTCCTGGCCAGAGCGGATGTCAAACTGCTCGGCCAGCTTTCTCTGATAATTTGACAAGATGATATTGGCAAATAAAAAGCCTGCCTTTCCAGCCTTTATTACTTTTACTATGTCTGTATCTGCCCACTGCTCCTTTTGGTTCATGGACTCATATCTGCCGGCATCCAGCTCGATGCAGACCGAATCGGGACACTCGCTCTCGATGAGATCCTTTACCTCAGATACGCTTGTGGGGGATACATGGGCTGTGCCAATCAAAATAATCTCTTTGTCATTTACCTGCAGGCGCGTTATGTTTTCTGATTCCAATCGTTCATCACTCCCTAATAAAGCATCAGATCGATGAACTCGTCATCTGTCATGCCATTGATGTAATCCGACAGATCATTATTCTGCAGCAGGCGGCGCAAAACACTTTCCTCGGGCTTTGATCCTACCAGCTGCCCCTCAAGCTTTGTAATATCACCATTCCCAAAGAAATCACCGTAGAAGTGTATATCTTTAATAATACCCCTATCGACTGTCATTAAAACAGTTACAAGACCGCAGGGGTATTTTCTTTCTCTTCTCAGGTTGTATTCCGGAGACCGGCCGTAGTTCCATTCCCAGGTGGCGTACTTCTCTTCCTGCAGCTTTTTGATGGCCGCAATATCCTCTTGGGTAAGACTGCGCTCTTTAAGCTCGCCATCCTCAAACATATAGCTGACAAGGGCCTTTTTAAAATCCTCCAGTGTAAAGTCCGGGTCCAGATAGTCGGCAATATTGGTCACCCGGCTCTTGACGGATTTCACGCCCTTTGATTCGATTTTATCCTTCTTTACCTTCAGGGCGCTCTGAACCGTGTCCAGTTTTGAATTAAAGAGGACGGTTCCGTGGTGGAGGACCCTGCCGCGCTTGGCGTACTGAGAATTGCCTGAAAATTTCTTTCCATCAATGGTAATGTCATTGCGCCCGTTAAACTCGGCATTGACGCCCAGGCTCTGCAGTGCTTTGACAACCGGTCTGGTAAAGGACTGGAAATCAAAGGGCTTGCCGGAATCATTATTTACAATGAAGGTAAAATTCAAATTACCCAGATCATGATAAACCGCGCCGCCGCCGGTTAAACGGCGAACCACCTTAATGCCCTGCTCCTTGACAAAATCCTGATTGATCTCCTCAATCGTATTCTGATGCTTGCCAACAATGATGGCATGGTCGTTCTGCCACAACATGAAATAAGTTTCATCCTGGTCCATGGATTCAAAGACATATTCTTCAAATGCCAGATTAAACGTCGGGTCTGTGCTGTAAGTATTATTAATAAAAATCATTTTAATATCCTCAAATACATGGATCGGCTGCCATAAAGACAGCCGACAGCTCTTTTTTATTCACTTTTCAGATTTTTGACAGAATTGCGCATCAGCATTTCGTAAGGGACAAAGACGGTTTTTGTCTCACGCTCTTCCTTTTCGCACATCTTGATGAGCATTCTTGTGGCGATAGCCCCAATATCATACATTGGCTGGCCAACGGTTGTGATCTGCGGTCTGGTCCACTCTGCGATCCAGAAGTTGTTAAAGCCGCAGATACTCACATCGTCCGGAATAACCTTTCCGTTATCCTCAGCCGCGCGCATTGCGCCCAGGGCGATCTGGTCATTGAAGCAGAATACATTGGTGAACTCTCTTCCGCTTGCCAGGGCTTCTTCCATCATATGATAGCCGCCCAGTGTGCTTTGGCTTCCAAAATAGACCAGGTCATCGTCCAGCTCAACATTCCATTCGCCAAGGGCTTTCTTAATCCCCTGAAGGCGTTTCTGGTTAATGTAGCCTTCCTTGTACTCATCGTAGAAAATCGCGAATTTGGTGTGCCCCATCTTCAGGCATTCAATGGTCAGGTCGTAGGCAGCGGCTTCATTGTCAATCAGGACACCGCTCAGCTGTCCGGATTCGTCCGGTACACAGCCAAGAACAATCTCGCTGGGAGCGTCGATCAGGTCGTCTCTTAATTCATCGGTCAGATGCTTGCCGACATAGATAATTCCATCACACTGCTTTTCAACAAGAACGCCAAGGGAGTTCTGTTCCTTTTCGTGGTCAAAGTCTGTATTACTCAGGATGATGTTGTAATTATAAATACCACAGACATCCTCTGCACCACGCACCATTTCTGTATAGAAAGGGTTGGTAATATCCGGGATCATGATGCCCAGAGTGTTGGTCTTCTGGATTTTCAGGCTTCGCGCAATGGCATTCGGCTTATATCCAGTTTTCTTGATGGCCTCCAGCACGCGCTCCTTTGTCTCTTCGTTGACCAAGGGAATGTTGTTTACAACACGCGATACTGTTGCCACCGATACGTTTGCTTCTTTTGCAACATCAACAATTTTTACTTTCAAAATAACACCTCCGTTTATTTATTTTTAGCATCCTGCTACTTCTTTAATGGCGTCTAAAATGAGCTGCGGCGCTTTGCGGCATTTTTCTTCGGATACGGCACATGGTGCAAAACGCAATCCCTTTGCCAGCGCAACAATGAACACATTTTTTTCCATCAGCAGATCGCTGACAGCCTTTGGATTTTCACAGGGAATGCTGATAAAGAATCCATCACAATAATTGCAGAGCTTCAGACCAATTTTGTCTGCTTCGTCAAGGAATGCCCTGGCGCGCTTCTGTAAGATTCCCTTGTGGAAATCCTGCTCTGCGATAAAGCGGTCGCGCAGATTGTCATCAGACATAATGTCTGCCAGCGTCTGCATGGCGCCTCTGGTTCCATTTGACCAGGTGCCGCGGTTTGAATAGGCGCAGGCCGCTGCAAATTCCTCTGCAATTTCTTCCGTCGGCGCGACACAGATAATAGCGCCGTTTCTCAGGCCATACATGGTAAAGCCCTTTGAAGCGCTGTAGGCGTACAGCGGCAGAACATTTTCCGGCAGTCCGGAAAGCAGCGGCATAAAAGCCCGCGCGTCCTCACCCTTTCCTGCAAAATCAATATACGCGATATCACACAGAATAATGATTCTCGCATCAGGATTAGCCTCGGCCATTTCGGTATAAAACGCGGTCAGCTCTTTCCATTCATCCAGCGAAATACTGTAGCCGGTCGGGTTATGCGCCGGTGTATTCAGAATGCTCAGCACTCTGTTCTGCTTTTTAAGCAGGTCTGTAAACGCCGCTTTATAGGATTTCATATTAAAATTGCCCGCTTCATCAAACAGCTCAAAGGTTGTGGTCTCACGTCTGTTTTCATCGGCAATGGTGCTGTAGGGCGCCCAATACCAGTCTGGAATCAGAATCTGGTCACCAAACTCGGTGTAGTTGCACACCGCGTGGCGCACAGCACCGGTTCCGCCCGGTGTTGCCACTGCGCGAATATGGCCTTCTGGTCTGTAGGACTTAAAGCAGGCGTCCACCACCTTATCCAAAAACTCTGGAATCCCCGGAATCCCGGCATAATCACAGATCTGCTCATCTGGCAGCCCCTTCAGAACATCAAACACTGATTTGAAGGCAACCAGATCGCCATGATCATCCATCAATGCCCCAATCGTTGAATTGATCACTGCCTCGGTTCCCAGTTCCTTTGTTCTCTGCGCAGCTTCGCCTGCAACTCTAAAAATCGGATCTGTCCCGGCCTCCCGGACAGAACTCTCGATAACCATACGTGACATTTCCTATTCCTCCTAATCAATAAATTTATTAGCGTATTTCTGACGTTCCGTTTCATACAGATTGTTGCCCTTGGAATCAATGACAACAAGGGCAGGAAAATCTTCTACCACCAGCTTGCGCAGCGCTTCTGTCCCCAGCTCCTCGTATGCCAGAACCTCGACAGATTTTATGCAATCCTGCAACAGTGCCCCTGCGCCGCCGACACACCCAAAATAAACACACTGGTTGATCATCATGCTGTTGATGACCAGCTCCCCGCGGTTTCCCTTGCCAATCATGCCGCGCAGGCCATTTTCCATCAGCACAGGCGCATAAGCGTCCATACGGTGGCTTGTGGTCGGCCCGGCTGAGCCAATGATCTCACCCGGCTTGGCAGGACAGGGCCCTACATAGTAGATAATCTGATCGGTAAAATCGACGGGTAGTGCGCCGCCGGATTCAAGGGTTTCAACCATTCTTTTGTGCGCCGCGTCCCTCGCCGTATAGATGACTCCTGAAATCAGAACCTGATCCCCGGCTTTTAATTTTGCGGCGTCGGCCTTTGAAAGCGGCGTCGTTAATCGTATCACACTCATGTAAGCCTCCTAAAGTGTCCGTTCCACATGACGGTTAACATAACAGCAGATATTGACAGCAACGGGCAAACCGGCAATATGCGTTGGGAAAACGTCCACATTGACACTCAAAACCGTGTTGATGCCGCCGAGCCCCATGGGCCCGATCCCCAGGTTATTGCACCGTTCGATCAGTATTTCCTCAAGGCCTTGAATGTGCTGCCTGGCATTGCGCACCCCGATGGGCCGGCTCAGAGCCTCCTTGGCTAACAGCGCGGCCTTTTCAAAGGTACCGCCCACCCCCACACCGACAATGATCGGTGCGCAGGCGTTTGGCGCGCCCTTCTCAACGGTTTCCAGCACAAATTCCTCAACACCTTTGATCCCGTCCGATGGCTTAAGCATCTTCATGGCACTGGTATTTTCTGAACCAAAGCCCTTTGGCATCACCTTAATATGAAGATCATCCCCCGGGACGACCTTATAATGAATGATGGCCGGGGTATTGGTGTTTGTGTTGTTTCGGATAAAAGGGTCGTCCACGACCGATTTTCTCAGATAGCCCTCGCGGTAGCCCTTTTCGACGCCGTCCTGAATGGCGTCCTCCAGGGAGCCGCCGGTTATCTGCAGGTCCTGTCCCATGGTAACAAAGATAACCGCCATTCCCGTATCCTGACAGATGGGAATCTCTTTCTTTTCTGCTACCTCAAAGTTTTCAATCATCGTTTCCAAAATGGCGATGGCGCTCGGCGATTCTTCCCGCGCCAGAGCGACTTCCATTTCTTTGAGAATATCATCGGTAAGTACAGTGTTTGCTTCAATACACATTTCTGCGACAGTGTCTCTTATGTACTTAACATCAATTTTCTTCAAATTTATCTCCTTCTTTCAGCTGTTCTTTCTTCTTAAATGATTCTTCTAATTCTTCCTGTTTGATGACATGCTCAATGTCCAAAGCCTCGGTCCGCGTGATTTTTTTGTATTCCTTTTTCCCCATGATGACAGACCTCAGGGAAAGGAAGATACCCCCAAATAAAATAATGAAGTAAAAAGTGATAATACGCCACAGAATCAGGGCTACCGACATGTTAACAGCGCCGTAAATCGGCCCGAACAGCAAAGCAAAGCCCGCTTCGGCGCCGCCTGCCGCCCCCGGTGTGGGGATAAAGGCAACCGCTACATAGAGGATCGCCTGCATGGATATGACCAGAAAAGCACTGGAGCCGCTTAAGCCCAGCGAACAGTAAACCCAGTAGTTAATGCTGTAAAAAATCATGATCTGCACAATGGAGACAATGAAAAGCTTAAAGGTTTCCAGCTTGTGCTCCTTGAGCGCAGTGATGGCTTCTGAGTATTCCCCGATAAAGTGGTCCACCTTGGCATAATATTTATCCGGGTCCTTAAAGACACGGATAAACAGCAAAAACCGAACGACGCCATTCATGATCCCGCGGGCCATCCTCGGGCTTAAAGCCAGGATAAAAACAAGGATAACCCCAGCGATATTAATGATGAGGCCAAAGGCGATCAGCCATCTCGCCGCAACCAGGCCACTGTTAATCTCAGAAAGATTGAGCAGTGTGGCCAGAATGGCAAGGAGTGTGACCGTAACCTGGTACAGCGCGTATTTCTGGACCAGCACGGCGGTTCCTGTCCCCATACTGTAGCCCCTGCGGGACATTTCGTAGAGCTGGAGCGGCTGACCGCCGGAGGAGCCGGGTGTTATCAGGTTATAATATTGCCCTATAATGGTGACGATCATCGCAAAAGACAGCTTCTCCTCGGGATAATCGCGCTGCATCAGCTTCAGGAGCATGTACCCTTCCAGAAGCCAGTAAATAAAAACGCAAACGATTCCCAGCAGAAGAAAACCGATATTCGCGCGGCGCAGGGTATCTGCAAACTCCTTGAGATCCACCTGCGTCAGGATTACAATAACGGTCGCGCCGATTAAGAAAACAAAAAAGATATAGTTTGAATACTTTTTCCAAAACTCAGAAAAGCGGCTTTTCGCTTTTCCACTGTTGCTGTCATTCATAGTCACCTACCCGTAAACGTTTCTCACTCTAATGACGAATCGTTTACTTTTTCATTCAAATATTATAACACATAATTAATGGAATTTAGAACACTTTTTGAAAATTTTTTCAGTTTTTTTCATTGTTTTTCATGATACGCTGCACAAAGCTTAAATCAGCTCAGGGAAGCCCAGTTGTCTGAGCGCCTCATACAAAACAATATTGACCGAATTCGACAGGTTAAGCGAACGGGCCCGCTCATGGTTCCTCATGGGAATACGAAACCGGTGGTCTGGATAAGCGCTGTGGATTTCATCCGGCAGGCCGGCAGTCTCGCGGCCAAACAAAAGGTAGGCATCCCCGGTGTATTCAATGTCCGAATAAAACGCTTTGGCGTGGGTGGTGAGCACATAGATTTCGGGATCTGGATTTTTGTCCAGAAAATCCTCAAAATCGTCGTAGACAGCCAAATCCAGGAGATCCCAGTAATCCAGCCCTGCGCGTTTCAGGTGTTTCTCGTCCAGTGAAAAACCCAGTGGCTTTATCAGGTGCAGCTTTGTGTTTGTCAGCGCGCAGGTACGCGCGATGTTTCCAGTATTTTGTGGTATTTCCGGTTGATACAGTACAACATTCATTTTTACTTCGTTACTCTCTTTCCTTATTTAATGTCCATTTTATGGAGGTTAAAACCATAAAAAAAGATAAATCTCATTCCGAACACTCAGAACGTCATGAAATTTATCTTTATTACTATTTTAAAATGGTCTTGGGCAGTACAATCGTAAAGGTGCTTCCCTGATCGGGCACACTGTCGATTTTTATTTTGCCGTTATGCTGCTTAACAATCATATCCGCAATGCTTAAGCCCAGGCCCACACCGCCTTTTTCACGGTTCCGCGCGTCATCCACACGGTAAAAGCGGCTGAATATTTTCTTTTTCGCTTCCTCTGTCAGCCCGACGCCCGTATCCTTAACCGCGATACAGACATTCCGCTTTGTCATTGTCAGAGAGAGCGTCACTGTCCCTTCTCCAGGCGTATATTTAATGGCGTTGTCAACCAGAATACGAATCGCCTGTTTTATCCGCTCCTCATCGCCTTTATAGTCAATGCCCTCTGCGATGCTGCCCTTCAGCGCAATCTCATTTTCCCTGGCAACATCAAACATCAGGTCGATAATCTCGGCGCAAAGCGCACTCAGATCAAATACTTCCTTTTTCATAATGACCTTTTTATTGTCCGCCTGGGCAATCAATAGCAATTCCGATACCAGATGCGCCATGGTCTCGCTCTCAAGGCTGATGTTGTTGAGCCACCGGATATTATCCTTAAGCACCTCATCCTCCTTCAGTTTTAAGACCTCCACATTGGTCTGGATCACTGTCAGCGGTGTCCTAAGCTCGTGGGAAGCATCGGCAATGAATTTCTTCTGATTCTCAAAGGTCTCCTTGATCGGCTGTAAGGATTTCCCGGCCAGAAAATAGCTGATCGGGATCAGCAGAAGGATTCCCCCGCTGCCGATGAACAGCAGAAAGGAAATAACATAGGTAATCATTGAGCGCTCGGTCGTGATCTGCTGAAAAACCTCCAGTGTGTGGGATTCATCATCACGGCTGAAGCGCGTGACATAAACTCTGTAATCTGCCCCGTTAAGATTAAAAACCTTAAAATCATTGTTAAAGCTTTGATCCATTGCCAGTTCGTAGCCATGCATAATCAAATCATTATCTTCGACCTTCATGCTGACGGTCTGGTTATTTTCATCCCATTCAATGTATTCATACCCCATTTTGTCGTGCATGGAATTATTGTTGAAAATACCGTCGCCCTTTTCAGACTCCGTGGAATTATTGATGATGCCCTTGGCGGTATCCATCAGGTAAACCTCCCCGGTGAGGCCCAGACTCCACTGGACGAGAAAGCCCAGCAGCAGGATAAATAAAAAAAGAAAAGCAATGAGAATCAAAGTGTTGAACAGCGTAATTTGCCTCTTGATCTCTTTAAACATTATTTTTTACTCAAAGTGTAACCCACACCACGGATTGTGTCAATCTTAACGTTTGTATTGGCGAGTTTCTTACGGAGATTATGGACATATATTTCAATGTTGTTTTCATTGACTTCCTTGTCAAAGCCCCACACCCGGTCTAAAATCTGTTCTCTTGTAAATACCTGGTTCGGACGCTTCAGCAGCATTTCAAGGATCTTCGCTTCCTTCACAGAGAGCTTATACTCATTTTCCGGCGTCTGCATCATGTTCTTCTTGGTGTTAAAGCTGACATCCTCAAAGGAGATGATTTCCCCTTTTATTTCATGGTCGGGGCGTCTGCTCAGCGCGCGGATTCTGGCAAAGAGCTCCTTGGCAGAGAACGGCTTGATCAGGTAATCATCTGCGCCGAGGTCAAGGCCCTTGACCTTATCGTCAACCGTCCCCTTGGCCGTCAGCATTAAAACAGGCGTTGTAATGTCCCTGTCCCGGACCTCCTTGAGAATCTCAAGTCCGCTCTTCATGGGCAGCATAATGTCCAGTACAATGACGTCATAAATCGGATTCAGGGCAAAGAGAAGCCCCTCCTCACCGTCGTTCGCCACATCACAATCTATATTTTGGATTTTACACAGCTCCTGGAGAGCGTCTGTAATTTTCACTTCATCTTCTATAAATAATATGCGCATTTTATTCTCCTATTTTTTGGAATTTTATTATTATTAAGTATATAGGCCAATCCTTAAATTTGGATAAATTCAAGAGCTAAAGCGCCTGAACAAGCGAAATTCATTGCAACCCACCCCCAGAATCCTTATAATAAAGAAAGATAAAAGGAGGAGGTACCCCATGGATTGCATACTTATTGTTGAGGATGATAAAAAAATTTCCCGCATCATCGAGCTTCAGCTGAACCACGCAGGCTTTGAAACGGTCAAGGCGTTTAACGGACGAGAGGCCATTGATGTTTTCAACAACACCCCGGACATCGGCCTGGTTCTGCTGGACATCATGCTGCCCCAGTTTAACGGCTACGAGGTTTTAAAGTATATACGCGAGCGTTCTCCCGAGCTGCCTGTTATATTTCTTACCGCGAAGGATGATACCGGCGATGTGGTCAACGGCCTCAATCTCGGAGCCGACGACTATATCACCAAGCCCTTTATTTTTGATGAGCTTCTGGCGCGCATCAAGGCGAATCTCCGAAAAAAAGCCGCTGTCTCGCCCAGGAACAGAGTTGCCTTTGAAGACCTGTCCATCGACCTCGATACTTTTATGGTTAGCCGCGGGGGCGAGAGCATCGAGCTTTCAAAAACAGAGTTTGACCTTCTGCACTACCTTGTGCTCAACCACGGGCTGGTCCAGTCCCGGGAACAAATTCTGGACCAGGTGTGGGGCTTTGACTATTTTGGAAATGACAATATCGTAGACGTTTATATAAAATACCTGAGGGATAAAATTGACAAGCCCTTTGAAAAAAAGCTGATCCAGACAGTGAGAGGGCGTGGCTATGTCATCAAATAGGGTTCAGGAACCAAAACCGATGAAGCTCTACACGCGCATCGTCCTGTTTTTTGTGCTGGCGTTCTCCATTCTGCTGGTCATTTCCTTTGTAATGGTGTTTTATTTTTCCCAGCAAATCGTTTTAAACGAAAACCGGAGCAATCTCATAAAATTCAACAGCTATATCATCAACGTGATCAAGGAAAACGAAGAGGCGCTGCTGTCGCTTCCCACCAGCAGCCGGCTGGACTTTATCTCTGAAAAAATATACCCCAATATCAAGGATAATACCTTGATTTCTTATAAAATTTCGGATAACTACGGGGATGTGTACCTGTCCTCCGAAGGCGTGGATGAGCTTCTGAACCAGGATAACTTTTCGGAATACAACATTGACATCTTTAAAGTGCACATTGACAACCCCGCCGACCAGACCGAGGACAACGTGGACGTGGACTCCTTCCGCTACAACAAAAATGAGTATTATTATCTCGGCTCAAGCTATCTTGTCAGCGACGACTACACTATTTACATCCAGGTCGTAAAAAATCTGAATGACAGCTTTGTCTACATGACTGCCCTGTTCAGTATTCAGATCGCCATCAGCATTGTCTGCCTTGCGATCATTATCTTTATCGGGATTTACGGCACCAAGCGCTCTCTTAAGCCGCTGATCGAGATCGCCGAGACCGCTAAAAACATCACAGAAAACAACCTGAATACCCGTATCAAAGAGACCGGAAACGACGACGAGCTGGATCAGCTCATCAAATCCCTCAACCAGATGATCGGCCAGCTCGAATCAGCCTTTGACGCTCAGAAGCAGTTTGTCTCAGACGCGTCGCACGAGCTTCGGATTCCTCTGACCGTCATCCAGGGCTACTCGGACATCCTCTCCTCCTGGGGCAAGGAAAACCCGCAGCTCCTGGAAGAATCTGTGGATTCTATTAACGAAGAGATACAGAATATGAAAAAGCTGGTGGAGGAGCTGCTCCTGATCACCCGCCTTGAAAACAACTATTTCACACAGAAATTTGAGCCGGCGGACCTAGGCGAGCTTGTCACAAAGGTATACAATGAATGCGAAATGATCGACGCCACCCATTCCTTTGAGCTGACCCGGGTCGACCACTGTCTGGTAAAATGCAATGAATCGCTCATATTGCAGGCTTTAAGGGCACTTGCCGACAACAGCATGAAATACACCCCGGCACAGGGAAAAATCTGTTTCAGCTGCACTGAGACGGCAAACAGGTGCATCCTGTCTGTCACCGACACAGGCATCGGCATTCCTGAGAGCGAACTCGAAAATGTCCGCCGGCGTTTCTTCCGGGTCGACGGCGACCGCTCAAGGGAAACCGGCGGCACAGGCCTTGGCCTCTCCATCATCGAGAGCATTGTAAAACTCCACCGGGGAGAGCTCGTGATCGAGAGCACCCTGGGACAGGGAACGAATATGAAAATTATTTTAATCCGGTAGAGGGAGGGCAGCGCCCTCTCTCTTTGGTTTGGTTTCATTTGGTTTGGTTTATATAATGTGTCCGGTTTGCTATCCGGAACCATAACCGGAACCTTGTCCGGTTTACTATCCGGTTTGCTGTCCAGACACACATGCTTTTATGCCGTAAAATGGCGTGTGTGCTTACCCGGCCACCCGGACCATCGCACCCTCATAAAAGACGCAGAGTCTTCCCCTGCCCGGCGCTGTCCCCAGATACCTCTGGGCAAGGTCAAGGGCGTTTTCTTCAAAATACTGGAAAAAGACGCGCTTGATCACCTGCTTGGCAGGCTGTCCTGAGAGCGCTGGCAGACATGCAGCCACAAAGGCTTCGTCCTTCAGCTGCTCAAAGGCCTCTGTTTTTGAGAGGGTTCGGTTTTCAAAAAAACCGGGAAGGGAGCGGTGCCCCTGCCTGAGATAATCCATTTTGATCAGCTCCCCGAGCATTTCTTTATGGGGCACCTCGACGCCTGAGGCCGTAAATGTCTGCATAATTCCGTAGAGCTGCTCCTTTGATTTTCCCAGCTCATAGAAGCCTTCCTCCCGCCAATAGTCCGAGAAAGCCTCAAAAAACTCAAAAGGGGAGCCCCAGCACTGGTTTTCAAAAATATACTTCAAACTCAGATAAAAGGCGCCGGAATTGTAATAGCGGTCTACCAGATCCTCAATGTCCTTTAAGCGCATAAGCTCGTCTGAGGAGATAAAATCATTACTGATCACCTCATAGGGCGGAAAGCTCGCATAGCGGTAATAAAATTTATCCGCTTCTTTTCGGATTTTTGTTCCCTTCAGCAGCTTTAAAAATCCCAGCTGCAGCATATCCGGCTCAATGGCAATGGTCTCGTCAAAGGATTTTTTAAAAACCGCGTAGGTTTCCTTTGGCAGCCCGGCGATCAGGTCCACGTGCACATGGCAGTTTTTAAACCCGATGAGACGTTTCACATATTTCCGGATCTTTTTCAGATCGGTCTTTCGCGTGATGGCCTCCAGCGTTTCATCATGAGTGCTCTGGATACCGATCTCAAACTGCAGCAGGCCCTTTGGTGCTTTTGCAATTATCTCAAGGAGCTCGTCGTCCAGAAGATCCCCCGCGATCTCAAAATGAAAATTCGTGGCGCACTTTTTTTCGACCAGGTAAGCGATAATGGCCTTGGTCCGCCGGATATCGACATTGAAGGTGCGGTCCACAAATTTCACCTGCTTTACATCGTGACGGATGAAAAAATCCAGCTCTCTGAAAACACGCTCAAGGGGCAGAAAGCGCACCTTCTGCAGGGTGGAAGAAAGGCAGTAGGAGCACTGAAAGGGGCAACCGCGCATGCTTTCATAATAAATGATTTTGTCTGAAACCGGCTGGATATTTTGGTCGTCATAGGGGAAGGGCAGCGCGCCGAGATCCTCGACAATCCCCACCTTTTCGCCGTTTACATGCGAATGGGACACATTGCGCCCAAACCAGTTGACGTTTTCCATTTTCAGAAGCGGGGTTTTATCCCGGCTCTGCAGTGTCTCTACAAATTCAGGAAAAACCGTTTCCCCCTCGCCGGAAATAATATAATCCACGAATGGATGCTCCTCCAGAAGGCGCCCGCTGTCATAGGAAACCTCAGGCCCTCCCCAGAAGACAATGCAGTTGGGCCTGCTCTTTTTCAGCACCTCACTGATTTTTGCAATAAAGTCCATATTCCAGATATAACAGGAAAAGCCATAATAATCTCCCTGCATCCTCAAAAGCCTGCCGACCACCACGTTAATCTGGTCGTTAATGGTTACCTCACAGAGCTCGATATTTTCCGCCTGCGCGGCTGCTTTCAGGGCTCTTATGGCAAGATTGGTGTGCACATATTTTGCATTGACACCCACTAATACACATTTACTCATTTGTTTCCTCTTTTACAGAAAAATCCCGAAACATGCAGCACACGTTTCGGGACAATTTTATTATACATTAAACCTGAAAAATGTGACATCGCCATCCTGCATGACGTAGTCCTTACCCTCGATCCGGGTCACTCCAAGTTCTTTGGCCTTGACGTCCGAGCCGGCTTCCACCAGCTGTTCATAGGTTGTAATCTCAGCCCGGATAAAGCCCCGCTCAATATCGGAATGGATCTTTCCGGCTGCCTGCGGCGCTTTTGTGCCCTTTCGGATGGTCCAGGCGCGTGTTTCCTCTGGCCCGGCAGTCAGGAAGGTGATCAGGCCCAGCAGCTTGTAACCCGCGCGGATAACCTGATCCAGCCCAGAGGCTTCAAGTCCCAGATCTGTCAGGAACAGGGCTTTTTCCTCATCGTCGAGCTCAGCGATCTCTTCCTCGATCTTGGCGGAAATTTTGATGACCTCACGGTTATCGCCGGACACCTTTTCTTTTAAGGCTTTGACCATGGCGTTATCTGAAATCAGATCATCCTCAGACACATTGGCGATGTACAGGACCGGCTTTGTCGAAATGAGCTGGAGCCCGGAAACATACTGCCATTCATCCTCCGAAAAATCCGTATCCAGGGGCATTCTTCCCGCTTCCAGAATGGCCTTCAGCTTTTCCAGAATTTCGAGGTTCGCCCTTTCAGCTTTATCGCCCTTTGCGGCTTTACGCGTTTTTTCAACCCGGCGGTCTACCATTTCCAGGTCGGCTAAAATCAGCTCAAGGTTGATGGTTTCAAGGTCGTCCAGAGGGTCGATCTTTCCCTCGACATGAACGACATTCTCGTCCTCAAAGCAGCGGACCACATGGGCGATGGCATCGACCTCACGGATATGGGACAAAAACTTGTTGCCCAGACCCTCGCCCTTGCTGGCGCCTCGGACCAGGCCCGCAATGTCCACAAATTCAATGGTGGTGGGCACCACTCTCTTGGACTGATACATTTTCTCAAGCACTTCCAGCCGTTCATCCGGTACGGTCACCACCCCTACATTGGGGTCGATGGTACAAAAGGGATAGTTGGCGGATTCTGCGCCGGCTTTTGTTATCGCATTAAAAATTGTACTTTTACCGACGTTGGGTAATCCGACAATTCCAATTTTCATCTGTATACCTCTCTTTTTACAATTCGGTGTTTGTTAACTTTATAATTATACAATAGGAAAAGCATAATCGCAAGCGGACACGCCCCATAAACAAAGAAAAAGGACCGAATAAATATCCGGCCCCTTGCTTATTCAAAGGCAGAAGGTCTTGTTCCGTCTTTCCAGAGGCGTTCCAGGTTGTAGAACTGGCGTTCCTCTGCGTGGAAGATATGGACGATCACGTCATAATAGTCCAGTAAAATCCAGCGGGCTTCCCGTTCGCCCTCAATGCTTTTCGGGACAATACCAAGCTTTTCGGCTTCATATTCAACGTTGTCGGCAATGGCCTTAACCTGGCGTTCCGAATTACCGCTGGCGATGACAAAATAATCGCCCAGGGTCGAAACCTCCGCAATATCAATGATTTCAACGTCGGTTCCATTCTTAGCGTCAATCCACTCTTTTACTTTTTCTGCAAACTCTTTTGGTTCGATATCAATCACTCCTTTTCATTTTTCTCACGATCCATTTTTTCCAGGATCAAATAATTACGTGCCGAGACAGTCCTTTCGTGAATCAGGCCGCCAATTCCGCTGATATAGCGGATGGTGTTGGTCAGCGCCTGGATCATCGCGTCATCCAGATTTTCAAAAGCCATCTTCCTGAGCTTATCCACGCCCGGGTAACTGCGCCCAGGCTCGATAAAATCAGCGAGATAGATAATTTTTTCGAGCACACTCATGTTTTTGCGCCCGGTTGTGTGGTATTTGATGGTGCCGAGGATTTCCTTGTTCTCAATGCCGTATTCCGTCCGGGCCACCACTGCCCCTACGGGGCCGTGCAGCAGCTGCGGCTCACGCCGGGTGATCTCATCCACATTGAGGTAATGCCGCTCCGCTGTTGCCAGAAGCTCTGCGTCACTGTAATTTTTGGCACAGTCGTGCAGCAGGGCCGCGTATTTCACCTTGTTCGCGTCACAGGGATAGATTTCTGCCAGCTTCAAGGCTGAGTCCACCACGTTTAAGGTGTGCTCATAACGCTTGGGCTTTAGTTCTTTTTTTAATTTTTTTTGAATTTCCGCAACATTCATTCTGCATCTCCCTGAGACGGCTTCGCCAAATAAAGCTGATTTTCAATAATATACTGCTCCACCGTTTCTGGCAGAAGGTATTTTATGGAATAACCATTCTTCACCCTTCCCCGTATATCGGAGGAAGCGATGTCCATTTCTGAGGTAAATAGTTTATAGATCCTGGCGCCGTAAATTTCCTGGAGCTCCTCGATCCGCGCGTCCAGCTTGTTGTGTGAATAGCCCGGCCTGAAGGTCGTGATAAAATTGACAGAGGCCAGCAACTCTGGTGCTCCCTTCCAAAGCGTGATCTCAAACATAATATCCGCGCCGGTGATAAAATAAAACGCACTCTCCGGATAAGTCTGCTTGATCTGCTCGATGGTATCGACGGTGTAGGTCATTCCTGGCCGGTCGATCTCAATGGACAGCACTTCAAAATAAGGGTTGGACCGGGTCGCGAGCTCCACCATTTTCAGGCGGTGCCTGCGGTCAATCTCCTTATCCATCTCTTTAAAAGGATTGTTGCCGGCAGGTATAAACAGCACCTTATCCAGACCATACTGGTCTCTGGCCGATTCTGCCAGCAAAAGGTGTCCGGTATGAACCGGATTAAAGCTCCCGCCTAATAAGCCTATTTTTTCCATACTTACCTCTTTAAAAAGCTACCGTTTGTTTTTCTTCTTCAGTGTCTTAGAATTTTTGGACGGCACTTCTATCTTTGTTTTCAAAAGATTCTTTTTATATAATATGAATTTATTGCCGATGGTGCAGACAATCTCTGACCTAGTCGCCTCGGCCAGTTTCCGGGCGGCATCTTCCACCTCTTCCATGGAATTCTGCTGGATTTTCCCCTTTATCAGCTCTCTGGCCACAATGGCGTCTCTTGTCTGCTGAATAACCTCAGGGGTAATCCCGTCTTTTCCGATAAAAATAATATCGGGAATGTCCATGGCAAGCTTTCTCAAATAGCTTCTCTGTTTACTTGTTAGCATATTTCTCTCTTTCTATTATAGCATATCTCGCTCAATTTTATTTAAAATATTCAAACTCAATATCCTGGAGCCGGACAGTGTCCTCGTCCTGTATCCCCATTTCCTCAAGCTTTTTAAATATCCCCTTATCCTTAAGCACTCTCTGAAAATATCCAATGGAGTCAAAGTCCTCAAAATTGACGGAATTGATCAGCCGCTCAAAATCACCTTCGACCACATAGACATCGCCCTCCTTGTGTACTGTGAAGGGTTCTTCATCAAAATCAGCCTTGTACACCACATCCTCGTCGGCTTCCACCTCAAAGATCGGCTCAACCTCGCCAATTTCGTCCAGCAGCTGAATCACACGGCTCAGCAGGGCGTCAATGCCTTTTCCTGTAGCGGCGGATATGGGGAATACCTCATAGCCCATCGCTTCAAATTCTGACACCAAAAGCTCCAGCTCTTCAGGATCCGCGATCAGGTCGGTCTTATTCAGGGCCACCACCTGCATTCTCTGTGCCAGGCGCTCATTGTATTCTTTTAATTCTTCATTAATCGCTTTAAAATCCGCCAGAGGGTCCCGGCCTTCACTGCCCGAGGCATCCAGCATATGGATTAAAAGCTTCGTCCGCTCAACATGGCGCAAAAACTGGATTCCCAGGCCGGTGCCCTCATGGGCGCCCTCAATAATGCCCGGAATATCCGCGATGACAAAGGGATCGTAATCCTTCCACGCTGCCACGCCAAGGTTTGGAACAATGGTCGTGAAATGGTAATTCGCGATTTTTGGCTTGGCGGCTGTTACCATGGACAAAAAGGTTGATTTCCCAACATTTGGGAAGCCCAGCAGTCCAACGTCTGCCAAAAGCTTTAATTCCAGCACCAGGGTTCTCTCCTGGCCCTTTACACCGCCCTGGGCAAAGCGCGGGGCCTGCCTGGTGGAGGTCGAGAAATTCATGTTCCCAAGTCCGCCCCGGCCGCCCTGGGCCACGATACAGGATTCGCCGTCCTCGCTTAAATCACAGAGAATCCGGCCAGTTGTCTTATCCTTGACTACTGTGCCTACCGGCACCTTTATGAGCAGGTCCTCACCGGATTTACCGGTCGAGCGGCCTCCGGTCCCATTGCCGCCGCTTTCCGCCTTGTATTTTTTTCGGTATTTAAACGCCAGCAGCGTTCTCAGGCCGTTATTGGCCTGGACAATAACATTGCCTCCCCGGCCGCCGTTTCCGCCGTCTGGCCCGCCGTTCGGGACGTATTTCTCACGGCGGAAGCTCATTCCGCCATGACCACCGTTGCCGGCAGTTACATATATCTGCGCTTGATCAACAAACATTATAGCACCTCATTTCCAATGTTTATATACCCATATATAAGAAAAACCTCTTATCATAAAAATACAATAAGAGGTTTTTGAACTTATTCGACTGTCGTCCTAAAAGAACTACATTGCTTCTCGAGGATAAATGCTGACCTGTTTCTTGTCTTTGCCTTTACGTTCGAAAGTTACGACACCGTCACACATCGCAAATAAAGTATCATCGCCACCGCGGCCTACGTTCTTGCCAGGATGAATATGAGTTCCTCTCTGTCTTACTAAAATGTTACCAGCCAATACGAACTGACCGTCTCCTCTTTTAACGCCAAGACGTTTGGATTCACTGTCACGACCGTTTCTAGAACTACCTACCCCTTTTTTGTGGGCAAACAGTTGAAGGTTCATTTTAATCATTATTTTCACCTCCTGTTAATTATCAATTATTTTAACATAATCTCTGTAAGCGGCTTCTGTGGCACACAGCCCCAAATGGAAGGTATCCATCAGGGCGTCCGCCTGGATTTTCTGCACTGGGTCTTTGATCTCAGGAATTTCAAAGGAAGTATAGCCTTCCTCCACCTGGCGGTTTAAATCTTTCAAACCAACGATCTCACTCAGACCATTCAATATGCTGATGGTTAAGATCGAAACCCCTGCACATACAATATCTTCGCCTGAATCCGCATATTCTCCATGTCCGGATACCTCTACTTTTCGTATTGTATCCCGGTCTCTCTCAAAAGTTACTGTAATCATTACGCTTCAATTGCTGTAATTTTAACTTTCATAAATGGCTGTCTGTGGCCCTGTTTTTTACGGTAATCTTTTTTAGATTTGTATTTATAAACAATTACCTTTGAAGCCTTAGCGACTTCTAAAACTTCGCCTTTAACCACTGCATTTTCAACAACCGGAGTACCAACGGTTAATTCACCGTCCTTGTTTACAGCTAAAACTTCGTCAAAAGCAATATCTTTTGCGCCGTCTTCGAGATTGATTTTTTCAATTTCGATCACATCGTCCTGCTGAACACGGTACTGTTTACCACCTGTTTTAATGATTGCGTACATAATAAAAACACCTCCTCATACCAGTCTCGCCACGAAAGGTGCATTTCTGACTTATAACCTTACATGTGCGGCTTCATAACTCGTTAATCATAACACATGCTCAAAGTCTTTGTCAATCACAAATAAAAAATTTTTCTTTTTAAAACGCAGGTACTTTCTTTTTAATGTAATTATGCTAAAATAGACCCATTACTATTTTTGACAAAGGAAGCCAAAATGAGCAAAAACCAAAAGACTGAAAATAAAAAGACAAACAACCGCATCATAAACAGCATCTGTATTATTGTCATCATCGCCTCACTGGCTGGCCTGATCTACTACAGCCTGCCCTATATCCGCCAGTATTTTAAAAAAGAAGAGGTTGTGAGCATTGCCCAGCCAACAGCAGAGGATGCTGGCATTGATTTCGATGCTCTCAAAGCCGTTAATCCGGATACAGTCGGCTGGATAAAAATAGAGGGCACCACCATTGATTATCCGGTTGTCCAGACCGACAATAACGAAAAGTATTTATACACTACCTTTGAGGGCGAGGAATCCCAATGGGGCGCGGTCTTTCTCGACTATACCTACAACTTTAACCGTGTGCCAAAGGCCCAGAACAGCGTTCTGTATGGGCACAGCCACAACATCCAGAAATCCTCCACCTTCGGGGATCTTCACAGCTATCTGGATGAGAGCTTTTTTAAGGCACACCAGACCATCGAGTATGACCGTATTGGTGACCCGGGGAAATGGGAAATCTTCTCTGTCTATAAAACCGAGGCCAACTATGATTACAGACGCCCCGATTTTGCAGGCGACGAGGATTTTCTCTCTTACTTCCAGCGTATCCAGGCCCGAAGCCTCTACAAAACCGATGTGGTTCTTGAGCCTGACGATGAAATCCTGACCCTTTCTACCTGTGTTTTTGACATGGATGATGGCCGTCTGGTTGTCACAGCCCGAAAAATTAAATAAAAAACGCCTGCATCTACGTGCAGGCGTTTTTTTCAATTCTTCTGCTTTTTGAGCTTGCGCATTTCCCTTTCAGGAATCAGGATATTTTCCTGATAATCAAAGCATTCCCGGGCGATCACTTTGTTGAGCACCAACAGACAGATAAGATTTGGAATGGCCATCAGGCCATTCATGGTATCGGAAAAATCCCACACAATCTGCAGTGCCGTTGTCGCGCCAAAAAATGTGACGACTGAAAAGACAAACCGGTAAATTTTAACCGCCGCAGTTGAAGGGATCAAATATTCCAGTGACTTTTCGCCATAGTACTCCCAGCCCAGTATGGTCGAGAAGGCGAACAGCATAATACCAATGGTGACGATCAAAGCGCCCACTGGTCCAATGGCTGACTCAAACGCCCGGATGGTCAGGTTCGCTCCGGTATAGAGCTCACCCGCCGCATCGATTGTCCCGAGAACACCTGAGGATGCGATAACAAGGCCGGTAATCGTGCAGACAACCAGTGTGTCAAAGAAGGTACCCGTCATATTGATATAGCCCTGTCTTGAGGGGTGGTCTGTTTTAGCCGCTGCCGCTGCTATCGGCGCAGAGCCAAGACCCGCTTCATTTGAAAACACCCCTCGCGCGACGCCCCAGCGCATGGCTGAAAGCATGCTCGCAATGATGGAACCGCCCACGCCGCCGGCGACTGCCTGAGGTGAAAAGGCCATGCGGAAAATCTCAACGATTCCAGCCGGTACGTTGTGAAAATTGATGATAATAACAAGGATTCCGGCTGCAAAATAGAACACCGCCATGATCGGAACAATAAAACCGCAGACACGGCCAATACTCTTGATACCGCCCAAAAGAACGATCAACGCCAAAACAGTCAGGACAACACCAGTTATCCAGGTTGGTACCCCAAAGGTATTCTGTACCGCATCGGAGATGGAATTCGCCTGTGTCAGGTTCCCGATCCCAAAGGACGCTATAACGGCAAAAAGTGAAAACAAAAATGCCAGCAGGCTCCCCAGCCATTTAACCTTAAAGCCCTTTTTCATGGCGTACATGGGGCCGCCAGCCATCTCACCAGACGAGTTGGTCTCACGGTATTTGACCGCCAGAACACTCTCGCCGTATTTGGTGGAAAGCCCAAACAGCGCACTGATCCACATCCACACCAGAGCCCCTGGGCCGCCCAATACCATGGCGGTGGCAACACCGACAATATTGCCGGTGCCAATAGTCGCGGCCAGAGCGGTCATCAGAGACTGAAACGGCGAGATATCTCCGCTGTGCTCCTTAGTGTTTTCATCCTTGGGCGCACGGGTAAACACCGATCTAAGGGCATATCCCAGATTCCGCCACGGCAAAAACTTCAGGCGTATGGTCAAAAAAACACCTGTACCCACCAGCAGTACAAGCATGTATGGGCCCCACACAAAGTCATTGACCGCAGCAACAATTTCAGAAAAACTCATTTTCTCCCTCCCTTTTCTAAATATACCTGTCCATTTTACCACATTTCATGTTAGTGCACAAGTTATGGGTACAAGTGTCCTCATTACACGGTCTTTTTGGCCTGTAAAAAAAGATCAGGCTGAATATTCCCAATCTACTTTAGACATTTCGGCCCTGTCCTGATTTGTGATGGAATGGATATATAACTGTAATGTCAATGCTGCGTTTGAATGTCCTAATATCCTGCTCAAGACAGATATCTGCATATTTTTGCTGGCTGCGATGGTGGCAAAGGTGTGGCGGAGCGCATGAAAATTGACCTCCTTGACCTTTGCCTTTTTCAGAACGACTTTAAAATACTGCTGGTACACCCTCGGGTCAATAAAGCTCCCCGACTGATTTTGAAAAACAAAGGTGTTTTCATTGATGTTTCCCCACGAGTCGGCCACGACCATCCGGTGATAAGCCTTTAAATACTCGTACTGCCCATTATTCATGGGAATATCCCGCACAGAGTTTGTTGTCTTTGTCTCTGAAACGACCAGCTTTGTCTTTGGTCCCTCCGGCTCAAAGGTTTTAACCCGCTGAACCGAATGCCGTACATGTATTACCCGGTTGGAGAAATCAACATCTCCCCATTTGAGGGCCGCCAGCTCGCCGAGCCGCATCCCGGTTTTTAATGCCAGCAGAATTGCGACAGACTTGGGGTTGTCATCCGTGTGCAGCAGCACATATTCCAACCGTTTACACTCATCCGGCTCCAGATAAACCGGCTTATGGAATCTTTTGGGTGGCAGCGACACCTTTCTGCAGGGATTTTTGATCATCAGCTCCTGGTCCACAGCCAGCTCAAGCGCGCTCTTTAGAATCATCATATAGCTCCTGACCGTTGCAGGCGACAGGCCTGTATCATCATTTTTTCCGTCCTCGCACAAATACTTGACGAATTTCTGAATAATATCCGGTGTCAGCTCCAGCAGGTTATAGCTGCCGATCTGCGGGATGATATGCTTGTAAATCACATTGTAGTACCGCATGTAGGAGGTCGGCCGAATCGTATTTCTCTTGTGCCCCTCCAGCCACTCAATCATCCATTCCTGAAGCGTCAGTGTCCGGACGACCTTCAGCATTTCGTCATGGCTGAAGGCTCTCTGTAAAATCCCGGTTGTCTGCTGCTGTGTTTTCTGTCTGCGCAGCAGACGCTGAAGCTCAACCTCCTCGTGAACCCTTTCCTCTGCCTCCTCCAAAACTTCTACCGCTTCCTCATAGGTATGGGCGTAGACCGACCGGTATATGGCCTTTCCATACACGCTTTCATACCCTACAATGTAACGCCCCTCGTAACGGTTGTCTTTTCGCTTGTAGATGTTTCTTCTCTGTTCTTTCATGATTTCCTCCTGATAAATAAAATTTCTATATCATTTTATATTCGGAGATCAAAATCGGCTGAGATTTTTTTTGACAAACTATGTTTATTTGTTTTAAACCCTTTTTTAGGCAAAAATAAAAAGAGCCTGCAGACTTACCTTCTCTGCAGGGCCCTGTTGCTCATAGACTTAAGGGTTTACCGGATGAACTTCAGCACACTTTGCTTAAGCAGTTCTGCACTGTTCTTTCCTGCTTTATTTTCATAATATTCTTTAAAACGTTTATCTTCTGTGTACATCTGGACCAGCCCGCGGTGTGCGTCCGGGCTGTAGCTTCCCCACGCCAGCGTAATCCACTGCTTATGAAGCCGGGCAATCTCCTCACCTTCCAGATTATCAATGGTTCCCAGCCGGGTTACTTCCTTTAAAAGGTCGAGGATTTTTTCTTCCAGGCGGGCAAATTCACTGTATTTTTCAGGTGACATGTTCTTAAACTGGGCGTTGCTTCTGTCAATCGCCTCATCGCCATATTTTTTGCGGATCTCCTCACCGTAACGGTTCTCATTTTCTTCAATCTTATTCTGGATAAAGCCTTTGAACTTTTCGTGATCTTTCATTATCGTTTTTCCTTCCCTGCTCTCAATCGTTTTGGTCACAGTATTGATCAAATCGTCAATTTGCTTCTTTTTAAGAAGGAGCTGTTCCCTGTGGGTTTTTAAAGCGGCCAGGCTGTCAAAGCCCGGGGCGTCCAAAACCTGCAGGATTTCTGCCAGCTCAATCCCCAGCGCACGGTAAAATAAAATCTGCTGAAGGCGGTCAACCTCATTCTTCCCGTAGATCCGGTAGCCTGAACTGTTGATACGCGCCGGCTTCAACAGCCCAATCTCATCGTAATAACGCAGTGTTCTCGGCGAAACCTTTGCCAGGGCCGCCAGCTTTTTAACCGTATATTCCATCATTCTGCTCCTCCTGCCACCCATTATAGACGTTGACGCCGCGTAAAGGTCAAGGCCTTTTTGATTTGCTGTAAAAAAATATTTAAGCTATAATAGATGCTGATAATACAATCCTATAAAATAAAAGGAGTCCGTATGAAACAGCATCCATATCTCCCTGATTTAGATACCCCGGTCGACTACAGCCTCACTCAAAACTGGCTGTGTCTTCCTAAAAAAATAGCAAAGCCTGACGACAAGCCCGTCGATATTTTTTACCTCTACCCCACAGCCTACTATAAAACCCCGCATGGCCCCAGTATCTGCGAGATAAACAACGAGGCCATGCGTATCCGGGCCACAGAGCATCTCCAGACAAAGGCCTCTGTCTTTTCAGCCTATGGCAATTTTTACGCGCCCGCGTACCGCCAGGCTGCCCTCGAATGCCTTCTTGACAATACGCCGGAAAACAACCTGCTCTTCACAAAAGGGCCTGTCACCTGCGTGCTGTCAGCCTTTGATTATTACATTAAGCACCATAACAACGGCCGCCCCTTTATTCTGGCCGGCCATTCCCAGGGCTCACTACTGCTCCAGTTTATCCTCAGTCTCTATTTAAAAGAACATCCAGAGGTTCAGGAGCGTATGATCGCCGCCTATGTGATCGGCTATTCCATCACCCGGGGATATTTAAAGGACAATCCTCATTTAAGCTTTGCGCAGAGAGCAGAAGACACAGGCGTTATCATTTCATACAACACAGAATCCCCAGGTGTCACGGGCCACAACATCACCCTGCTCCCAGACGCGGTATCCATCAACCCCATCACTTGGACTCTTACCGGCAAAAAAGCCGAAGCATCCCAGAGCCTTGGCTCGCGCCTCGTCATACGTGACAGCGCCGGTGCGCTCGTCGGCATGCAGGACCTTCCCCACTATGCCGACGCGGCCCTTGACCTGGAACGCGGCACAGTGATCTGCAGCACCGCAGACCCCGATGCCTTTAGGGTCATCGGCCAGGAGGATGCCTTCCCTACCGGTGTTTTACACACCGGCGATTACCCGCTTTACTACTACGATCTCCAAAACAATGTCAAAACACGTATAAAATCCTACTTCTCAAGCCATTCTCAGACTGGCAGAAAATACGCTCTTTAATCAAAAAGCTCCCTCAGCCTGAGAGAGCTTTTTTCTTATTTTTTTATTTTACTTCCTTCATCCAGGCATCGTAAACAGCCTTTGCAACCGCCGGAGCCACACGTTTATCAAACGGGCTCGGCATCACATAGTCTTCATTCAGTTCCTCTGCGCTTACGAGGTCAGCAATGGCATAGGCTGCCGCTACCTTCATGCTTTCAGTGATGCGTGACGCTCTTGCGTCCAGCGCGCCTCTGAAAATCCCCGGGAACGCCAGGACATTGTTGATCTGGTTTGGAAAATCAGAGCGGCCAGTGCCAATGACACGCGCGCCCGCCTTTTTAGCCAGATCCGGCATAATTTCAGGAATAGGATTCGCCATGGCGAAAAGAATGGCGTCTTTATTCATGGAAGCGACCATTTCCTCTGTGACAATACCAGGGCCAGACACGCCGACTAAGACATCCGCGCCCTTGATGGCATCCTCCAGGCTTCCGGTAATGTGTTCCTGATTGGTGTGCTCAGCCAGCCAAAGCTTATGGCCGGTCAGGCCGTCACGGCTGATATCAATGATGCCGGTGCGGTCACACATGACGATATTTTTTACATTTAAGGACATCAGCATTTTTGCAATGGCTGTTCCAGCAGCCCCCGGGCCGCTGATGGCTACCTTGATCTCAGAAATATCCTTCCCAACAATTTTAAGAGCGTTGATGAGCCCAGAGGAGACAACAATGGCCGTACCGTGCTGGTCATCATGGAAAACCGGAATATCCAGGGCTTCCTGAAGCTTTTCCTCAATTTCAAAGCATTTCGGCGCAGAGATATCCTCCAGGTTAATTCCTCCAAAGGTCGGCGCGATATTGATGCCTGTCTGAATAATCTCATCAGCGTCCTGTGTACTCACACAGATCGGGAATGCATCGACATTGCCAAAGGATTTAAACAGCACAGCCTTGCCCTCCATAACCGGCATAGCGGCTTCACCGCCGATATTGCCAAGGCCTAAAACCGCCGAGCCGTCAGATAAAACCGCGACCAGGTTCCCCTTGGCGGTATATTTATAAACATCCTCTTTATTCTCCGCGATTTTGCGGCAGGGCTCTGCAACACCCGGTGTGTAGGCGATGCTCAGATCATCTTTATTTTCAAGTTTCATCTTAGAAACGACTTCTACTTTGCCTCTGCACGCTTCATGAGCTTTCAGCGCTTCTTTATTGTAATCCATATTTTCCTCCGGTTTCTACATTTATGTAATGAAATAACGGCCTTATTATAACATAACCCTATGTGGGTTTAAAGCCGATTTGCCAGAAACTTTCAATCTTACAAGCAGCAAAAGAAAAGGCTCGCTTGGGGATGCGAGCCTTTTCCGGGTTAGAACAAGTTATGAATGGTAAAAATTCATAAAATCAAGGAGTATAGTTGGAGTTAGAAAAATTAATTTGTTATGTTTAACTAACTTTAATTATATTATAGTGCCTTCTGTCTGCTTTGTCAACCCTATTTTTTAGAATTTTTTTAATTTAAGTTTCAGAGGCTTATCAAAACCTTATTGTTCATGAACAGAACCTGTTTTTTCTTTTTCTTTTAATAAACTTCTGGTATAATTAATAGAAACAAATAAAACACTTTTGATGAGAGGACACATGAAAAAGCGATTATTGATATTGTTAATGATTTTCACTACCCTGTTTACAGTGAGCAGCTGCGGCCAGTCCGAACCTCTGGTAAAATTCGATGAAGGCAGTGGGCTTTTTATCACCTATGGATTTGTCCCCGTCGATGCTAAGAACACGCAGATCATCAGTACAGCGGTCAACAATTCAGACTATGAGATTACAGACCTGAAGGTTACCTACGGCATTAAGGATTCTTCACACACCATTGAGGAGAGCACAGACAGCGTCAATTCCAAATCCAGCCGAGACCTCTCAAAGGTCACCCAGAGCTATGTGCATTCCCTGGATGAAGAAAAACTCTACATTTCTCAGATTGACTATACCGTAAAGAAAGATAAAAAGACTCAGAAAATCACTTATCATCCGGATTCCGACACCTACGACCTGAATTGAAAATACCCCCGGCGGGAAATGACCGGGGGTAAGCAAGAAGAGGTATCAGACTTGTTAGGAGATCACAGTAATAAAATCTGTCTTTACTGTTATACCCATCTGGCTGTTCTGTAAACATCTTGCACACGTAACCCATATTATTTTCTGTTACTTATCCAAACAAAAAACAGGCGTTTGACGCCTGTTTTCTTTTTATTCAAACTGTTTTTTAAATTGACGGAGGTCACCATTGTAAAGGTCCATATCAATAAACCGTTCCTCGCCGCTGTAGCCGTTGAGGATTTCTCTCTGGGAATACTGCCAGAACAGCCACTCATGGCCGCCCTTCAGATCAGGCTCCTGGTCCGAAATATCGCAGATCCAGATCGGAATCTCAGCGAAAGCGTCGGACAGATAGGTATTGTAGGTATTGTAATTGGTATAGATGATCGGTGTCTTTTCATAATAATCCTTAAACCTTACGATCATATCATTGACAATGGCCTGTACCTTGTTCTTATCCATCGGTTTATTCAGATAGTCCCCATAAAGCTCAAGGTCGATAACCGGCGGCAGACTGTCGTTTTCCTTGGGAACTGTATTGATAAAATGATCGGCCTGTGTTTTTCCATCCTGGTCAAAATTCACAAAATGGTAAGCGCCGACCTTCAGATGAGCCTTGCGCGCTTCCTTCCAGTTCTTCTCAAAATTTTTGTCCACATGGTCTTTTCCCTCTGTAGCTTTAATAAAGGCAAAGTATATGTCCTGGTCCGCCAGCTTTTTCCAGTCAATATCACCCTGATAGGCCGAAACATCTACACCCTTTACGTGATTTCCGCTGTTTCGCACACTGTTAATCGCAAAGAAAAGGACCACTGCCACCAATACCGCTGCGGCTGCACCAGCAACGATGATCAGGCCCTTTTTGCTCAAAAATGTTTGTTTAAATTTTTCCATATAACCGCTACTCCTTTAAATTCTGCATTACAGTATATCGATTCATTCTTAATATTAGCTGGTAAAAGCCCCTGCCGGCACCTTACCAGTGACGGTGATGGCGGTCTTCGTTGTCGTCATTGTCATCGTCCTTATGCTTGTTACGGTAAAAAATCGCAACACAAAAGCACAAAAGCACAACGCCCCACATCCATGCCGGTAGCTGCATTTTTCGCCTCCTCAGAACTCACGGTGCTGGCTTTCATCGATGGCGATGGCCTCCAGCTGTGTTCTCAGCCAATGTAAATATTCTGCCTTATTAGGGTCTGTCTCCTTGCGCTCCGCGTGGTTGACCACCATCACCAGTTTATCAAACTGCATTTGTATCTTAGGGAATTCTTCCACTTATTATGTTCCTCCTGTTCTCTATTTTCGGCTCTATTGTAACACAAGTTTTCCAAAAAACAAAGAAGATGTCACAGCCGGATGACACCTTCAGATGATTGAGAATATTGTAAGCAAGCTGTAAAGTTAAGATAAGAGGCGATTTTATAAATGGAGAATACAGAATTGAGAATGGAGAATTATATGAATCCTTTTCTACCTAAAAAGCGATTAAAACAGCGGCCTTTGGCCGCAAATCCAATCAAAAATGCGGCAGCATTTTGCTCCTGTAATTCTTCATTTTCCATTCTCAATTCTCCATTGACAATCCTCTCTTTAACGTTTCGCCTTCTCATGATAAAATTTAAAAAATTTTAACGCTTCAAATCATTGTTATTTTTCATGCAGGCTGCTTTCATTTTCCGGACGTACTCCTCGATAACCGGTCCTGCGGCTTCACCGTTCGCTTCGATCATCTTCACAATGGCCGACCCTACAATCACTCCGTCTGCGTATGCGCTGATGCTCTCTGCCTGCTCCGGCTCAGAGATGCCAAAGCCGACAGCTGCCGGTGTGCTGGTATTTTCCCGTATAACCCGGATCATCGACTGAAGGTCTGTTGTGATCTCAGACCGGACGCCGGTAACCCCGAGGGAGGATACCGTATAGATAAAGCCCGAAGCCTCCCTGGCAATTTGTCCGATGCGCTGTTCGGAGGTCGGCGCGATCAGCGAGATGACATCCACATCGTATTTCTCTGCGATGGGCCGTACCTCCCCGTTTTCTTCAAAGGGCAGGTCTGGAATGATGAGGCCGTCGATTCCCGCCTCCTGACACCTGGCGCAGAACCGGTCAATGCCGTAGGTAAAGATCGGATTGACATAGGTCAAAAAAACCAGCGGCACCTGAACCTTTTTACGCACCCGGGCCACCATGTCAAAAATTTTGTCGGTTGTGGCGCCCTGGCTGAGCGCGCGGATATTTGCCCGCTGGATCACCGGTCCCTCAGCGATGGGGTCAGAAAAAGGAATCCCCAGCTCAATGAGGTCTGCCCCTGCCCGCTCCATGAGCGTGATGAACTCCTCTGTTTTTTCAAGGGTCGGGTCACCCGCTGTAATAAAACCAATGAAGGCTTTTCCGTGGTCAAAGGTCTTTGCGATGCGATGGTTACTCATGTAAATCTACCCCCTTATAACGTGCGATGGCTGCCACGTCCTTATCTCCGCGGCCCGATAAACAGATAATGATGCTCTCATCCGCTGACATGGACGGCGCCAGCTTTCTGGCGTAAGCGACAGCGTGAGCGCTCTCAACTGCCGGGATAATCCCTTCTGTCCGCGAGAGGTATTCAAAGGCGCTGATGGCCTCGTCATCGGTGACTGGCACATACTCCGCCCTGCCAAGATCGTGCAGGTGAGCGTGCTCCGGGCCGATACCGGGATAATCCAGCCCGGCTGAGATGGAGTATACCGGGGCGATCTGGCCGTAGACATCCTGACAGAAATAGGATTTCATGCCGTGAAAAATGCCGGGTGTGCCCTTGGCGATGGTGGCTGCGTGTTTGTCGGTGTCCACGCCCTTTCCTGCCGCCTCACAGCCGATGAGCCGCACATCCCGATCTTCTATAAAATGGTAAAACATCCCCATGGCGTTGCTGCCGCCGCCCACACAGGCCAGAACTGCCGCGGGCAGTTTTCCTTCTCTTTCCAGAATCTGCTCTCTGGCCTCTCTGCTGATCACAGACTGAAAATCGCGCACCATCATGGGAAAGGGGTGCGGTCCCATCACTGAGCCCAGCACATAGTGGGTATCAATGATCCGGCTGGTCCATTCCCGCATGGTTTCATTGACGGCGTCCTTTAAAGTCATGGTGCCGCTGGTCACCGCGTGGACCTTTGCGCCGAGCAGCTCCATCCGGTAAACATTCAGAGCCTGGCGGTCGGTGTCCTCCTTCCCCATGAAGATTTCACATTCCATATCCATGAGCGCCGCGGCGGTGGCGGTGGCGACACCGTGCTGCCCGGCCCCTGTCTCTGCGATCACGCGGGTTTTGCCCATTTTCTTTGCCAGAAGCACCTGCCCCAGCACATTGTTAATTTTATGTGAGCCTGTATGGTTCAGGTCCTCACGCTTCAGATAAATCTTTGCGCCTCCAAGATCCCTTGTCATTTTTTCTGCATAGTATAGTAATGAAGGGCGGCCTGCGTAATTTTTCAGCAGGTCATTCAGCTCGGCATTGAAGGCCGGGTCCTTTTTATAATGCTCGTAGGCCTCCTCGAGCTCAATCACCGCGTTCATTAATGTCTCAGGGATATACTGGCCCCCGTGCTGTCCGTAGCGTCCTTTTGTCATTGATCGAATCTCCTTATTTTTTTAATGATTTCCTCTATTTTACCGGGGTCTTTGCGCCCGTTTGTCTCCACACCGCTGCTGATATCCACACCATATGGCCGGACGGTCCTTATGGCCGTTTCGATGTTTTCAATATTCAGCCCGCCTGCCAGGAAAAAGGGCTTACCGCTCGTATTTCCTCTCAGCAGCGCCCAGTTGAAAGCCCTGCCGGTGCCGCCGTAGGCGTTCTTATTATAGGTGTCCAGCAGCAGGTAATCCGCCTGGTCATAGGCTTTAAGCGCCGCCAGGCTTTCTTCTCCCCTGATTCTAAAGGCCTTTACCACCGGGCAGCCGGTCTCGCGGCGCACCCTCTCGGCAAAGGCTGGGGGCTCATCGCCGTGAAGCTGGACAATGTCAAGAATATCCCGGCTGGTAATGTCCAGAACCGTCTCCAGACTGGGGTTGACAAAAACACCCACACTCTGGATTTCCGGGTCGAGCTGTCTTTTCAGCGTGATGGCCTGCTGTGGTGTGAGGCGGCGTCTGCTCTCGGCAAATACAAAGCCGATATAGTCTGGCCGGGCCGCATTGACGGCCTCGACATCCTGTGGCCTTGTCAGGCCGCATATTTTAATCTTTGTCTTCATGCCAGACGCTCTCCCCGCAATCTTGCCAGCTCCTCCGCCTTGCGGCTGCTGCGCATCAGAGTCTCACCGATGAGCACTGCGTCGGTGCCGTTTTTCCTGAGCGCGTCAATATCCCCGGGGGTTTTAATGCCGCTTTCAGAGACAAAAGTGATATGCTCTGGCACCAGCTGCCTGAGTCGCGCACTGTTTTCGATGTCGACCTCAAAGGTTTTAAGGTTCCGGTTGTTGACGCCGATCACCCGGGCGCCTGCCTCAAGGGCCGAGCAGACCTCTGCCGCGTCGTGGGCCTCCACCAGGGCGGACAGGCCCAGTCTGTCGGCAATGCGGATATATTCCGTCAGGGCTTCTGTGTCAAGGAGCGCGCAGATCAGCAAAACAGCGTCTGCCCCGATGATTCTGGCCTCGTAAATCTGATAGGGGTCAATGGTAAAATCCTTTCGGATAACCGGAATGCTCACCGCCCTCTTGACAGCGCTCAGATAATCGTCACTGCCTAAAAAGTATTGGGGCTCGGTGAGGACTGAGATCGCGTCTGCGCCGGCAGCCTCGTAATCTCTGGCGATATGCACATAGGGAAAATCCGGAGCGATAAGCCCCTTTGAGGGGGACGCTTTCTTGACCTCACAGATAAAAGCAATGTCCTCTTTTTTTAACGCCTTTTCAAAGCAAAAGGGCTTTTCGGGCTTTATGGACAGGGCTTCCTCTCTTACGCTTTCCAAAGGCCGCTCTCCCTTTAACCGGTCGACCCGTACCCTGGCGCTGGCCGCTAATTTATCTAAAATCATCACGCTGCACCTCGTTGGACAAAGCGATAAAACGATTCAGCTGTTCCATGGCCTTGCCGCTGTCAATCAGGTTCTCCCCATAGCGCACACATTCCCGGAGGGTCATCTGGTTATAGGTCATATACAGGCATACCGCCGCGTTTAAGAGCACCACGTCGCGCTTGGGGCCGCGAACACCACTCAGGATCTCCCGGGCGATCTCAGCATTTTCCTGAGGGTCTCCGCCCACCAGCGCCTCCTTTGTGCAGCGCGCCAGCCCCAGCTGCTCCGGTGAGAGGAAAAAGCTGTTGAGCTGGCCATCGTTTATCTCGCAGATGGTAGTTGTATCGCACAGGGTAATCTCGTCCAGCCCGTCGTGTCCGTGGACCACCATGCCCCGTTTAACGCCAAGGTTTGAGAGCACTCTGGCGAGGGGCTCTACCAGATTCTCGTCGTAGACGCCCAGCAGCTGCATATTTGCGCCGGCCGGGTTGGCCAGAGGCCCCAGGATATTAAAAATAGTGCGGACTGCGATTTCCTTGCGGACTGGGCCGGCATACTTCATGGAGGCATGGTAAACCGGCGCAAACATGAAGCAGATGCCTGCCTCTCTCAGCATCCGCGCGTTCTGCTCTGCGTTCAGGTCAATCTTTACGCCCAGGGCTTCCAGGCAGTCCGCGGCGCCGCATTTGCTGGAAACACTCCGGTTGCCGTGCTTGGCGACTGGCACTCCGCCGGCTGAGACCACAATGCCGGAGACGGTGGAGATGTTAAAGGTGTTGGCCTCATCGCCCCCGGTGCCCACAATTTCCAGCACGTCCATGCCCGGGTCCAGCTTTGTGCATTTTTCACGCATCACCGCTGCACAGGCTGTGATCTCCTCAATGGTCTCGCCCTTCATCCGCATGGCGGTAAGGAAGGAGCCGATCTGCGCGTTGGTGGCCTTCCCCTCCATAATCTGGTTGAAGGCCTCTTTAGTGGCGTCCAGATCAAGATCATGTCCGTTTAAAACCGTATAGATCGCATCCTGTATCATTGTATTTTACCTCCCAGCGCTAAAAAATTTTCAATGATGATATTTCCCTGTGGTGTCAATATGGATTCCGGATGAAACTGAAGCCCGTACACATCAAAATCCCGGTGCTTGACGCCCATGACCTCATCGGCATTGTCCTCAGCGATGATGAGCAGCTCATCGGGCAGGCTGCTCCGACTGACTGCCAGCGAATGATAGCGGGCCGCGTCCATAATGGGCGGCAGGCCTTTGAACAGCGGGCTCCCGTTGGCAATGTGAATGCTGCTCCTTTTCCCGTGGATCAGCTCACTGGCGTAGGTGACCTCTGCGCCGAAGGCCTCACAGATGGCCTGATGCCCGAGGCACACACCTAAAACCGGAAGCTTTCCGGAAAACCGCCGGACCACCGCCTCACAGACTCCCGCGTCAGCAGGCCGCCCAGGGCCCGGGGACAGAATGATGTGGGATGGGTGCAGCGCCTCGATTTCGTCCACGCTCAGAGCGTCATTCCGGATGACCTTCAGGTCCGGGTTTACCCTGCCTACCTGCTGCACAAGATTGTATGAAAAGCTGTCGTAGTTATCTATGATTAAGATCATCAGTCCATTACCTCCACCGATTGTTTTACCGCTTCAACCACAGCCATGGCTTTGTTGATGCTCTCCTGGTATTCCTTTTCCGGATCGCTGTCTGCGACCACACCGCCGCCCGACTGGACATAGACCCGGCCGTCCTTCTTCACTGCTGTCCGGATGGCAATGCAGACATCCATGTTTCCGGTGAAGTCGATATAGCCGATGGCACCGCCGTAAATGCCCCGCCGTATCCCTTCAAGCTCGTTGATGATCTCACAGGCTCTTATCTTAGGCGCACCCGAGAGTGTGCCCGCTGGGAGAACTGCCGTAACCGCGTCAAGCTGATCCATGTTTTCTCTCAGCTGCCCGGTTACCACAGAGGTAATGTGCATGACATGGGAATATTTCTGGACTTTCAGATATTCCTGCACCTTAACGCTGCCGTACCGGCTTACCCTACCGAGGTCGTTTCGCCCCAGGTCTACCAGCATATTGTGCTCTGCCAGCTCCTTGGGATCTTTGAGCAGGCGCTCCTCAAGCTCAGCATCCTCCTCACTGGTTCTGCCCCTCGGGCTGGTACCGGCAATGGGAAAGGTTGAGAGCTCACCGTCCTGAAGCTTTACCAGCGTCTCGGGGGATGCCCCGGCGATTTCGAGGTCATCGCATGCGATATAATACATGTAGGGCGAAGGGTTGATGGTCCTCAGCACACGGTAGGTATTAAATAGGCTCCCCTCCATCTCAGCGGTCAGTCGGTTGGAGGGCACTGCCTGGAAAATATCGCCCTCGCGGATATAGCCCTTGGTCTTCTTCACGATCTCACAGTAGGCTTCCCTGTCAAAATGGGGCTTGAAATCGCTGAGCAGTCTTGGCAGCTGGCCGCTCGCCGGCACGTCGCTGTGGATCAGGCCCACCAGGTAATCCAGCTCCCTGACGGCCCGGTTATAGTTCACCGCCAGATGATCGGTTTTGATGGTAACCATAATCACGATCTTCTGCCGCAGCTGGTCAAAGGCAATGACTTTCTCAAACAGCATAAGGTCCAGATCGTTAAAGCCCGCGCTGTCGTCGCCGTCAAATCGCAGGGACGGCTCGCTGTACTTCAGATAGTCGTAGGAAAAATATCCGACAAAGCCGCCGGTAAAGGGCGGCAGCTCAGCCACCTTAGGGCTTCTGTACTCGGACAGGATGCGTCTTATCTCCTGTCCCGGATCATCGGTCTCTAACCTGACCGCCGTACCGTTTTTGATTTCCATGAGCCCGTCCTTGCACTTCACCTCGACCACTGGGTCAAAGCCGAGAAAGGAGTAGCGTCCCCACTTCTCAACACCCTCGACACTCTCCAGCAGGTAGCAGCGTGAGCTGATACTCTTTAATATTTTCAGCACCTGAATCGGTGTCTTGATGTCCGCAAAGATTTCGCAGCTGACAGGAAAGGCCGCAAAGCCCTCGGATTGTCGCTGTACTGTTTCTAATGATGGTATTTTCATGGGATACTCCTTTTATGATGATGATAAGATTGGTCATTAGCGGGCAAAGCGGTGTGAAGAAGGCTGGCTAATGGAGAATTGAGAATGCAGAATGGAGAATTTTTGAACCCTTTTACTCACGTAAAAGCGATTAAACAGCGGCCTACAGCCGCAATCCTAATCAAAATGCGCAGCATTTTGTTCCTGTAATTCTCCATTCTCAATTCTCAATTCTCCATTGAAAAATCCTCTTTCTTTGACTTTGAATCAAACTTCCACTTTCCTCCAACGCTCTCCCCCTGCCAATTTTTTTCAAAAATTGGACAAAACATCAAAAAAACACCCGCCCTGTAATATAAGCTCTATATTAAAGGACGAGTGTTGTAAGTTCTATGAAAACACCCGCGGTGCCACCTTTATTCACGGGACGCAAAAAGATCCCATGCTCTTTGCAGCGGTCCATCAACCGCCTCTTCAATAACGCAGAAGGTGCGTCGCAGAGTAATGGGAGCTTGCGCTCTGTTCACTGCGCCCTCGGTGATCCATTTAACAGGCTGCGTTCTGCCAAGCTCTCAGCATTCCCGGCTCTCTGTAAGTGCACGAACTGTTTTTATCTTCACGTCAATGGTTTTTAAGGCAAGTATTCAGTTGTTGTTTTAATTGTGATTTATTTTAGCACTCAAGATTTATGCTGTCAAGCTTTTATGGATTAAAGTTTTTGTTCTTTTTTTAGAGCAATCTTGTTTTTGGGCTTTAATCCCCCTTACCAAACTCAGTCATAGCGATAATACGCTTCGTACAAGCTGCATTTTTTGATTTCTCCGCGGTGGAAGGTGCCGGTCAGAAAGACGCCTGGCGTCTCTCTTTTTTCCTCTGATTCATAGAGATACAGCGTATCGCCGTCGATTTCATAATAGCGCTGAGTACGGTCGGGGTACGCTTCACGCATTCCGGACTGGTACAGATCGCTGTAGGAGTCGTCACTGGCATAGCCTGAGACGCCCGTGACGGTAAAGACCAGGTGGTTATCGGCGATGGCGTAGGTGCCGGAAGGGCCGTAACCGTAATAATCGTGTTTGCCAAACACAAAATTCCTGACAGCGTCGTACTTTCCAACATCATTGAATTTAATTTCCAGACTCTCCACTGGCAGCTCGCCGGCGTTATCCTTATGCCAGACACCCACTAAGGGGGATTTCTCAGGCACGCAACCCGCAAGCAGGGCCAGGAGCCCCACCATCACCATGATTAGCATTCCTCGTTTCATTTCAGCCTGCCTCCTCTCCATACCCTTATCGCACAAACGTATATATTCCATTGACCATACTGCCCTTCTCAACATTTACTTTTTTGCTCATAATGTAGAGCTTATTGCCCAGCAGCTTATAGTAAAATTCGCGATTATCCATTCTTCTGGCATAGTTCGTCAGGGCCAGTCCCTCGTCAAATTTACCGGGAGGCGCGTCGATCAGAGGCTTCTTCTCCCAATCGTCTGACCCTGTCATCTGCTTTTCATAAAACGCAGTCGCGTCCTTGTCAATAAACAGGGCTTCCTCAGACGGCAGGTAGGATATTCGGCTTAATTTCAGATAACCGGAGTCGGGATTGCTGCCGTAGCTGCCTTCAAAGGACAGAACTTTGTAGTGCCCGTCCACATTAACACCCCGTCCGTCTGAAAACGTTCCGTCGTCGTTGAACACGATTTGGTGGTTCTGCATATCATCCTTTATCGGGCAGGTCTTCTCAAAATATTCTTCCTTCCAGGTTCCGACGATATCGCCGCCCTGCCCGCACCCGGTAGAAACAAAGCACACAGCCAGCACCGCCATTCCAATCAACAGCTTTTTCATTCCGCTCACCCCTTTCCTTTCTCTCATTATAGCACATCTGAAAACGAACGTCATTCTGCTTTTAATGAAAACTTATCCATTTTCAGGTATAATGTGCTTTACGATATAAGGAGAATACACCACTCTATGAAAAACATCACGAAATTTGATCTTAAGATACTAAAAAAAATACAGAAAAACCTCTGCTCGCCGACGCTGGACAAGGTGATGATCGGGGCCACAAGGCTCGGGACTGCCGGCGCTGTCTGGATTGGCATCGGCGGCCTGATGATGCTCTCAAAAAAATACCGCCGTTGCGGGTTTACGCTCGCAGCGGCGGTATCCTTTGACGTTTTCGCCAACAATATTCTGGTTAAAAATCTTTTCCACCGCGCTCGGCCCTGTGACGTTGACCAAACAGTAGCTCTGAAGATCCGGCGCCCCTTTGGCGCATCCTTCCCCTCCGGCCATACACTGACCTCAGTGACTGCCGCCACCATTCTGACTCTGAACAAAAAGTCCTTTGGCCTTGGCGCCATTCCGCTGGCCGCACTCATCAGCTTTTCCAGAATGTACCTTTTTGTCCACTATCCCTCGGATATTGCGGCGGCTACCGCTCTGGGGATCGGGCTGGGTTCTGCGGCCTATGCCCTTGAGAAAAAGGCGCTGCCAGCCCCTAAAGAAGAGGCTTAAGCCTGCCTGCCCACAGCGTGTAGGCCGACGCTGTCAGGTGTACACCATCGGTGGTGTACTCGGGCAGCAGCTCTCCGTTTTTTGTCAGGACATCCCACAGATCGACGCATTCCGCGCCGTATTTTTTTGCCAGCCTTTCAATTTCCCGGTTGAGAGCTGTCACCCGGCTGTTGTCAAAAACAAAAAAAAGCTTTTCAGGACTGCAGGGCAGCGCCTTGTGCACAAAGACGGCGCTTTCAGGCGAGAGTGCCCTTATTTTCTCCAGGATCGCCTCGTAATTGCGGGCGATAAAGCCAGTGCTCTCCCCGCTGATGATGTCATTCACGCCGACCATCAGAAAGATTTTGCCCGGCTCCCGCTTCAGGCTTCTGCCGACGCGCATGAGCACGCCCTCTGTGGTATCGCCGCCCATGCCCCGGTTGATAACCTCTGTTCCCAGCAGATCGTCCCAGTCGCCGTATTCGATCAGGCTGTCGCCAATCATTAATATTTCATCGCTTTTCATTTCTCACCTCAGAATCCATTATCCGCGGCACTGCCGCTATACAGTATGACAAAAAAACAAAGCCTTTCTTATCTGGATAAAAGGCGCAGTCTGCGCACATCTGCTCTTAAAAGTTTACCCTACCCTCTGCCCGCCGTCAACCTGCCACTTACCGGCTGTTTACGACCATTTAGCGAAAAAGCCTTGCGTCCGGGCTGGTTTCACGTATAATTAAATCAACCGTTAACGGAAACACCAAGGAGGCTTCTCAAAATGGATGTTGAAATAAAAATTGACCCTGGGCTGCAAAAACCCCGGATAATCATCTGCACAAACGCCCTGACCGCTGAAATCACTGCCCTGGCTGAGCGCCTTTCGGCTGACCACCCCAGCATGATCACCGCAATTTCCGGCGACCGGATTTATTTGCTGGACAAAAAAGAGATTTTCCGTTTTTACACGGAGGAGCAGAAAACCTTTGTCCGCTGCGCACAGCAGACCTACCGGGTAAAGCTCCGGCTGTACGCGCTGGAGGAAATGCTGTCGGGCAGCAGCTTTGTCCGGATTTCCAACTCGGAAATTGTCAATTTCGGCCATGTCACTAGCCTGGACACCAGCATCAGCGGCACCATCAGCCTGCGGATGACCAACGGGGACAAGGCTTATGTGTCAAGGCGCTATGTCTCCAAAATCAAAAAATACTTAGGATTGTGAGGTAATTAAAATGACTGTAAAAAAAGCACTGGGCTTCGGACTTCTGGGCATCCCCATCGGCATTGCCATCTCCACGACCATCGCGCTGGCGATTTCTCTGTTCTTTGGCAGCTACTCCCCGGTATCCCCCCCGCTCATCGACCTGATGGGCGGCCTGATGAACGCGGCTCTTTTCCAGTACCTGGCCAGCGTAGCCCTTGGCTTTATCTGCGGGTTCGGGTCTGCCATCTGGGCAGTGGAGCGTTGGAGTCTTCTGAGGAAAACGCTCATCCATTTTCTGCTGCTGACCTTTACCCTGCTGCCCATCTCCATTGCCTGCCGCTGGGTAGCTCCCAGTTTTATCAGCATACTGATCTATTTCGTGGTTTTCGCGGCGCTCTACCTGATTATCTGGATTGTCCAGTACCTGATTATCCGGCACAAAATTTCCAAAATGAACGACCGTCTTTATGAAAAAAGGCCCTAAACGTGTTATAATAGAGGTATCTACTTTATCGAAATGAGGTGTTAAAATGAAAGTGGCATCCTTTGTGCTCAGCATTGTGGCACTGGCGGCGGGCACGACCGGTCTGGTTCTCAGCTGTGTGGCCCTTGGCAAATCCAAATAATAAACAAATAAAAAATACGCAGGCAGCTCCTGGGGCTGTCTGCGTGTTTTTTATTTTCTGGAATAAACCGTGATCCCGTTAAACAGATAGACATCGGAGGTGATCATGGCGTAATCCATAAGGGCGGGGTCAAAGGGGTTGGCGGTAAAGACGCCGTGTGTCCAGTCATAGTCCTTAAAGACCTTAAACTCTCTTATATCGCTGCAGTTTTCCACAAAATCATCGTAGGCTTCCATGGTATAGGGCTTGTTGCTGTACAGACAGTCGCCTAGAAAGATGCGCTTGCGCTGTTCATCCACTGCCACAATGTCCACGGTTTCCTCATTTTTGTTCCAAAATGTGCCGATGCGGTCAATTTTAAAGGGGATGCCCCCCTGCTTGCAGGCCGCAGCAAAAATCTCCTTGCAGGCTGTTTTAAACCAAAATTGGATATAACCTGGAAAAGCGCGCTTGATGGCTTCAAAAATCTGAAGCTCCTGGCCTGCCTCCAGGTGTTCTTTATTCTCAAAAATGAAGGTATACCAGAAATCCATAAAGGGATCGGAGAAATAGTACTGGACTTTGCGGTTAGAAGGACCAGCCTTTTTCTCGGTGATGGGCACTCTGGCCTCCAGGTAGCCAAGGACCGCCAGGTTGCTCAGGCAGTGGTTCACTGCGCCTGGCTTCATTTCCAGATACCTGGCGATATCGGCCGGGCGGTGGTAGTTGTCGGCTACAGCCTTTAACACCGCGTTGTAGTAGGATGGTTCCCAGACATCCCGCTCGATCAGGTTCATGGGCTCCTCGTATAAAAGGCTGTTTTGGTCCAGCATATCCTCACGGACCACGCCCATGTAGTCAATGGTCTTCTCGCAGGCGGCAAAGAATTCCCAGTATTTGGGAACCCCTCCCGCAATGGCGTACAGGGTCATGAGCTGGTTAAAATCCTGATGGGGGTAGTCCTTGATCATCTCTACAAAGCTGATGGGCTTCAGCTTCAGCTGGGTGGTCACGCAGCCGATCAGGGTGTTGCTCTTGCCTTCAAGATTGACTAAGAGGCTGTTGTTGGGCATTACCACGATCAGCATCACGGAAGCCTGCTTGAAGTAACGTTCCCACGCGTATTTTAAAGCTCTGGCAAAGGAAGGGTCTGCCAGCATCAGGTAAGCGACATTATCGATGACCAGCACTTTTCTGGAGGTCTCTACCCGCTCGGCAAAGGCCTTGAAAATTTCCTTCCAGTCCGGCAGCTTTGCCGAAGAGCTGAGGGTTTCTCCGCAATATTCTGCAAAAGTTTTAAGGAAGCGCCGTCGGCTTAAAACATCAACCTCTTCTTTCGCGGTAAAGTAAAGCGCCCGCTTGCCTTTCAAAAAATGACGGACCAGGGCGGTTTTGCCAACACGGCGCCGTCCGTTCACCATGACAAAGGCATTTTTACTGGTATACGCGTTTTCAAGAAGCTGAAGCTCCTGCTTTCTGCCTATAAAAGGTCTCATATTCGATGCCTCCTAACAAAAAATTATCCTATGATAATTATACGCTTAAACCCGCAGAGGTTCAAGGTTTTTATGGACTCTGGCGACATTTTAAGAGAAACACAAGCAATTCAGCCTCACTTAGCAGGATGAATTTTACATCTTTTTTACTAAGTGGGGCCACATTATGCTATAATAAAGAGATAAACAAAGATTATTCGAGGTGACACGATGAAAAATATCAGTATCATAGGCTCTACGGGGTCCATCGGCACACAGGCGCTGTCGGTGGTGGACGAATTTCCTGAGGAGCTGAACGTTGTCAGTATTTCCTGCTTCAACGAAATTGACGCCCTGGAGGAACAGATCCGCCGATACCAGCCTGAGCTGGTGGGCGTGATGGACCCGGACGCTGCTTTTGACCTGAGAAAGCGTATCCAGGCGGAGTTTCCGGACATCGAGGTGCTCTCCGGCATGGAGGGGCTCATCGCTGTAGCGACCTGCGACTCTGCGGAAATGCTGCTGACCGCTGTGTCCGGCATGGTCGGGCTGCGGCCCACGCTGGCCGCCATTGAGGCCGGGATCGACATCGCCCTGGCCAACAAGGAAACCCTGGTGGCAGGCGGCTCCATTGTCATGGAGGCTGTGGCGAAAAAAGGCGTGGCCCTGCTGCCTGTGGACAGTGAGCACTCCGCCATCTTCCAGTGCCTCATGGGCAATGCGCATGAGGAGCTGAAAAAGGTCATCATCACAGCCTCCGGCGGCCCTTTCCGCGGCAAGGACCGCGCTTATCTGGAGCAGGTGACCCTCGCCCAGGCGCTGAAGCACCCCAGCTGGTCCATGGGGCCGAAAATCACCATCGACTCCGCCACCCTGATGAACAAGGGGCTGGAGGTGATCGAGGCCAAATGGCTCTTTGACTTGGAGCCGGACCAGATTGACGTGGTGGTCCACCCCCAGAGCATTATCCACTCCATGGTGGAATATAAGGACCGCGCGGTCATGGCGCAGCTTGGCCTGCCGGACATGGCCCTGCCCATCCAGATCGCTTTCTTCTACCCCGGCCGTGTCGAAAACACCAAGCCGTCTCTCGATCTCGCCGAGGTGGGCACCCTGACCTTTGAAAAGCCGGACAAGGATACCTTCCGCTGTCTGGCGCTGGCCTATGAAGCCCTGAAGGCCGGCGGCTCCATGCCCGCGGCCCTGAACGCTGCCAATGAGGTCGCAGTCGCCCGTTTCCTGAAGGAGGAAATCGCCTTCCTGGATATTCCGAGAATCAACGAGGCGGTCATGCACCAGCACGTTCCGGTTAAAGCGCCGACCCTTGAGGACATTCTGGACGTGGACGAGTGGGCCCGGACCGTGGCTAAAAGCCTGTAAAACAGCATAAACCCTGCCGCACAGCATCATCCGGCTGTGCGGCAGGGCTTTTTATTTTTTCAGACGGCCCCGCTAGAGCAGGCCCTCGCCCCGGATAAAGGACAGCAGCTGGTCTGCCGCCGCCTGGGGGGACGGACCCCTCAGGATTTTCCCTTTTCTGCCGCGCTGGCGGTTCATGACCGTCTTTACACGGAGGGCTTCCTCCCCGGCGGCTTCTCCCTTATCTTCAAGGTGCAGCAGCGGCTTGCCGTAGGCTTCGCGGATGCCCGCAAAGGTGGCGTAGCGCGGCGCGGCCAGCTTATCCGTCACCGTGGCCAGGCAGGGCAGCGGCGCTTCCAGAAGCACCTCCCGGCCATCGAAAGGACACTGCGCGCGCACCTGCCCTCCCCTCATAGAAAGCCTCTGGGCCTGGGTGAGCTGGGGAATGCCTAGCGCCTCTGCCAGCAGCGCGGGGGTCTGGGCCACATCGCTGTCAATGGCCTGCCCGCCCATCAGGATCAGGTCCCAGCTCCGGTTTTCAAGAGCGGCCTTTAAAGCGCTGGCCGCCGCCCCGGCGAAGGCAGCGTCTGGAAATGGCACCTCTGCCCGGACTGCCTCGTCACAGCCCATGGCCAGAGCCTCCCGCAGGATTTCCTCTGCTTTTTCTGGGCCAGCGCAGAGGACCGCAACCGTGCCGCCACCGGCCTCCCTCAGCCGGAGAGCCGCCTCCACCGCCGCCTTATCGTCCGGGTTCATGGCACCCGGTGCGGACAGGGCTGTCATCTTTCCCTCCTTCTGATCGGCCTGCACAGGCACACTGTCTGAGAATGGCCGTATACACACCACACATTGGATCATTTCACGCTTCCCTCTTTCATCAGAAATTTGAAGCTTCGCTTAAAATAAACCCCTCTCTCTGGCCTTATGCCCCTTTTCCTGGCAGGGGCACCTTTAGTGGTAAGCTTCTTTTGTAATACTAATATTTTGCATGCTAATTGTCAAGAGGTTTTGATGGAAGCTGTAAAAGGAATACCAAAAAAGCTGAAGCTGTCCACAAAAACAGGATGTCGCTTCAGCTTTTTAATTTATCTAAAACAGGGTGTCGTCCCTGAGGGTATCTGCGATGTTGGCGCGGCAGATGATGCGCCCGCCGATCAGGTAGGCCAGGCCGACAGCGGCCAGCACCGCAGCTGCGGCGGCCAGCAGGGGCAGCAGGGGCATCCGCCCGATAAACATCGTCAGTTTAAGCTTGCTGGCTGTCACGGAAAAAATCACGAACAGCACATTCAGGGGAAGGCTGAGGAGGATGGGCCGCAGGCCGATGATCAGGGCCTCCATGAGCAGTACCTTATTGACGCTTTCAGGCGTCATGCCAATGGACTGATAACGGGCAAATTCCCTTTTGCGCTGGCCGATGTGCCCCAGTATGTTAGAAAACACATTGGCAATGCCGATGAGAGCCAAGAGCCCGCAGAGGATGCCCATAAAAATGTTGAGGGCTTTGCGCGCGGCCACGTTATAGGCAGCCTCGGCCTGCCGGTTTTCCATGGTAAAGTCTACACCCGCTGTGTCCAGAACCCGGGTAACGGCAGCTTCAGCCGGAGTGATCTGATCCTCTGATACAGCCTTTATGTTAAAGTACACCGTATCCGCCTCCAGCTCTGGCACCAGCTGCTGCCAAGCGCTTTCCGCCATGATCTGAAGCAGGGCAAAATCGTCATATTCCTCTCGGAGTTCTGGGGTTTTATCGGTGTAGGCGGCAATGTCCAGGCTGGCCGCTGCGTTGCCGGACGAGTCGTAAAGCTTAAGAGACTGGCCCTCCCGTGGGTTGATATAGGGCAGGTAGGCCCGCTCTCTGAAATGACTGTGGGCGCTGTCCCATATCTGGTTAACGGTCACTGCTGAAGGCGGCGCGCCGGCTGGCGCGGTGATGCCTGCCTGGGCGCAGTAGTCCTCAAAGCTCGCGTCATCCAGGACGACAATGGGCACCTTGATCTGATAACTGCCGTTCTGGGCAGTGATGCCCGTATCCTTCAGGGCCTCAAGGCCGCCCAGGGCTCTCAGCTCTGGGCTGAGCATATCCTCTGTGAGCTGGGTGTAAGCCGTAGCCTTCCGGTAGGCGGTGCAGCCCGCAGCCTCTGGGAGGGCCCGGATTTCGCCGAGAAGGGCGTCCTCACGCCCCTGGGTATCCTCCACAGCTGCCAGCAGGTCCCAGCGGTCTTTATAGCGCTCAAAATAGGTGAGCTGTGTGCTGATATCAGAAAGGGTCATGAAATTGAGAAAGACGCCGAACACCAGAAAGGACAGGGTCAGAGACACTGTGGCGGTGCGGAAGGCCTTTCTGCGGGTGTAAAGGGATTTCCGGGCCAGCTCGCCCTCTATGCCAAAGAGCTTTGACAAAAACCGGAAGGACCGGACTTTTTTCACGGGCAGGCTGTCCCCGCCGCGGATGGCCTCCAGGGGCGTCATGCGGCTGAGGCGCCGGGCTGGCACCCAAGCAGATACGCCGACTGTGATGAGACAGACTGCAAACCCCGCCAGAAAAACCCAGAGGCTGTAGTCAAACTCAGTGGGCACTGTCCCCATGCCGGTGCTGATGGCATTGGCGGCGCGCACAAACAGGATATTGAGCCCCACCCCGGCGGCGATGCCTGCCAGCAGGGGAACCAGGCTCAGGGCCAGGGCCTCCTCCAGCAGGGCGGTTCTTATCTGGCCGGGCGTGGCGCCCACGCTCTGCAGGATGCCCAGCTGATGGATGCGGGCGTTCATGGAAACGTCAAATGCGTTATAGATCATGAGCACCAGCGAAAAACACACCACAAGCATCACGCAGACATAAAAGGACAGCAGCAGGGGCGGTTGCTTTTGCTGCTCGGGGGAGTAGATATAGTACTGAATGAGAAGCTCGGTGTGGTACTGGACCCTTGTCTCATCGGCGCTGCTGAGGCCAAAGCTCTCCGCCAGGAGGGGAAGCTCGCTGTAGACCGCCCTGGGATTTTCGAAGCGGATGAGCATGGCCTGGCGGCCGGGGCCGGCCTCTTCCAGCACAGCCTGGGCCACACCGGGCGTTTCCTCTGCCCGCCGGGCGTCCTCCTCAGTGAAAGCGCTGATTAGTCTGCCCTGCCAGTCGCCCTCCTCCCGGACGATCCTTCGGATATTGTCTGTCCACAGATTGTAAAAGATAGCGGTGATGGTCGAGATCAGAGTGGCGGCGATGAACACAGCCACCACGATGGCGGCCGCGGCGGCCCGGTTGTTCCGGACTGCGCTCCCGGCGTATGCTTTCCACATGGTCAGACCTCCCCTGCCGCCGGCGCATTGGAGACGATGCGGCCGTCCTCAATCCAAATCACGCGGTCTGCCGCTCTGGCCACCAGCTCGTCATGGGTGATGACCAGAATGGTCTGCTTGAGGGTCTGGTTAAACCGCTTCAGCATTGCCATGATCTCCCTGGAGTTTTCCTGATCCAGGTTGCCGGTGGGCTCGTCGGCCAGCAGCAGGGCTGGCCGGTACAGCAGAGACCGCGCAATGGCGGTGCGCTGCTGCTGCCCGCCGGACAGCTGGCTGGGCAGGGCGTTCAGCTTATCCTCCAGCCCCAGGGCCCCGACAATGGCCTCGAAGTCCTGGGATTGGGGCTCGGTCCTGTCCAGAAGCAGGGGCAGCTTGATGTTCCGCTCCACCGTGAGAGTGGGGATCAGGTTATAAAACTGGTAGATGAGCCCCACGCTCCTGCGCCTGAAAAGAGCTGCTTCTTTTCTGCTCAGAGCAGAAATTTCCTCCCCGCCGACCCACACCCTGCCCTCGGTGGGGCTGTCCACCGCGCCGACAATGTGCAGCAGGGTGGATTTCCCCGAGCCCGATGCTCCGATAATGGATACGAATTCGCCCTTGCGGACGGTAAAATCAATGCCTCTCAGGGCGTGCACGGCGTTTTCGCCGGCGCCGTAGACTTTTGTAATTCCCTCACATCTTAAAATTTCCACTTTTTCCCTCCTGTGCTTATACTTCCAGTCCATCACCACTCTCCTGCAAGGCGGCCGTCGCGTAGCTCGACGCGGCGGTCGGCCTGTCTGGCAATGTCCCTGTCATGGGTCACGATGACAATGGTCTGCCTGTATTTTTCTCTGGAAATTTTTAAGAGAGCCATGATTTCCTGGCTGCCTCTGCGGTCAAGGCTGCCGGTGGGCTCGTCGGCCAGCAGCAGGGCCGGGGCGGCTATGAGGGCCCGGCCGATGGCCACGCGCTGCTGCTCGCCGCCGGACAGCTCCCTAGGCAGACACTTGGCGCGGTCCTCAAGCTTTAGCAGGCACAGCAGCTCCTCGAGGTAATCCCTGTTCACTCTGCGCCCGTCCAGACGCATTGGCAGCAGGATATTATCCTCGACACTTAGGGTTGGGATCAGGTTGTAAAACTGATAGACCAGCCCGATCTGCCGCCGCCTGAAAACAGCCAGCCCGGCTCTTGTCTTGGTATGGATATCCACGCCGTCGATCCGGACGGTGCCCGCTGTAGGGACTTCCACGCCACCCAAAAGGTGCAGTAGTGTGGACTTTCCTGAACCCGATGGGCCAGTGACTGCCACCAGCTCACCCTTGCCGGCTGAGAAGCTGATGCCCTTCAGGGCCTCCACTCTGGCGTTTCCGTTGCCGTATATTTTACTCAGGTTTTCCGTTCTTAAAATTTCCATTTGTATTCTCCGCCTCCTAAGCATAGCACAGTTCTCATGACACCTCAGTGACCCGTTAATGACAAATATGTCACTTTCGCCCGCTGTCCGTCCAGCCCCTGTAAACCTTGATCCGGAACAGCGCACCGCCGCCCGCCGGACTTTCGGCTGTAATGCTGCCGTGCTGGCGGCTGAAGATGGCCTGGGACAAAGCCAGGCCAATGCCTGCGCTGTCATCCCCGGAATCTTTTCCCTTGTAGAACCGCTCAAAGAGATGTGGCCTGTCCTCAGGCGCGATGCCGGGGCCAGTGTCTGCGATGAGGATCTCTGTGGCCAGGGGGTTTTCTTCAGCGCTCACCCGGATCTGCCCGCCGCGGGGCGTGTGCTCCATGCAGTTTTTCAGGATATTGCCCACAGCCTCCGCTGACCAGTAAAAATCGCCGGTGAAGGTGATGTCCCTGTCCACCTCCGCCCAGAGGGTTTGTTCTCTCAGCTCCATGGGGATCTCCAGAGGGGCGGCGGCCCTGGCGATGAGCTCAGACACCCGCACGGGCTCGCGCTTAAAGCCCACGGTCCCGGCCTCCAGCCGGGAGAGCTTGAGCAGCGCGTCGATAAGCCACTGGATGCGGGCCAGCAGGCTGCCTGCCTCGGCGGCCAGGCGGCTGCGGGCTTCTCTGCCGGTATCCTCACTGCACAGCCGGGGTACCAGCAGGCCAAGCGTTGTGAGGGGAACACGGAGCTGGTGGGAGATGTCGGCCAGGGCGTGGCTGAGGGCAGTCTTGTCCGCCTCCAGTGCAGCCGCCTGCTCCCGCAGGCGAAGGGTCATTTTGCAGACCGCGCTCTGCAGGACCGCCAGCTCACCCTCGTTGTCGGGGATTTCTTTCAGAGCGTCCCCGCCGTGCAGCACCTGGTCCAGCTGGAGGCTCAGGGCCGACAGGCGGCGGTAACGCCTGGCCGTGAAGCCGTAAAAGAGCGCGCCTGCCCCAGCACATACGCAGAGCACATAGGCCGCGCAGGCCGCGCTGATCCACAGCCCGCCCGCGGCCACTGCCAGGGTGAGCAGCGTGTAAAGCCCTGCCAGCCTGCGTATTTCCGGATTTCTGAGCAGCCCCATCTCAGTCCTCCACCTTGTAGCCAAGGCCCCTGACCGTCTTGATGATCCGGGGCTCGGCGGGATCTTTCTCAATCTTTTCACGCAGGCGCTTGATATAGACGGTAAGTGTGTTGTCATTGACAAAATCCCCTGAAGCGTCCCAGATTTCCTGGAGCAGGCGGCTTCTGGACAGCACCTCGCCCCGATGACTCAGGAGGGTGAGCAGCAGGCGGTATTCGAGGGCTGAGAGCACGATCTCCTGCCCGTCTCTGCGCACAGACGCTCCGGCAGTGTCCACGCTTAAGTTTCCGAGCTGAAAGACCGACTGGGCCCTGCCGCTCCGCCGGAGGCTGTTCTTAACCCGCGCCACCAGCTCCATTGGCTTGAAGGGCTTGGTGATATAGTCGTCGGCCCCCAGATTGAAGCCAGTGACAATGCTGGCCTCGTCGTCCAAGGCGGTGAGGAAGATCACCGGTGTGTTTCCCCTGTGCAGGATTTCTGTACACAGGGCGTAACCGTTTCCGTCGGGCAGCATTAAATCAAGGAGTATCAGGTCAAAGCGATCTCCCTCCAGGGCGCTCTCGGCCTCAGCTCTGGTGGCAGCGGTGTCCACAGAGAAGCCTTCCTCCTCCAGCAGGGCTCTCAGGTGCTTTACAATCTGCCGCTCATCTTCTACGATTAATATTCGTCGCATATTCGTTCCCCCATTGTGGTTAATTTCAAGATTTTGCTTTCATTTTACCTTAAAACCCAGATCGGAACAATCCCTTAAACTTTGTCCCAGCCGGCGCAGGAATGCCCTGAATGGGCGGATTGATCAAAAACGACACTCGCGTCATTTTTAAACATAATTGTTGAATCCCTTTCGCCACAGCCTTTTCCGGGCATACAAAAAGCAGGGGCGCCGAAACAGCGCCCCTGCTTTTTCAATTTCTATAATCATAAATCCTGTCAGAGATGGCATGCCGAAACAGCACATCATGTCCAATCTGCTGGGACGAGACGTCGTTTCATCGCACCGTCTCCGCACCTTTCTTATTTTTCGTCAGGAGCGTCAAAGCGGAAGCGGTCATCCTTTTCGGCGTTGACGTCATCGTCAGCATCGGGGTTAAGCTTTGCACCGAAGAAAACCTCGTCCTCGCGTTCCCGTTCGTTTTCGGATTTTTCCTCGCGCTGCTCGGCTTTCTTTTCTTCAGTTGCGGTCACTGGCGCTCCGAAGCGGAAGGCGTCGTCCTCCTGGGTATTGACATCGGTGTCGCGCTGGTCCTGGTTGACCTTTGCTCCAAAAAATATTTCATCATCGCGTTCTCGGGCGTCTTTTTCTGGTGAATTGTTTTGATCCTTCATGGTAAATTCTCCTTTCGGTTTGTTGTTTTTCTATTTACCCGAAAGCGCTTTCTCTAAGCAGCCGTTGCCGAAAATCTTACTTTTTAACACAAGGTTTCTCTTATTGCTACCCGGAGGGCTTTATTTTTCATAACGCAAAATTTCCGGGCCTGCCCATGCGTTATGAAAAACCGCGCAAACCACCTGTTTATGCGGGTTTGCAAGACATCAAAACTCATAACCTCATAACGCACATCGTCCGGGCCTTTTTTAGGCGGGGCGATCCTCAGACTGAGCGATCCATTTGGGATTGACGATATATTTGTAAAAAACACGCCTGCCATTCTGGTCCCGCTCTATTTTTAAATAACCATAATCTACCAGGATATTCAGGAAAATTTCCGCGTCCGCGCCTTTTTTAAAGCTCAGGTCTCTCAGATTCCTCGCAGCGTCGTAGGCGGTAAAGACCTCAAAGTTATGCTTATCAATGGCCTTGAGCAGTTTTCCGGCTTTCTCCATGTTTTTGTCATCGCCCATGATCTGGTGGGCGTGCCGGGCGTGGTCGATATAGTAAGTCCAGGCCAGATCACAGGCCTCCTTCATGCTAAAATAGTCCACAGGCGTTTTTCCTGCCTCTTTTCGGTATTTGGCCACATGCATGAGCCCTGCCAGGCGCAGCACCTGTCCGGGCAGCTTGGAGGTCCACTCCTTGAGGTTGGCGAGATCGCCGTTGTTCCGTTCGTCCGCGGCTTTTCGGAAGCCCTTGAACAGCTCGGCGGCATCCTCACTCAGGGTCAGCATCTCATAGGCATCCTCCTCGGCCAGGGCAATCAACTCTTCCAGCAGATTTTCATAACGTTTTTTCACTTCCTCATCGAGCTTGGGCGCGCCCTCAATTTTGCGCTTGCCCAGCTTGCTCTCCGGCAGGCTGAACAGGAAACGGGCGGGCAGGCCCCTTTCCAGCAGGATTTTATTCTTGACCACCCGGTCCAGCACATCGGGCTGAACCATGAGGTTCATGGTCAGGCGGGGATCGTTGATATACTCCCCGGGGCGGCCAACCCGGTCCACGATGATGGTCTCTCCAGAATAGGCCTGGAGGTAGTTGGTAAAATTGGGCTGGCTGTCGTAAAGGCCCGCGATGTTGGAGAATACTGCGCCCTCAGCGGAGATAATGCTGATCCGGCCCTTGTTCTCCTGGAGCAGGCCGGCCAGCTTCTGGGAGGTGACGTCGTTGGCCACCAGCCTGGGCGGCGCGGATTTTTCCAGGGCTTTGATCTCGCGCAGCTGATCCTCCATCTCGATGAGCTTGGCCTCCTTTTCATCCCCCTTAAGACCGCCGCACGCCTTGCGCATGGCCTCGTAGGCGCTGCGGGCCATGTCCAGCCGCACCTCCACCGAGATGGCCTTGTCGGCATAGTCTCTAAAGAGCTTTGTCTGGTGCTTAAAAAGGGGATTGGTCACGGCTTTCATAAGGTGGCTTTTCCCCTCTCCGGGCCGGGCCACGCCTAGGACAAAGAGTCCCAGGGGCTCGTACCATCCGGTTTCGGGGCTGATACCATAACGCCCCTGCAAAAGGGCCGCCAGGGTGCCCAGCATGGCGGTGCCGGCCAGATCAGCGGACATCTCCATGGATTCGGACAGATTCTTGCAGTACTCGAAAAGCTCGATGGGCAGATTCTCCATCGGGAACCTGGGCAGGGTAGTATTCTCCTCCAGGGGACGCAGCGGCTTGAAGCCGTCTTTCCAGGCCTGTGCCTGTTTAATGGACTCAAGCGTTCGCTTGTATTCTTCCTGGTCAAGCTGGCGGCATTCCCCTTCGTAGTAGATTTCTCCCTGATATTCCTTTATTTCCTCTTCGCCATAGCGGTACCGGGTCTCACCGTTCTCATCAATTTCCTCGATGATGGGCAGACTGACGGTTCTTCTGGGCGGCACCACTGTGATACCCGCCTTGTCCTTCCACCGCTCACGCTCTTCTTCCTCATCATCAATCATCACCACCTCCAGCATCTCCTCAGGCGGCTTGGGCGCTGTTTCCAGGCGCGCGTCTTTTTCATCTGTTTGCATCATTATTTCCTCTCTTCAAAACGCGCCTTGCTATGTGCGTTATGACGTTATGTATTTTGACAGGCCGCAAAACGCCTGTTTATGCGGGTTTTGGCCATTTCTCATAACACATGGGCTGACTTCGGAAAATTGCGTTATGAAAAAAGGCTTCCCCATTATCCATTTTTCACTTTCCATTTTCAACTAAACTGTCCTCTATTTAACACTTTGCCTTTTTTGAAACGCTGGCTCTGCTTTTCATCAGGGCTTTGTTCTTTATTTAAGCTGCCGGGCCGCCGCTCGGCAGAGCGCGCAGGGTGAATCGTAGTCCCCGGGGCTCACCTCGATCCCGCAGTCTCTGGCGGCAGCGATCAGGCCAGGGATACCCTGCTCAAGCAGGGCGCGCATGAGGGGCTGCCGGTTGGGATTATAGCCTCCCAGTATATCGGCCATCGCCTCCCGGTGCAGATTTCCGATGACAAAGCCGCACACCCGTACGCTACCGTCCGGGTCCACCGCCAGGGATGTGGGGGCGTCCAGGCGCTCGGTATAGGCAGCCGTGCCGCACTGAAAGCCGGCATCCAACGGCGTCCTCTGGAAATAATCGGCGAGGTAAATCCTGGCGTTTCCGCCCGGAAAAACGCGGTTTCCCACCCCCACAGGCAGGCGCAGAGACTCGAAGCGCCTGAGGCATGCCCTGGTTTTCGCGTCATAGGGATCGCGGCTCTCCGGGCCCTTGAGCCACGTGGGGTGCAGAACGGTGACGCTGCCCAGCCCGGCTTCACACAGGGCGCGGGCAAAGGCGTACTGCTCGGCGATTGGCAGGTGCTCGGTGTGAAAGGCGTCCACAGATAAAAGGTTTTCGTTCACCGCCGCTGGCCTCCAGCCGGTCGGCCGTATGCTCCCGGAGCGCCTTGTCGTGGGTAAAGCAGCCGCTGGTGATCAGCTGCCGCCTGGGGATGCTACGGTCCTCTGCCTGCTGGTGCACAGCGCAGACAGTGGGCACGCACAGCAGGGGCTCGCCGCCAAAGGTCAGCACCGATTCCAGCGCGCAGGCGCGGTCCACCGCCTCAAGGGCAGCGGCGGCATCCTCTGGCAAGAGCTCCCCGTCAAGCCTGTCCGGGCCCAGCGCACAGTGCGCGCACCGGCTCCGGCAGCGGTGTGTCACGCTGAATTCTAGCCGCTTTACATGTTTTAAATAGGGATTCCTCTGGTTCATATTATCCTCCTCCCACGCCTGATTCTCAGGGCCTCACGCTGGCTTCTGCGCTGGCTGTTGCAGCTATGCCATTATAAGAATTTTTATTCAATCTAATAATTTATTATATCCATTATAGCACCCAACGTCCTGCTGGTAAAGCTTTATTTGAATTGATATTTTTTTAACTTTCCAGACCGGCCCAAACCGCCCTCGGCCATAAAAAAAGATGATGTGCTGAAACAGCACATCATCGGTGGGGGGGACGTTAGCCTTACGAGAAAAAGTGTTCCGCAGAGGTTTATTAATGGAAAATGAAGAATTGAGAATGGAGAATTAAAAGACCCCTTTTGCTGCCGCAAAAGCGATTAAGACAGTGGCCTTCGGCCGCCGTTTCATTCAAAATGCGCAGCATTTTGTTCCTCTAATTCTCCATTCTGCATTTTCAATTGGTTCCGCCTTTGCATCACGCGTCACAATTCTTTGGCAGGGTCACCTTAAAGGTGGTGCCAATCCCCACTGAGCTAGTCACCTCGATGGTTCCCTTGTTGTTCTGGACAATGTGCTTGACAATGGCAAGGCCCAGGCCAGTGCCGCCGTTTTCCTTGGAACGGCTCTTATCCACACGGTAAAAACGCTCAAAGATCCGCGGGATGTCCTCCTCGGGGATGCCACAGCCGGTATCCTCCACCAGGATGCAGAAATGCGCGCCATTTTCGTAGACCGACACATCCACCCTGCCGCCTTCGTCCGTGTATTTGATGGCGTTGTCCACCAGGTTGATCATCATCTGCCTGAAATCGTCCGGGTTGATGATAACGCTGATGTCGCCCTCCTTCTGATAGCGCAGCTCGATACGCTTGGACTCAGCCGTCATTTTGAGAATGTCGAAGATCCGCAGGATTTCCTGGTTCACACCGATGACCTCGCGCTTGTCCTCGCCGCTGCGCTGGTTGTTTTCCAGGTGAGAGAGGATCAGAATATCGTTGACCAGGCGGGTCAGGCGTTCACTCTCATCGGCGATAATGCTGTAAAAACGGCCAAGGGTGGCCTCGTCGGTAATGTGGTTTTCCTGAATGGTCTCGATGAAGCCGCGGATGGTGGTAATGGGGGTTTTCAGCTCGTGGGACACATTGGCCACAAAGTCCCGGCGGATATTTTCCAGCCCCTTGATCATGGTAATATCCTCCAGAATGATGATATTGCCATTGTAGGTCTGGTCGCCCTTGTCCAGCATCTGGGAGCTTGTGACCTTGTAGATACGCTCCTCGATACGGGTTTCGTAGTCCAGCCGCCCGTCCTCGGTCTCTGCCAGCTTGTCCTGAAGCTCGTACACAAAGGGGTCGCGGTAAACCTCCAGGATATTTTTCCCCTTGATTTCCTTCTTCAGGTCGATGTTAAAGATGCCCCGGGCCGTATCGTTAATCAGGATGATCTTATTATCCCGGTCTACGGCGATAATGCCCTGGTTCATGCTGGACAGCACAGAGGACAGCTCAATATTCTTGCGGTTGATCTTGCTGAAGGAGGCATCCAGCTGCTCGGCCATGGTATTGAGCGAGTCGACCAAATCGCCGATTTTATCGTCCCTGAGCATGGTGAGCTTTGTCTTATAATCGCCCCGGGCAATCTTTCTGGCGAAAATGGTGACCTCGTCCAGGGGTCTTGTCTCGTTATTTAAGAGGAAGGCAAAAATCACAATGGCGATGAGGATACTGGCCAGCGCCACAAAAATCAGGTTGTTAATAATGCTGTAGCTCACATCCTCCATGACGTCAAGAGGCACTGCGATCCTTACAATATGCGTTATCTGCCCATCCTGATAGTATGGCGCTGCCAGGTAGAGCATATTCTTCATAATGGTGTCGGAATAGCGCACCGAGGTGGTGGGCGTCCCCTTCATGGCGCCCTGGACCTCGGGCCGGCTCAGGTGGTTGTCCAGCGAACCGATACCGCTCAGGGACTCAAACAGGACGTTCCCCTCCACATCTATGATGTTGATGCGCTGGTTGGTGCTGTTTGCATAATGCTCGAGCCCGGTGACGTCGCCGGTCTTGATGTAGCCGGGCATCAGGTCCTCGACAATATACTCGCTGTTGCTTTTCAGGTTGCTCTCGGTGGATTCATAGTAGGCGTTTTTGAAGATCACATAGGAGAAAACGCCTGAAAAAGCAGTGACCAGCACGATCAGGATTGAAAAGACAATGGTGATGCGTTTTTTCATTGATCACCTCCCAGGTTTTCTACCAGGCGGTAGCCCACGCCGCGCACGGTTTCGATGTATTTTTCCTGGTCGTCCTCAATCTTCTTCCGCAGGTAACGGATGTGGACATCCACTGTCCGGGTCTCGCCGTAATACTCATAGCCCCAGATTTCGTCCAGCAGCTGATCCCGGGTCAGCACCTTGTTCTTATTGTTTGCCAGATACAGGAGCAGCTCGTATTCCTTCAGCGTCAGCGACAGCTTTTTGCCGTTTTTGTATACCTCGAAGGAGCCGGGCAGAATGCGCAGGCTGCCCACTGCGATCTCCTCTGTGTCTGAGCTTTTGATCATCTCGGTGCGCCGCAGGACAGCCTTTACCCGGGCGTAGAGCTCCTTCACGCTGAAGGGCTTGGTCATATAGTCGTCTGCGCCCATTTCTAGGCCAAGGACCTTGTCAAACTCCTCGCTCTTGGCGGTGAGCATGATGACTGGAATGTAAGACAGGTTTTTATCCGCCCGCACCTCGCGGCAGATGGTGAGCCCGTCCTTGCCCGGCAGCATTAAATCCAGAATGATCAGATCCGGCCGGATATCCACGATTTTCTCAACCGCGCCGGTCCCCTCGTGGACCCCCGCCACCTCAAATCCCTGGGCTTCCAGATTGAATTTAATCAGCTCAAATATATTAAGTTCGTCTTCTATAATCAGAATTTTTTTCATTTTCTCTCCAATTCTCGCTCAATTTTAACATAATATGATTATAGCATATGTTGTGTTAAAGGCATGTAAAATCTAGATTAAATTTAGAAGGCAAATCTGTGACTGTTAAAAAAGCGGCGCAAACCGAGACTGCGCCTTTTGTCCAGATAAGAAAAAGGCTTCGTCTCTCAAGATCCTTACCTGTCACTCCTTAAGCTCCCGGAAATGCTGCCAGTGAATCCCGATATGCCCAATGCCCAAAATCACCACAAACACCACCATCAAAATGACCCTCCCGTAGATCCCCAGGAGCAGAAACGAAACCACCGGCAGCGTTGCCCCTGCCAGCGGCACACCGCAAAAGCTCGAATAAAAATCTTTTAGCTTCTGCCCACTTCTAAAATACCGGACCCAGTAGCCCTCGTACAGCAGCATCAGCCCAAAGGACAGCGCCAGCCACAGGCTCCAGGGCGTCAGAGGGCGGAGGTTAAAATCCGTAAAGATCAGGGCGCAGCAGCTCACCCCCACCTGCCCCACACGCTCACACCACACCAGCAGTTTATGCTCATGTCTGAAATCATAGCCCTCCGGCTGCCTCCTTGTCCAGATCAGGTTGGGGATAAACAGCATCAGCAGATACAGTACACCGATGTATGAAAATCCAAAATGTCCCATTTTTTCCTCCTCATTTTTTATAAACAGCGTCGCCGCACAGTTAATACCGCTATTATATCACGTTTGGATTAAAACTTTTACATTTTGTCTTGACACCCAAAACAAATGTGATATGATAATAAAAAAGCATAAAACATTTCAGGTGCTGCATGGCAGATAATAGGGAACTAAGTGAGATTCTTAGACGGGCCCGCCGCTGTAAGTGGATTGCCCGGCTCATCACCACTGTCCAAAAGGATGGGAAGGGAGCCCGGCGTTAATCCTCAGTCAGAAAACCTGCCTGAAATGTGTCGACGGTCTTTATCTGAGCGGTGGAGGCCTGTGGGAATGATGGAAAGTTCGCACCTTAGATTAAGGTCGGGCTTTTTTTGTTTGAAAAATAAGGAGATACCAAATGAAAGCAGTTGTTTTAACAGGCCCCGGCCAGCTGGAAATGACCGAAAGGCCCATTCCGGCCTGCGGCGACCACGAAGTCCTTGTCAGGGTCATGGCCTGCAATTTATGCAAAACCGATCTCAAATGCCTGACCATGGGTCAGCGTGACCTGGTATACCCGCGTGTGCTGGGCCATGAAATTTCCGGTGTTATCGCCGGTGTGGGCGCTGCAGTCACAGGCTACCAGGAGGGACAGCGGGTACACGTGCACCCGGGGATTGCCTGCGGCGCGTGCGCCTATTGTAAAGAGGGCGATGATAACCTCTGCGACCACGTGCGCATCATGGGCTTTAACTATGATGGCGGCTTCCAGGAATACCTGGTGGTGCCTGCGGAGGGCGTCCGGGGCCAGATCATCAACATCATTGAAAATGACGCGCTGAGCTTTGAGGAGATATCCTTTATCGAGCCTCTCTCCTGCTGCGTCAACGTCCAGGAAAAGCTGAAGCTTGCGCCTGACGACACCCTGCTGATCATCGGCGCAGGCCGTATGGGCATCCTCAACCTGCGTGTGGCAAGAGCCCTGGGCGTGCGTAAGGTCCTTCTGCTTGAGTCTGACCCCGAACGGGCCGCCCGCGCCGAGACGCTGGGCTTTGACGCTGTTTTCGCGAGCGGGCAGGAGGCCGAGGGCGCCATTAGGGAACTGACAGACGGCCAGGGCGTGGATGCGGTGATCCCCTGCTGCGCAGCCGCAGACGCCATGAACCTGGCGCTCCGGGTGCTTAAAAAGCAGGGGCGCTTCGGCCATTTCAGCGGTATTATCCCAGACGGCGCCACCCAGCCCGAGATCAACACCATTCACTACAAGGAGCAGATCATGACCGGCGCCTACGGGTGCAGCATTGCGCACAGCCGCCGGGCCAAGGCACTGCTGGAGAACGGCAGTCTGATTGTAAAAGACCTGATCACTGAGCGCATTCCGCTCGAGGAGCTGCGGCACGGCCTTGAGCGCGTACGTCAGCTTGAAACCCTGTCGACCATCGTCGTTTTTGATTAACACACCATATGGAGGAGTAAAACAATGGAAGCAGTTACTATGAAAGAATATGGCCAGGTGATCACCGGCCTCATCAACCGTGAAAATCTGACCAAGGAAGAATCAAAGGAAATGTTTATGGAGATCCTGGGCGACCGCCAGACGCCCATGCAGCAGGGGGCTTTTCTGGCCGCCCTCAGCGCCAAGGGCCCGACCGCCGCAGAAGTAGCCGGCAGCTTTGAGGCCATCTACGAAATTGACACCTGCAAGGTCACGCCTCAGACCGCTGTGCCTGTGGTGGAAAACTGCGGCACGGGCATGGATACCTTTAAGACCTTTAATATCAGCACGGTCGCCGGCATCATCGCCGCCGCAGACGGCGTCCCCATGGCCAAGCATGGCTCACGGGCGCTCACCTCTGTGTGCGGCACCATCGACGCGGTGGAGGCCCTGGGCGTGGATGTGGACTGCAGCGTGGACGTGGTAAAGGCCAGCATCGAGAACGCGGGCATCGGCATCTTTAACGGCATGAGCTCCGAGGTCCATCCCACTGCCCTCGGCCGGGTGCTGTCACAGATCTCCTTCGGCAGCGTTTTAAACATCTCCGCCTCTCTGGCCAATCCCGCCCTGCCAAAATACGCAGTCCGCGGAGTCTACTCCCTGGATATGCTGGAATTTGTCCCGGACATCATGCGTGAAATCGGCTATGAGCACGCACTGATCGTCTACGGCGAAGCCGGAGACGGCTGTATCGACGAAGCCTCCACAGTCGGCGCCACCCACATGGCTGAGCTGATGCCCGACGGCACTGTAAAGCGCAGTATCCTGACGCCGGAAAGCCTTGGGATTGAGCCGGGCAGACTGGACGAGCTGGCTCCCTGGGGCTCTGTGGACGCGGCCGCCCAGGGCATTGTCCGTATCCTGAAGGGCGTCTCCACCCCCACCCGCACCAACATCGTCTGCCTGAACAGCGCGCTGATTCTCTATGTTGCGGGAAAAGCTGCAAGCATTCCGGAAGGCTATCTGCGCAGCCATGAGCTCATCGCAAGCGGCGCGGCCTACAAGGCGCTGGAAAAATGGGTCGCTGCCCAGAACCGCGATCCCCAGGCCGGTCTCGCGAAGCTGAAAGCCCTCACCCTGGCCGCCGAGGTGTAAAATGAATCTCTACGCCTTTAAAGCTGACAATGGTTACCTGAAAATAGCTCCCGACGGCGCCTACATTCTGGTCGGCATCCATAAAGCCAGCGTCTATGATGACAGCAGACTTGACAGCCTGAAGGAGCAGCTCGCCGCCCTGAAGCCCGAGCTCGAAAATCTGAGGATCGTAAAACTCGTGCTTGAGGAAGAGGATTATTTTCTGCAATAGAAAAAAGGACCGCTGAGCAGCGGTCCTTTTTTAATAATCGCCTTATTTTTCTTCTCTTTCCATATGTAAAATCGGAAACTCCCGCCCCTGCTCATCTAAGGGCGACCTTGATGCTACGCGAAAACCCATATGCTCGTAAAAACCTCTTGCGCCGGGATTCTGCTCATTCACATCTACGGCGGTGGCACCGCAGTTCTCAAGGGCATGGCAGATAAGAAAACTGCCGGCGCCCTTTCCAAACCAGTTCGGCTCCACAAAAAGCATTTCAATTTTCTGTTTGTCAATCCCGATAAATCCAACGGTTGTGCCCAGGTGGTTACGGGCCAGCATCAGCTGCTCCACGCCCTTCAGGCCGGCCTTCACCTCAGGGACCAGTCCCTGAATATCTTCCTCTCCCAGAAAATCATGGGTGGCCCGCACAGAAGCCTCCCATATTTCAGCCAGTTTTTCGATCTCCTGATCGGTTCTGCGGCCGATCCTTTCAATGCTGTATTCCTGTTTCATTTTATCCTCCCTATAAAAAAGCCCTCTCCACCGCAATGAAGAGGCCTGTGTTTGTGTTAGTCGTTTCGTTCCCGCACAAAAAACCGGATGGGCGTGCCATCGAAATCAAAGGTATCGCGGATTTTGTTTTCCAGATAACGCTGATAGGAAAAGTGCATCAGCGTCGCGTCGTTGACAAATACCACAAAGGTCGGCGGGTTCACACCAGTCTGTGACGCGTAAAAGATTTTGAGACGGCGGCCACTCTTGGTCGGCGGCTGCTTCATCATGATGAATTCTGTCATGGCCTCGTTGAGCTTACCGGTGGTAATGCGTTTTTCCGTCTGACTCTTGACAAAATCAATGGTTTCGTAAATCTTGCTGACCCGCTGCCCGGTTTTGGCCGAGATAAACAGGATGGGCGCATAGTCGATAAAGGAAAGGGTATCGCGGATTTCCCTTTTCATTTTATCCATGGTCTTGGTGTCCTTTTCCACAATATCCCATTTGTTGACAATGATGATGGACGGCTTGGAGCGGTTGTGGGCGATACCGGCAATTTTAGCGTCCTGCTCGGTCACACCCTTTTCCCCGTCAATGAGCACCAGAACCACATCGCTTCGGTCAACAGCGGCGATGGCGCGCACAATACTGTAACGCTCAATATCCTCATAAATTTTTTTCTTCTTCCGCAGCCCCGCAGTGTCGATGAGGGTGTAATCCCGTCCATTAAAGCGCACCTCTGTGTCGATGGCGTCCCGGGTAGTGCCGGGTACATCGCTGACGATGAGCCGGTCATGGCCCACCATTTTGTTGATCAGGGTGGATTTACCCGCGTTTGGCTTTCCAATCACCGCGATTTTCAGGTTATCATCCTCCTGCGCGTCCTCATCATAGACCTTTTTAACCCGTTCGATTACCTCGTCCAGGAAATCGCCAAGGCCAAGGCCCTGCTCGGCGGAAATGGCGATTGGCTCACCAATGCCGAGATTGTAAAATTCAAAAATATTGTTTTCCAACTGCTGGCTGTCCACCTTGTTTACAGCCAGCAAAACGTTTTTGCTGTGCTTGCGGATCATGTTGGCCACCTCTAAATCGGAGGCAGTCATCCCCTCACGCCCGTCCACCAGCAGCACGATCAAATCTGCCATGTCGATGGCCAGTTCTGCCTGGACACGCATCTGCAATAAAATATCATCCTTAGTGTGGGGCTCGATCCCACCGGTGTCGATGAGTGTAAAATGATGGTTCTGCCACTCCGCATCCGCAATGATACGGTCTCTGGTAACGCCGGGCGTGTCTTCCACAATGGCGATACGCTCGCCCACCAGCTTGTTGAACAGGGTGGATTTGCCCACGTTCGGGCGTCCCACCACTGCGACAATCGGTTTTGCCATAGTATTCCTCCTTATTTCATCGCTTCCAGAAAGGCCGCGCCGTCCACCGGGACAATGCGCACCTCTGCCTGAAGCGCCTTTTCAATATCTTCTGTTGTCACATCGTCCAGCAGGTCATGGGACTGACTGCGGACCATATTTTCCGGGATCAGGTAACAGTCTGCCCCCGGAGGCACCTGCCTGATAATATCCGTCCCCGTGATCAGCCCGGACACTGTGATGTCCTCGCCAAAAAAATCATTGGTGACCGGATAAACAGACAGCTCCACGCCGCAGACGGCGCTTGCCTTTTTGGCGCAGTCCCGCATAAAATCCGCAGCCAACTGCCCGGTGATAATGCCGACTCTGCGGGATACGTCGTTTCCACGTACCCCGCGGGCTTCGCTCAGGGCGGCGTCCAGGCTTTCCCTAAAATCTGTCATCATGCCCACGCCGTTTTCAATCTGCGGGAAACCGTCGTAATAGCTGGAATCCGGCAAGGCTTCGCCGGCCAGCAGGAAAAACTCGTCGCTGGCGTAGACAAAATTTGTACCATACTGGCTCCGCATCTGATCCTGAATATCGCTGATGATGGACAGGGTCTCTCTGGCACCCTCTGCGTCAAATTTATCGAGTTTTGCCAGCCCCTCACGGTATTTGGACAGGCCCACAGGCACCACAGAGACGGAGGCCATCTGCGGGTAAAAGCCCATTAGGTCATTCAGGGTCCGTCTCAGCTCATCGCGGTCATTATAGCCGGGGCACAGCACAATCTGTCCGTTCATGCCAATGCCGTTATCGGCAAAATACCGCAGGGATTCCACAATCGACCCGGCAAAGCGGTTGTGCAGCATGGCGCACCGCAGCTCCGGGTTTGTCGTATGCACAGAGATGTTGATGGGCATAATCCGGTAGCGTACAATGCGCTCCATTTCCGCCTCGGTCAGGTTGGTCAGCGTGACATAGTTGCCCAGCAGAAAGGAGAGACGCTCATCGTCGTCCTTGACATATAAGGTTTCCCGCATTCCCGGGGGCATCTGGTCAATGAAGCAGAAAACGCAATTGTTTTTGCAGGTCCGGGTTTCCAGCATATTTTCATCAAATACCAGCCCCAGATCCTCCTCAAAATCCTTTTCCACATCCAGCTCCCAGATCTCGCCGCTTGGCTTTTCAATTTCGATCATCAACTGCTCGTCTGCCTGCAGATACCGGTAGTCCATGATGTCGGCCACAGGCATTCCGTTGATGGTGAGCAGTGTGTCGCCCTTTTCAATTTCCAGTTCTTCAAAGATGCTGCCCGGGGCAACACCCTCTATTTTAAATTTACCCAATGTTTTTCTCACTTAATCTATTTTTCTTCTATTCAAGGCCTCTGTCAAAGGCCTGCAGCGCAGTTTTTTATTATACCATACTTTCCCCTTATTTGGAAAGCTTAGTTTTGCTTCCTAGCCATAAAATGATCAATAACCGCCTGCCGCTCTTCCTTCAGGCCCATATAAAAATTGGCGAAGGTGGCATTCAGGTAAGGCCCCACCACAATGATGGCAATGCCCAGAGTCACGATGACCAGAAGCCACCACCCGATAAAGGTCAGGCACAGCAGAAAATATTCCAGCTTGTAATCCCGCATCATCAGCTTGCTCAGGGTGATGGCATCCATAAAGGACAGCTCCTCATAATCGTTCAGCAGGTAGTAGGTCTGGGAGTAGCTGATGGCAGCGATAATCCCCGGAATAATGAGCAGCAGCGCCCACAGAAAGGTAAAGACGCCCATGGCCAGATTGGCTAAAAAGCATCGGGCAAACCGGTTGAAGCCTGTGAACAGATCTGCCGCTCCTGCCTCCCGGCCGTGGTACAGGTTCATATAAAAGCGCGCGGCCCCATAGGACAGCGGGCCTGCCAAAACAAACGATACGATGTTTGAAACCCGGTCATAGATTTCCGCGTCCAGATCCACGTTAAAAACCACCTTTTCCAGCAGGAGCATAATGGTCGGCACCCCCGCGATGGCCAGCCATGTGATGAACATGATCAAAATCGCCGGCCCCCAGTGTCCTCTGAGCTGTACCTTAGCAGACAGCTTCATGTCCTGGCTTGTCCTGTTTCTCATTTATTTCTCCTTCTTAAGCGCACTCACAGGTTTTTCCCGAAATGCGGACAGCTCACCATACACAGCCCGCAGACCGAGCCGCGGCCAATGTGCTGGTAGGCTTCCTTCATATACTCGCTGCAGCTGTGGGCGTCTAACAGATAGCTGCGCTCCATGCCCGGCTCCCAGAGGGTTCCCTCGATGGACATGGACGGACAGGCCTTCACACAGGCCTGACAGCTGCCGCATTCACTCTTTCCAGGAGCGGCCACAATGTCAAGCGGCGCGTCGGTCAGTACGGTTCCCAGCCGCACCGCGGGGCCGTAATCCCTGTGGATAAACAGAGCGCTCTTCCCGATCCAGCCCATGCCGGCAATGACGGCTGCGGTTTTGTGGGCGAAGAGCCCGCGGTATGGGTTCTCGCCCTTTACAGACGGCAGCGACTGTGAAGCCGGAACGGCTACCGCCATCGCGCCCCCTTCCTCGAGGGCCAGCGCCACCCTCAGGGTAATCTCATCAATCAGACGGTTGACAATGCGGTAATGGCTGAAATAGGTGGCTGTGGGCGCGTCGTCCATCTGGGCTAAAATCCCCTTTGACAGGCGCACCACCACCGACACAGCGCCAGGATAGCCCAGGTTTAACCCGTCCGGCAGGCCGCTTAAATCCGCAAAGCCAACCTGTGCCGCCCCAAGCCCCTTTCCCAGAGCCTCTATTTTTTCGTTTAATGGATTCATAAAAATCTTCTCCTTTTACCACATTTGTTTTTAAATCTGTGCTATAATGATAGGGTAACTTCAATTTTTCCAAGGGAGGTTCATCGCGTGCTTAACACTCAACATCAGGCTGAAGATAAGCTTATTATACTATACGTACTCAATAAAATCAAAACCGGCATCACCCGCGAGCAGGTGGCCTTTATCATTATTGAAAACCTGCAGATGAGCTATTTTGACATTCAGCTCTATATCGACAACCTCATCGAGGATGATTTTATCCGTTTATACCAGATGGATGATGATAAAACCGTGGTCGCCATCACCGCCAAGGGGCGGGAGACCCTGAATATTTTTGAGAAGGACATCCCAGCCTATATCCGCGAAATGCTGGAGCTCTACATCTCACAGAACCGGGACCGCATTTTCAGAGAAGTCAAGGTCATCGGCAACTATACAAAAAATACCGACGGCGATTACCAGGTACAGCTCAAGCTCCATGAAAATAACATTGTCCTGATGGAACTGAACATCAACACACCGTCCCAGAAACAGGCGCTGAATATCTGTGACAACTGGAAAAATGACACTCAGAACCTTTACGCTTCCATCATCAAGCTGCTCACGCAGACCAGCTAGCTCAAATAGAAAAGCCCGCAGACCCTTACTGTCTGCGGGCTTTATTTTTATTTGTCCCGGCGTACAAGCCGGCCGATGAGCTTCGTGATTTCCACAACCACCAGCGGCGCCAGTGACGCGGCCACAATGATCAGCCATTCCTGAGGGTTCAGGAAGGTCACGCTGAACAGCGGGTGGGCTGCCGGTATCAGAATGACGGACAGCTGCAGGACCGCTGAAATCAGAATCGCGCCCCACAGGTACCGGTTGGTGAAAAACTGCTTGCTGAACACCGATTTGCTTTCAGACCGGACATTGAGCACATGGGTCAGCTGGGATAAGCCCAGAACCGCGAAGACCATGGTACGTCCCTCGTCCAGGCCAAAGTGGGAATTGCCGTAATTAAAGACAAACAATGAGATGGCCGCCAGCACAACGCCCTGGAAAATAATGCGTCCGCCCAATCCGTGGGCAAAAATGCTTTCCTTGGGATCTCTTGGTTTTTTGGTCATAATGTCATCGTCGTTCTTTTCAACCCCCAGCGCCAGCGCCGGCAGGCTGTCGGTAATCAGGTTGATCCATAAAATATGCACAGGCAGCAAAGGCTGAATCCAGCCGATGAGTGTGGCGATAAACAGGATCAGTATTTCTGCAATGTTACAGGAGAGCAGGAAGTGGACAGCCTTCTTGATGTTCTCGTAGATTCCACGGCCTTCTTTGACCGCGGAGACAATGGTGGAAAAATTATCGTCTGTCAGAATCATTTCAGCCGCCTCCTTGGAGACGTCGGTGCCCGTAATGCCCATGGCACAGCCAATATCGGCCTTCTTCAGCGCCGGAGCATCATTGACCCCGTCGCCGGTCATGGCAACCACTGCACCTTTCTTCTGCCAGGCGTCCACAATGCGCACCTTGTGCTCAGGCGACACCCGGGCGTACACGGCCACATGGTCGATCTTTTCCTCCAGCTCCGCATCCGACATACTGCTCAGCTCCGTGCCGGACAAGGCGATACTGTCCTCGCCGTAGATGTCCAGCTCCTTTGCGATGGCCACCGCGGTATTCTTGTGGTCCCCGGTGATCATAACGGTTTTAATGCCTGCGGTGTGGCACTCATGGATAGAGTCCTTGACCTCCACACGCGGCGGGTCAATCATGCCCGTCAGCCCCACAAAGGTCATATCATTTTCGAGCTCTTCCATGGTCACTTCTGGCTCGCTGTCATAGCGTTTAAAGGCAAAGCCCAGCACACGGAAGGCGTCATCGGACAAGGTTTCGTTGGCCTTTTCAACCTCGGCCCTGGCTTCAGCGTCAAAGGGAAGAGCCACACTTTCGTAGGGAATACTTCCCGTCCCTTTGAGATAATTTCTGCATCGGCTCAGCAGCACATCCGGCGCGCCCTTGGTAAAGCTGTAATAATGCTCGCCGTCCTTATGCACTGTGGTCATGAGCTTACGGTCCGAATCGAAGGGGATTTCATTGACCCTTGGATATTTTTCAAGATACTCGTTTTTCTGATAGCCGAGGCTGGCCGCATAGGCGACCATCGCCACCTCTGTGGGATCACCGATCTCCTTCACGCCGCTGCCGTCTGTCACGATGGACGCGTCATTGCAGAGCAGGCCGATCCGCACAACCAGACGCTCACTGTCGGTAAAGCCATCATCCTTGATATCCTCGGCGCTTACGATCCCGTCATTGGCATAGACCTTCTTGATGGTCATCTTATTCTGAGTCAGCGTTCCGGTTTTATCTGAGCAGATCACAGACGCTGCGCCCAGTGTTTCGACCGCGGGCAGCTTTCTTATGATGGCGTGCTTGGCCACCAGCCGCTGGGTGCCCATGGCCAGCACCACGGTAACGATGGCGGGTAGGCCCTCTGGAATGGCAGCCACAGCCAGACTTACAGCGGTCATAAACATTTCCAGCATATCGCCGCCCCGCACCAGGCCGATAAAGAAAATCACAATACACGCGCCCAGACAGCCCACCGCCAGGATTTTTCCCAGCTCCGTCAGCCGTTTCTGCAGCGGCGTCTGCATGGATACTGTTCCCTGGATCATCCCGGCGATCTTGCCGATTTCTGTGTCCATGCCAGTCTTCGTCACAATAAATTTCCCGCGGCCATAGGTTACGGTGCTGCTCATATAAACCGAGTTCAGCCGGTCGCCCAGCGGCGTCTCGGGGTTGCTCAGATCAGAGAGGTTTTTCTCAACCGCCACCGATTCCCCTGTCAGGGCAGATTCCTGTATCTGCAGGGCTGCGGCCTCGATGAGCCGGCCGTCTGCGGGCACGTTATCCCCGGCGTCCAGGTAAACCACGTCCCCCGGCACCAGATCCTCGGCCTTAATGACCGTCTGCACGCCGTTCCGCAGCACCTTGGCTTCGGGTATGGTCAGCTTTTTAAGCGCCTCCATGGAGTTCTCAGCCTTATTTTCCTGCACCATCCCAATGACAGCGTTGAGGATAACAATGATTAAAATTAAAATGGCATCGCTGATTTCTCCCAGAAACCCGGATATGACCGCGGCAGCGACCAGTACCAGAATCAGAAAATCCTTAAACTGTTCCAGGAACATCCGCAGCAGCGATTTTCGCTTTCCCTCAGCCATTTTGTTTTTGCCGTAGGTCTGCTGCCTGGCGGCTGCCTGGGCATCACTGAGCCCGGTGCGCGCATCGGTGTCATAAACCTTCTCGGTTTCCGTTACGGATAGTAAGAAAGATTCCCTTGACTTGTTGCTTTCTTCGTTTGTCATTCTGTCCTCCTTGAATTATAAATAAAAGACCCTTATCTCTAAATTACCCCGCCTGCCCAAAGACAAACGCGAAATTAGAAATAAAGGTCTTACTCTCAAGTATAACGCTTGATGCTTAGCCGGAGCTTTCGCTCGAAATGACGACTAAGCAGCTCCTTAATGGTTGAGTTACTCCCCTTCAGGGTGCTTTTTATTTAGTTAATTTACTATATTTTAGCACTTTAACCACAGGAAGTAAAGATAAAATTTAAAAACACATAATCCAGGAAATCCAGATGGAGTGTTTAAGCCTGTCAGGGGCAATCCAATAGCGCGGAACCACGAGGGCGTGGTTCCCTACGCCAAAAGGAAGGCAACAGCCAAACTATCCGAAGATCACGGTTTTGCTCTCACTCATACCTCAGGGCTTCGATGGGATCAAGCTTGGCGGCTTTATTGGCCGGGTAGTACCCGAAGAACACGCCGATCGCCATTGAGAAGCCTACAGCCAGAGCAATGGAGCCAAGGGACGGCACCACCGCCGTCTTGAGCAGCAGACCGCCAAGAGCGCCAAAGCCCGCACCCAGCAGGATGCCAAGGATACCACCGATGATACAGATGATCATAGATTCAACAAGGAACTGTATCCGGATGGCGCTGTTGGGCGCTCCCAGAGCCTTGCGCACCCCGATCTCCCGCGTACGCTCGGTAACAGATACCAGCATGATATTCATAACCCCGATACCGCCAACCAGCAGCGATATGCCCGCGATCACCGCAATGGCCATGGATACCTGAGACATGGCAGTGTTCATTTCCTTCATGATGCTTTCCATACTCTGGGCTTCTACCTTGCTGTTGCTGCTTTCAGGATAAAATTTATTGAAATAGGCTGCCGCCTTAGTGGCAAGCTCTGTGGAGCTGACATTTGGAGAAGCCATGAGCATGATCATGCTGTAGCCCTTTGTTGTATCGTTTGTGATGTTCTTGGCGGTTGTGTAGGGAATATAGGCCGTCGAACGGCCGCTGCCGCCCATCGCCACCATCATGGCGCTCTGGGTCGCATCCTCCATGGGGTCCTGATAAACCCCTACCACATAAAAGCTCTCTGTTCCATAGGTGGTTTCCACCTTTATTTCCTTACCGATAGGATCGCTTCCCTCGCCGTACAGATTTTTTTGCATAATACTGGAAATGACGATGACGTTTTTCTCGCCCTCAACATCCCGGTCGCTGATGGCGCGTCCCTGGACGATCTTAACATTTTCAACGGTGAAGTAATCATGATTGGCGCCCGTGATTTTCATCTCCTGCTGTGGGATAACATCAACGGTTTTGGCCGCCCCCACGTTATTGCTGATCTCAAGGCCCTCAATCTCATCGCCGTAGCGTTGTCTGAAACGTTCAATCATCTCATCGGTAATGTTGTCCTCATCACTGTTGGAGTAAGTACCGTCCACATCCTTGGGCATGACGTACAGCTGAATGTTGCGCCCACCCACGTTGGAGAGCGTCTCGTTCAGGGTATTGGACATGGCATCACCAAGAGAGGTGATGGCAATGACCGAGGCGATCCCGATAATGATGCCCAGCATGGTCAGCAGCGCCCGCATCTTGTTGGCGCGCAGCCCTTCCAGGGCCAGTTTAATATTCTCAAGCAAGTTCATGGTGTCGCTCCAATCTCACTCCTGTGCCCGCCCGGGTGCCGACAATATTGCCGTCACTCAGGGTGATAATCCGCTCGGTTTCATCAGCCAGCTCTGGATTATGGGTGATCAAAATAATGGTTTTGCCCTGCTTTTCATGCAGCTCATGGAAAATATCCATGACCATGCGGCCGGTTTTACTGTCCAGCGCGCCGGTGGGCTCATCGGCCAGAATAATGGACGGGTCGTTGGCCATGGCGCGGGCGATGGCGATACGCTGCTTCTGTCCGCCGGAAAGCTCGTTGGGACGGTGCTTTGCCCTGTCCGACATATCCACCAGAGCCAGAAGCTCCTCTGCCCGCTCACGGCGTTCCGCCTTGGGCACGCCCGCGTAAAGCATGGGCAGCTCAACGTTGCTGAGCGCTGTGGAGCGCGGAATCAGGTTAAAGGTCTGGAACACAAAGCCGATTTTCTGGTTGCGTATTTTAGAGAGGCCACTGTCCTTAATGGTGCTGACCAGCAGCTGATCCAGATAATACTCGCCTTCTGTGGGCCGGTCAAGGGCGCCGATGATGTTCATCAGCGTGGACTTGCCTGAGCCTGATGCCCCGATAATGGATATAAACTCGCCATCTAAGACTTCCAGATCAAGGCCATGAAGGATTTCAAGCTCATTGGGCGAACCCACATAGAAGCGCTTCACAATGCCCTTCATCTCGATGATCTTATTGCGCATTGGTGTCTCCTTGGGCAGTATCTGCCTGGGCTGTACTGTTGTTATTTGCCTGCTGCAGTGTGACAGAATCGCCGGCCTTAACCTTGTCAATATCGGTGATGATCTGCATCCCCTCTGTCAGCTGGTCGCCTGAAATTTCAATGGCGAAGTCCGTTTCCGTACCAGTGGTGACAGGTACTTCCTTCACAGTATAGACGCCGTCCTTGGGGTCAGCGGCTACCAGTACACAGCTTTCATTGTTCGCACCTGTGGTCAGCACATCGAATGGAACACTGTAAACGCCGTTTCTTTCCTCAACAATGATGTTGAGACGCGCCTTCATCCCGATCAGCAGACCGCTGATGTCCGAGTCAATGCGGACCCTGGTTTCAAATTCCGGGTTCTGGTTTCCCGAGGAAGCCGCGGCTGTCGCACCTGTGCCGGACGCGCTGGACTGCTTGACAGCAGTGGGGGCGATGCTCTGCACAGTACCGGTATATTCCTTGTCTCCGGTCGCGTCGGTTTTAATGGTTACCTTCATTCCCGGCTGTACAGTCCCCACATCCGCCTCCTTGATATTCGTGACCACACGCAGGCTGTTGGTATCCTCAATGGTAAAGAGCACACCGTTAGCCGGGGCGCCGTTCTGGGCGCTGATGGCTGTCACTGTACCGGAAGTCGTGGCTTCTACACGTTCCCAGGTATCGCTTTTTTCATCGTACAGGCGGCAGAGACGGTCGCCCTTTTCAACCCATTCGCCGACAGATACATCAATATCCCACACCGGAATGCCGGTCATATTGCTGACCTGCTCTACATAGGTGCTCTCAACCGTACCGTTGGTCGAAACCGTTCTCTGAAGATTGGTCTTCTCGAGGGCTGTGGTTTTGACAGCGGCCGCCTGCGGCTGGCTGGTGCGCGTACAGGCCCAGACGCCCAGTGCTACGACAACGACTGCCAGTATGACAAGCGTAATAATGATACTTTTTTTCTTATTCATGGTGCCTCCATTATTTGTTTTGTTGTGAATCATTTTAACATAAAAACATGAAGAAATTCGGGCTGAAATCTAAAGATTTTATTAATATTTGATCTGTAATCGTACATCATGTGTTCTTTTTGCGGAACAAAATAAAAAACAGCACCGGACCGCCTGACGGCAGGGTTTTGGCTAATACAGCGGCAGAGTCCAGATCGCCACAAACTCACCTTTCTCAATCCAGCTTTTAAAGGTCCCTTCATGGCGCTCCGCAATTTTTTCACAGGTTTTCAGTCCTATGCCAAAGCTCTCGCCGCCACTGTTTTTGCGCACCTGGTTTGTCTGGATAATCCGCAGGGTATCCGGCTCCAGCATGACGTCAAAGCTGATGGGCCGCCGGGGATCAGCGTATTTCAGGGCATTGGAGCAGAGATTATCAAAAACGCGCCGAAACTGCTGAATATCCACATTGATGGCAAAGCCCTCCGCAATGCTGTCCTTTACCTGGACGGTAAGTCCCTTTTCCTCCAGCAGAAAAACGCTCTCTGATAAAACCTGTGCCAGCAGCTCGTTGCCGTCGATCAGCTCGTAATGGAACATGACCTCCTCATTCTCTGCCACTGAATGGCTGAAAAGGGCTGTGGTAAGGTTTTTGATCTGACAGGCCTTTTCCAGGGCGTTATTGATATAAACTGCTTCCTCCTCCGGGCTTTTGACTTTGCCGTCCCTGATCAGATCCAGATAGCAGATCACTGAGGTCAGCGGTGTGCGGATATCGTGGGATATGGCGGTGACCATCTCATGATTTTCACGGATCGCGGTCTCACGCTCGTTTATCTGCTTTTGCAGTGTGCGCCGCATATCGTTGAGCTGTATGGCCAGCGCAGTCAGCTCATCATCTCCTTCCACAGGAATGGGATACTCCAGCCCGCCGCCCTCAATGATCTCAATGCCATGCTCCAGGGTATGAATATAACGGATCTTTTTATGAAACAGCTTTAAAAACACGACGAAAAGCACCGCGATGGTCACCATGTAGGACAAAAGCTCCACCGTCTCGCCTGAGATACCGTTCTCACGGATAAAACAGTTCAGCAGCAGCGTGGTGGCAACCCCTGAAGCCAGCGCAATGACAAAGGAAATGCCAAAGTATTTCATGATTGTCAGCCCGAGCTTCGACCTGAAAATACTTTCCTCCTGCTTAGTCAACATAGTAGCCTTTTCCCCAGGCGGTTTTAATATACTGGGGCTCCTGAGAATTATCTTTGAGTTTTTTGCGCAGGTTTCGGATATGCACCATGACCGTGTTGTTGGCAGAGTAGAAATAGGGCTCGTTCCAGATGCTTTCGTAAATATTCTGGGCAGAGAATACCTTTTTCCGGTTGTCCATCATGAGTTCCAGTATCCGGTACTCAATGTCGGTCAGGGTGACGATCTCCCCGCCTATCTCGACATTCTGCGCATCCTTGTCCAGCACCAGGTCGCGGATCACCAGCTTGTTGCTCTTTTCCGCCGGCGCGCTGCCCTGGTACACATAGTAGCGGCGCAGCAGGGATTTCACACGGGATACCAGCTCGGTATAGGAGAAGGGCTTGGACAGGTAATCATCACCGCCCACAGAAAAACCCATAACCTTGTCGGAATCCTGGTCCTTGGCTGTTAAAAATAAAATGGGCACCCGTGTCTTTTCCCTTATCTCTGAACAGGCCTTGTAGCCAGATTTCTGGGGCATCATGACGTCCAGTATGATCAGATCAATGGAATCATCTGTCCTGTCCACTGCCTCCTGACCGTTTTTAGCCTGAACGACCTCAAAGCCTTCTGCTGTCAGCAGAATTTCTACCAGCTCACAAATATCCTGATTGTCGTCTGCAATCAAAATCCGTTTCTTTCCTTCTTCGTTCATGGGAACTCCTTTCATTTAGTCGGCAATAAATACAACTTTCCTTTAAAGAAAAGGCGGAAGTCTCCTTCCGCCCTGTTCTGTTTTATTTTCTTACTGATTGTAATAGGCCAGGCGTTCCAGCACTTTATCCAGCATTTCCTGATATTTGCGCTGTTTTTCACGCTCGCCCTCCACGACCTTTTCAGGCGCCTTATCTGTAAAGCCCTTGTTGGACAGCTTTTTGTCCACACGGTCCAGCTCCTTCTCAAGCTTGGCCTTCTCGCCGTTCAGACGCTCAATTTCCTTTTCCTTGTCTACCAGCTCGTCCATGGACAAAAACAGCTCTGCGTCTTCGACAACAGCGCTCACATAGTTTTCCTGAACGTCATCTTTGACAATGGCGGAGATTCCAGAGACAGAGGCCAGTTTCTCGAAGTAAACAGCCGACTTAAGCATCAGCTCCCCACGTGCCGCATTGTCTGTGATGACAAAAAGCTGCGTTTTCTTGGCGTTTGGCACATCCATCTCGGAACGGATATTGCGGATGCTCTTGATACAGGCCATCAGGAAGCGGACATCCTCCTCTTCCTGCTTAAAATGCAGGGCTTCGTCATATTCCGGCCACTCAGACACAATGATGGCCTCGCCGGCACCTGGCAGGTAGCCATAAATTTCTTCGGTGATAAAGGGAATGACCGGATGCAGCAGCTTAAGGATGTTGGTCAGTACCAGGTTCAGGGTGTACTGCGCCGCTGCCTTGGTGGTTTCATCATCGCCGTACAGTCTTGGTTTTACCAGTTCGATATACCAGTCACAGTATTCGTTCCAGGCAAAATCGTAAACTTTCTGGGCTGCGATTCCCAGCTCGTATTTATCCATGTTCTGGGTCACATCCCGTACAACGTCGTTCATGCGGCTCAGAATCCATTTATCAGTATTTTCCAAATTGGCAAGTGCAGCGTCCTGCTGATCCATGATATTTTCATCCAGATTCATCAGCACAAAGCGAGCGGCATTCCAAATTTTGTTTAAAAAGTTTCTGCTGGCTTCCAGCTTTTCGTCCTGCCAGCGGATATCGTTACCCGCAGAATTCCCTGTGATGATCGAGAAGCGCAGCGCGTCTGCGGAGAACTGCTCAATGATTTCCAGCGGATCAATGCCGTTGCCCAGAGATTTGCTCATCTTGCGGCCCTGGGAATCACGGATCAAACCGTGGATATAGACATCGGCGAAAGGAACCTCACCCATGTTGTACAAACCCATGAAGATCATGCGGGCAACCCAGAAGAAAATAATGTCATAGCCAGTCACCAAAACATCGTTGGGATAGAATTTTTCCAGATCCGGGGTTTTCTCCGGCCAGCCCAGGGTTGAGAAGGGCCACAGCGCAGAGCTGAACCAGGTGTCCAGAGCGTTTTCGTCCTGTGTAAAGTGGGTGCCGCCGCATTTCGGACAAACTGCCGGCATTTCCTTGGCGACAACCATCTCGCCGCAGTCATCACAGTAATAGGCGGGAATCTGATGTCCCCACCACAGCTGACGGGAAATACACCAGTCGCGGATATTTTCCATCCAGTTAAAGTAAATCTTACTGAAACGGTCCGGCACAAACTGGGTGTCACGGTTTCTGACTGCCTCGATGGCGGGTTTTGCCAGAGGCTCCATCTTTACAAACCACTGCTCAGAAGTCATGGTTTCAACGGTAGTGCCACAGCGGTAGCACTCGCCGACATTGTGGACGTGATCCTCAATTTTTTCAAGAAGGCCCAGCTCCTTGAGATCCTCCACAACCGCCTTGCGGCATTCATAGCGGTCCATACCAGCGTATTTTCCAGCCAGCTCGTTCATGGTGCCGTCCTCATTCATGACATTGATTTCTTCAAGGTTATGGCGTTTTCCGACTTCATAGTCATTGGGGTCATGGGCAGGGGTCATCTTGACCACACCGGTTCCAAATTCCACATCCACATAGTCATCGGCAACTACCGGAATCTCCTTGTTCACCAGCGGCAGGATAACGGTTTTGCCTACCAGATCCTTATAGCGTTCATCATTTGGATTGACCGCTACGCCGGAATCGCCCAGCATGGTTTCCGGACGGGTTGTGGCAACAATAACGTAATCGTCGCTGCCCGCGATGGGATAACGGATATGCCACAAATGGCCTGCCTGCTCAGCGTACTCTACCTCCGCATCAGAAAGGGCGGTTTTACAGTCCGGGCACCAGTTTATAATACGGCTTCCCTTGTAGATCAGGCCCTCTTCGTATAAACGGACAAAGGTTTCCTTGACCGCCTCGCTGCAGCCTTCATCCATGGTAAAGCGCTCGCGGTCCCAGTCACAGGAGGCGCCGAGCTTTTTAACCTGCTCACGGATACGGTCCTTATAGGTCAAAGCCCAGTCCCAGGCACGCTTGAGGAACTCCTCGCGTCCCAGTTCTTCCTTGGTTTTGCCTTCCTCATTACGAATTTTTTCAACAACCTTTACCTCGGTGGCAATGCTGGCGTGGTCCATCCCCGGTACCCACAATGCCGCATAGCCCTGCATTCTCTTGAACCGGGTGAGCACATCCTGAAGAGTGTCATCAAAGGCGTGGCCCATGTGCAGCTGTCCGGTAATATTCGGCGGCGGCATCACAATAGTAAAAGATTTTCCGCCTTGGTGTACCTCGGGCTTAAAATAGTCCTTTTCCTGCCACCAGGCATATATACGGCTTTCTACGTCCTTCGGATCATAGACTTTTGACATTTCTTTTTTCAATCTGCTTACCTCTCTCTATGTTAATGTTTTTAAACCGTGATAAATTTTTCGATATTTTATTATTATACCAAACCATCGGCTATTTTGAAAGGGTGGACTGAAAATTAGTTGTAAAATTAAAGACCGCTTCAAAAATGGAAGCGGCCCTTTTTTATTACTGCTGAACCGCGAACATCAGCTCACATTTCACAGCCTTTTCGCCGTCCACGGTTGCCAGCGCATCCGCAAAGCCGATCCCTGCCCGGAACCCTTTGAAGGTGACATCCAGAGTCAGTTTATCCCCTGGAATGACCTGACGGTGGATACGTGCTTTGTTGATGCCTGCAAACAGCGCAAGCTTACCCTTGTTTTCCTCTTTGGACAAAAGCAGCACCGCGCCCGCCTGGGCCAGCGCTTCAATGACCAGAACGCCGGGCATGACATGCTGCTGCGGAAAATGCCCCATAAAGTGCATTTCATTGGCCGTGACACATTTGACACCCACGACATGGTCGTCCTCCATCTCAATAATCTGGTCTACCAGTAAAAATGGATAACGATGCGGAATAATTTCCTGTATCTGATTTGAGTTTAACAGCATTTTCAATCCTCCCATTTCGCAAACGCCAGAGTTGCGTTGTGTCCGCCAAATCCAAAGGAATTGGAGATGGCACAGTGAATATCCTTTTTCACGCCTTCGTTTGGCACCACATTCAGGTCGCATTCGGGATCGGGCACCTGATAGTTCAGAGTTGCCGGCACAAAGCCATCCTGAAGGGCCTTAACTGTGATAACCGCCTCTACAGCCCCGCTGCCGCCCAGCAGGTGCCCGGTCATGGACTTGGTAGAGGAAATCATCAGCTCTTTGGCGTGATTGCCGAAAAGTGTCTTTACTGCCGCTGTTTCACCTTTATCATTCAAGGCAGTGCTGGTGCCGTGGGCATTGATATAATCCACATCGCTAACCGCCAGTCCGCCGTCCTTTAACGCATTTTTCATGGATTTTACTGCACCGCTGCCGTCCTCAAGAGGAGCGGTAATGTGGTGCGCGTCACAGCTGGTGCCATAGCCCACGACTTCGGCGTAAATCTTCGCGCCTCTGGCCTTTGCGTGCTCCAGCTCCTCGAGCATCAGGATACCTGCACCCTCACCCATGACAAAGCCGCTGCGCTCCTTATCGAACGGAATGGACGCGCGTCTGGGGTCATCGCCGCTGTAAAGTGCGCGCATAGACTGGAAGCCCGCAATGCCGAGGGGCGTGATGGTGGATTCGCTGCCGCCGGCCGCAATAACGTCCTCGTAGCCAAAACGGATGCGGTGGAAGGCTTCCCCGATAGAATTCGTTCCTGAGGCACAGGCCGTCACACTGCTGGAACAGATACCTCTTGCCTGTAAATCAATGGCAATGTTTCCCGGCGCCAGGTTGACAATGGCCATGGGGATAAAAAACGGCGATACCCGGCCCGGTCCCCGGCTGTTCAGTGTTTCGGTGGATTCCTCAATCTTGCGCAGTCCGCCGACACCGGAGCCCACAATAACGCCAAAACGGTCACGGTCGAGCCCGGAATCCTCAAGACCTGCATCTGCATAAGCCTGCCTGGCTGCAATGCGGGCGAACTGCGTAAAGCGTTCGTTAAACTTCATCTCCCGTTTACTGAAATACTGCTCAGTGTCCAGATCCTTAACCTCAGCGGCCAGCTTAACCTTGTAGTCACTGGTATCAAAGGCGGTGATCTCGCCCACGCCGCAGCGGTTTGCCTTTACGCTCTCCCAGGTTTCGTCAAGGGTGTTTCCAATCGGGCAGACAATGCCCAACCCTGTTATCACAACACGTCTCATATGCTCATACCTCCATCAATACTGAAGACCTGCCCGGTCATATAGCTGCTCTTATCCCCTGCCAGAAAAACGGTCAGGTCGGCCACATCCTGAGGGGTGCCGTAACGTTTAAGCGGGATCTGGCTCAGGATCTCTTCCTGCACCTTTTCGGACAAAGCGCCACTCATATCACTCTCGATAAAGCCCGGCGCAATGGCGTTGGCGGTAATATTTCTGGACGCGAATTCCTTGGCGGTTGTCTTTGTCAAAGCGATGACCCCGGCCTTGCTGGCCGCATAGTTCGCCTGTCCGGCATTGCCGCCGATACCGACGACTGAAGCCATATTGATGATTTTCCCCTTCTTTTTCTTTAGCATGACCTTGGATACATACTGTGTGCAATTAAAGCAGCCTTTGAGATTCGTGTCGATAACCCGGTCAAAGGCTTCTTCCTTCATGCGCAGGATCAGCGCGTCATCGGTAATACCCGCATTGTTGACCAGCACGTCAATGGTCCCAAACTCAGTGACCACCTGGTCCACCATCTCTTTGACCGCTGCGTTATCTGCCACGTTGCACTGGCAGATCATGGCACGTACGCCGAAGGCTTCGCATTCTTCTTTAACGGCAGCGGCCTTTTCAGCGTTTCCGTTGTAGTTGATGGCTATGTTATAGCCTTCCTTTGCCAGATTCAGAGCAATGGCTCTGCCGATTCCCCGGCTGGCACCGGTGATCAATGCTGTTTTATTTTCCATTTCTATCTCCTGATTTAACGAAGCGCTTTACACACCGCTTCAAAAGTCTCCATATTTTCCACGTTCATCACTTTTACAGACCGGTCAGTTTTCTTGACAAAACCGCTGCATGCCTTGCCCGGACCCACCTCGATAAAGGTATCGACGCCCATGTCAATCATGCGGCGGATGCCCTTTTCAAAATAAACCGAGGAATGGATCTGCTGTACCAGTACAGCTTTCACAGGCCTTGTCTCAACATCGCCGCTCACGTTGGAAACCACCGGGATCGACGGCGTTTTGATCTCAACCGTATCCAGTAAATCGGAGAGCTCCTTTGAAGCCTCCAAAAGTAATGAGGAATGAAAAGCGCCGCTGACATTAAGCGGCATGACACGCCGCACACCGCGTTCAAGGAGCAGTGCCCTGGCCTTTTCTACTGCCAGGGTTTCACCGCTGATCACGATCTGTCCCGGACAGTTATAGTTCGCCACCTCGCAGACGCCTAAATCAGAGGCATCTGTGCAGGCCTGCCGGATGGTCTCGGCGTCAGCTCCCAGCACTGCCGCCATCATACCGGTGCCCTTTGGCAGCGCGTGGGCCATGAGCTGGCCTCTTTTGCGTACAACCTTCAAAGCGTCCTTCAGCGTAAACGCCCCGCCGTAGGTCAGGGCTGTGTACTCGCCAAGGCTCAGCCCTGCGGTAATATCCGGGATAACGCCCTCCCTTTTAAGGCAGCGCGCCATCACATAGGATGTGATCAGCAGACAGCTCTGGGCATAAGCGGTATCATTGATCCTGTCCTCCGGCCCTTCAAAGCAGCACCTGGCCAAATCAAAATCCAAATCATTATCTGTATAAAAATCCCGGACCTCTGGAAAAGCATCGTAAAAATCCTTTCCCATGCCTGCCTTCTGGGCACCCTGTCCGGCAAATAAAAATGCAGTTTTCATATTTCCTCCATCAGTCTGCTGGCTTCATCCACACAGCTCTCCATGATCTCTCTGACACTGGTCAGCGCCTTCATACGGTACGCGTTGGTTCCGCAGAAAAACAGGCCCTTGTCCGCATTCCCCTCAACAGCAGCTATCAGCGCGCTCTGAATACAGTAGGGCGCCTTTGCCGGATCGCAGGGCTTCAGACAGTCCACACATTTGTCCGGTGGAATACGGCCCTCGCGGGACAGCCGCTCAATCAAATCTGTTTTCACAGCTCTCCCCGGAAAGCCGACCGGGCTTTTGACAATTTCGATGTCCTCTTCCTCTGCGTTCAACAGCACAGCCTTGTAGGCCTCCGCGCCGTCACATTCATAGGTTCCGATAAACCGGGTAGCCATCTGTACGCCGTCTGCGCCCAGCTTCAGAAAACGGGCAATATCCGCTCCGTCGTAGACACCGCCTGCTGCAAAGACAGGAATCTTCCGCCCAAACTTTTCTTCAAAGCCGGCGGTTTCCTTTTTAACATCCGCGAGAATCTCCTCAAGGGACGGGCATTTGCCTTCAAGCAAGTCGGCTTCCTTAAATCCAAGGTGGCCGCCTGCCAGGGGCCCTTCAATGACAATAAAATCTGCGGTCCGCCCGTAGTGCTTATCCCAGGCTCTTAAAATGAGCTTGGCTGCCCGGCCGCTGGACACAATGGGCGCAATGGCGATGCGGTCATCCTCCACATATTTAGGAAGCTCCAAAGGCAGCCCTGCCCCAACGATGATGGCGTCCACAGCGGCGTCTGCCGCAGCCCGCACATAGGCCTCAAAATTTTTGAGGGCCGCCATGATATTAACACCCAAAAGTCCTCTGCCGCCTGCGGTCTCACGCGCTTTTTTTACTTCTCCCGCAAAGCCGCGGATATTGGCAGCCAGGTTGTCCGCCAAAAAATCGGGCTCACGATAGCCGGGATGGGCCATGGATAAAACACCCATGCCGCCGTTTTTCATCACATTGCCCGCCAGATTCGCGAGGGAGACGCCAACGCCCATGCCGCCCTGAATAATGGGAATCTCCAGCATCTTATCTTTAATCTTAACACTCTTTACCATAGATCAGTTCCTGACTTTTTTTCTCAAAGGCCTTCTTATCTTCTGCCGCTTCCGCCAAAAGGGTGTCGATAATCTGTGAGAAAGGCTTGACTTCCTTACACATGGCTGCAACCTGGCCCATCATCAAAGAGCCGTTTTTTACATCGCCCTCCACAACCGCTTTTCTCAGGGAGCCCAGCGTCAGGCGCTCCATTTCTTCCCGCTCAATCCCCTCGCGCTCGATTTTCAGGTACTCTGTTGTCATGGCGTTTTTCAGAACGCGCACCGGCGCATTCAGGCTTCTGCCTGTCACGACAGTGTCACGGTCCTTTGCCTTGATCACTGCTTTTTTGTAGTTTTCATGGATCGGGCACTCCTCTGCAAGAAGCAGGCAGGTCCCAATCTGAATCCCCTCTGCTCCCAGGCAAAGCGCAGCGTTCAGCTGTCTGCCGGAAGCGATGCCGCCGGCTGCAATCACAGGTACGTCCACTGCTGCGGCTACCTGCGGGACGAGGGACATGGTGGTAATATCGCCTATATGTCCGCCGGATTCGGTTCCTTCAGCAATGATGGCGTCTGCTCCATTCTGTGCCAGGCGCTTGGCCAGCGCAACGCTTGCCACCACTGGAAAAACCTTAACACCAGCCTCCTTCAGCGCGTCCAGATATTTGCCCGGATTTCCTGCGCCAGTGGTTACCGCCGCAACCTTTTCTTCAATTAAAACCGTCATGATATCATCAGAATGGGGGTTCATCAGCATGACATTGACGCCAAAGGGCTTGTCGGTCAGCTCACGGCAGCGGCGGACTGCCGCACGCGTTTCCTCACCCGTCATGGACCCGCTCGCGATGATACCAAGACAGCCGGCATTTGAGGCCACCGCCGCAAACTCCGGTGTGGCAATATTCGCCATTGCTCCCTGGATAATGGGATACTTTATGTTCAGTAGTTGATTGATCAATTTTATACTCCTTGCTACTTTTTATGCATAAGATTTATGAATGGAAAATGAAGGAACAAATCGGCAGAGCCGATTTGATTATAATCAAATTTGCGGCGCAAATTCGTCCCATAATTTTTCATTTTCAATTTTAAATTTCGATCAGCGCTCCAGCCCAGGTAAAGCCTGCGCCAAAGCCAGCCATGATCACCTTCATGCCAGGCTTCAGCAGTCCCTTTTCCGCCATCTCCGCGTAGGCGATGGGAATGCTGGCAGAGGAGGTGTTGCCGTAACGGTCAATGTTGACATAAACCTTGCTCCGGTCAATCCTTGCCTTTTTAGCCACATAGTCGATGATGCGGATGTTGGCCTGGTGCGGGATGATCCAGTCAATGTCGGCGATGGTGAGGCCGGATTTTTCCAAGGCCCTGTCCACTGCCTCCGACATGGCTTTTGTTGCAAAGCGAAAAACCGCATTGCCATCCATGGTTACCGGCCGGTGCACTGGAAGTGATTTTGTCTCCAGCGCCCCTGAAGAATCCCCTCTGGCCGCCGCGTAAAAACAGGACTGTCTGGCCGGGTCTGCCTTTAACACCATGGCGCCTGCGCCATCTCCGAAAAGCACGCAGGTGCTCCGGTCCTCCCAGTCCAGCACATTTGAAATCACCTCAGCCCCCACCACACAGGCATGGTTTGCCTGTCCTGTTTCCAGTAAAGCTGAAGCCACATTCATAGCGTAGAGATAGCCCGAACAGGCTGCGTTGACATCAAACGCCATAACCGGCAGCTCCCTTATTCCAAGCTTTTCCTGGATCAGGCAGGCGCAGGAGGGCGTGAAATTTTCTGGCGTAAAGGTCGCAGTGACAATACAGTCAATATCCTCCGGTTTCAGCCCGGCACGCTCAATGGCTTTGGCTGCCGCTGCATATCCCAGATCCGAGGTAGTCTCATGCTCTGCGATAAAACGCGCGCCGATTCCAGTACGGCTCCTGATCCACTCGTCGCTGGTATCAACCTTCTTGGCCAGATCATCATTGGTCACGCAGTTTTCCGGTACGGAAAAAGCGCTTGATAATATTTGTATTCCCATTGCTACGCTCCTATTTTTCGGAACTTCTCATAGCGTTCTGCTGTCAGCTCCATTGTCTTTTTCCGGCCCAACGCCCTGAGGTCACGCTCAATCAGAGCGTCCATCTGTGAGACGACGAAATCCACGCACTGCTCCACACCATCTTCCGGTTCACTGATGATTTCATCCACAATGCCCTTGCGGTGCAGATCCTGGGCGGTAAGCTCCATGACCTCAGCCGCCTCCTGCACGCGTGAATCGTCCTTCCACAGGATACTCGCAAAGCCTTCGGGCGACAGTACCGAGTATACAGCATGTTCCATCATATAAATACGGTCTGCCACACTCAGGGCTAAAGCGCCGCCGCTGCCTCCCTCACCGATAACCAGGCACAGCACCGGCACTTTGAGGTCTGAAAAAACCTTGAGACATTCGGCAATGGCCGAGGCCTGTCCCCGCTCCTCTGCTCCCCTGCCCGGGTAAGCGCCGGAGGTGTCTACAAAGGTGATGACCGGCCGTTTGAATTTTTCGGCTTGTTTCGCGAGACGCAGCGCCTTGCGGTAACCCTCGGGGTTCATCATTCCAAAGTTGCGGTCAAGGTTCTCCTGGAGGTTGGTTCCTTTATTCTGTGCCAGAATGGTAACCGGCTGGCCGTGAAAAAAACCAACGCCCGCCAGAAGCGCCTGATCGTCACCATACAGGCGGTCGCCGTGCAGTTCCATAAAGCCGTCAAACAAGGCGTCTATATAGGCCTGAGCGCGGGTGCGTTCCGGACGTCTGGCCATCATCACCTTGTCCCAGGCCGTCCGTTTTTTGTTTTCTTCTGTCATCAACCTCTCCTCTCATGAAGGACCAGCAGCTTTTCGATGGTTGATTTCATCTGGCTGCGGTGCACAATGGCGTCAATGGCGCCCTTTTCCAGCAAAAACTCTGCCTTCTGGAAATTCTCCGGAAGTTTCTCCTTGATGGTATTCTCAATCACACGCTTGCCTGCAAAGCCGATAAGGCTGTCCGGCTCAGCGATGAGAATATCCCCGAGCGTCGCAAAGCTGGCGCTGACGCCTCCGGTGGTCGGATTGGTCAGAACACTCAGGTAAAAACCGCCGGCTTCTGAAAAGCGTTCAAGGGCTGCGCTGGTTTTAACCATCTGCATAAGGGAGATGATTCCTTCCTGCATCCGCGCGCCTCCGGAGGCACAGAAGATTACAAGGGGGAGTCTTTTTTTAGCGGCAAGCTCGATCAGACGCGTGATCCGTTCGCCAACGGCACTGCCCATGCTGGCCATCATAAAACGGCTGTCCATGACAGCCACAGCTGTCTTTTTTCCGCCAATTTTCCCAATGCCAGTCAGTACCGCCTCAGACATGCCCGTCTGGCGCTGGCAGGAATCAATTTTCTCTGTATAGCCTGGAAAGGCGTCGGTATCCACATTGACCAGATTTTTATCAATGGCTGAAAAGCTCCCTCTGTCACAGATCTGGCGTACTCTCTCTCTGGCGCTGAGCTTGTAGTGATAGCCGCATTCGGGGCAGACATACAGGTCGTGCATCAGCGATTCGGAGGGGGTGCTTGCCTTGCATTTCGGACAGGTAATAAACACGTTGTCCGGTATGTCACGGCCCTGCTTTTCCTTGATGGCGTGGCGCAGTGTCTTGAACAGCGTCAGCTTGTTTTTTCTTTCCTTAAACGATTGTTCCATTATCCTTCAGCTCCTGTACAAAGGTATCGACATAGCCGGTGTCAAAGCGGCCCTTGATAAATTCCGGCTCATGCATCAGCACATATAAAAATTCCACATTGTTGGGAACACCCTCAACGATCAGTTCTTCCAAAGCGATCCGCATTTTCTTAATGGCCTCCAGACGGGATTCACCGTTTGTGATGCATTTTAGGATCATGGAATCGTAATAGGGCGGAATATCATAGCCGTTGTAGATGGCTGTATCGACACGCACACCTCTGCCTCCCGGAAGGTTCAGAAAGCTGATATGTCCTGGTCTTGGGGCAAAATCCGCGCTCACATCCTCGGCGTTAATCCGGCATTCGATGGCGTGGCCAAGACAGTGGATATCCTCCTGTTTCAGGCTGCACTTTTTCTTATCCGCAATGCGGATCTGCTGCTTGATCAGGTCGATGCCTGTGATCATTTCGCTGATGGTATGCTCAACCTGTATGCGGGTGTTCATTTCCATAAAGTAATAACGCTCTGCGCCGTCCCACAGAAATTCAATGGTTCCAACGCTGTTGTAGCCCACGTAGCGGCTGGCCTTAACCGCATCGGCGGTCATAGCCTCCCGTATCTTTTCTGGAAGACAGCAGCATGGGGCTTCCTCAACAATTTTCTGGTTGCGGCGCTGAAGCGAGCAGTCCCGCTCAAAAAGATGCAGGACATTGCCGTAATGGTCTGCCAGAAGCTGTACCTCGATATGCTTGGCGCTCTGCACGACCTTTTCGACGTAGACGCCGTCGTCGCCAAAGGCTGTCCTCGCCTCTGCCCGGGCTGTGGTATAGGCGTCAATAAAATCCTCCTCGGATTCTGCGATGCGCATGCCACGACCCCCGCCGCCGCTTCTGGCTTTAATGAGCACTGGAAACCCAATGTCCCTGGCCACCTGAAAGGCCTCGTCCAGCTCTACCACACCTCTGGAACCGGGAATAACAGGCACTCCAGCCTCGATCATGGTTTCCTTGGCTCTTGCCTTGTTGCCCATCATCTCGATGACATCGGCGTCCGGACCAATAAAAATAAGCCCGCATTGTTCAACCAGACGCGCAAAGGCTGGATTTTCAGATAGAAACCCAAAGCCCGGATGGATCGCATCGCAGCCGGTGAGACAGGCGGCGCTTAAAATACGCTGCATATTCAGATAGCTTTCATCAGATTTCGGACCGCCGATGCACACCGCCTTGGTGGCGTACTGTACATGCAGCGCGTCCTTGTCTGCTGTCGAATAAATCGCCACCGTTTCGATGCCCATTTCCTTGCAGGTCCGAATAATCCGGACGGCGATTTCTCCGCGGTTGGCGATTAAAATACGTTCAATCATTGGACCTCTCCAATACAAATGATTTTTTCATCATATTCCACCATGGTTTCATTATCAACATTGATGGCTGTAATGACGCCGTCGCGGTCGCTGCGGATTTCATTCATCATCTTCATGGCCTCAATAATGCACAGAAGGTCTCCCTTCCTGACGGTATCCCCTACCTTTACCAGCGGTTCTCCGTCTTTGATGTTGGAACGGTAAAAGGTACCTACCAAAGGCGATTTCACCCAATGGCCTTTGGCTTCCCCGCAGACTTCAGCCGCACTGGCATCCGGCACTGCCGCCGGAACCATTGTCTGTTTAACAGCCGGCACTGCGGCCACGACGGCACTCTCTGTTCCTTTTTCTAATTTTATGGTAACGTCCCCGCTCTGCAGCTCCATTTTTGAAAGGGCGGAGCTGTCAAAGATCTGGACTATTTTTTCAAGTTCGTTAATGTTCATCCGTTTACCTGCCTGTGGGTACCGGGGAGCTTGCTCCCCAGCCCCTTATTTATTTTCAACGATATTCAGAATATCCTGAACTGTTTTTAAATTTGCCAATGCGTCGTCTTCGATACGGATATCAAATGCGTTTTCAAGTTCCATGGCCAGTTCAACGGCAGATAAAGAGTCAATGCCGAGGTCTTCCTGCAATTTTGCTTCAGGTACAATTAAATCCTCATCTACATTGATCGCTTCTACAATAATTTCTTTAACCTGTTCTAACACAATTACGTCCTCCTTAAAATTACTTACAGGTTAAAAGTATATCCGAAATGTTTTCAATTGTAAATAGTTTTATATTAAAATATTTTTAGGCTACGATTTCATTCGCATTTCTTAAATACTTTTAAGATAAAACAATCTCGCACCGCCCTTTTTCATCTCAGCGCCACCACTTTTGTCGCCACATTTTCCATAAACATTCGATCATGCTCCACAAAAAGCATGGTCGGCTGATACTGACAGATCAAATGCTCGATCTGTATGCGGGACAGCACATCAATAAAGTTCAGCGGCTCCCCCCCCCCATAAAGGTGGGGGGGGTTTCAAAGCAATTCTG